>P_2C_Liq_1_UnCtyDRAFT_1000105_pt1 | contig 34379 bp, 32 predicted proteins | sample Pon2CUnioCityCA_2_FD_10234 | JGI IMG/M metagenome (IMG submission 10234) | reverse complement strand
CGCAAAGTGTCGACCTGGTAGGTCAACTGTTTTCATTCATGATCCCGTTTACATCAATGAGCAAGCACCTCAAGATTTAGTAGCTTTGCGCGAGCATTGCAAGCAAATTATTGCTTCAAAACTGTAACTTTTATGAGCAAAATAGACGAAAAGGTAGTTGATCAATTAGCTGAGTTAGCAAGGTTAGAGTTTAACCCTGAGGAGAAAAAGAAAATCTTAGGCGATATGGAGCGAATGCTTGATTTTGTAGCTAAGATCGAAGAGGTAGATACTAGCGGAGTAAAGCCGCTTATTTATCCTTTAGAGGAAGAAACGCCCCTAAGGGAAGATCAAGCAAAGCGAGATTACACTAATCAAGATGCACTAAGAAATGCGCCTGATAAAGACACCGACTTTATTCGGGTTCCAAAAGTGTTGGACAAGAAGTAAGTTAACCGAATAAAAAAGCCCCCTTTGCAAGTGCAAAGGGGGCTTTTTAGTTTCCACTATTCATTAATTTTTATGGGAAAACAATTCCTTCATACTGGTTTACATCTACCTTAGGAATAGAAGAGCCATATTTCGAATTGATTGCATCAATGTGCGCATTGGCTATAATAGCATAGCCAACTGTATTCGGATGAACACCATCTAAAGAAAAGGCACCACCTGAAATAAATTGAGTTGAGTAAGTTACTCCATTGAAAGATAAACCTTTTTCCATTTCTTCTAAGATGGCCTTAGTGTCCACAAAAGCAAGATTATTGTTATCTGCTGCCTGTTTGATGATTGAATTATAGCTATCTATGGCTCCTTTAATTGCATCAGTTTCAGTTTTGTCAAGTACGTAATTCAAAGGAATCCCTTTTTGACTTCCCCAACCTGCGCATTTCAAAGAATCTTGTGGAGTTGACAATATGATTAAATCTCGGGGAAGCGCTTGTCTTATATTTGGCAATCCAGGTACTGAGCGTCCAGGTCGATCATTAATAACAAAAGCATTATTACCGGCACTAAAATTGATTTTTTTCAAATTGCCTTGGTTTTCCGTTAAAGCACCACCTGCAACGGCTTGATCAATTCCTGCATTATAATTAGCATAAGCTTGATTTAAGGCTGTAGCTTCAGCAGCAGTTAGTTCTAAATTATTCCACCTAATTGTATTAAAAAATGGAATAGAAGTAATGTCAGGAATGTTAGCGAGTATTCCATTAGCACCATTAGCCGTTAAACTGGCAACTAAGGCATTATAAGTTGCTTCAAAGCCAACACCGGCAGGACCTGCTATTGGGGTTATTTGTTCATTACCTTCATCACCACCACTTGTAGCGTAGCCCAAAACATCATTGTTCCCAATCCAAAGGCTAAAAAAGGTAGGATTGGCAGATGCTGCTGCCGCTACAACAGTCTCATTGTTATTAGATGGATTAGCAAAACGCACGTAATAGGGATTAGCCGAATTATTAGCTAAGTTAGCTGCATTACCATATCCTGGTGCTAGAAGGTGAAAAGATTTTGCGCCAGGTACTGCATAATTGTTATAAGGTCCCGGTGTTGCATTTGAGGTAAAGAATCCTTGTGCCGAGCCATAAGGCATACCGTCTAATGTTGGTCCTAAAGAGATTTCACCTAAGCAGTCTGCTGAATAGTCAAGTTTAAGCTCAGGAACAATCAGGTTCTGCCCTAATAGATCTAAGCCTGCACCTCTGCTGCCGTAGTCGCCGGTAAGTAAAGGCACAGTATGCTCACCTCCTCCTGCTAGCTTCATTTGAGCTGAAAGAATTGCAGGGAAAGAGTTTAACTGTCCATCTGCACTCAGCGCATTGCTTTGGTATCCGGCAGTTAAAGAATTACCTACTGCTACGTAATTTGTAAAATCTGCACTTCCGCCAGTTGGTGCGGGAAGGTCATCGAACTCTGGCTCGCATGAAAATGCAAAAGCTAGAGGTAGTAAATAAAGTATTTTATGTAAATTTTTCATCGTCAAGTTGTTTTAGCTTAAAAATTATAACGCACTCCGATACCTGGAATAAAGCTGCTGCTTTTGTATTTTCCTCCAAAGTTATCACCGAAGTCTTGGTTTAAGTTATTTCCTGTGTAGTAGGATTCACGCTCTAGTCCATTAATGTAAATAAAAGAAGCATCTATAGCTAGTTTATCACTAAAGAGGTATGATAAACCGGCAGTTAAACCAAGGTTGTCACTATTAGGCGTTTCTGGGTTGAAAAAGTCGTCTTGAATAGGAGATTCGTCATAGTATCCGCCAATTCTAGCAGTTAATTTATCGTTAACCATGTACTGGAAGCCTAATCTGAAGATTGACGAAGATTCATATCTTCTTGGATTTTCTGAATCTTGAAAACCATCTGTATTGGTTTCAAAATCAAAGTCAAGCGATTCGTAAACATCCCAATTGATATTGCTATACTCTGCTGAGATAAGTAATTTCTCATTCAGTTGATAGCTAATACCAATAGTGGTAGTGCTAGGCAATGGTAAAGTAGCACTAAAGGTATTAGTAGGTGGCACTGTAGCTTGGACTGGAGTAGGAACGGTGAATTCAGCATCACCATCTTCTAGTTCCATTTTTACTCCCGAGCGGTAGGTAACTCCAATACCTAATTTATCTGTTGCTTGGTAGTGTGCTCCAAAATTAAATCCATAGCCATTAGCTCCTCCTGATAAAGAAGCCCCTGACTGAATATTGTTTGAATTCTGAAAAGCTAGCGCTCGGTTGATCTCTACATTTCCTGTAGCGTAGACAAAACCGAGTCCTAAAGACAGTTTTTCACTTGCCTGAATCGATATTGTTGGTTGAATGAATACTGCTTGTAGCGAAATATCTTGGATTAAGTGACGGCCTTCCCAATCATCTCCCCAAACTACGGAACTTCCAAAAGGGGTATAAACAGCTAGACCCGCAGTAAGCTCATCATTTATTTTATAGGTACCATATAAATAAAATGGAGTCCCTAAAGGATTATCTGTCCTTGAAACATCACCTGTCATTTGGTTTTGAAAGGCAACAGAAGAGATGATTCCACTACCTCCAAATTCAAGATCAAATTTGTTTTCTGAATGGCCCATCATAGCAGGATTGAAGAAAGTACTTGAAGCACCGAGATAAAAACCCGTGCCTAAATGTCCCATTCCTGCCTGTTGGTTACCCTGTAGATTTACCTGAAAACCTCCCGCGAGCGAGATTAAAGGAAGAATCGACAATAAACTCGTAATTAGTCTTTTCATTTTATGATTTTTTAATTTCGCTAAAAGTATAAATTTTTTATGAAGTTTTAGTTATTCAAACCTACTTGGTTTAGAAGTGTTGTTCTTATCAAACCATTATTTTTGCACGCTAAACAGACCAAATCCGAATGGCAAAAGAATTAGAAGAGAAAAAAGAGGTCACCATTGTTTTTGCTGGTGACTCAGGTGACGGCATACAATTAACTGGTACTCAGTTTACTAACACAAATGCGCTTTTTGGGAATGACATTAGTACCTTCCCAAATTATCCCGCTGAAATTCGCGCTCCGCAAGGTACAGTAGCCGGGGTATCAGGTTTTCAATTACAATTTGGCAGTATTGAAATTTCTACTCCCGGAGACACCTGTGATGTTTTGGTAGCCATGAATGCAGCTGCCTTTAAAGTGAATTTCGCTAGTCTTAAGAAGCACGGCACTGTCATTGTAAATACAGACGGCTTTAGTGCTCGGAACCTGAAACTAGCCGGTTATGAATCAAATCCGCTTGAAGATCATACTTTAGATGACTACCGCACCATTCAGATAGATGTTACCAAAATGACACGCAGTGCTTTGGTGGATAGCGGTATGGGGAAAAAAGAGATTGACCGTTCTAGAAACATGTTTGTTTTGGGTTTCCTTTATTATATGTACAACCGCAACCTTAAAGGAACGGAAGAATTCATTAAGCAAAAATTTGCAGGAAAGCCTGAATTGATTGATGCCAACATTCGAGTATTAAAGGCAGGGTACAATTTTGGGGATACTTCTGAAATTTTCACCTCTCGATACAATGTAAAGGCAGCACAGCTTAAAAAGGGTAAATACCGTAACATTATGGGTAATCAAGCAACAGCCTTGGGCCTTATTGCTGCATCCCAAAAATCAGGATTGGACCTTTTTTACGGTTCTTACCCCATTACACCTGCCTCAGACATTTTGCATGAGCTTGCACGACACAAGAATTTTGGAGTAAAAACCTTTCAAGCTGAAGATGAAATTGCTGCAGTTTGCTCCGTAATTGGTGCATCATTTGGCGGGAAGCTTGGTGTAACAGCTTCCTCCGGACCCGGAATTGCTTTAAAAGGCGAAGCCCTAGGTTTAGGCATGATCTTAGAGTTGCCCATGGTGGTGATCAACGTACAAAGGGGTGGTCCCTCAACTGGATTGCCTACTAAAACTGAGCAAGCCGATTTGTTACAAGCCGCTTATGGAAGAAATGGAGAAGCACCCATACCCATCGTTGCTGCAAAATCTCCCTCAGATTGCTTTGATGCTGCATATGAAGCCTGTAAGATCGCCATTGAGCACATGACTCCTGTTTTGTTCCTTTCTGACGGTTACATTGCAAATGGATCAGAACCCTGGAAGTTTCCTCAATCAAATAAATTAAAGGAGATTAAGCCAAAAGCGGCGAAAAAAGAAGGAGACTATTTACCCTACAAGAGAGACGAGAACCTAGTACGTGATTGGGCCATTCCAGGTCAAAAGGGTCTAGAACACCGTATTGGAGGTTTAGAAAAAGAAGCTGAAACAGGAAATGTGTCATATGATCCTCAAAACCATGAAGAAATGGTAAGAGTGAGAGCTGAGAAAGTGGCTAAGATTTCGAATTCTGTACCTGATGCAAGCATAGATTTTGGTCCTGAAAAGGGAGATCTACTCGTACTTGGCTGGGGTTCAACATTTGGAGTTATAAAAACTGCAGTTAAAGATTTAAACGAGGAGGGACTTGCCGTAAGTCATTTGCATTTGAGAAACTTATTGCCTTTCCCGAATAAATTAGCTGAAGTGTTACAAAACTTCAAAAAAGTGATCATACCTGAAATGAACAATGGTCAGCTATTGAGTATGATCAGAGATGAATTTTTAATTGACGCCAAGGGAATTAATAAAATACAAGGGGTTCCTTTTTCTACCCAAGAGATCAAGGCAGCCATCAAAGAAAACATAGCCACCTTATGAGTGAAGTAAAAGAAATAACTGAAAAATTAAAGCCTAAAGACTTTTCTACTGATCAAGATGTGCGTTGGTGCCCCGGTTGTGGGGATTATTCGATCTTGAAGCAAGTTCAATCAGTTATGCCTGATCTAGGGCATAAAAAAGAAGATATCGTATTTATTTCTGGTATCGGCTGCTCGTCTCGGTTCCCTTATTACATGGAAACCTATGGCATGCACAGTATTCATGGTAGGGCAACCGCAATTGCAAGTGGACTAAAAATTAGCAGACCTGAATTGAGTGTATGGATCGTAACGGGAGATGGTGATGCCCTTTCAATAGGAGGGAATCATTTAATTCATTTGATCAGAAGGAATTTAGACGTAAATATTTTGTTGTTCAATAATGAGATTTATGGTCTTACTAAAGGACAATATTCCCCCACTTCCCCCGAAGGAAAGATTACAAAGTCAACTCCGATGGGCTCCGTTGATCATCCTTTCAATCCGCTGAAATTATGTCTTGGTGCTGATTCTACTTTTATTGCTCGAACCATGGATCGAGATCCCAAACACCAAAGGGAAGTGCTGCATAAAGGGAGTCAACATGTTGGGACTTCCATGATAGAGATCTACCAAAACTGTAATGTATTTAACGATGGTGCTTTTGAAGTTTTTACGGATAAAAGCACCAAAGCAGAAGAAACACTATTTCTTGAGCAGGACGAACCCTTAATATTTGGGAAAGAAGCCGATAAGGGTATTTGGCTAGACGGCTCGCAGCCAAAAGTAGTAAGTCTAGCAGATGTAAGTAAGAATGATCTTTGGGTGCATAATGAAAATGATAAGTTTAAAGCTCAACTATTGACTACCTTCTTTGACAATCCTGCTGAGCCGGAACATTTACCTCGTCCATTTGGGGTGTTCTACAGCGAAGACCGTTACCGATATGAAGATGCAGTAGAGGATCAAATCAAAGAAGCCATCGACAAGAAAGGCAAGGGAAATTTAGATGAAATTCTGAGCGGTAAAAACGTTTGGACAGTAGATTAGATCAGGTATTTACCAACTATTGGCATTCGTCTGCCCATCCCAAAAGCTTTTTTGGAAACTCTTAAGATTGGAGGAGCTTGATGTCTTTTGTATTCGTTTAAGTTTACAAGTCGCAAGATCTTAGCAAGTAATTCCTCATTGTAGCCTTTCTTGGAAATCTGTTGCGGACTCATTTCATTCTCTATGTAATCGTATAAGATTTTGTCAAGGATTTCATAGTCGGGTAAAGAATCAGAATCTTTTTGATTGGGTCTCAATTCGGCTGATGGTTCCTTGGTAAGGATATTTGTAGGAATAATTTCCTCATCTCGGTTTAGGTATTCACTCAATTCATATACCTCAGTTTTATAAAGGTCACCTATGACTGAAAGACCACCGGCCATATCACCGTAAAGGGTTCCATAACCCACTGCTAGCTCGCTTTTGTTTGAGGTGTTTAAAAGAATGGTTCCAAACTTATTCGTGTGGGCCATTACCAGCGCACCTCTGATCCTCGATTGTATGTTTTCTTCAGCTACATTGAAAGCAGTGTCTTTAAACAAAGGTTCAAGCTGCTTTTCAAAGGAGTCGTAAATAGGTTTGATCGCTATTTCATGGTACTTACAGCCTAAGTTGTTACAAAGTGCTATTGAGTCGGTTATTGAATGATCAGATGAGAATTGCGAGGGCATCATTATCGGTATTACCCTTTCAGCACCTAGAGCTTTGACTGCAATAGCTAGCGTAAGCGCAGAGTCAATGCCCCCACTTAAACCTAAAGTCGCAGTTTTGAAATTTAGTTTTTTGAAGTAATCCCGAACCCCAAGGATCAATGCTTTTTCAATTTTCTCGATGGAAGATGCAGGCTTTGGCTTGACTTCTTTTAAATCTTCTTCACTATCTAGAAATAGCAGACCTTCCTCAAATGAATTCAGCTCAGTGCATTTTTTACCTTTTGAATCATAATAGGCTGTTCCTCCATCAAAGATTAGCTCAGTTTGCGCCCCAATATGGTTTACATAGTAAAGAGGTAAATCAAATGCTTTGGTGTTCCAAGCAAATACTCGATCTCTTTCTTCAGTCTGATTTTTATGGAAAGGAGAGGCAGCAATGTTGACCATGAAATCAGCTCCTAAGCTTTTAAGCTGTTTCATCGGGCTTTTTTGATAAAGGTATTCTCCTTCAATGTTCCATAGGTCTTCACAAATGGTCAGTGCGATTTTTTTCCCCTTGTATTGGATACAGTTCACTTCTCCTGCAGGTTCAAAGTAGCGGTATTCATCAAAAATATCGTAAGTAGGCAGTAACTGTTTATGATGCACTGATTGAACTTTCTGCTCTGCCAAAAAGTAAGCTGAATTGTAGAGCGGTTTGCCTTTTTTGTTGGGGTTTTTAGAGGGAGCTCCCACAATGGCAGCTATTCCATTGCAATGTTGTGCAATCTCCTCAATGCTATTTTCACAATGTGCAATGAAATCGTCAAACTGTAAAAAGTCTCTTGGTGGGTAACCGCAAATACTCAGTTCTGCAAATACAACAAGCTCGGCTTGTTTTGCTTTTGCTTCTTCGATCGCATTCACGATCTTTTTTTCATTGGCCTTAAAATTGCCAATATGGTAATTAAATTGAGCGAGGGCAATTTTCATAAATGCTGTTTCACCGTTTTAAAACAGCACACCAAAGTTTAAGATCAAGGAATTGTTTATTGCTTTAAAATCTTCGCTTCGACTACCCGGAGTGCCATTTCCATTACTGTCTTCAGCATAATTGTCTTCACTTAAAATATTCAAGAAACCATTATCGAAAGTGATTCCAAACATAAGTGAGGTATTTCCGCTCAAGTTATACTCTGCGCCAATTCCCATTAATAAACTTGCTCTAAATAAACTGATCTCATCTGCAAAGTCTATATCTTCTCTGTTTACCGTGCCTGAAGCTCCTGGGTAATCAAATTCAGTATCAGCTACAGCATCAATGTTAACTGCTCCCGCTAAACCGAATTGGCCAAAGTATTTCATGTAACCAATTTCATTTGTTTTCAATTTAATCGTGAGGGGAACTTGAATGTAGTTGAGTCTGATGTCTGCAGAATTCCTGCCGCCTATTGAGCCATTTGGATTTGCAGTGGTCNGAGGTAGAACATCTTCTTGAACGTCAGGATAATTGATTCTGCCACCTGAGTTTAATAAGGTNATTCCGGTTGAGAAGGCATAGTTTTCNGCAATTTTGAAATCAGCCACGATACCATANGAAAAACCCAACTTCATTCCATCGCTTTCAATCCCTTCACTATCGGGGCTGATCCAGCTTAGGTTTGGCGATAATTGAAATCCCAATTGAAAATCTTTGTCTTGAGCTTTTAAAGCTAATGCCGTGCTAAAAATTAGGGCTAAGGCGAATATCTTTTTCATAATTTTGACTCTCTTATTTCGCCTGCAAATCTAAGCGGTTTTTTTATTTATGCGAGAGAAATTCTTCTACTTCCTTTTTATTCTAACTTTTGGTTTGCTTTCTTGTCAAAACGACCGTTGGGAAATACCCGCAGATCAATTTACTGTAAAGCGCGAATGGAAAAGGTTTGATCAGGATTTATATCGTTTGACTAATAAGGAAGTTGACACAGCAAAATGGAATCAGCTAGAGAGCAACTATCCGCGTTTTTTACCTCTTTATACCCAAGGCATTATGCGGTTTGGAACACCTAAGCAGGCAAAAACGATTGAGCAATTTCAAGATTTTGTAAACGATACCGATATAGCCTCCTTGATCGAAGACGTTTCCGAGGCCTACCCTAAGGAAAGCTTACAAGCAGAGAAATTTAACTTAGATCAGGCTTTCTCTAGGTTTAAATACTTTTTTCCAGAGCGCACTGTTCCCGCTGTTTACACCTTTTTATCAGCTTTAACTTACCATACCGTGGTAGATGATAGTTTACTTGGCATAGGGCTAGATATGTATTTAGGAAAAGAGTATTCGGTTTACCCTAAAGCAGGTATACCGAAATACAAGTTCAAACATTTTGAGCAAAAGTATTTAGTTGCTGATGCTATGCGTGCTTGGGTAGTTTCTGAATTTCCTTTAAAAGGCGGCGGCAATTTATTGGAGCAAATGATTTACCACGGTAAGGTTGCCTATTTGCTCAGGGCTTTGCTGCCAAATAAATCAGAGCATGTGCTCGTGACTTACACGGAAAAAGAATACGATTGGTGCCTGAATAATGAAGCTGAAATTTGGTTTCACTTTGTGGATATGAATTTGCTACATAATCGTGAAAACCATCAATTGCGAAAGTATCTTGGTGAAGCTCCTTTTATAGCAGGCTTTCCCGAAGGCTCTCCCGGAAGGGTGGGGCAGTGGTTAGGCTATCAGATTGTAAAAGATTTTATGGAGCAGAAGCAAAAATTAAGCCTGCAGGAATTGATGAATATAGATAATGCTGATCTGATCCTGCAAGAATCAAACTATAAACCAAAAAGACCATGAGCAAAAAGAAATCAGAAATAAAATTTACGATTCAGTTAGACGAAAACAATGTGCCTGAAAAGATTCATTGGGATGCTGAAGGTTCAGATAAGGGAAAGAATAACATTAGCAGTGCGGTGATGTTGGCCCTTTGGGATCAGGCAGAGAACAATACCCTACGGATTGATTTGTGGACAAAAGATATGATGGTGGATGAAATGAAGAAGTTTGCCTGCCAAAACATCATTACCATGGCCGATTCCTTTGAAAGAGCAACTGGAGAGCAGAAGGTTGCTGCTGAAATGCGCGACTTTGGAAAGGATATTGCCATCCGACTAGGTGTATTAAAAGGGAATTAGCAGTCTTGTGTTTCCTTTTGATTTGCGTTAATTTAGTCGCCAACAAACCTATATAATGAGTTCAGAAAAAAATAAAGCTGCTTTTAAGGTTAGGTCATCCTACCTCAGCACCATCATCAGTATTTCGCTGGTGCTTTTTATGCTTGGGTTACTTGGACTCATTCTGCTGAATGCTCAAAAGATTTCCAATCACGTAAAGGAAAACATTGGCTTTTCACTGTATCTGCACGAAGATATTAGCGAACGACAGTTACAGAGCCTTCGAACCGACCTAATTGCTAAAACTTACACTAAGCACATTGACTACACCAATAAAGAGCAAGCAGCGGAACTACTGAAAAAAGATCTGGGAGAAGACTTTGTTGATTTCTTAGGTTACAATCCATTATCAGCTAGTTTAGACCTTTATTTAAAAGCTGATTATGCTGAGCAGAACATTATTGAAGACATCACCAAAGAGCTAAAAAAATATCCTGCAGTAAAAGAGGTGATCTATCAAAAAGACTTAGTGGCAGAGGTTAATAACAACATTCGAAAAATTGGATTGGTGTTACTTGCTTTTAGTGCGTTACTCTTAGTTGTGGTAATTGCCTTGATCAACAACACCATACGCTTAGCGATTTACTCTAAACGCTTTTTAATCAAGACCATGCAGTTGGTTGGTGCAACCGGCGGATTTATTCGCAGACCATTTGTTGCAAGGGGAGTTCTAAATGGCATTTTAAGTGCTTTGATTGCAATACTTTTACTTTTAGGCGTGCTTTACACTGCCAAGCAAAACTTTCCTGCTTTGGTTGAATTACAAGACTTTAACATCTACTTGATTCTTTTCTCTATAGTGATTGTTCTGGGAATCCTAATTTCGTGGATCTCTACTTCACTTGCGGTAAGAAAGTTCTTGCGTATGCAGAGTGGAGATTTACATTAAACAAAATAAGATGAGCGATAAACCACAAGATGAATTTGCCTTCGGAAAAGAAAACTACAAGCTTTTTGGCCTTGCTACCATAGTCGTAATAGTTGGTTATGTGCTAATGGTAGGCGGCGGCACTGATAATCCTAACGAATTCCTTTACGATGAATTGTTCTCATTCAGAAGGATTACTCTAGCGCCGATCATTATTTTAGCTGGCTTTGGGATTGGTTTCTATGCCATATTAAAACGACCTAAGAACGAAAAATAGATCAGCCTAATGGCAGATTACCAAGCTGGCGAGGTTATCTTAATTGATAAGCCACTGAAGTGGACCTCCTTTGATGTGGTAAACAAACTCAAGTGGACTTTTAAAAAACATTTTGGGTATAAGAAAATAAAGGTTGGTCATGCCGGAACGCTCGATCCTTTGGCAAGTGGTTTACTCATAGTTTGCACAGGCAAGAAGACGAAATCAATTGCCGAGATCCAAAACCAAAAAAAAGTCTATACCGGAAGATTTGAACTCGGTGCAGTTACTCCCTCTTATGACTTAGAGACAGAAGTAGAAGCTAAAGCAGATCCTACTCATTTAAAAGAAAATGAGCTGCATGAAGCAGCAGCCAAACTGACAGGAGAGCTTGAACAAGTCCCACCTATTTTTTCAGCTAAAAAAATCAAAGGCAAAAGAGCCTATGACTTAGCTCGTGATGGTCAAAAGCCTAAAATGCAGCCTAAAACGGTATTCGTTCACAGTTTTGAAATAGTGAAGGTCGACTTGCCGGAAGTTTACTTCAAAATTGAGTGCTCAAAAGGCACTTACATTCGCTCTTTGGCGCATGATTTTGGAGAACTATTGGAGGTTGGTGCCTATTTAAAGCGTTTAAGAAGAGAGGCAATTGGCAACTATCATTTGAAAGAAGCTACAAGCATTGATGCCTTAGTTAGTGAGCTTCAAGAACAAGCTGCTGAAAAGACTTGATTATTTCTTAATTTTGCCATTCATTTTTTGAAACGGCCTAAACAGATAGAACATGAAGTTATCTAAATTCAAATTTGACCTTCCAAAAGAGCTTTTAGCTCAACATCCTGCCGATAACCGAGATGATTCGAGGTTGATGGTGATCCATCGCGATACAGGAAAAATAGAGCACAAGCTTTTTAAAGATGTGATTGACTATTTTGATGAAGATGACGTATTGATCATGAACGACACCAAAGTATTTCCAGCTCGTTTATACGGGAATAAGGAAAAGACAGGCGCCAAGATTGAAGTTTTCTTGTTAAGAGAACTCAATAGCGAAAACCTACTTTGGGATGTTTTGGTAGATCCTGCTCGAAAGATCAGAATTGGTAATAAACTCTATTTTGGTGATGATGATTTGGTTGCTGAGGTAATAGACAATACCACTTCTAGAGGTAGAACCCTTCGTTTCTTGTTCGATGGTAGCCATGATGAGTTCAAAAAGATCATTGATTCATTAGGTGAAACCCCAATTCCTAAATTCATTGAAAGAGAAGTAGAGCCCGAAGATGAAGAGCGTTACCAAACAGTTTATGCCAAGAATGAAGGGGCTGTTGCAGCGCCTACTGCGGGATTGCACTTTAGTAAAAATCTGCTTAAAAAATTAGAGATAAAAGGGGTTGATTTCTCTTATGTCACCTTGCACATTGGTTTAGGCACATTTAGGCCTGTTGAAGTTGAAGACCTTACCAAGCACAAAATGGACTCTGAAGAGATGGTTATTAGTGAGGAGGCCGCTGACCGAGTGAATCTTGCTAAGCGAAGTAAGAAGAAGGTTTGCGCTATTGGTACCACGAGTATGCGCGCCATAGAAACTTCTGTTTCTACTGATGGGTTTCTAAAGCCTTATAAAGGATGGACCAATAAATTCATTTTTCCTCCTTATGATTTCAGTATTGCCGACATGATGATCACAAATTTTCACACCCCTGAATCAACCTTGCTGATGCAAGCAGCTGCTTTTGGAGGTTATGATCTCATTATGAAAGCCTATCAAGAAGCCATTAAAGAGAAATACCGTTTTTATAGCTATGGCGATGCCATGCTGATCCTCTAAGGTGAAACAATCAGTTATTATAGTAGCAGGAGGTAAAGGAAGCCGCATGGGCTCTGAAACTCCTAAACAGTTTTTACCCTTAAAGGGTGAACCTATTTTATTTCACACTATAAGGTCTTTCCAACTTGCTTTGCCCGAAGCGGAAATTGTACTAGTACTACCTCAAGCTGAAATGGCACGCTGGCAGGTAATGGCTTTTGACACTCCCTTTCAATCCATTAAAACAGTTGCAGGCGGAGCACAACGCTTTGATTCCGTAAAAGCAGGACTTGAGTTGGTTGAAGAAGGCATTGTAGGAATTCATGATGCAGTAAGGCCTTTGGTGAGCCAAACATGCATTCAAAATGTTTTTAAGCTTGCCGCTGAAAAAGGTTCAGCCATTCCGGTAGTGGAATTAAAAGACAGTTTGAGAGAGTTGAGTGGAGCACAATCACAGGCAAAAAACCGAGCTGATTTTTGCTTGGTACAAACCCCACAATGCTTTGAAGTTACAAAATTAAAAGAGGCCTATCAGCAAAGCTATCAAGCCAATTTTACCGATGACGCATCAGTTTTTGAAGCAGCAGGAAATACCATTAAGTTGGTTGCAGGAAATACTGAGAACATAAAGATTACCACACCTACAGACTTAGTAGTTGCTGAAGCGCTTATGGTCTAAACTTTAAGTCTTCTCACTTTTGTGCCAGACAAAGCATCAGGTGCTTTGAGGTTTTCCAACCAATTTAATCCCGGCTTTTTCCCAATTTCTAAAGTGCCGAAATCTGTTAATCCTAAAAATTCAGCTCCATTTTTACAGCCACATTCAATCAGTTTTGCATTGCTAATTTCTGGAAATTCAGCCTGAATGATTTTCATCTCCTCTAAAATTGAAAGGCCATCGTTTGAGGCTAGGCTGTCTGTTCCTAAAGTGCATTTTACGTCAGCTGCAACATAGTTTTTGATATTAGGTAAACGCTTTTCAATGTATTGGTTAGCTGCCGGGCAAAAACACCAATAAAGATGAGGGTGAAGCTTTTCGGCTTGCTCTAAATCAGAGGCGCTTGTAAAGGTGTTATGAACTAATAAGAGCGGTTTTTCTTTGTCAAGCAAAGGCAGGTAAGTCGGTAAGGAGTTTTGCTTATTGGCTTTAAGGTGCTCGGTAGATAAACCAAAGCTTTCGAGCATCTCCTTTAGTTCGCCGCTATTTGCATGGAATAGTTCATTTTCTGCTGCGGTTTCTTGGTTGTGAATGCTAAGTAAAGCATTGTTTTTTTCAGCTTTCAAGTATTTAAAAAGCGCATTAGAAACAGAATAAGGACTGTGCGGGACTAAAGAGGCCAAAAGTCCCACTTTCTCAGCTTCAGCTTTTAGTGTTTTTCCGCTTTCAAAAATGTCTTTTGCTTTTTGCGGATCAAAGCCAAAAAGTTCAATAAAAGTATGGTAGTGAATCTTAGATTGTATTTTTTGATGAAAACTGCTGCTTCCATTTGAAATGTCCCCAACCGCGACAATGCCATTTTTCCACATAGCCACATCAGCTTGTCGAATGGCCTCGTGAATTTCTTCCTCTTCAGCTTTACGCTGACTTTGAACTCCTTGAATGAATGAAACTAAGCCTTTCCCACTTTGTACTTTTGACTTTAAGTGTGATAACTCTAAGTGACAATGTGTATTCACAAATCCTGGGCAAATTCCTCCCGGTAAATACTTCACTTCAGAAGTTTCGCTTTGGAGCTTTTGACCAACTTCTAACACTTCCCCATCAGAACTCATCCGAATCATGCCGTTTTGTATCGGCTCGCCAACTGCGGTGTAAAGAAAATCTGTTTTGAATAACATCATTACAAAGGTAAGGATAGCAATTTCTGCAATTAGTAATTAAAAGCTGGTCAGTGCCAACTAATGTAGGAATCTCCCTTTTCCCACCTTACCTTTGCACTGCTTATGGCAGAGAAGAAAAACATACGAGAGCTTAGTTTAGAAGAAATGAAAAGTTTCTTTGTAGAAATAGGCGAAAAATCTTTTCGGGCTAAGCAACTTTATGAATGGCTGTGGCAAAAGTCAGCACGCTCATTTGAAGAAATGACCAACCTCTCTAAAGGTTTAAGGGAAAAGTTGGAATTACACTTTGACTTGCCTGCAGTAAAAGTTGCGGAAGAGCAGATTAGCAACGATAAAACGGTAAAGAACGCTTTTCAATTAGCTGATGGAAAAATTACTGAAGGGGTTTTGATTCCGACCACGAAAAGAATGACAGCTTGTATTTCTTCGCAAGTTGGATGCAGCCTGGCCTGTAAGTTTTGTGCCACAGGCAAGCTTAAACTGATGCGTAACATTCGCTTCGATGAAATCTACGATCAAGTTGCCATTATAAAAGCGCAAGCTGAAAAATACTACGACCGTCCACTTTCTAATATTGTATACATGGGCATGGGTGAGCCGCTGTTAAACTACAGTCAGCTGTTAAAATCGGTAGAGCGCATTACAGCTGAAGATGGTTTGGGGATGTCGCCAAAACGCATAACCGTTTCAACTGCTGGCATTGCCAAATTAATTAAGCGCTTAGGTGACGATGAAGTGAAGTTTAACCTTGCGCTTTCCTTGCATGCGGCAAATGATGAAAAGCGCAGCCACATTATGCCGATTAACGAGCAGAATAATTTGGAGGTTTTAGCCGAAGCGCTCAAGCATTTTCATGATAAAACTGGCAGTCGCGTTACTTTTGAATACATCATTTTCAAAGATTTTAACGACGAATTGCAAGATGCCGCTGAATTGGCTGAATTCTGTAAGCATGTCCCGTGTAAGATCAACATCATTGAATACAACCCGATCGACGAGGGAGAATTTCAGCAAGCTGATCCTCAAAAAGTAGACGCTTTTGCCGACTTTTTAGAAAGCAGGAATCTGGTGGTGAATGTTCGGCGAAGCAGGGGAAAAGATATTGATGCTGCTTGTGGTCAATTGGCCAACAAAAATGGGGCAGTTACGGTTGATTAAGGTACTTTTGTACTCCGCATGAAAATATCGCTTGACCAGATAAAAGCTCCCATTAAAGAGGAAATGCAAGATTTCGAAAAACACTTTCGAAACAGCATGAAAAGTGATGTCGCCTTGTTGGATAAGATCACCCACTACATTGTGAAGCGAAAGGGCAAGCAAATGAGACCCATGTTTGTCTTTCTTTCAGCAAAATTATTTGGTAAAAGCAATGAATCTACCTACACGGCAGCTTCCTTAATTGAGCTGTTGCATACCGCTACTTTAGTTCATGATGATGTAGTGGATGAGGCCTACAAGCGAAGAGGTTTCTTCAGCATCAATGCCCTTTGGAAAAATAAAATTGCCGTATTGGTTGGGGACTATTTACTTTCTCGTGGATTGCTCCTTTCAGTTGATCAGAATGAGTTTGATCTTTTACGCATCGTCAGTACTTCAGTTAAACTTATGAGTGAAGGAGAGCTACTCCAAATAGAGAAAGCCAGAAAGCTTGATATCAGCGAGGAAGTTTACTTTGATATCATCACGAAAAAAACCGCCACTTTGATTGCCTCTTGTTGTGCAACTGGAGCAAAATCTGCAGGGCAAAATGATGAAACCGTTGAACTAATGCGCAAATTTGGAGAAACGGTGGGGATTTGCTTTCAAATTAAAGATGACTTGTTTGATTATGGAAGCGGAGACGAAATTGGCAAACCAACCGGCATCGATATCAAAGAAAAAAAGATGACCTTACCGCTTATTTACGCCCTTTCTCAGGCAAAACGTGCTGAAAAAAGGAGAATCATCAATACCGTTAAAAACAACAACAACGATGATAAAAAGGTAAATGAAGTGATTCAGTTTGTATTGCAGTCTGGAGGTATTGAGTACGCTACTGAGAAAATGCATCAATACCGCGATGATGCACTAAAGTTGCTGGAACAATTTCCCGAGAATGAAGCAAGAAATTCGTTGAAAGACTTAGTTTTATATACCACAGAAAGAAAGAAGTAAAATGAATAAGCTGTTTATCTTGATCTTGGGCTTCTTTTTAATCGCTTGTGGCGAAGAAGCCAAACAAGCAAGCACAGAAGCATCTACAGAAAGTATAATTGAGAAAGAAGAAAATTACCTTGAACGCTATCCCAATGGCTTGAAGAAGGTAGAGGGGAAGTTGATCAACGGTCAGCGCCATGGTATATGGACCTATTATTACGAAAATGGGATGAAGTGGAGTGAAGGTAAATACAAACGAGGCATCCGAGATGGATTTTCAGTGGTTTATTACGAGAATGGTCGCAAAAAATTAGCTGGAGAATACAAAGGAGATCTCAAAGTAGGTATCTGGAAGGTTTGGAACGACGATGGGAGTTTCGCTGCTGAAGTGAACCTTAATGAAAAACTGTCTGCTGCAGACTCTCTCAAGCTTGGAATGAAATAAGTCTTCTGACTATTTCTTTACTTATCTTCGTTTAAAATTCAAGGCATGATTCCCAAGGAAACGGTAGATGAAATCTTAGGTACTGCTCGTGTAGACGAAGTAGTGGGTGATTTCGTAAACCTAAAAAAAAGAGGAGCCAATTTACTGGGTTTATGTCCATTTCATAATGAGAAAACCCCCTCTTTTACGGTTTCTCCTTCTAAGGGAATTTACAAATGCTTTGGGTGCGGTGAGGCAGGTAGTGCGGTAAATTTTATCATGCAGCATGAGCAGTATACTTACCCTGAGGCTCTCAAATACCTGGCTAATAAGTACAACATTGAAATCGAAGAAGAGGAGCAAACCGCTGAGCAGATCCAAGCTGCTAATGAGAAGGAATCACTTTTTTTGGTTACCCAATTTGCCGCAGAGTACTTTCATAAGCAGCTTTTAGAATCAGAAGATGGTCGGGCAATAGGCTTAAGTTATTTTAAAGAGCGGGGCTTTCGTGAGTCAACCATTGAAAAATTCAACTTGGGCTATAATCCCGATAGTTGGGAAGCCTTTACCAAAGCAGCTTTAGATAAAGGCTATAAGCTAGAGTATTTGGAAAAAACCGGTATGACCATCGTGAAAGATGATGGTAAGAAGCGATTTGACCGCTTTAAAGGAAGAGTGATCTTTCCCATACACAACATCTCGGGTCGGGCTATAGCATTTGGAGGTCGCACGCTTTCAGCCGATAAAAAGATTGCAAAATACCTGAACTCTCCCGAGTCTGACATTTACTACAAAAGCCGTGTGCTGTATGGTTTACACCTTGCTAAAAGGAAAATTGTAGAGCAAGACAATTGTTTTCTTGTTGAAGGCTATACGGATGTAATTTCATTGCACCAAAATGGGGTGGAAAATGTAGTAGCTTCATCAGGTACTTCGCTCACTGAAGACCAAATTCGCCTCATAAAGCGTTACACGCAGAATATCACCATTTTATTTGATGGTGATACAGCAGGAATCAAGGCTGCATTTAGGGGAATAGACATGATCTTGGAAGAAGGCATGAACGTAAAAGTGCTTTCTTTCCCAGAGGGTGAAGATCCTGATTCATTTGCCATGAATCGCAGTGAAGATGAATTGACTTCTTTCTTGAATGAAGAAGCTCAGGATTTCATTCGCTATAAAACCAGTTTGCTCCTTGCTGAGGTTGGAAATGACCCAATTAAGCGAGCAAACCTGATCAAGAGTATTGTGGGCAGTATTGCCCTTATTCCCGATACCATCGCCCGTTCTGTTTATGTGCAGGAGTGCAGCGACCTGATGGAAATTGGTGAACAGGCTTTAATGAGTGAACTTAACAAAGTTCGGCGCAAGCGATTAAATCAAAAAAATAAAGAACTACAAAGGCAACAACAAGCTGAAGATACCGCTCCACCTCCTAGTGAGGCCGATATGCCCTTGGATCCATACAATGTTCAGGAAGATAGCAAACCAACTTCTACCACTCCCTTAGCCTTTCAAGAGCGAGATGTGATTCGCACTTTAGTGAAGTTTGGAAATGAAAAATTTCAATTAGCCGGTGAGCAGGAAGACGAAGCGATAGAACTTACCGTGGCAGAGTATCTCATTTTTGAAATGGAACAAGATCAACTAAGCATAGATGACGGAGATCTTAGAAAAGTGTATGAAATCTTCCAAAAGGCAGTTGATGAAGAAAGAGCAGTAGATGAAAATGAATTGGTTTCAAATTCTGACCAAACCATTAGCAGCATAGCCATTGAATGTTTAATGGATAAATATTCGCTGAGCATGAATTGGGAAGAGAAGCATAATATCATCACCATTAAAGAAGAAGAGATCTTACAGCACAAAGTGCATAAAGGGATTTGTTCATGGCGCTTGAATAAAGTGCAGCAAATGATACAAGAAAAGCAAGAAAGCTTAAAAGACCGAAAGGAGGAATACGAAGATATTATAGCAGAAATTCTACGCTTAGAAGAAGCAAAAAAGGCTTTGGCAAAAGAATTAGGAAGAATCATATTGCGCTAAATGAAGAACTTACTCAAAAAGGGCTTGCGTTTTTTGCTACGCTTTCTGCGTAATCTACCTGAAAACAGTCAACTAGCGCACAAAAGATTTATGGTTTGGCGTTATAAGCGCCTCAGTGATAGACAGTTTTTAATCTTGGTTAGCATTTTAGTGGGATTTACAGCAGGAATGGCTGCGGTAGTCCTTAAAAACATGGTGCACTGGATTCAAGAATTGCTTAAGGCAGACTTTGTGCTGTCTTATGAGAATATTCTGTATTTGATCTACCCAGGTATCGGCATTTTCCTCACGGTAGTTTTGATTAAATATGGTTTAAAACGAAGGGTTGGTCATGGTATACCCTCAACTCTTTTCGCCATTTCAAAGCGAAGTTCAAAAATGCCGAAAACATCCACCTTTGCCTCCTTAATTACCAGTATGTTAACCGTTGGTTTTGGGGGTTCTGTTGGGTTAGAGGGACCTACAGTTGGTGCCAGTAGTGCCATTGGTTCTAATTATGCTCGCTTAGGCAGAATGAACTATAAGACAACCACACTAATGCTAGGTTGTGGAGCAGCAGGAGCCATGTCGGGCATTTTTAATGCTCCCATTGCTGCTATCGTATTTGCGCTAGAAGTAATCATGCTAGACCTCACAGCAACCTCCTTGATTCCACTGTTAATGGCATCTGTTTCAGCGGCTTTAACTTCGTCATTTATGCTGGGAGATGATGTGCTCTTTGATGTTGACGTGATCGAGAATTTTACTTTTGGAGACTTGCCTTTTTATATTTTGTTAGGTGCTTTTACTGGATTAATTTCTGTCTACTTCTGTAAGACTTATTGGTTTATTGAGAGCCTATTCGAAAAATTGAAGGGACAATTCCGTAAAGCCATTATTGGAGCGCTTATACTCGGTTTTTTGATCTTTCTTTTCCCTCCATTATATGGTGAAGGTTTTGCGACTATCAATCATCTTCTAGGAGATCAAATCAATTCAATCCTTGAAGGTAGTTTCTTTTATGAATTTAGAGAGAATGTCTTTGTGCTTATTGGCTTTTTAATCGCCATTGTTTTACTTAAGGCGGTCGCAACTACCGTTACGCTTGGAGCAGGTGGCATTGGAGGCGTATTTGCCCCTTCTTTGTTTATCGGTTCTGTTACAGGCTACGTTTTTGCAAAAGCAATCAATTTAATTGAGCTCGTATCGCTTTCTGAGCGGAACTTTACGCTTGTGGGTATGGGAGGCGTAATGGCCGGTATACTTCATGCACCTTTAACCGCTCTTTTCCTTATTGCTGAAATTACAGGGGGCTATGAATTGGTAATTCCACTCATGATTACGGCAGCTATTGCTTTTTTAACTTCAAAATACTACAACCAGCATTCTTTGTATACCATGCAATTGGCAAAAAGAGGCGAGTTGATCACGCATGATAAAGACAAGGCTGTGCTTACCCTTATGCGTTTAGGTAATGAAATCGAAAAAGATTTTGCACTTGTTTACTCTTCTGACAGCTTGGGCCAGTTAGTAGAAGTAGTTTCTCGCTCTAGGCGAAATATTTTCCCAGTAATTAATCAGGATTCAGAACTGCAGGGTATTGTTAAGCTAGATGATATTCGTCAAATTATGTTTGAACCTAATCTTTACCAAGAGGTTAAAGTTGCTGATGTTATGAGTGCTTTTGAAGAACAAGTCTCACCAGTTGAGTCAATGGATTCTGTGATGAAGAAGTTTAATGAATCTGGAGCATGGAACCTGCCTGTGATCAAGGATGGGAAATACGTAGGGTTTGTTTCGAAGTCAAAATTGTTTAATGCTTATCGAAAGGTATTACAAGATTTTAGTCAAGAGTAAGAGTGGAGACTTTAATGTAAATTCGTAGTCATGAAGAAGTGGTTGGTAATCCTCATGTTGTTTAGTACATCATGCATTTGGGCTCAAGAAGTGCAAATAATGGATGGAATCCCTAAGGACCTGAAAGATGAAAAGATTATTTTTTTCAAGTTTGAAGCTGTTGAAGTTACAGCCAAAGAGGATGGTAATGCGCAAGAGCGCTATTTGCATTTAAGGCAAACTAACCACAACCATGTAATCAAAGAAGCCAATCGAGAACTTACAATTGCAGCTATGGATTACCCTTATGCCTATGCAATTACACAAAAGTCAAGGCACAAACCCTTACTTGGGGCAGGTTATAAATATATTCTCACAAGTAAGGTCTACGACAATGAGCACCTAAAAGCTCAGCCTGAACAAGATGAATTGATTGTGTTCGAATATTACATTGTAGACACAGAAAATTTACTAGCCTACAAAGCCTTTCAGCTTGACGAAATGAAGGTATATGACTCGAAGATGCTTATTAGAAGACTAAAAAAAGCCATCAAGTAAAAGTGCATTAACCTACAATCATTCCTGCTCCAACGGTTTCATTGGTAGCCTCATCAATAATGATCAGACTGCCACTTACTCGGTTTTTCTGATAAGCATCGAAAAAGAGTGGTTTGGTCGTTCGCAGGCTAACTCTCGCAATATCGTTCATGGCAATGTCTTTCTCATCCTCGAGTCTATGCAATGTATTGATGTCAAGTTTATACTTAATGTCCTTTACAATACATCTGGCATCGTTAGAGGTATGTTTTACAGCATATTTTCCACGTAATTGAAGCGGTCTTTCACTCATCCAACAAACCATCACTTCTATATCTTGAGAAACCTCAGGTTGGTTGTTCTCACGCACAATCATGTCTCCACGGCTAATGTCAATCTCATCTTCAAGGGTCATCGTAACTGACATAGGTGCAAAGGCCTCTTCTACTTCGCCATCAAAAGTGTCGATAGACTTGACAGTGGTACTAAAGCCAGAAGGCAGAGCTACCACCTTGTCCCCTGGTTTAAAAACTCCCCCTGCTATTCTACCCGCATAGCCTCTGTAATCATGAAATTCATCAGTCTGAGGACGAATAACATACTGAACAGGGAAACGACAGTCAATGTGATTGTGATCACTGCCGATGTGAATATTCTCCAGTAGATAAAGTAGAGTGCCTCCTTTGTACCAAGGCATGTTTTCAGACTTATTCACGACATTGTCGCCCTTTAAGGCAGAAATAGGAATAAAATGAATGTCTTTAACCGCTAGCTTTGAAGCGAAGGCCTCTGTTTCTTTCTTAATACGCTCAAAGGTTGCTTCATCATAATCAACTAAATCCATTTTGTTGATACAGAACACAACGTGTGGAATACCTAAAAGCGAGGCAATAAAAGTATGACGGTGCGTCTGCTCAATTATTCCTTTTCTAGCATCAATTAAGATAATAGAAAGGTTGGAGGTAGAAGCACCAGTTACCATATTTCGGGTATACTGAATATGTCCCGGAGTGTCAGCAATGATAAATTTTCGCTTTGGCGTAGCAAAGTAGCGGTAAGCTACATCAATGGTTATACCTTGTTCTCTTTCTGAACGTAGCCCGTCAGTTAGCAGTGCAAGGTTTACTTGTTCCTCACCCTTCTTTTTACTGCTTTGCTCAATCGCTTCGTATTGGTCTTCAAATATCGATTTACTATCGTATAACAATCTGCCGATTAAGGTACTTTTTCCATCGTCAACACTTCCTGCAGTTGAAAAACGCAGGAGTTCCATGTCGAGGTAAGTATTCGGATCGTTGTTCATTTTTTTGGTCGTTTAAATAGTTCCTTTTGTAGGAGTATACATTCTTGTTTAAAAATAGCCTTGTTTCTTTCGGTCTTCCATTGCTGCCTCAGATCGTTTATCGTCTGATCTCGTTCCTCTTTCAGTGGTTCTAGTAGCAGCAACCTCTTCAATGATCTTCTCCAAGGTATCAGCCTCTGAGGAAACAGCTCCGGTACAAGTCATATCGCCAATGGTTCTAAAACGAACGGTGGCTTTCATGTTCTTCTCTTCTTCCTTTTGTTCAATAAAGTCTGAAGTTGACATGAGTACACCATCTCGGCTGAATACTTCTCTTTCGTGGGCAAAATAAAGGGGTGGCAGTTCAATGCCTTCTGCAAGAACGTATTGCCAAACGTCCATTTCTGTCCAGTTACTTATCGGAAATACTCTGAAGTTTTCGCCAAATTGCTTCATTCCATTAAAAATGTTCCACAATTCAGGACGTTGGTTCTTAGGATCCCACTGACCAAATTCATCCCGGTGAGAAAAGAAACGTTCTTTAGCTCTTGCTTTCTCTTCATCTCTTCGCGCACCACCCATAGCGGCATCAAACTTATGTTCTTCTATTGCATCAAGCAGGGTAGTGGTTTGCAAGCCATTTCGGCTAGCGTTAAATCCTTTTTCTTCAACTACTCTGCCCTGATCAATCGAGTCTTGCACGGAGGCAACAATTAAGTTGGCACCAATTTCCTTGATAAACTTATCTCTAAATTCAATGGTTTCAGGAAAGTTATGACCCGTATCCACATGCATGAGTGGGAAAGGAATCTTAGCAGGATAAAAGGCTTTCCGTGCAATGTGTGCACATACGATAGAATCTTTACCGCCTGAAAAAAGCAGCACAGGATTCTCAAATTGGGAAGCTACTTCTCTCACCACGTAGATCGCTTCTGATTCTAATTCTTTGAGGTGTTTTAAATTATAAGTTTGCATGGCTTANGCTTCTGCTGATTTTTTAATTTTTGGAATAAGCTGGTCTAATAATATTTGGGCAGACTCAGCAACTGTGTGGTTTTCTGTNTGAATCTTGATCGCTTGCTCAGGCGCTTCAAAAGGNGCACTAATGCCAGTAAAGTCTTTNATTTCACCTTTCCGGGCCTTTTTGTAAAGTCCTTTTACGTCTCTTGCCTCACAAATGGCTANAGGCGTATCCACGANAACTTCAATAAAGTCATCTTCTCCTATGATTGATTTAGCTTCTTGCCTGATCGCTTTTGTAGGGCTAACGAAACAATTAATGGTAATTACCCCGCAGTTCAAAAACAACTTTGATACCTCTGCAATTCGCCGAATATTCTCTGTTCTATCCTCTTCGGAGAAGCCAAGATTATTGTTAATTCCACTGCGGATATTGTCACCATCTAAGAGTTGGGTTAAAAAGCCTTGTTGATGCAGCTCTTTTTCCAGATATTTAGCAATGGTTGTTTTGCCTGAGCCGCTGAGTCCTGTCATCCATACTACTCTTGCTTTTTGCTTTAAGAGTACTTCTTTCTCGGCTCGAGGAATGATCTCGTCAAAAACGGAAAAGATATTTTTGCCTTCGTCTTTCATTTAAGCGGGCAAATTTAATAAAAAACAAGGCAGCGAGCTATTCCATATTTCTTGATTATCAGTCAATGTGTATCGCTTAGGTTTGGCAATCTTTCTGCTTAATTCTATTATCTTTGAGCCACTAAAACAAAATGTGTGTCTAAACTTTTCAACTCCCCTAAAATAGACCAGCTTGGCTTAATTGAACGTGCAGCGAAGTTCAAGACAAGAAGCATAAAAAAAGAAGCTAAGATCAACGGATTAAAGTTGGCTTTGAGCATGATTGATTTGACGACCCTAGAGGGAAAAGATACGGAAGGTAAAGTAAGACAACTTTGCTACAAAGCAATGCACCTGCATGATGATCTTGATGTACCTACAGTTGCAGCAATATGCGTTTATCCCAATATGGTTGCTATAGCAAAAAAAGCACTTGAAGGAAGTGGAGTTAAGGTAGCTTCTGTTGCAACCGCTTTCCCATCCGGTATGTCGAGCCGGGAGGTTAAGTTAGCAGATACCAAACTGGCAGTAGACCATGGTGCAGATGAAATTGATATGGTCATTTCAAGAGGTCGTTTTCACCAAGGTGATTACCAGTATGTATTTGATGAAATTGCGTTGATCAAAGAAGCCTGTGGTAAAGCACGTTTAAAAGTTATTTTAGAAACGGGAGAATTAGGCACGCCTGATCAAGTGAGACGAGCAAGTGATATAGCAATTCATGCAGGGGCAGATTTTATTAAAACTTCAACAGGTAAGATTTCTCCGGCTGCAACCATGCCCACTACTTTATTAATGCTAGAAGCCATTAAGGATCATTATCAGAAGACAGGTAAAATGGTTGGAATGAAGCCTGCAGGAGGGATATCAGATGCTAAAACCGCGCTGCATTATTTGGCTATGTTAAAAGAAACTTTGGGTGAGGCATGGATGAGCTCAGAATGGTTTCGTTTTGGTGCTAGTCGTTTGGCTAATGATGTTTTAATGCAGCTTTATAAACAAAAAACAGGAGCATATCAGTCAGCTGATTATTTCTCAAAAGATTAAAAAACATGAGTAAGAAAGAAAACGCTTTTTCTCTCAAATTCGATACTGAGTGGACGTACGCAGAAGCACCTGAAAGTACTTCTCATATTGCGATAGAGAAGAAGTATGATTTGTTTATTGACGGCAAGTTTGTGAAGCCAAAATCTGGAAAATACTTTGAGACAATAAACCCGGCTACGGAAAAGCCACTCGCTAAAGTTGCGGAGGCAAATCAAAAAGACGTTGATGCGGCGGTTAATGCTGCTCGCAAGGCTTTCCCTAAATGGAGCGGACTGCCTGCTAAAGAAAGAGGCAAATACATTTTTAGAATTGCTCGTTTAATACAAGAGAAAGCACGCGAGTTTGCTGTAATTGAAACAATGGACGGTGGAAAGCCCATTAAAGAAGCCAGAGATATTGATATTCCTTTAGCGGCAGCACACTTTTTCTACTATGCGGGATGGGCTGATAAGTTACAATACGCCTTCCCCAATGCAAAAGCCGAACCTTTGGGAGTTGCAGGACAAATTATTCCCTGGAACTTTCCTTTGTTAATGGCCGCTTGGAAAATTGCTCCTGCTTTAGCTTGTGGCAATACGGTTGTTTTAAAGCCTGCGGAAACGACACCTTTAACTGCTCTGAAGTTAGCGGAACTGATACAAGAATCAGGTTTGCCTAATGGGGTTGTAAACATTGTGACTGGTGACGGTAAAACTGGAGCGTTAATTGTAGAGCATCCTGAAATCGATAAAATTGCTTTTACCGGATCTACTGAAGTTGGAAAAATTATTCAGCGAGCAATTGCTGGGACTAATAAGAAAGCAACACTAGAATTAGGGGGTAAAGCAGCAAATATCATATTTGAAGATGCCCCGATCGACCAAGCTGTAGAAGGGGTAATCAACGGTATTTTCTTTAATCAAGGACATGTTTGTTGTGCAGGTTCGAGACTATTTGTTCAAGAGTCAATCCAAAAAGAGGTTGAACGAAAATTGGTAGACCGTCTGGAAACGCTGATTGTGGGAGATCCGCTTGATAAGAATACGGATGTGGGTGCTATTAATTCCAAGCAGCAACTCGAAACCATTAATGGATACCTTAAAATTGGTGAATCTGAAGGGTTAAGAAGTCATCAAGCAAAGAATAAACTTCCTGATAGTGGCTATTTCTGTAGACCAACCCTCTTTTTTGATGTAGCTCAATCTAGTCGTTTGGCTAAAGAAGAGATTTTTGGACCTGTATTGGCCATACAAACTTTTAGAACTGTTGATGAGGTTATTGAAAAGGCCAACAATACACCTTATGGGCTTTCAGCGGGAGTTTGGACAGATAAAGGGAGTAAAGCTTTTAATTTAAGCAGTCAACTGAAAGCAGGAGTAATCTGGGCTAATACCTTTAATAAGTTTGACCCTACTTCTCCATTCGGAGGTTATAAAGAAAGCGGTTTCGGCCGAGAAGGGGGCTTGCACGGTTTAGCCGCCTATTTAAAGATTAAAGCTTAATGTTATGGCAAATCGAATTGACGTCTTGAAGACTTACAAACTTTACATAAATGGCAAATTCCCAAGAACAGAATCTGGGCGTTACTATCAGCCAAAAGGGGCTAAGGGTGAAAGCCTAGGCAATATTTGCCTTGCTTCTCGTAAGGACTTTCGCAATGCCGTTGTGGCTGCTAGAAAGGCACAACAAGCTTGGTCTTCACGCTCGGCTTTTAATCGTGGTCAAATCTTATACCGGATTGCTGAGCACATGGAAAGCCGAAAAGCAGAGTTTGTAGAATTACTGGGCAAGGAAGAAGGCCTTAGCAGCGCAAAATCTAAAAGTAAAATAGAAAGTTTAATTGATCGCATCGTTTATTATGCAGGCTGGACAGACAAGTTTCAGCAGCTTTTTAGCTCTGTTAACCCTGTCGCCAGTAGTCACTTTAATTTTTCTATGCTTGAGCCTGTAGGAGTTGTGAGTGTCCTTTGTGATGAAAAGGTGGGTTTTGAAGGTTTGGTAACAGCCATATCGAGCATCATAGGAAGTGGAAACTCGCTTGTTTTATTGGCTTCAAAAAACAGTCCTACCAGTGCAATTACCTTTGCTGAGGTGCTACACCATTCAGATCTGCCTGCAGGAGTAGTTAACATACTTAGCGGAGATAGAGATGAACTTGCAACTCACATAGCCAAACATATGGATGTGAATGCTCTCTTGTATTGTGGGGATGATGAAAAACTGCTAAAGGAACTGCAGACTGAATCTGCAAATAATTTAAAGCGGATTATTCATTGGTCTGCAGAAGACAATTCGGAGGAGTATCTTGAAAGTCCTTATCGAATTCAAGAGTTCTTAGAGACTAAAACTACTTGGCATCCTGTAGAACAAATCGGAGGCTCTGCACCGGCTTACTAAGCACTTAGTATGATCATGACTCCATCCATTGTCTTAATCCTTTGTGTGTTGCTTTTTTTGCTCACAGCACTCTATTTGGAGTGGTTTAGGCCAACGGTTACTTTTTTTATTGCCATACTTGGACTAGTTGTGGGTGGAGTGTTGAGCCCACAAGAAGCTATTCATGGGTTTGCAAATGAGCAATTAGCTGTCATCATCCTTTTGTTGATCATTAGCGATATCTTTAAAAAGTCTTCGGTGATTGACGTGATCTTTAATCGTCTTTTCGGTGCGCATCATTCTTACACGCGCTTTCGTTTTTCTATGATGACAGTGGTTGCCTCTTTTTCTGCTTTTTTCAATAATACCCCTTTAGTTGCCATGATGATGCCCTATGTAAACAACTGGGCTAATAAACGAGAAGTTTCTGCTTCCAAACTGCTGATTCCTCTCTCCTATGCTGCTATTCTGGGAGGTTGCGTTACATTAATTGGTACGAGCACCAATTTGATCGTAAATGGCTTAGCAGTTGAGGCAGGATTTGAGGCTTTATCCATCTTTGATTTTGCTTATGCTGGTCTACCGATGTTTTTGATTGGAGTTCTTTACCTCCTTTTATTTAGCGATCGACTGCTTCCTGAGAAGGAAACTCAATTGGATCATCAACTGAGTAATCGACGTGAATTTTTTATAGAAACACAAGTAAAGGCAGGTTCTCAGCTGATTGGTCAAACGGTGCAACATGCAGGTTTTCGAAATTTGAAAGGGCTTTACTTGGTTGAGATTCATCGTGGCATGCAAAGCATTGCCCCTGTTTCGCCAGAGGAGCAGATCCAAAAAGATGATGCCTTGATCTTTGCCGGAGAAACCACTTCGGTGGAAGAAATTCAAAAACAAGACTTGGGNCTTACTTTACCTAAAATGGTTGAGCGAATGCTCGATACCAAGTCAAGTATNAATGAAATTGTGGTGTCTTTCAATTCTAATCTCATTGGAAAGAAAGTTCAGGATACTGATTTTAGAGCACGCTTTGATGCAGCTATTGTGGCCATTCATCGAAATGGTGAAAAAGTAAGTGGAAAAATAGGAGAGGTAGAGTTAAAAGCAGGCGATGTGTTACTTGTTTTTAGTGGAACAGACTTTTTAAGCAGAACTAAAAATCACCAAGCTTTTTACGTGCTCACGCATACTGAAGAACCAGAACAAATTAATGTAACGAAAGTGGCGGTAGTTTTTACTGCTCTCATCAGCTCGATTCTGCTTGCAGCCTTTACTTCGATTTCACTGCTGACTTGCCTTTCGGCTGTCTTGCTCATAGCTGTATTCATGAAAATTGTGCCATTGAATGAAATACGGAAAGGGTTGGATTTTGACCTTATTCTACTGATTGCTTTTGGCCTTGCTCTGGGAAAAGGTATGATCAATTCAGGTGCTTCGATTTACTTGGCTGATCTGTTTCTTTTCTTAAATCCTTATTTGGGCGGATTCGGTTTTCTGGTTTTGATCTTTTTTGTTACAAATATTTTAGCCGCCTATATTACCAATAAGGCAGCTGTGGCTATTCTGTTTCCAATTTCAGTTGCTTTAGCTATGGAGCTTGGATTAAATCCAATACCATTTATTTTGATCGTTTCATTTGGGGCAGCAGCCAATTTTATTACTCCTATTGGTTACCAAACTAACTTAATGGTTTATGGACCTGGTGGGTATTCGTTTAAAGATTTCATGAAAATAGGTTTGCCGCTAACTATCATTTACATGCTGGCTACTGCATTCATTCTAAATTATATGTACTTATCAAATTAAATTATGACTGAGGAAAAACAAAAAGAATACCTTTCTAATATCTGTAGAATTGCCTTGAACGGCGGCCGCGCTATCCTAAAAGTATATGAATCAGATTTTGCTGTTGAGCACAAAGACGACAAGTCTCCCCTTACAGAAGCAGATAAAAAATCACATGAAGCTATAGTAGAAGGTTTGGAGCAAACTCCTTTTCCGATCCTAAGTGAAGAAGGAAGAGATATTCCTTATGAAGAGCGCTCCGGGTGGGATTATTTTTGGATGGTCGATCCTTTAGATGGAACTAAAGAATTTGTGAAACGAAATGGGGAATTCACGGTTAACATCGCACTCATTCACCAGCAAAAATCGATTATGGGTGTAATCTATGTTCCGGTTAAAGATGAACTTTATTTCGGGGCAGAAGGTTTAGGATCATTCAAAGTCGAAGGGTTTAGCCAGCTTTCTGAAGGAATTGATCAGTGGATAAAAATAGAAAATAAATTGCCGAAGAAATTTGATCGAAAATACACCATGGTTGGCAGCCGCTCGCACATGTCAGAAGAAACAATGGATTTTATGAATGAAATGAAAGCACAGAAAGGCGAAGTGGAGGTCATTTCAGTAGGAAGTTCGTTAAAACTATGCATGGTTGCAGAAGGCAAAGCAGATGCTTACCCTCGATTTGCACCAACCATGGAATGGGATACGGCAGCAGGTCAAGCGATAGTAGAAGCTATGGGAGGCAAGGTTATTAACTGGGAAACAAAACAGCCTATGTTGTATAACCGTAAAGACTTATTGAATAAATGGTTTCTCGTCACCGCCTGAAAAAGATTAATATTGCATCAAAGTTAAGTTTATGAGTAAAGTAGCGTTAATAACAGGGGTTACAGGTCAGGATGGAGCATATCTTTCAGAGCTTTTGCTAGAAAAAGGATATGAAGTTCATGGAATTAAAAGAAGAAGTTCCCTTTTTAATACTGATCGAATCGATCATCTTTATCAAGATCCGCATGAAAAAAATGTAAAGTTCAAGTTGCATTTTGGCGACATGACCGATTCGTCAAACCTGACTCGCATTATTCAAGANGTTCAGCCNGATGAAATCTATAACCTGGCTGCTCAATCTCATGTAAAAGTTTCTTTTGAAACTCCTGAATATACTGCAAATTCNGATGCTATGGGCACGCTTCGAATTTTAGAAGCCATCCGTATTNTAGGATTAGAAGAAAAAACCAGGTTTTACCAAGCTTCAACTTCTGAGCTTTATGGAAAGGTGCANGAAATTCCGCAGTCGGAAACAACCCCATTCTATCCGCGTAGTCCTTATGGTGTGGCTAAGCTATATGCTTTCTGGATTGTTAAGAATTACCGTGAAGCTTACAGTATGTATGCGTGTAACGGTATCTTATTCAACCATGAGAGCCCCCTTCGTGGCGAAACATTTGTAACAAGAAAAATAACGCGTGCAGCAGCTCGAATTAAGCTTGAGATGCAAGATTGCATGTATCTAGGTAACCTAGATGCAAAACGCGATTGGGGACATGCCAAAGATTATGTAGAAGGTATGTGGCGCATGTTACAACAAGAAACAGCCGATGATTATGTGCTTGCCACAGGTGAAACCATAGAAGTTCGTGAATTTGTTGCAAAATCCTTCAAAGAGCTTGATATTGAAGTGGAATGGAAGGGTGAAGGTGTAAATGAAGTAGGAATCAATAAAGCGAATGGCAAAGAGGTGGTAAGAGTTGATCCGAAGTACTTTAGACCGACTGAGGTTGATCTGCTTGTAGGCGATTCTTCAAAAGCAAGAAATGAATTAGGTTGGGAGCCCACTTTTGGGGTTGATGGATTGGTTAAAGATATGATCAAAGCTGATTTAGCTCTATTTAAGCGAGATAAATACCTAATGGAAGGCGGACATAAAGTTTATGATTTCCATGAATAAATCTTCGAAAATATACGTTTCAGGACACCGTGGGATGGTGGGTTCTGCCATTGTTAGAAAATTGGAAGAACAAGGCTATCAAAACTTGTTGCTTAGAACCTCAAAAGAGCTTGATCTTCGCAACCAGGCTGCAGTAAATAATTTTTTTGAGGCTGAGAAGCCTGAATATGTTTTTATTGCGGCCGCAAAAGTTGGCGGGATTCAAGCCAACAATGTATACCGCGCTGACTTTTTATATGATAACCTCATGATTGAGGCAAATTTGATCCATGCCTCTCATGAACATGAGGTGAGTAAGCTTTTATTTCTTGGATCTTCTTGCATTTACCCTAAAATGGCTCCACAACCATTAAAAGAAGAGTATTTACTTACCGATTATTTAGAGCCAACAAACGAGCCTTATGCCATCGCAAAGATCGCAGGTATAAAACTTTGTGAGAATTATCAGCGGCAATATGGAGATAATTTCATCTCTGCTATGCCAACTAATCTCTATGGCCCAAATGACAATTACGATCTGAATAATTCGCATGTCTTACCTGCCCTGCTAAGAAAGTTCCATACTGCAAAACAAGAGGGGCATGATTCAGTTGAAATTTGGGGAACTGGTAGTCCGAAACGCGAGTTTTTGCATGTTGACGACCTTGCTGACGCTTGCTTGGTTTTGATGAATCAGTATGAAGGTACAGACTGGTTCAATGTTGGTACAGGAGAGGATATATCCATCAAGGACTTAGCCTTAATGATTAAAAAAGTGGTTGGTTTTCAAGGTAAATTGAAGTTTGACAGTTCTAAGCCAGATGGAACTCCTCGAAAATTAATGGACGTGAGTAAGATTCATCAAGCAGGCTGGAGACATAAAATTTCGCTTGAAGAAGGAATAGCAGCTGTTTATGAAGATGTTAAACAAAAGGGTTTTGAAAAGGTATAGCTTTTTCAAGCTTGCTTTATTCTCTATCTTTTTTCTATTGGTCGGAAACAAGCTTTCTGCCCAAGCCCAAGTAGTACCCATTCAGAAGCAGTTTTTTTTACCTATTGAACGCCAAGCTTTAGTGGCTGAGCAGAATAATCACCTTGCTTTTAAACCCATTATAGCAAAACAGCTTCCTTTAGCAGACTCTTTGCATTCAGTGCTGGTGCCTTATTTTAGAATTGGCAATACTCCTAATAAGTCTTTTGTAAATAGAAAGCTGTTTAATGACCACCTTATTCAGCTTGACTCTAACCAAGTGAAACTAAGCATAGACGCCCTTGTAAACTTGCAATTTGGACAAGAGGAGCGTCAAGACCCTAGAGATATTTCACTGTATAAGAATATGAGAGGGTTTCGCATGCGACTTGATCTTGGGTCAAAGCTGTCTATCTTTTCTTCTTTCAGAGAAAATCAAGCTAATTTACCTTTATATCTTTCTCGAAGAACAAGGTCAAACAGCATGGCTTACGGGCAGGGGAGGGTTAAGCGTTTTAACGATGGCTTTGATTTCAACATGGCAAGTTCAAGAATATCTTACCAGGCAGCCGATTGGTTGAATTTGCAGCTAGGGCATGACAAACATTTTATTGGTCATGGTCACCGTTCCATGCTGCTTTCAGATTTGAGCTTTAATTACCCATTTGCACGTTTGCAGTCTTCTTGGTTTAATGGCAAATTGAACTACCAAAACCTTTTCGCAATTTTTCAAGATATTGAAAGAGTGGCCACCAGTTCTCAAAGTGAGGGATTGTTTGAGCGCAAGCAGGGTGTGTTTAACTATCTGTCTTACACACCTAATAAGAAGTTTCAAATTGGGCTTTTTGAAGGGGTTATTTTCCCTAGTTTAGATAGCAGTGGTAACATTCCAGTTGGTGCTAATTTCTACTTTCCCATGCTTTTTCTTAATACAGCCATAGAAGGAAACCAAAGAAGCGGGAATACGCTTGCAGGTATTGATCTTTCTTATCGTATGCTGAAGCAGGTATTACTCTATGGTCAATTGACAGCCTTCGACGAACAACTAGCAAATTCAAGTACCCAATTGGGTGTTAAATGGTTTGCGAATAAAGAACTTACCTTCCAGTTTGAGCATAATCGACAAGCTCATCAAAGTTCTCAAAGTCTTTTCCATCATCTAAACGAAAGTTTAACTCACCCAACTCAAGAATCCTTTTCGGAGCTGTTGGTTGGAGTCTACTTTCAGCGAGGAAGATGGCTGAGTCGATTGGTAGGAAATCAGATAGAGACCAGTGATGATCGGGTACAATTTGTTGACTTTTGTCAAGCGTATTTGCTAAACCCTTCAAATAACTTTACCATTAACTTGGGAGCACAGTGGAGGAACAGCAATCAAGAAGTTACTTTTGTAAGACCCCAACAAGAGTCTTTGTATGTTTATGTTGGTTTAAGTACAAATTTTCAAAACCTATATTTTAACTACTAAGCCTATATTTGTCAAATCTATTTATGGTCATTGCTTTATCTATAATTATTTCTTTTTTCATCGTCTTGCTCGCAACTCCTTCTTTTATAAAAGTTGCCGAGCTAAAAAATCTTTTTGATGAACCAGGTGAAGATAGAAAGCTCCACAAGCATCGTGTGCCTTCCATGGGTGGGATCATGATCT
>P_2C_Liq_1_UnCtyDRAFT_1000103_pt1 | contig 34461 bp, 30 predicted proteins | sample Pon2CUnioCityCA_2_FD_10234 | JGI IMG/M metagenome (IMG submission 10234) | reverse complement strand
TGACACTCAAGACGCGGCTCGGCTGGGACGAGAATAGCCTGAATGCGCCCGAGTTGGCGCGGCGCGCGGAGGGTGCCGGCGTGACGCGTTTGGTGATCCATGGGCGCACGCGCTGTCAGTTTTATAAGGGGCGCGCGGATTGGGGCGCGATCGCGGCGGTGAAAGAGGCGGTGGGTATCCCCGTCTTTGCAAATGGCGATATTTGCAGCACGGAGGATGCGCGCAAAGCGCTGGACGCCTCAGGGGCGGATGGCGTGATGATCGGGCGCGGCGCACAGGGGCGCCCTTGGATTTTGCAACAGATCGCACATGAGTTGTGTGGTGCTGCTGCCCCCACTATCCCGACTGAGGGTGAATTTTGCTACATGGTATTAAGTCATTACGAGGCGATGCTAATGTTTTATGGCAGCGATCTGGGCCTGCGCGGCGCGCGCAAGCATCTGGGCTGGTATATGGATGTGGCGAACACGCCGCTGCCGTTGCGGCGCGAGGTATTGACTGCGACGGACACAGCAGAGGTTTTGCGCTTGCTGCCCTTGGCGCTACAGAACAGGAGCGCGGCATGACGGAGGACGGCAAGCTCTGGGCCTCTTTGCCTTTGCCTGCGCTTTTGATCGGGGCTGATGATCGTATTGAAGCGGTCAATCCAGCGGCCGAACAACTACTGGTTGGGTCAGAAAAGAGCTTGAGACACAAACCACTGTTTGAAGCTGTGAGCTTTGAAAATGCGCTTGATGAGGCCTTTGAGCGGGCCCGGCGCGAGGACGCCCCGCTCTTTGTGCGGGATGTCGGGCTGGCGCGGGCGGGGCGTGCCCTTGAGCGGTGTGACTTACAGCTTGCGCCCTATGAGGCGGAGCGGATGCTGCTTCTGATCACGCCACTGTCGCAAGTGAGCAACCTGCCCAAAGGGCGCCGCGCCAAGACGGCGGCGCGCTCTGTGATCGGCATGGCAGAGATGCTGGCGCATGAAATCAAGAACCCGCTGGCGGGGATCACGGGCGCCGCGCAGCTTTTGTCTATGGGGCTTCGCGGAGATGATTTGGAACTGACGGATTTGATTGTGGCCGAAAGCCGCAGAATCGTGAAGCTTCTGGATCAGGTGGAGGAGTTTGGCAACATAAGCCCGCCCGAGCGGGCCCCTGTCAATTTACATGATGTGCTGGACCGTGCGCGCCGCTCTGCTCAGCTTGGGGTTGGAGCGGATGTTCAGATCATTGAAGAGTATGACCCGTCCTTGCCCGAGGCTTGGGCCGATGCGGACCAGCTGTTGCAAGTCTTGCTCAACCTTTTGAAAAATGCGGCTGAGGCAGCCGGGGCGGGGGGCGTTATTCGGCTGCGCACATCTTATGAACACGGATTTCGGCTGCGCACGGATGACGGGCTTGGGCAACCGTTGCCGCTTCAGATCGAAGTGATTGATGATGGCTGCGGGATTGCGCCTGATATGCTGGATGACATTTTTGAGCCCTTTGTGTCCGGTCGCGAAAACGGGACAGGGCTGGGGCTCGCGCTGACTGCAAAAATTATGGCCGCTCACGAGGGCTGGGTTTCGGTGCGCTCGGTGCCAGGAGAGACGGTGTTTCGTCTGTCTTTGCCGCGCGCCCCACAATCGTCTGAAAAGGAGAGTTAGATGGATGGCACAGTGCTTGTGGCGGATGACGACCGCACCATCAGAACAGTTTTGACTCAGGCTTTAACGCGAGCTGGGTGTAAAGTTCAGGCAACCAGCTCGTTGACCACGTTGATGCGCTGGATCGGGGAGGGTCTTGGCGATGTTGTGATCACGGATGTGATGATGCCAGATGGGAATGGGCTTGAGATGCTGCCTAAAATTGCGGCTGACAGGCCGGATTTGCCTGTGATTGTGATCTCCGCGCAAAACACAATCATGACGACGATCAAAGCCGCCGAGGCGGAAGCTTTTGATTATCTGCCAAAGCCCTTTGACCTGCCCGATCTGATGAAGCGCACGGCGAAGGCGCTCGATGTGAGCCGCAAACGCGGCGGCGGGCGCGCGACCAGTGCAGCCACCGAGGCCAACGAACTCCCGCTGGTGGGCCGATCTGCCCCGATGCAGGAGGTTTATAAGCTTGTGGCACGGGTCTTGAACTCGAATTTGCCTGTGATCGTAACGGGCGAAAGCGGCGCGGGGAAATCGCTTGTCGCGCGGGTCATTCACGATATGTCAGACAGGCGCAACCAGCCCTTTGTCGTGTTGACGGAAAGCGCCTTTGGCAAGACGGGCGCTTTGGCAGATGTTCTGGCAGAGGCGGGGCAGGGCACTGTTTTGTTTGAAGAGATCAGCGATTTGCCAGATGCCTACCAGATGAAGGCGGTCCATCTTATGGATGCAGCGGGGCGAAATGGGCCGCGGTTTTTGGCGTCATCGCAGATGGAGTTGTCACAGGCCATGGCGCAGGGAAAGCTGCGCAATGATCTATTTTATCGCTTGGATGGCGCGGTTTTGACGCTGCCTGCCCTGCGGGCGCGGGTTGAAGACATCGGGCTATTGGCCGAGCATTTTCTCAGCCAGAGCCGTGCCACAGGCGCGGCGCATGGCTTTGCGCCAGCGGCCTTGGAAGCGCTCAGGCACTATAGCTGGCCTGGAAATGTGCGCCAGCTTGCCAATACTGTGGAACGTCTGGCGCTGACCGCGCGCAGCGGCGAAATCAGTGAGGCTGAAGTGTCGAGCGCGCTTGCGGCGCAGCCTGCTTTGGCGCCGAGCCTTGGCGCTTTGTCTGACGAGAAGCTGGCGGAAAGCGTTGCGCGCCATGTGAAGCGCTACTTTGATTTGCATGGTGATGCTTTGCCGCCTCCGGGGCTTTATGCGCGCATTTTGAGGGAAATGGAGCTGCCCCTGATCGAGATTGCACTTGATGCGACAGGCGGCAATCAGGCCAAATGTGCCGATTTGCTGGGCCTCAACCGGAATACGCTGAGAAAGAAGATCACTGACCTCGATATAAGCGTGACACGCCGCCGCAAATTGATGTAAAACCGCAACAGAAGCGTGGCGGCCTTGCATCATGCGGGGTTTAAGCCACCAGATATGGCGGTTGAGGACTGATGCGATACAGTATGGCGGGGGCTTAGGCGTGGCCACCCGAATGCATAAGTTAAGCTGGAATAGTTTGAGCAAGCTGCGGCGACGCAGGCGTGTTCAGAACTTTGCGACGCTTGGGTTGGTGATACTTGGCCCTGTTCTTGTTCTGGCGACCTTCTTGGTTTTTGGTCCGTTTGACCAAGGCGCCCGCTCGCCGGCGCTTCGGATTGTTTTGCTTGCCGACCTTGTCTATGTGCTGCTGGTTGCGGCACTTGTCATGCAGCGCGTGGCAAAGATGATCGCGGCGCGGCGCTCGCGCTCTGCCGGCTCCAACTTACACCTGCGTTTGACTGGCGTATTTGCCATCATGGCGCTCATTCCGACTGTTACAGTTGCGATTTTTGCGGTTTTGACGGTGAACCTTGGTCTTGAGGGCTGGTTTTCTGACCGTGTGCGCCAAGTGGTTGGCTCGTCACTGTCGGCGGCGGAGGCCTATGAGGGCGAACATCGCGACAATCTCATGCGCAATGCCCAGTCTTTGGCGCGGGGGATTGATTTTGAGCATTCTCTCTCGCCTTTTATGCGCGACCCTGACTTGCGCGAAGTTCTTACACTTGGGCAGCAACGCTTTCAGCCTGATATGCGCGAAGCCTATGTGATTGACGGGGTTGGCGAGCTGAAAGCGCGGGGCGAGCGCTCTTATTTGTTTAACTTTGAAAAGCCGACCGCCGAGCAGATCGAAGAGGCCCGCAAGATTGGAATCGCGGTTATTCAGGATTGGAACAACAACGAGTTTCGCGCCATTGTCCCTTTGGCGACCTTTCCCGACCGGCTTGTCTATGTGAGCCGGGATGTGGACGGGCAGATCCTCAACCTGTTGAGTGAAACGCAAGAAAATGTGCGTCTTTACAACCAGTTGGAAAGTGATCGCGGGCAAGTCTTATTCCAGTTCGGGTTGGTCTATCTCGGGTTTGCTGTGATCCTTATTCTGGCGGCCGTCTGGCTTGGGCTTTGGTTTGCCGAACGCCTTTCGCGCCCCGTGGGGCGGCTCACCAGTGCGGCGCAGCGTGTCGGCGAAGGTAATCTGGATACGCAGGTGATCGAAGAAGAGGGCGAGGACGAGATCAGTCAGCTCAGCCGTTTGTTCAATCAGATGACGCGTCAGCTCAAAGGCCAGCGCGAGCGTCTGTTGGAAAACACCGAGCAAATCGAACGGCGGCGCAGACTGTTTGACTCTGTTCTCAGCTCTGTGACGTCAGGCGTTGTCGGGCTTGACCCTGACGGGCGCGTGGCCTTTGTGAACCGCTCGGCGGAGCGATTGCTGGACTGGGAGAATGCCAAGGACACTTTGGAGCTTCGCGTGGCTGTGCCCGAGTTTGGCCCTGTGTTTGAGGCTGTTTTGCAAAGCAGCAGCGGGATTGTTCAAGAAGAAGTCAAAGTGACACGAGGCGGTCAGCTTGAGAACCTCCTGGTGCGTATGTCTGTGCGCGAGGGCGAGGATGGGCAGATCGAAGGGTATGTTGTGGCCTTTGATGATGTCACCGATCTGGTGAGTGCGCAGCGTATGGCTGCTTGGGGCGATGTTGCGCGGCGCATTGCCCATGAGATTAAGAACCCGCTGACGCCGATCCAACTTTCTGCCGAACGGATAAAACGCAAGTTTGCGCGTGAGTTACCAGAGACGGATGCCGCGAAACTCGCAGAGTTAACGGATGTTATTGTGCGCCAAACCAATGACTTGCGGCGCATTGTTGATGAATTTTCGAAATTTGCGCGGATGCCCGAGCCGGAACGGCGGCCAGAGAATCTGTGTGTGTTGTTGAGCGGGGCGATCACCCTTCAAAAGGCAGGTCAGCCTGATGTGATGTTTAGGGTCGATCTTGGTGATGAGCCGCTTGAAGGCCAGTATGACGCGACGATGATTGGTCAGGCTTTGACCAATCTGATCAAAAATGCCGGCGAAGCGATTGAGACGCGAGCGGAACTGATCGGTGGCGGTATTGCGCCTCAGATCAGGATCACCGCAAAGCGCAGCGAGGCGGAGGCTGAAATTACGATTTCAGACAATGGCATTGGCCTTCCCGAAGACCGCGCCAAGCTGTTTGAGCCTTATGTCACCACACGCGACAAGGGCACAGGGCTTGGCCTGCCGATTGTGAAAAAGATCATCGAAGAGCATGGCGGCACACTCAAGCTTGAGGATGCAGCGCTTTTCGAAGGGGAAGACCACCACGGGGCCATGGCCCTGATCCGACTGCCTCTGACTGTGGGCAGCGAACGTGACATGAAACAAAAGACCAGTGCGGAATGAGGGCAGCATGAGTGATATTCTGATTGTAGACGACGAGCGCGATATTCGGGAGTTAATCTCTGATATTCTGGAAGATGAAGGCTATACCACACGGCTTGCGGGCAACTCAGACGATGCCATGAAAGAGGTACATGAAAAGCGGCCCGGGCTGCTGATCCTCGACATCTGGCTCAAAGACAGCAAAATGGACGGGATCGACATTTTGAAGGCTGTCAAAACCGATTATCCTGAAGTCCCTGTCGTGATTATCTCGGGGCATGGCAATATCGAGATTGCTGTCGCCGCGATCCGTCAGGGCGCGTATGATTTTATCGAGAAACCTTTCAACATTGACCAGCTTCTTGTTGTGATACGCCGCGCTATGGAGACATCACGGCTGCGCCGCGAAAACATAGAGCTGCGGCGCAAGGAGACTGTGCCATCAGAGATGATTGGTGCATCAGCTGCGTTTCGGACCATGCAAAGCCAGCTTGATAAGGTGACAAAATCTAACGGGCGGGTGATGCTGACGGGGCCGTCTGGCGCGGGAAAAGAGACGGCGGCGCGCTATATTCATAGCAATTCCAATCGGGCTTCTGCCCCGTTTGTGACGGTTGGCTGTGCTGCGATTGAACCAGACCAGATGGAAAATGCGCTCTTTGGGCGCGAAAGCCCGGAAAAGGGCGTAGAGATGGGCCTCTTGGAGGAGGCAAACGGCGGGATTGTCTATTTTGACGAGATTGCGGAGTTGCCTCTTGGGACACAATCCAAACTGCTTCGGGTTCTGGTTGATCAGCAGTTTCTGCGGGTGGGTGGCTCTCATAAAGTTAAAGTGGATCTGCGTGTTGTGTCCTCGACCGCAAAGACGCTTGAAAGTGAAGTTTCTGCGGGCCGCTTTCGAGAGGAACTCTATCATCGCTTGAACGTGGTGCCGATCGCAGTGCCCTCGCTCGAAGAGCGGCGTGAAGACATACCGCTTTTGGCCGCGCATTTTATCGAACAGTTAAACAAGGAGCAGGGCCTTGCGCTTCGGGCCGTGAGTGACGACGGGCTGGCGCTTTTGCAAACGATGACTTGGCCTGGAAATCTGCGCCAACTCAAGAATATGGTTGAACGGTTATTGATCCTTGGCGATGGAAACGGCGATATTGGCGCAAAAGAGCTGTCTGCTGGGGAGGCTCTTCAATCTGGGGAAGACAGTGGCAAGATCGTCTTGCCCAGTGTGATGGCGACTTTGCCTCTCCGAGAGGCGCGCGAAGAGTTTGAACGGGAGTATCTGCTGACACAAATCAACCGTTTTGGCGGCAATATCTCGCGCACTGCCCAATTTGTCGGGATGGAGCGCTCTGCCCTTCATCGCAAACTCAAATCTCTTGGTGTTGTTACGTCAAACCGCTCTGGCGCACGGATTGCGGAGCATGAGGGCGACGGTGAGGAAGAATAAGCGCCTGTTGAAGCACCTGTGAGGGTGGCTTTGTGACCGACAAAGGAATTGACGGCCTGAAGCGCATCTGCCACGAAACCGCACCAAGGATTGGGGACGACTTATGAAAGTTATTATTTGTGGTGCAGGGCAGGTCGGCTGGCAAATTGCGCGTCATCTCTCTGGCGAAGCCAATGATGTAACGGTGATTGACAGCAACCCTGATCTTGTTCGGCGCGCTATGGACACGCTTGATGTTCAGGGCTTTGCGGGCTTTGCCTCATACCCTGATATTCTTGAGAAGGCAGGCGCGCGCGATGCGGATATGGTGATCGCTGCGACACATTCTGATGAGGTCAATATGGTGATCTGTCAGGTCGCGCATTCGATCTTTGCGGTGCCCCGCAAGATCGCGCGACTGCGCTCGCAGAGCTATCTCACGGCGATTTACTCTGATCTTTACCGTCGTGACCACCTTCCGATTGATGTGGTGATCAGCCCTGAGCGAGAAGTGGCCGAAGCTGCGCTGCGGCGGCTGTCTGCGCCATCTGCCTTTGACATTGAGACATTTATGGGCGGCAAGGCGCAGGTTTTGGGTATTCGCCTTGAGGCAGATTGCCCTGTTGTGAACACGCCTTTGCGGCAATTGTCGGATCTATTCTCGACCTTGAAAGTGATTGTGATTGGTGTGCGCCGCGAAGGGCGCTTGTTTGCGCCTGATGCAGGCGATCAGCTTTTTGTCGGGGATGAATGTTATCTTTGTATTGCGCGTCAGGATGTGCCCCGCACATTGGAAGTCTTTGGCAAAAGTTCGGCCAAGCAGGAGCGCGTGGTTCTGATCGGGGGCGGCAATGTGGGCTTGACGGTGGCACAGGCGCTTGAGAAGCACGAAAACCGCATTAGAGCCAAGGTTATCGAGCGCAACCGCGCTACGGCAGAACAGGCCGCCGACGCGCTTGAGCGCACGATTGTACTAAATGGGGACGGTCTTGACGTTGCGCTTTTGGCAGAGGCCAACATCGAGCGGGCGGATGCGGTGCTCTGCGTGACCGATGACGACAAAACCAACCTTCTGGCCGCGGTGCGCGCCAAAAGTGAGGGGTGCAAAATGGCCATTGCCCTGATCAATGATCCGACCCTGATCCCGCTGATGGCGCCTATGGGTATTGATGCTTATATCAATCCTCGTGCAACGACTGTCAGCTCGATTTTGCGCCATATCCGGCATGGCCGTGTGAAAGACGTTTATTCGATCGGGGATGCTGAAGCCGAAATTATTGAGGCCGAAGTCTTGTCGACCTCGCCGATCTCGGGGCAGGCTATCCGCGATATTGATTTTCCAGAGGGGGTATTGATCGGTGCCTTGATGAAAAATGGCGAGGTGATCAAGCCACAGGGTGGCACACGCGTCGAAGAGGGCGATGTGATTGTGCTCTTCGCCATGGCCGCAGATGTGCCAGAGGTGGAACGCTTGCTTCAAGTCACGATCGACTTTTTCTAAGGATGAAGCGTCTCGCAGAAATCCCCCTGTTTTTGCAACTGACGCTGCTGGCGTCTCTATCGATGTATGCGCCTGCAGTTCACGCACTCAACTGGAACAACCATCATGAAGCGCGGGTGTTTTTCTATGCGGGAACACTTGGGGTGTTTGTGTGTTCGTTGATTGTCATTACGCTGAGTTCGGGGCGGGCGCACCGCCGTAGCAGCCTTGGCAGCCTTGCCGCTGTTGTAGCAGCGTATTTTGCTTTGCCACTGATGTTGGCTGTGCCCTTTTATGAAGCGGTTCAGACCACAAGCTTTCTCAATTCCTATTTTGAGATGGTGTCAGCCTTTACCACAACAGGCGCACCGCTGTTTGAGCCGGGGCGGCTTTCAGGCACCATGCATCTGTGGCGCGCGCAGGTCGGCTGGCTTGGCGGCTTGTTTGTCTGGATTACCGCTGCGGCGGTTCTGGCACCTTTGGCGCTTGGCGGATTTGAAGTCACCGCGTCTGCCGAACCCGGGCGCGGAGATAGTCCGATGGAGCGGTATGCTCCCACCACGGATGCCACACGGTTGATGCGCGGTCTGACGGGGCTTGCTCCGCTCTATATCGGCTTAACGGCTGTTTTGGGCATTTGCCTCATGATCAGTGGTGATGAACCGCTCGTTGCGGTCATTCATGCTATGGCAACCCTCTCGACCAGCGGGATTTCGGCGACAGGCGGGCTTGAGGGGAGTGTGTCGGGGATACGCGGAGAATTTTTGATATTTCTGTTTATGTTCTTTGGCCTGTCACGGCTTACCTTTTCCACCGACACAATCACGACAGGCCGCCATGGCCTGCACAACGACCCCGAATTCAGAATGGGAATGTTGATTGTCTTCGGGGTGACGCTTTTGCTTTTTTCGCGCCATTGGTTGGCGTCCTTTGAAGTGTCGCAAGAGGAAAATCTGATTGCTGCGCTGCACGCGCTTTGGGGAAGCTTTTTTACTGTGTTGTCTTTTCTGACAACCACCGGCTTTCAAAGTGCCGATTGGTCGGCCGCAAGAGGCTGGTCGGGCCTTGGTGCGCCCGGGTTGATTCTGCTGGGGTTGTCTCTCATTGGGGGCGGTGTCGCGACAACCGCAGGTGGCGTGAAACTCTTACGGGTATATGCGCTATATCTCAACGGCCTGCGAGAAATGGAACGGTTGGTACATCCGTCCTCTGTTGGCCGCGCCAGCAGCCAGAGCCGCCGCATCCGCTCTAAGGGGGCGTATATCGCATGGATATTCTTTATGCTCTTTGCGCTTTCCATGGCCTTCGTGACGTTGATCCTAACCTCCACAGGTGTTGGCTTTGAAGATGCAATTGTTTTGGCTGTTGCGGCGCTCTCGACAACGGGGCCTCTGGTTCAGGCGGCTCCTGAGGCTCCTATACTGCTGGCCCAATTGAGCGCGGGAGCCAAGCTGACGCTCTGCGCTGCTATGGTTGTTGGGCGGCTTGAGACACTGGCAATCATTGCCCTCTTCAACCCAGCCTTGTGGCGCGGCTGAGGCCCATCAAGATTGAAACCTCTCGCGGAAGTGAAGCGCGCGTGCAACATATATAATAGAGCTGCGTGTTTTGGGGGTTTAAAGTTCCTGTGCTGCAAGACATAATCAGATATCGACACGGCCGAAGAACGGCCGGAAACTGACAATAAGGCATTAGAACCATGGCTTCCGACCGTCAAAACCTTCAGGATGCGTTCCTGAACCACGTCCGAAAGACAAAGACACCTGTCACAATCTTCCTGATCAACGGCGTTAAGCTTCAGGGTGTGATCACGTGGTTTGACAATTTTTGCGTGCTTTTGCGCCGCGACGGCCAGAGCCAGCTTGTCTACAAACACGCGATCAGCACAATTATGCCCGCGCAACCGATTTCTCTTTATGAGGGTGAAGAAGCTCAGTGAGCGAACATGATCCGGCGCTGACGAGGGCGTGGGTTCTTCACCCCGAAATCCGCAGAGACGAACAGAACCGCACACCGGCCCACGCGCTTGAAGAAGCCGTTGCGCTTGGCGAAGCTATGCCGGGGCTTGACATCATCGGCTCCGAAGTTGTGAAGCTCAAAAAGCCGCACGCTGGGATGCTGTTTGGCAAGGGCAAGCTTGACGAAATCAAAGAGCGTCTTGAGGCGGGCGAGGTTGAGCTTGTCTTGATTGACGGGCCTGTGAGCCCCGTTCAACAGCGCAACCTTGAGAAGAAGTGGGGCGTCAAGATATTGGACCGCACGGGCCTTATTCTCGAGATATTCTCGGACCGGGCGCGCACCCGTGAAGGGGTATTACAGGTCGAGATGGCAGCTTTAAGCTACCAGCGCACGCGGCTGGTGAGAGCCTGGACACACCTTGAGCGCCAGCGGGGCGGGTTGGGCTTTGTCGGCGGGCCTGGGGAAACCCAGATCGAGGCAGACCGCCGAGCGATTGACGACCAGCTTGTGCGTCTGCGCCGTCAGCTGTCCAAAGTTGTGAAAACCCGTGAGTTGCACCGCAAGAGCCGCGCGAAAGTGCCTTATCCGATTGTGGCGCTTGTCGGCTATACCAACGCTGGTAAATCAACGCTGTTCAACCACCTGACGGGGGCGGATGTTTTTGCCAAAGATATGCTCTTCGCAACGCTTGACCCGACCATGCGCAAAGTCACATTGGGTGAGTCAGGGTTAGAGGTTATCATGTCTGACACGGTGGGCTTTATCTCTAATTTGCCGACCGAGCTTGTGGCGGCTTTCCGTGCTACTTTGGAAGAGGTTTTGAGCGCCGATCTGATTTTGCACGTGCGCGATATTGCACATTCGGAAAGCGAGGCGCAGGCCAAGGATGTCACCAAAATTCTTGAAAGCCTTGGAATAGACGCAGAGACGCCGCTTTATGAGGTCCTCAATAAGACAGATCTGCTTGAGACAGAAGACAAGGAGGCGGTCGAAACACAGGCTGCGCGCAGCGAAACTGTCTTTGCAGTCTCATCTGTCACAGGCGACGGGCTTGAAACCTTGCTGGACGCTGTCGCTAACGCCCTACAAGCCAGCGCAAAGACCGAGGCTTTGAGCCTGTCTTATGCGCAAGGGCGCAAGCGGGCGTGGCTTTTCGCCCAAGGTGTTGTCGAAGGCGAGCGCCAGACCGATGAGGGCTATACCCTGAAAGTCAGATGGACCCGCAAGCAAGCCGAGCAATTTGCGCGGCTTTGATGAGCCGCTCAATCTTGCTATTCAGTCTTGTTTTGGCGTCAGGACAGTCTCGCCCACAGAGGCGGCCCGCGCGAGGCCTTCATCCAGCGACATGGTGATATACTCTCCGCGCCGCCAGAGCTGCGCGAGATCGTCATAGTGTCGCGACATCGGATGGCCTGACTGACCTGTTGATGTGATGAAGATCGAGCTGTCAGGGTCTGTAAAATCATAGACCCCGCGATAACCTGCGGCATGGACGTTTTGAAACGGTTCGGGGCCTGTGCCACGGGTGCGACCGCGCATAAGCGTGTTATCACCACCTGATGTGCTTTGGCGGATATTCACAAAATAGCGCAAAATCGGGGTTTCTCCCAGCACCGGATGGTCATGTGTTGCCTCATGGGCGTCGCCCCAGCGGAGTGCCTCAATTGAGGTGCCATAGACCTCAGCAAGCCAGATCAGCGCATCATCAAGCGACTTACGGGCAATATCGGCACAGGTTTCGGTCGCTGACGACTGGATAACGTTGCACCAGACACCTGCGCCATCAATATTGCGGAAGACGCGCTCTATGAACAAAGGCTCTATATGGGTGAACTCTTCCGCCAAAGGTCCGAGCTCGTCGCGAATAATGCGCTCCTGCAAAAAACGCATCCATGCAGCATAAATCAGCGGTTCGGGCAGATGCTCGTTCATGCTGCCTGTCCAACTTGCCAGTAGGTTGAGCGCGATTTGGCGCTGCCGCTCTGTTGTGCCTTCGGGTGCGGCTTCGCCTGTAAACCAGAGGTCGGCGGCGACCAGAGGCAAAATCGTGCGCGCTGTGGGGCTTGTTATATCAAGCTGGGCCTCAACGAAGCTTTCGCGGCTGTGGGCTTTGCGGCCCTGCATCAGGCGCTGCCAGCGTTGAATGCGCTGGCTATCCCCCCATTCATAAGAGACATGAAGCGGGAAAGGGCGTTCAAGCAGTTTGTTATTTGTATTGCCGACAATGCCGCCCGCTGGGCGAATGAATTCGGGGTTGGCTGTGGTCGGAAAGTAGCCTTGCCAACGGTTGTCCGCCAACCAGCCGCGCGATGGAATACGGCCTTTACTTTCGGCCTTGGCCGAACGCCGCGGCATCGCCCCGATTGTCTTCATTGCAATGTTGTTTTTGTCAGCCAAGGTCAGATTTTGAGACGGCGCAATATAAAGCGCGCTGGCTGCTAAAGCATCATCAATCGTTTGGGCCTGCATGATACGCAGCCCTGCGCTCATAGAGGTGTCCTTAGGATCAAGCGCTGTCCAAGACAAGGCCGCAACATGGCCTGCGGGGGTCACTGTTCCAACATTGCGAAAGCTGGAGGGTAACACAGGGCCGTTTTCTGTATTGTGAAGGGTCAGCGTAACCGGCATTTCGTCTTTGATTTTGATGATCGAGCGCCGCGTCACGAAGGGCTTGAAGCCTTCCGGAGTTCGATACTCCTCACGGTTTGCGGGGTTGATCTCTTCGATAAAAATATCCTGATCATCAAGGTAGGAGGATGTGAGGCCCCAACCCAGAGTTTCACTGCGGCCAACCAGCATAAGCGGCATTCCGGGAATGGTCGCACCGATAATGCCGCCAGAGGACAGCTCTAGGCGGGCCAGATACCAGATCGCGGGGGCGGTGAGGCCAAGGTGAGGGTCATTGGCGAGCAGCGTGCCGCCTGTGGCCGAGCGAGAAGGCGCGGCAGCCCAAGCATTTGAAGCACCAGCCAGAGCGCGCGGCAGAAACGGCGAGAGCGGATGGTTGGGCCAGGCCTTTGCATCGGCGGTTTGAACTGGAAACTTGGAGGATGGAAAAAGGCTGGCATATTGGGGCAGGGCTGCAAGGCCTGTGCCCGGCATATCTGGGAGCAAATCGCTCAAGCGTTTTTCATCTTTCAGCAATAGAGAGGTGCGAGCGCGCAGGATTTCCTCTTCGGCATGGCCTGAGAGTTGAACGGCCATCAGCTTGAGGATGGCGATCGAATCTTCTGGCCGCCATGGAGAAATCGGCGCATTGAAAAGAAACATTTCAGGCGCACCACGCCCGAGGGCGCTATTGTTGATCTCAGCCAGTCGGGCATTGACCCCTGCGGCATAGGCCTCAAGTGCGGCGAGGGTCTCTGCGTCCTGCGCCTCAACGGAGCTGCGAGCCAAGGAATAGAGATCAAAACGGCGCAACAGCTTATCAACAGGCAGCGTCGCCGCGCCGAAGACCTCAGATAGGCGCCCCTGCGCGGTACGGCGCATCACGGTCATTTGCCATAGACGGTCTTGGGTATGGGCATAGCCTAAGCCAAAGAAGACAGCGGCGTCATCCTTGCCGTCCTCACTAAATATATGAGGCACATTCGAATGATCGCGTAAAATCCGGATGGGAGAGGTTAGGCCCGCGACGTCGAGGTTTTTGTTGTAGTCAGGCAAAGAACGTGAGGCGAGGTAATACACCCCGAGCAGCGCAAGCACTGCAAACACAATCGACACGGAGGCAATCCGCAGCAACCAACGAAACACTAATAGCATAGACCGTCCCTTGTCATATTGAGGGCTTTTGACTTGCCAATTGCCCCTCTGCCCGACACAAACGATAAGACATTTGAATGCAAGGGGAAAGACAATGGCGCAAATCGCTTTTTTAGGACTCGGCGTGATGGGGTATCCGATGGCAGGGCATCTGAAAGCGGCCGGTCATGATGTCGTGGTGTATAACCGCACAGCCGCCAAAGCAGACGCTTGGGCGGCCCAGTATGGCGGACAGGCCGCGGCCACGCCACGCGAAGCGGTCAAGGGCACCGAGTTTGTGATGGCTTGCGTGGGCAATGACGACGATTTGCGCGCTATTTGTCTTGGCGACGACGGCGCTTTTGCTGGCATGGATGCGGGGAGCTGTTTTGTTGATCACACGACTGTATCAGCCAAAGTGACGGCAGAGCTTTATAATCTGGCCAAAGAGAGCGGCGTTGCCTTTGTTGATGCGCCTGTGTCGGGTGGGCAGGCGGGCGCCGAAAACGGTGTGCTGTCTGTGATGTGTGGTGGTGATATGGCGGATTATGCGCGCGCCGAGCCGGTGATTGCGGCTTATGCACGGATTTGCCGCCGGATTGGCGAGAGTGGCGCCGGGCAAATGACTAAGATGTGCAACCAGATCGCGATTGCGGGTCTTGTTCAGGGGCTGTCTGAAGCACTGCATTTTGCGCAGGAGGCGGGCCTCAACGGCCGCGATGTTGTTGAGGTTATTTCGCAGGGGGCTGCGGGCAGCTGGCAGATGAGCAACCGTCATGAAACCATGCTGGACGGAAAGTTCGACCACGGCTTTGCTGTGGACTGGATGCGCAAGGACCTCGGGATATGTCTGGAAACGGCCGATGAAATCGGGGCCAGCCTGCCTGTGACGGCCCTTGTGGACCAGTTTTACAAAGATGTTCAGAAAATGGGTGGCGGCCGCTGGGACACATCGAGCCTGATCAAACGGATGAGCTCCAAGGCCTGAGGGATTGCGCCGCCTGCGGCGTCGCCAAGCTGGGGGCTTTGCCCCCAGACCCCCAGGATATTTTCGGAAAGAAAAAAGCGATGAGGGCTTAGTGAGCTGTTGTGTTTGAAAACAACTGGATGACGACGATGCCTGAAATGATCAGGCCCAGCCCTGTGATCGCGGGGAGATCAAGCTTTTGGCCAAAGACGGCATAGCCTATGAGGGCGATCAAGATAATGCCAAGGCCCGACCAAAGCGCATAGACGATCCCGACGGGCATATAGCGTAGGGTGAGTGCCATGAAGTAAAAGCTGATTGCATAGCCGAGCACAACCAGAACCGAGGGCCAGAGCCGCGTGAACTGTTGGCTGGCCTGCATAGCCGAGGTTCCTATGGTTTCAAAGGCGACGGCAATGGCAAGGTAAATATAGGGCATGGGGTAATCCTTTAGAGGGGGAGCTCTGTTGTATCCTTGATGCTCTCCATGACAAAGCTTGCGGAGACATCCGCCATGGACACGTCTGCGATCATCTTTTGATAGAGTCTGTCATAGCCTGTCATGTCAGAAACATGGGCGCGAATGAGATAATCAAGATCACCTGACATTCGAAAAACGCCCGTGATTTCCGGAATGGCGCGCATGGCGCGGGCAAAGGCTTCAGACCAAGTGGCCGTGTGTTTTTCGGCCCGCACCTGAATATAGACGGTCAGGCCCAGATCGAGTTTTTGAGCCTCAAGCAGGGCCACGCGCTTGCGGATCAGGCCTGCTTCTTGCATCTGTTTGATGCGCCGCCAGCAAGCGTTGCGCGACAGGCCAACGTCATGACCAAGCGTATCTAGCGAGACATCGCAGTCGCGCTGGAGTTGGCGAAGAATTTTGCGGTCTATTTCATCTTGTCCCATTAAGTATTAGTAATGCGTGAAAAAATCCCAAAATACAAGCTCAGGGGTTTCACTTTGGGACGAAATTAAAGCTGTGGTCGGTTATAAGGTTTCAAACCGCGAAACAGGAGTGTCGACATGATTGCGAAGCTATTTTTGAACCATCCAGAGTCTGTAAACGAAAGCTATCTGGAGCATATGCGTTTTGCACTGTGGTTTTCAGGTTGGCTTGCTCTGGCGGCCGGGGCTGCGCTCGTTCACGCCATCATCCCCGCCGCTTTTGAGAAAACTGGCAGTAGTATTATCGCCAAACTTTATCAGCGGACCCAAAAGCGCTAGGCGATTAAAGCCCTGAGAAAAAGGGGCGCATCTTTTGTGATGAGCCCCTTTTTTTGACTTAGCCGATGATCGCGTTGAGCGTCGTACTTGGGCGCATCACGCTGGCGAGCTTCTCAGCGTTGGGGTGGTAATACCCGCCCGTATCTGCGGGTTTGCCTTGAGCGGCGGCAAGTTCAGCGATGATAGCGGCTTCGCCATCGGCCAGCGCTTTGGCCATAGGCGCAAATTCTGCCGCAAGGGCAGCATCTTCTGATTGTGCGGCCAAGGCCTCGGCCCAATAACGGGCAAACCAGTAATGGCTGTCGCGGTTGTCCGGCTCGCCGACTTTGCGCGAAGGCGAGCGATTGTCATCGAGGATACCCTGCGTCGCGGCATCAACAGCCTTGCCCAGAACGCGGGCCTTTTCGTTGCCTTTGGCGTCAGCTAGGAACTGCAAGCTTTCACCCAGGGCACAGAACTCGCCCAAGCTGTCCCAGCGGAGGTGGTTTTCCGCGTCAAGCTGTTGCACGTGCTTGGGAGCAGAGCCGCCAGCGCCTGTTTCAAAGAGGCCACCGCCCTGCATGAGCTTCACGATCGAGAGCATTTTAGCCGATGTGGCCAGCTCGAGGATCGGGAAGAGATCGGTCAGGTAGTCGCGCAACACGTTGCCTGTGATCGCGATGGTGTTTTCACCTTTTGTAATTGTCTCAAGCGAAGCGCGGGTAGCTTCGCGCGGAGCCATTATTTCGAACTTTTCGGCAACGCCTTTGGCTTCAAGGATCGGCTTTACATATTTGATCAGCTCGGCGTCATGCGCGCGGGCGGCGTCAAGCCAGAAGATCGCACGGAAGCCCGTAGCGCGCTGGCGATCAATGGCAAGGTTCACCCAGTCTTCAATCGGCGCTTGGCGCGCGGAGGCCGAGCGCCAGATGTCGCCAGCTTTGACTGTATGGCTATGCAAGACCGTGCCATCATCAAGGATCATCTTTACGGTGCCGTCTTCAGGCAACTCAAATGTGGTCGGGTGTGAGCCGTATTCCTCAGCCTTTTGCGCCATGAGGCCGATGTTTTGCACTGTGCCGGCTGTGGCAGGGTTCAAGGCGCCGTTTTCTTTGAAGAACTTGATGCTCTCGTCATAAACGGGGGCATAGGAGTTGTCGGGGATCACGCAGTTGGCATCGCCTTCTTGGCCGTCAGGGCCCCAGCCTTTGCCTCCCGCGCGGATCAGCGCAGGCATGGAAGCGTCGATGATTACATCTGAGGGCACATGAAGGTTGGTGATGCCACGGTCACTGTCGACCATATACATNGGCGGGCGATCCGCCATGCAAGCCTCAATTGCGGCCATGATAGCGGCGTTGTCTTTGACGCGCGCGAGAAGATCACCAAGGCCTGAATTGGGGTTCACGCCAAGGGCTTTAAGAGCGTCGCCATGTGCTTCAAAGACGGGCGCAAGGAAGGCGCGCACAGCATGGCCGAAGATGATCGGGTCGGAGACCTTCATCATCGTGGCTTTCATATGAAGCGAGAAGAGCGTGCCTTCGGCTTTTGTTTTTTCGATTTCATCTGCAAGGAAGCTGCCGAGCGCTGCGGCGCTCATATAGGTGGCGTCGACAACTGTGCCTGCGGGGTAGGCGACACCGTCTTTCAGAACCGTTTCGCCTGAGGCGGTTTCGAGAACGATTTTGGCGGTCGCGGCTTTAGGCAGGGTGGCTGACACTTCGTTTGAGAAGAAATCACCACCTGACATGGCGGCCACGCGGGTTTTGCTGTCGGCTGTCCATTTGCCCATGCGGTGCGGGTTGTTTTGGGCGTAGTTTTTGACGGCAACGGCGGCGCGACGGTCAGAGTTGCCTTCGCGCAGAACGGGGTTCACGGCAGAGCCTTTGAGCGTATCGTACGTGGCACGAACGGCTTTTTCGGCGTCTGTTGAGGGCGTTTCGGGATAGTCAGGCAGCGCATAGCCTTGGGACTGAAGCTCTTTTACGGCAGCCACGAGCTGAGGCACGGAGGCTGAGATGTTTGGCAGTTTGATCACATTGGCAGAGGGCGTTTTGACCAATTCGCCAAGCTCGGCAAGATCGTCAGACTGGCGCTGCGCATCTGTGAGGTGATCGGGGAAGGCCGCGAGGATACGGCCCGCAAGCGAGATATCTTTTGTGCCAACAGAGATGTCGGCTGCTGAGGCAAAGCGTTTGATAATCGGCAAGAGCGATGCGCTGGCAAGCTCGGGGGCTTCGTCAACCTTTGTGTAAATGATATCGGGTGTATGTGTGTCGGCCATCTCAGATCCTTCTCGATCAGGTGTTACGATTCAGATATTCCCCCGTCTCTTAGACCAGATCACGCTCAAATGAAAGACGGTATGCAAAAGTATACAGAAAAATTTTGCAGACACTTACAGTGTGGCCAACACAGTTAAACCTATATTTGCTAATCAGTTTTTCGTCCGTGCTGCACGCGTGGTGTCCGCTCTAGCTTGAGCATAAAGTAAAGCGCCGCGACGCAGAGCAAAAACACCCCAACCGCTGCGGGGCGCGGCGTTCCGTCAAAGGCCAGTCCGATCGGAACGGCAAACACCATCGCAAAGACAGTCGAGGTGCCCCCAAGGATTGAGGCGGCAAGCCCTGCAATATGGCCAAGCGGCTCCATCGCCATGGCGTTCAGATTGCCGAGGGTCAGACCCGCCATGGCAAAAAGCGAAAATTGCCAAAATACGAATAGGCCAAAGTAGAGATCAAGCGAAACGGTCAGGAAAGTGAGCAGGATCATGCCACCCGAGAGGCCAACTTGAACCACGAGGGTCACTGTCGTGAGATATTGCATCCCAAGGCGCACAACCAGCATTGCATTCAAAATACTGGCGCTGCCTGCAAGGATTGCCACAAGCCCGAACCAGTAAGGGAAGCTCTCTGCGCGTTCGAATGTGATGTCATAGATCGGTTGCACAGAAGAGAGCGCCGCAAAGAGAACCGCAAAGCACAGCGTCTGGACAATAAGGACGCTGCGAACCACGGGATAGGAGAGCATATCTTTCAATGCGCCTTTGAGCTTACTGGCTTCAAAGGGCCGTCTCTGAGCTTTGGGAAGGGTCTCTTCAAGGCGCAAACCGAACCAGCCTGTGACCAAACAGGCAAATATAATAAAGGCCGCAAAGATCCCCCGCCAGCCAGTGAAGGCAATGATCCCCGCCCCGATAAGCGGCGCAATGGCAGGGACGAGCGTAAAGATCATCATCACAATTGAGACCAGTTTGGCCATTTGGCGGCCTGAAAACAAGTCGCGGATAATGGCAATCGAGACAATCCTTGGCCCCGCAATACCGAGCCCTTGTACGAGGCGGGCGGCCAAAACCAGCTCAAGGGTCTGTGCTGCCCAAGCAAGAACAGCGCCGACCATATAAAGCGCTATGCCAGCATAGATCACAGGTTTACGCCCGAAGCTGTCTGAGAGTGGTCCTGTGAAAAAGGTGCCAATGCCCATGCCAAGCACAAAGGATGTCAGGATCAGTTGCGCGGCATTTAGGTTTTCAGGGCTGAGCTCTTGACCGATTTGAGGCAGGGCAGGGAGCATTGCATCAATTGAGAAAGCGGTCATGGCAAACATCATGGCCATTAGGCCGATAAACTCGGCTTTCCCCATGCGAAGCGTGCTCATTCTCTGGCCTCGTGCCTTGGGTGGATTGCCTTTTTACGACGTTTGAGAAACGCAAAATGTCCGAATTGTTGAATGGCTAAGGCAAAGATCCCAAGGCCCGTAAAGATAAAGACAGTGGTGCCGATCTTGCCGAGCACGGTTGCTGGGACAAGATTGCCGTAGCCCACAGTGGACAGCGTGACCACGGTAAAGAAATATGAATCAATCCAGCTCCACCCCTCGACGAGACGGAAAAACACTGTGCCAGAAGCCACAACCAACGCAAGCAGGAGGAGAATAGAGCGTGTCGAGAGCGTCATTCGCCCTGTGCCTCGATCAACTCGTCCATCACTTTGAGCCAGAGCTCGGGTGGCTGTGCGCCCGGAACGGCGTGTTGGCTTGCGACAATGAAGGTCGGCACAGAGTTCACACCCATTTCGCGAGAATGCGTATCACGCGCCTTGATATCTTCAAGGTCGGAGTCGGTGGCAAGCAGCTTCAGCACAAGCGCCGCATCCATTCCCATACTATCGGCCACATCTGCGAGGACTTCATGGCTGCCAATATCGCGGCCCTCTTTAAAATAGGCTTTAAAGAGCGCTGATACGACAGGCGTTTGGCGACCTTCGATTCCGGCCCAATGAATGAGCCGGTGGGCATCAAGGGTATTTGGAGTTGTTTGCATGGCTTCAAAGTCAATTTTGAGGCCCGCGCGATCGGCAGCCTCGACAACGGGGGCATAGGCACGCACCGCGCCGTCTTTGCCGCCAAATTTGGTCTCAAGATACTCGCGTCTGTCCATGCCGCCTTTGGGCATGGTCGGGTTCAACTGAAACGGATGCCACTCAATCGTAAAGGGATGATCGGGGCGCTGCTCTAGCGCGCGATCAAGATGCGCTTTGCCGATATAGCACCACGGGCAAATAGGGTCAGAAATAATATCGAGTTTGATCATGGGACTGCCTTTCGCGTTCTCTCTATCTGCGTTCGCTCCAAAGCAAAACCCATATGGCGAGATCTGATTTAAATACGTCGCGTGCTTTAGAGAAAGTCTTTCAAGGCGGTTCGGCGCAGTTTGTTGTTGGGGCCAAGGGGCATGGCGTCAATGCGTTTGTAAAGCTTGGGTCGTTTGTAAGCGGCGAGCCGGCTTTCAGCTTGAGCCTCAAGAGCGGCTTCGTCTATTTCGGCCTCCGAGGTATAAAAGGCGGCAATGATACGCACATCTTGCTTAATTTCCACATCAGAAACGGCCAGCGCAGTCAGCTGTTGGGCCTCGGGCGCACTCAACAGAGCCGCTTCAACTTCTAGGGGCGAGACGCGGTACCCCCCCGCGTTCATCATATCGTCGTTGCGTCCCTGATAGTGGATCTGGCCATCCTCTGACAAAATCCCAAGATCCCCCGTGAGAAACCACTCGCCGCGATAGCGTGCGGCAGTGTCCTCGGCTGCGCCAAGATAGCCAAGCATCAAACCCGGATCGGAGCGATGCACAGCAATCTGGCCGACCGCACCTTTTTCGGCAATGCCCTCTTCTGTGAGTAGGGCAATGTGGCGGCCTGTCTGAACCGAGCCAAGCGCGCCGCCTGTGGCGGGCGACTTAGGACTGGCTGACAGAAATGTCGAGCATTCCGACATTCCATACGCCTCAAAGATTTCTCTGCCTGTCGCCTTTTGCCACTGGCTGCGCAGTGTTTCGCTCAGCTTTTCGCCCGCGGAAAGTCCGTGGCGCAGGGTTGGCACATCCAGTGCAGCACCAGCTTTCAGTATCTTGCGATAAACACCTGGTGCAGCTGCAAAAATACTGGCTTGATGGCTCTTCATTAAACTGGGGAGCGCGTCCGGGGCAATCCCGTCTTCTGGAATAAGGGCTGTTGCGCCAATCGTCCATGGGTCCATGAGGCCTGTGCCAAGCGTATAGGTCCAGTTGAAGGCCCCTGCATGGCAAAGCCTGTCGTTCTCCTGAAGACCATACCAGCCGTCAAACATCATTTGCCGGGCCCATATGGCGCGATGGGCGTGCATAACAGCGCGTGGGCGGCCTGAAGTTCCTGATGTGTAAATGATATAGGCCATGCGGTCAGGATCACCCATGGCATATTCACAGGGCAGTAAACTCTGCATCTCTGACAGATTTGCCTCGCTGATGCGCTGAAATGCGCCGTTAAGGGGAGATGGGACAGATGCGCCATTGGCAATGGCTTTTGGCTTGAGCGTCCCAACGATTTTCTCAACCTCGCCAAGCGTGAGCTGCGAGGATGTTGGCACAGGAATAACCCCGACCGCGATGGCTCCAAGATAAGCGATGGGAAACTCTGCTGTATTGCCTAAGCGCAGCAATAAAATATCACCCGCTTTGAGGCCAAGCTGTAAAAGTCCTGTGCCGGTACCGCGCACAGCGGCCTCAAGCTGAGCATACGTCCAATGCGTGTCTTCAGTGCGCCCCATCACAGTAAGAGCGTCTTTGTCAGGCTGTGCGCTTGCGCGCCCCAAGACATGAGCTGCCATATTGAAAGGCGCGGGGCAGGGCGCGAAAGGCCCTTTGTCGATAATGCTGTTCATGGTCTTTTGCTAGGGGCTTGGCGCGGGCGGCGCAAGGCCCTATGAAAGCGCCATGACAAATGCTGCAGACCCAAAATCCCTGATCAAAATCGCGCGCGCAGGTGGCGATGTGCCTGTGCCCGAGCAAATCGACCTTGGCACGCGCGTGCGAGACTTGCGAAAGAGCCTCGGGCTTACGCTTGAGCAGGCCAGCAAGCAAGCAGGGCTGGCGCGCTCGACTTTGTCTAAAATCGAAAACGGTCAGATGTCGCCGACCTATGAGGCGCTCAAAAAGCTCGCTTTGGGGCTGGAAATATCTGTGCCGCAGCTCTTTACCCCGCCGCAATCCGCTCAGGCCACGGCGCGTATGAGCCTCACCCGTTCAGGCGAGGGTGCTGGGCATATTACGGCGACCTATGAACACAACCTTATGGCCGAAAGCCTCTCTGCAAAGAAGATGCTCCCCTATCAGGCCCGCATCCGGGCGCGCAGTATGGAGGAGTTTGACGGCTGGGTGCGCCATGATGGCGAAGAGTTTCTCTATGTGCTGACGGGCGTGATCAGGCTTTACACCGAGTTTTACGAACCCGTCGAGATGCGCCGCGGCGACAGCGCCTATTATGACGCCTCCATGGGGCACAATGTTGTCTCGGTCAGCGCTGACGACGCCACTGTGCTCTGGGTGACATCTCTGGCTTAATCGGCCTTTGAAAAGACCAGCGGCAGGACCAGATAGGCAATGCCGACCCCGACCAGCTGCATCATAACAAACATCACAATATGCTGAGGCGCGATGCCCGCGAATGTATCTGACCATCCGCGCGCGAATGTGACGGCAGGGTTGGCAAAACTTGTGGACGACGTGAACCAGTAAGCGCCTGTGATATAGAGGCCGACAAGCGGCGGCACTGTATCGGGCTTATGAACCACACCACCGACAATCACAAAGAGCAGACCAAAAGTCGCTATGATCTCCGAACTCCATTGGGCAAGACCTGTGCGGTGCATGGTTTCGCTGACTTGCACGATCGGCATATCAAACATCATATGGGCCGCCCAAACGCCCAGCACGGCTCCGGCCACTTGCGCCAAAACATAGGGCAAAAAAGCGCTCCAAGCGTGCTCTTTGCGCAGAGTGAAAAATAGAGTCACGGCGGGGTTGAAATGCGCACCTGACACGGGGCCAAGGCAGGTGATAATGCCGTAAAGGATACAACCCGTCGCGATCGCGTTGGCGAGCAATGCGATGGCGGTGTTTCCGCCTGACAGGGTTTCGCCCATGATACCAGAGCCAATCACGCCAATGAGAAGAAAGGCGGTTCCGAGCATTTCGGCAATTAGTTTTTGTTTCATGAAAGTGTCCCCACAGCATCCAGTGCTGATTTTAAATCTTTTGGTGTTTGCTCGGCAGTAAGCGCGCTTAGAAACGCTTTTGCCCGTAATTCTAACAAGCGGTAAGCCGTTTCAAAAGCCTCGGGCCAATCGGCCTCGCAAGCCGCAGCAGGATCATCGACGCCCCAATGCGCCCGCACAGGTGTTCCGGGCCAGATCGGGCAGGTCTCCCCTGCCGCTGAAGCGCAGACCGTGATCACCGCGTCCATCTTTGGCGCATCACACAGCGCAAACTCATCCCAGCTTTTGGATCGTGCGTGTGACGTGTCATAGCCATGGGCGGCCAAAAGCTTGAGCGAATAGGGATGAACCTTGTTCGAGGGCTGTGATCCCGCAGAGTAAGTCGTGACGCGGCCTGCACCTTCTCTGTTTAAGATAGCTTCGAGCAAAATTGAGCGCGCCGAATTGCCGGTGCACAGCACGAGAATATTCATCATCAAGTTTCCTTTGTCGCGGATGGTATGTCGCGTACGATTTGATCAATCTCGCGTTGAAGGGATATGGCGGAGAGCGTGGTCATCGGCAAAGCCACAAAGCCGGTCAGGCGGTTTTTTAGAACGCCATAAGCCTGCTGAAACGCCAGATTGATCTCGGCCTGTGTCCCTGTGGCTTTTACAGGGTCCGCCATGCCCCAATGCGCCGAAATAGGCTGTCCGGGCCATGTTGGACAGGCTTCGTTTGCCGCGGCGTCACAAACTGTAAATACAAAATCAAACTGAGGGGCATCAGTGGTCTGGAATGTGCTCAAAGGTTTTGAATAGAGCTTTGATGTGTCATGGCCTTTGACTTCCAGAAGGGCTTTGACACGCGGGTTTATGTCTGACCCCGCCTTTGATCCCGCCGAATAGGCCGTAAAAACATCTTCGCCAATATCGTTCAAAATTGCCTCGGCCATGATCGAGCGCGCTGAATTCGCGCTGCAAACAAACAGAACGTTGAGTGCTGGGTCCATGGTTTTTTCCAGAGCGCTTGGGGTTGAAAAGCTGCACACATCAGGCCGCCCTTTGCAGCAATCGCCAAGCAGCGCGGCAGCCATGGCTTCTACGCCCGTCATCTGGATACTGTAGTGCAGATGCGTTGCGTGGCGCTGACTCGTGATCAGGCCAACTGATTTGAGCGCGGACAGGTAGTCTGACCCTGTGCTCGCTTTTAGTCCCAAGACAGTACATATTTCGCCAGCAGGAAGCGCGTCGGGATAACGGCGCATCAAAAGCTGGAACACGGCCATACGCTGTGGATGGCCTAATGTTTGGAGCTGGGATACAAGTGCATTCATCATACTTCGGATATTTCCGAAATATGAGCTTTCAGCAAGTGAAACTTTTGTAACACTCAGTCTTCATACCACCAGACATCGGGCAAAAACCAATATCCATCCCCGTTGATCGGAATACGGGAGGGATACTTTAGCTCTTTCACATGAGCGATACGGCTGACACCGAAAGCATAAGTCGGGATCACATAGCGCCCAGCGGTCAGAACGCGGTCAAGCGCGCGCGTTGCGGCGACAAACTCGGCCTTATCATCTGTCCCTACCATCGTCTTGATCATGGCTTCAGCCGCGGGCGAGTTCATTCCCATGAGATTGCGCGACCCTGGCGTATCAATGCCATCACGGCCCCAATACAGCATCTGTTCGTTGCCCGGGCTTAGGGAAAAGCCACGTCGAATATCGGTCATTTGGAAGTCAAACGCGTTCTGACGTGCAAAATACTGTGCATTATCAACGCTCTCCACTTCGGCTTTGATGCCTAAGCGCTCAAGCGCCTGACTGTAGATATTGGCAAAGGCTAAGAGTTCGCTCGCCCCCGTGGGCAAAAGGATTTTGAAGGCAAAGGCTTCGCCATCGTCGTTCCTAAGGGTTCCGCCGTCAGTATTCCAGCCTGCTTCGGCAAGAAGCGAGATGGCGCGTCTTAAGTTGGTCCGATTGCGCTTGGTGCCGTCCGAGACGGGAAGCGAGTAGCCTTCCAAAGTTCCAAACGGTAGGTCTGCTGCAAAAGGCGCCAGCAGCTCGGCCACGCGGCCTTCGGCGGGGCCATGGCTCATCCCAAGCTCGGAACCCGAGAAGTAGGAGCTGATCCGCCGTTGCGCACCGCCTGTCACAACATCATTCATAAATTCAAAGTTGAACGCGAGGATCAAGGCCTCGCGCACGCGCCAGTCGGTAAAAAGTGGATCACGGGTGTTCATGACAAAACCGGTGATCCCACTGGGCTTTCCGTCCTGAACTTCGGCCTTCAAGACGTCGCCTCGTTGTATGCCGGGGTAGTCATAAGCCGTGTCCCATTTGTTGGCGTTGTTTTCACGCACAACATTGAGCACGCCCGCCTTGAAGGCTTCTTTCAACACCGTATCGTCTGCAAAAAACTCGATGCGAATTTCGTCCAGATTGGCTTTACCCCGCTGAAGCGGCAAATCGCGCGCCCAATAGTCTGGATTACGCTTTAGCGTAAGGTAGCGGTTTGGCTCATAATCGCCAATAACGTAGGCCGCCGAGCCGATGGGCGCGATATCAAAACCAGATTGGTCAAATGCACGGCCCTCCCATTGGGCCTTCTTCAGGATCGGGCGGAGCCCCGCAATCAAGGCGAGCTCTCGGTTGGCTGAATTGAACGTGATCTTCAAAGAACGCGGGCCTGTCGCCTCTAGGCTTTCAACTTGGGTCATGAATCCGCGATAGCGCGGGTGGCCCTCGCGGCCCAAAGTCTCATAACTCCAGATCACATCCTCAAGCGTCACAGGCGACCCATCAGAGAATCGGGCCTCGTCGCGGAGGGTAAATTCGACCCATTCGCGATTCGGACCTGTTTCAATCGATTCGGCCAACAGGCCGTAAAGTGAGAAAGGCTCGTCCCAATTTCGCCCCATGAGACTTTCGTAAGCTAAAAATCGCAGCTGCCATGGGGCTGTGCCTTTGAAGATAAACGGATGCAAGCTGTCAAAGCCGCCGGTGTTGCCTGTGACCAAGCGGCCCCCCTTTGGCGCCTCTGGGTTGGTATAGGGCAGGGACACAAAATCAGGTGGTAGAGCAGGGTCTCCATACATAGCTATGCCATGTTTAGGCCCTGCATGAGCGGGCTTAGACACGAGAAACAGAACGCAAAAACAGACCAAAACCTGTGTCAGCGTTTGGAAAAATACTGATCTCATTTTTGTGACAATCCTGTTTTCTCTATGTTTTCTAGAGGCAAACCCTAACCCGCCCAGAATGCCAAGACAAACTTTTAGCTTGGATTGGGCGTTAACATATCTTATAAAGTAACCACTGCTCGATAGGTTTCTTGCCTGTATGAAACCTGCCTCAATAACTTGACGCCAGCCTTGTGCTGGCGTTTTTTTTGCGCCGAGGGCCTCCCTGATCACACCAAGACCTTGGCCTTGCCCCACCGAACGGCTAGGTCTGGGGCGAACGAACATGGTGGAGCACACATGACACTCAAAGGTAAGACAGCGGTTATCACAGGGTCAAATTCTGGCATCGGCCTTGGGATTGCATGGGAGATGGCCAAGGCAGGGGCCGACATTGTGCTCAACTCCTTCACAGATAGCGCCGATGATCATGCGCTGGCCGCAGACATGGCCTCTGACACGGGCGTGATGGTGCGCTACATCCAAGCCGATATGTCCAATGGTGCCGAGTGCCGCAAGCTGATTGACGCAGCAGGCCGCTGTGACATCCTGATCAACAACGCAGGGATTCAGCATGTTGCAGCCATTGATGCGTTTCCGATGGAAAAATGGGATGCGATTATTGCGATCAATCTCAGCTCGGCGTTTCACACAACCGCGGCGGCCTTGCCAAAGATGCGCCAAGCAGGTTGGGGCAGGGTGATCAATATCTCTTCCGCACACGGGCTGACCGCTTCGCCCTACAAGTCTGCTTATATCGCGGCAAAGCATGGCGTTATTGGTCTCACAAAAACAACCGCGCTTGAGACTGCTCAAGAGCCGATCACAGCCAATGCGATCTGTCCTGGCTATGTTTTGACACCGCTTGTTGAGGCACAGATCCCCGACACCATGAAAGAATATGACATGAGCCGTGAAGATGTGATCAAGAATGTCATGCTTACACGCCAGCCATCAAAAGAGTTTGCAACAGTTGAGCAACTCGGCGGAACAGCCGTTTTCCTGGCCTCAGATGCCGCAGCACAGATCACAGGCACAACGATCTCTGTCGACGGGGGCTGGACAGCCCTTTAAGCTTAGGCCGATTTGGCGGGCTGGCTCGGATCTTTTGAGTTCGGATAGACCAGCCCCGCCGAGATCACCAGTTTGGCGGCATCTTCGACTGTCATATCAAGCTCGATGACGTCAACTTTCGGCACGAACAACAAGAATCCAGATGTGGGATTTGGCGTTGTGGGCAAGAAAATGCTCATCATCTCGCCCTCTGCCGTGGTGCGCTTGGCAATCTCGCCTTTGGCGGACGTGGACACAAACCCAATCGCCCAAATGCCTTTGCGCGGATATTCAATCAAGCAGGCCTTTTCAAAACTGCGCTCGGATTGGGCAAAGATGGTCTCTGCAATTTGCTTCACCCCATTATAAATCGAGCGGACGACGGGAACCCGCTCTAGCAAGCCTTCGGTATAGCGAATAAGGGAGCGCCCCAAGAGGCCTTTGGCGAGCCAACCGACAAAAATTGTGAAGAAAAAGAAAACAAACACGCCAACGCCACGAATGTTGACATGAATCCAGTCGTCTGTTGCGTAGGTTCTATCCAGCCAACGATTGACCAGTTGCTCAGGGTGATAATTTGCGGGCACGAATGGCATGACAAAACCATCGACCCAGCCAATAAAGCTCCAGAGCAGCCAAATCGTAAACGCCACAGGCGCGATCACGATCAGCCCGGTAAAAAACGACGCGCGCAAACCAGCAAACATACTGCGGCGCTTGTGGGTGTCTTCGTCAAAAGGCGTTGTCATATCAGCAATTTGTCCCGCTCTACTTCACTTCATGTAGGGCCTTCGGTGCAGTGACACAATCTTAAAGCGTTCAACACATCAGTTGTTCAGCCCTGCTGGCTGATTTCGCCCGCAATTTGGGCGGCCAGACGCGCATTGTTTAAGACAAGGGCGATGTTTGTTGCAAGCGAGCGGCCCTCGGTCAGCTCAAAAATGCGGGCCAGCAGGAAGGGCGTCACCGACTTCCCCGAAACGCCTTGCGCCAGCGCTTCGCTTTGAGCCTGCGCAATGATCGGAGCCAGCGTCTCACGGCTGATCTCTGCGCTCTCTGGCACAGGGTTGCCCACAAGCTGCCCCCCGGGCAAGTTCAAAGCGGCGCGCATAGCGTGGGCCTTGGCGATCTCTGCGGCCGTGTCCATCCGCAATGGCGCAGCAAGCCCTGAGGCGCGCGACCAAAAGGCAGGAAAATCAGATTGACCATAGCCAATCACAGGCACGCCCAACGTTTCGAGAACTTCGAGCGTTTTAGGAATATCAAGGATGGCTTTTGCACCGGCGGCAACAACTGTGACAGGGGTTTGTGCAAGCTCCTGTAGATCGGCCGAAACATCAAAACTCAGCTCTGCCCCCTGATGCACGCCGCCTATTCCGCCCGTCGCAAACACGGAGATGCCTGCGATATGCGCCGCAATCATAGTTGCGGCGACGGTTGTCGCGCCTGTGCCGCCCATCGCCATGCAGGCCGCAAGATCGGCCCGCGACAGCTTGGCCACGTCTTGAGCCACAGCCAGCGCCTCAAGCTCCTGATCTTCCAGTCCGATGTGCAAGTGACCGTTCAGAACTGCAATCGTCGCCGGAATTGCCCCGTGACGGCGCACCTCGGCCTCAACCTTGCGCGCTGTTTCTACATTTTGCGGGTAGGGCATCCCATGGGTGATGATTGTGCTTTCCAAAGCCACAATGGGCGCAGCGGCGGCGCGTGCGTCACGCACTTCACTTGAATAGTTGATCTCATACATAATTGTCATCTCCTGCCACATAGGTTGCGGCTGTTTTTTGTGCAATTTCAAGCGCATTAAGGCGGCTTAAGCCCTTTATCTCGGCCGCAATATGCGCCGCCATAAAGGTGTCGCCCGCGCCAGTGATCCGTTTAGCAATGACTTTTGGCGGTGCGGCCTCATGTATTTCGGTCGCGCAAGCGTCACAGGCCACATCTGCGCCTTGGGTCACCACAACCCGTTGTGCGCCCGCGCCCAAGAGCGCTTCCGCACCGGCGCGCGCCGTGCCAAGACCAGTGGTGCCACTGATCAGCTCTGCCTCCTCAAGGTTAACATAGAGCGTCGCGCCCTTGTGCGCGATCACGGCGCGCAAACGCTCGGCTTTGCCGGGAGAGGCCGGCGCTATCCGTAAGTCAGCGGCTGCAAAGGCCGGGCTGGCGGCGATCTCCGACAGGAGCGCCTCTGTTAAGTTGCCATCCAGCGCTATGGCGCCGCCATAGGGCACGGCTGTAGACCCAAGCGTCCCGTTGAGGAGGGGGGCAAGGATAGCGCCTCCAGCGCCCTCAAGGGAGTGGGCATCGGCAAGAGCCGCAATCAGACCGTTGGCCCCCTCAATTGCCATATAGGCGTCAGTGGGGCGTTCGCTTATGTGGATGTGATCTGTCAGAAGCCCCAAGTCTTGCGCCGCATTGATCAGCTCTTGACCAGCCTCATCGCGGCCAAGGGCTGTCAGCAACACAGGCGAAAGACCAAAGCGGGCAAGCGTCATGGCAATATTCATAGCCACACCGCCAGGCAGGCGGGTGATCCGCCCTGGCATATCGCTGCCAACCCGCATTTCTCGGGGTGATCGGCCGATAATGTCCCAAAGGACCGATCCAATACAAATGATCTGATGTGATGTGCGCCGCATAGGCGCTAAATGAAGATAAGCGCAGCGCTTGACAATGCTTTTCCTGAATCAGAATAGGCTCTTGCAAAGGGCAGGGGGCAGATATATACGCGCGCCACTAACTTCGCAGATGGAAGCGGGCTCATGAGGGAGAAATCCTTATGTGTCCACCGGTTGAAGCATAGGCTTCTCTTCCTTCCATCAAGGCATAAACCGGAAAGGAAAAAGACAATGGCTCTTCCCGAGTTCACATTGCGTCAGCTGCTTGAAGCGGGCGTTCACTTTGGTCACCAAACACAACGCTGGAACCCACGCATGGGCCCGTTTATCTACGGCGCGCGCAACGGCATCCACATTATGGACCTGACACAAACAGTTCCAATGCTCGACGCAGCTCTGAATGCTGTCCGCGACACAGTTGCAAAAGGCGGCCGTGTCCTCTTCGTTGGAACAAAGCGTCAAGCCGCAACACCTGTTGCTGAAGCAGCCGAACGTTGCGCACAATATTACATGAACCACCGCTGGCTCGGTGGCACGCTGACAAACTGGCAGACAGTTTCAAAGTCAATCAGCCGCCTTAAGTCCATCGACGAGAAGATGGAAACAGGCTTTGAAGGCCTGACCAAAAAAGAACGTCTCGGCATGGAACGTGACCAAGAGAAGCTCCAAGCCTCTCTCGGCGGCATCCGTGAAATGGGCGGCGTTCCTGATCTTATCTTCGTGATCGACGTGAAAAAAGAAGCGCTGGCGGTGGCCGAAGCCAACAAACTGGGTATCCCCGTTGTGGCTGTGGTTGATACAAACTGCTCCCCAGACGGCGTTGATTATATCATCCCAGGCAACGACGATGCGGCACGCGCAATCGCGCTCTACACGGACCTCGTTTCGCGCGCAGCCCTTGATGGTATGTCAGCCCAACTTGGCAACGCAGGCGTCGATATTGGCGCAATGGAAGAAGCACCCGTTGAAGAACTGGCAGCTGAAGTTCCAGCCGAAGCCTAAACGTCACAATATCGTCAGACAGGCGTGCGAGAGCACGCCTGTTACCGAACAGATTTCATTAGAGGAGAACCATGATGGCGATTACAGCTGCATTGGTGAAAGAACTGCGCGACAGCACTGGCGCAGGCATGATGGACGCGAAAAAAGCTCTGACAGAAACAAACGGCGATATGGAAGCCGCTGTTGACTGGCTGCGCACCAAAGGTCTTGCGAAAGCGGCCAAAAAATCAGGTCGCACAGCGGCGGAAGGCCTTGTGGCCGTTCAGGTGTCTGGTGGCAAAGGTGTTGCCGTTGAAGTGAACTCGGAAACCGACTTTGTTGGTAAAAACGCTGAATTCCAAGACATGGTTGGCAAGATTGCCCAAGCGGCGACGGGCGTTTCAAACGTTGAAGAGCTGGCCGCAGCAAGTGTGGATGGCAAAGTTGTTGCTGACATGATCACAGACAAGATTGCCACAATCGGCGAGAATATGTCGTTGCGCCGCATGGCATCCCTTGAGGGCGAAACTGTTGTGTCATACGTCCACAACGCCGCCACGGATGGCATGGGCAAAATCGGTGTTCTCGTCGCTATGAGCGGCGGCGACGAAGGCTTTGGCAAAATGGTCGCGATGCACATCGCCGCTGCACGCCCCGAAGCGCTGAACGAAGCCGCGCTTGACCCAGCATGGGTTGCCAAAGAGCGTCAGGTTCAGATCGACATCGCGAAAGAGTCAGGCAAGCCTGATGCTGTGATCGAGAAGATGATTGTCGGCCGTATGGCGAAATTTATGGCTGAAAACACGCTTCTCGGCCAAGCTTTCGTTGTGAACCCAGACCTGTCTGTCGAGCAAGCCGCGAAAGAAGCGGGCGCAACCATCACTGGTTTTGTTCGTATGGAAGTTGGTGAGGGTATTGAGAAGAAGGTGGAAGACTTTGCTGCTGAGGTGGCCAAAGCCGCACAGGGTTAAGTATTCCTGATCTGCATATGACGGCGTCGCTCGGAAACGGGCGGCGCCGTTTTCTTTTGGAGCATAGGTGGCTTGATACGTGGCCTGATAAATTTAACATAATACATATTATACGATAACTTTAGGTCGGTAAAAAGGGGCGCCATAGACGCCCCTTTGCTTTAGAAAAACGCCTGCAATCCAGTCTGGGCGCGCCCGAGGATCAGCGCGTGGACATCATGTGTGCCCTCATAGGTGTTCACGGTCTCAAGGTTCATCGCGTGGCGAATGACGTGATACTCAAGCGTGATCCCGTTGCCGCCGTGCATATCGCGAGATTGTCTCGCAATATCAAGAGCTTTGCCGCAATTGTTGCGCTTGAGAAGCGAAATCATCTCTGGCGCAGCCCGTGCCTCGTCCATCAGCCGACCCAGACGCAATGCGCTGTGCAGGCCCAAAGTGATCTCTGTCTGCATATCCGCCAGCTTCTTTTGGAAGAGCTGCGTTTGCGCCAGTGGCCGCTTGAACTGGTGACGATCCAGCCCGTATTGACGGCCCGCGTGCCAACAGAACTCAGCCGCTCCCATCACACCCCAAGAAATACCGTAACGGGCACGGTTCAAACATCCAAAGGGCCCTTTAAGTCCTTGAACATTAGGCAAAAGAGCATCTTCGCCTACTTCAACCGCATCCATCACAATCTCGCCGGTCACAGAGGCCCGCAAGCTCATTTTATTGGTGATTTTGGGCGCTGATAGACCTGTCATCCCTTTCTCAAGGATAAAGCCACGAATTTTTCCGCCGTGCTCATCTGACTTTGCCCAAACAACAAAAACATCTGCGATGGGAGCATTCGAGATCCACATTTTTGCGCCCGTGATTTTGTAGCCGTTGGCTGTCTTTTCCGCGCGCGTCTTCATGCCGGCCGGGTCTGAGCCTGCGTCGGGTTCAGTCAGGCCAAAGCAGCCGATCAGATCCCCTGCCGCGAGGCCTGGAAGGTATTTTTTGCGTTGTTCTTCAGAGCCATAGGCGTAAATCGGATACATAACGAGCGAGCTTTGAACGCTCATCATAGAGCGATAGCCACTGTCCACACGCTCAATCTCGCGGGCGACAAGACCATAAGCCACATAGGAGCTGCCAAGGCCGCCGTATTCCTCTGGAACGGTGATTCCCAAAAGGCCCATATCGCCCATCTCTTTAAAGACTTCTGGTGCCACGGTTTCATTGGCGTAAGCCTCTGTAATTCTTGGCATAAGTGTGCTTTGGGCGTATGTGCGCGCGCTTTGGGTCATCATGCGCTCGTCTTCGGTGAGCTGGTCTTCAAGATACAGCGGGTCTTCCCAGTTGAAAGCGCCAAGCTCTGGCGCATCTTTTGCTTTAAGTTCAGGGGTTTGGCTGGACATATTAACGCTCCGTTCGCAGCTGTGAATTTAGATTTGTTTAGCATGAAATTTTTGCATATAATAACGCTATATTCGCGTATTATCATGAACTTTCGGAATACAAATGGCCCGACGCACCCTTCCCTCCACGCACGGTCTTGCGGCTTTGGAGGCGCTGGCGCGCCTAGAGAGCGTGACGGCAGCCGCGCAGGAACTGAGCCTGACGCAAAGCGCCGTTTCGCGCCAGCTACAGGCGCTTGAGGCGCAGCTTGGTGTGGAGCTGTTTGTGCGCCGTGCCAAACGGATCAGCCTGACAACCGCAGGTCAGCTTTATGCCCAAGAGGTGCGCCGCGCGCTTGATCTTTTGACAAACGCCGCGCTGCGCCTGCAAACAAACCCCGAAGGTGGCACGCTCAACCTTGCCATTCTGCCGACCTTCGGAATGCGCTGGCTTTTGCCCCGCCTGCCCCGTTTTGGCCGCGCTCATCCTGATGTTACGGTTAATATGAACACCCGCCTCGGACGGTTCGATTTCGCCGAAACAGACATGGACGCAGCCCTCAGTTTTGGCAATGGAGACTGGCCCAAATGCCATGCTATGCGGCTTGAGGGCGAAGCGGTTCTGCCGATGGCCTCCAGAGATTTTTTGCAAGCTACGCCCGTTGCAAACCCC
>P_2C_Liq_1_UnCtyDRAFT_1000102_pt1 | contig 34466 bp, 33 predicted proteins | sample Pon2CUnioCityCA_2_FD_10234 | JGI IMG/M metagenome (IMG submission 10234) | reverse complement strand
TTGTGACCATAAGCTTGATGTCCAACATCCCACACAATTTGATCGTCAGGTGTATTGAAAACATAGTGCAAGGCTACGGTGAGTTCAATAACACCTAGACTGGCGCCGAAATGACCTCCTTTAACAGAAACAAGATCAATAATAAAGTCTCTTAATTCTTTTGATATTTGAGGTAGATCACTTGTGTCAAAGCGTTCTCTCAAATCTTGAGGATATTCTATTTGCTTTAGTAATTCTCCGGCTTTAAATTCCATGGCGTTTCAGTGCTTGAAGGTGGAACAAATATAGGATTATTAAGTTCTCAACTAATTTAATTAGCTCTTGATTAGGGTTTTAATAGGCACGCTCGTTTTTTCCTTCAAAGTAATAAATGAAGCTTTTATTCACTACTTTGTTACCGCCTGCGGTGGGGTAATCGCCAGTAAAGTACCAGTCTCCTTTGTGTTCAGGTATGGCAGCATGCAGTCCTTCAATGGTTTGATAAATGATTTGGACTTCAGCATTGATGCCCTTAGGAGTTAGCAATTCTGAAATTTTAGCTGAAATTTCAGCTGCAGAAAAGGGTTCGTAGATTTCTTTTACAAAATTTCTAATTTGATTTTTAGGCATATTTTCTTGCGCCTTGCAGCGCTTATAAACCTCTTTGATGAGCTTTTCTTTTCCCTGCTCTTTCAGCAATTCTATTGCTGCTTGAAAAGCAATGAAATCACCCAGCTTCGCCATGTCGATGCCATAACAGTCAGGATATCTAATTTGTGGCGCTGAGGAGACAATGATGATTTTTTTAGGTCCAAGACGATCTAAAATGCGTAAAATACTTTGCTTTAGCGTAGTGCCTCTTACAATGGAGTCATCAATTACGACTAAACTGTCAACTCCTCTTTTGATGGTACCGTAAGTAATATCATAAACATGGGTTACAAGGTCATCCCTGCTCTCATCTTGGGTAATGAAAGTTCTGAGTTTTGCATCCTTAATGGCAATCTTTTCTACTCTTAAGCGAATGTCAAGAATTTCATTGAGTGCTTCATCTGATGGATTGGGCGGCAATTGCTTGATCTTCTCTTTCTTTACATCGTCTAAATGCTTTTCGAGCCCATTTACCATTCCATAAAAAGAGGTTTCGGCAGTATTTGGGATAAAGGAGAAAACAGCATTTTTTAGGTCGTGATTAATTCCTTTTAAAACCTCTGGGCAAATCGAACGTCCTAGTTCTTTTCTTTCTTGGTAGATATCTTGGTCGCTACCGCGTGAAAAGTAAATGCGTTCAAATGAACAGGCCTTTTTTTCTAGGGGTTCTCGTATTTTCTTCACCTTCAGGCTAGCATCTTTCTTAACAATTACAGCATGTCCCGGCTCTATTTCTTTTATTTTCTCAATTGGGACATTAAAAGCAGTTTGGATAGCAGGTCGCTCTGATGTTACTACCACTACTTCATCATCTTCATAATAAAAAGCAGGCCTTATTCCCGAAGGGTCTCTGAGAACAAAAGCGTCTCCATGTCCCATCATGCCCGCCATAGTATAACCTCCATCCCAGTCTTCCGCTGCATTTCGTAAGATGCGCTGAACTTTCATTTCTTTCGCGATCAGTTCACTGATCTCTTTTTTTGCATACCCAAGTGCCCTGTACTTCTTGTAAAGCTTTTGGTTTTCCATATCTAGAAAATGGCCAATTTTTTCTAGCACTGTAACGGTGTCTGAACGTTCTTTTGGGTGTTGACCTAGATCCACTAATAAGCCAAAAAGTTCGTCAACGTTTGTAAGGTTAAAGTTTCCCGCTACCACTAAATTTCTGCTCATCCAATTATTTTGCCTCAAAAAAGGATGGCAGTTCTCAATGCTGTTTCGACCAAAAGTTCCATAACGCAAATGGCCAAGAAGCACCTCTCCAGTGAAGGCAACTTCTTGCTTCATGTAGGATACATCTTTTAAAAGGGCCGGATCTTTCTCTTGAACAACTTGTAACTTTTCGTTGATTTTGCCGAAGATTTCTTTAATTGGTTGCTGATCGTTTGAACGAAGTCGGCTGATGTACCTTGCGCCCGGTTCAACATCAAGTTTGATGTTAGCCACACCTGCACCATCTTGTCCTCTATTGTGCTGTTTTTCCATTAAGAGGTACAGCTTATTTAAGCCGTAGGCGATGGTGCCGTATTTTTCTATGTAATAATCAAGTGGTTGGCGTAAGCGGATGAATGCAATGCCGCATTCATGTTTTATTTGGTCGCTCATGTTAAAGTGTTTGGCCTGTGGTGCAACATGTTTTAAGGAAGCGCAAAGGTAATCATTCTGCTTCTTCGTTATCCTTTCTATCGATCTCTTCAGGATGAAGCTGTTTGGCCGAATAGCGTATGGTTAACAAGCCAATAATTCCTGCCAAGGCAGAGGCAAATAAAATAGCCATCTTGGCTTGTTTTACCATGGTTTCATCAGTAAAAGCTAGGTTGGCGATAAAGATGGACATGGTAAAGCCGATTCCAGCCATGATTGCTGCACCTGCCATAGTTCCCCAATTTGCGTTTCTTGGTAAGTCAGCAATTTTTAATTTGACTAATACCCAAGAAAACCCCATGATACCTACAAATTTTCCAACAATCAATCCTAAAATAATTCCAATTGAAACTTGATTGGTAATGGCTTCCCAAATATTTAAGTTGAATTCTATACCCGCATTACTAAGGGCAAAAAGTGGAAGTACAACAAAAGAAACAAATGGATTTAAAGCAAACTCGAGCTTTTGAAGTGGTGTTTCTACTTTTGAGCGAGTTTCTTTGATGTCTTCAATAATTTCTTGTTGCTCGTCACTTAAGTAAGAGCCATCCATTGATTTGGCCTTTTTTAATCTGCCCAATAGTTTTTTTACCTGATAAATGAAGCCAAATTTGTTGATCTTAGTTTTAGCTGGAATAGTCATAGCTAAAAGAACCCCGGCAATTGTAGCATGCACCCCTGAGAGTAGAAAGGCTACCCAAAGACCACATATTCCAATTATAGCATAGAATGCTGTATTTCTGATACCAAGCCAATTTCCTATTGCTAAAACAAGAAAGAATCCAAGACCGTATTCTAGATAAAGGATAAATAAGTTTTCTGTGTAGAAAAAAGCGATGACTAGAACAGCCCCTAAATCATCAACAATGGCAAGTGCCGTTAAAAAGATCTTTAAGCTAATAGGTACACGGTCTTTTAGAAGGGATAAAACGCCAAGTGTAAAAGCTATATCTGTAGCCATCGGTACGCCCCAGCCTGATTCAGTATCACTGCCAAAATTGAAGAGGCTGTAAATAATAGCCGGTGCAATCATGCCTCCAATAGCCGCTGCTGCAGGTAAAGATGCTTTTCTCCAAGAGGAAAGGTCGCCTGCCATAATCTCTCTCTTGATTTCAAGGCCAACTACAAAAAAGAAAATAGCCATTAAACCATCATTGATCCAATGGTGCACATCTTTCTCTATTATGTTTGATCCAAAACCAATTTGAAACTTGGTTTCCCATAAATGATGGTAGGAAGCGCCCCAAGGAGAATTAATCCAAACTAATGCTACGATTACCGCTACAAATAAGAGAATACCAGAAACAGGTTTGTTACGCAACAAATTGTCAACCGGAGCAAGTATCCGCTCAATTGGGTAGACTTTTTCTTTGCTGATTTTTTCCTTTTCCTTCTCTGTCATCGTACTGCTTCCTTTTCGTATATCTTGTAAATCGGAAATCGATTTACGCTTCTTTCATAATAAGGAGAACGTTTATAAATAAAATAAAGCTGTTCAAAGTTGCTATTTGCTAGACTTGGCTTTTGCTGCTTAGCTTTTTCAAAAGCAATTCGCAGTGAATCATTCTCCTCAAGTAGTTTCTTAGCCTTTGGCTCAAAAGCATAATCAGAAAACCACTCTTTTTGTTGTAAAATACCATCAAAAAAATTCCAAGCGAAAAAGCCATCTACGGCTGCGGGCTCCAATACATGTGTGAGATAAGCTCTTTTTTGCTGTTTACTTGGAACCAAGAGATCACCCTTATAAAAGTTGAGTTTCACCTTTTCAGATCTAGTTTGAATACCGGAATGGAGATAATGTCCTTCGTAGGGTTGTTTAGGGCTTTGATAATCTATAATCCTTTCACTACTAACTTCAATTGAAGTATCCTTATTAAGCCTAACATACTTTACACCGTTCCATGCTAATCTTTGAATTACTTTTTCATAAGCCTGCGGTACTAAATAATAATCTGGTACCTTAATCTTAGTAGCCGCTTGGTAGTATTTATAAAACCTAATGCTATCTGTATAGGATTCTTCGTGATCGTAAAAGCCTAAAGGTAGGCCCGTAAGTTTGCTTCTTTTTTCAACTTTTTCGTAACCTTTAAAGAGAATTCGTTTGTAACGAGCGCTATCTAGTTTCCACTGGACAGCAATCGAATCTTTAGCCATGATTTCTTTTACAGCCTGCTTTCGAGCCTTGTGTATTGCCTCCTTTTGCTCAACACTTTCTAAGATCAGCAACTCTAAAAAAGAGTTGGTTTGTTTTACCCTTGCTTCATAGGGTTTAAAAACGTGTGCTTCTGTAATAAAACCTAGGCAGTGATGCAATGCTGCATAGCCAGTTGAGTAACGAGGGGTTTCAAGAAAAGCCTTGATTCCCTTTTTTGGATCGCCTTCAAGGGTATACACATAGGGTGTGATTTCCTGACCGTGATCTGCCATTTTTTGATAAAGCTCAGGCTCAAAGTCGTTTTTTAAGAAGTTTGCCAATGAAGGCTCAAGTTTATCAACTTGGGTTGAAATTAAGGTTAAGGTGTAGGTATGGTCTGAGCCATTAGTAGTGTGTGTTTCAACAAATACATCGGGGTCCCATTCAACGAAGAATTGATTAAATGACTTAGCATTTTTAGAATCTGCTTTTATAAAGTCCCTATTGAGGTCTAAGTTTTTTGCATTGCCTCTAAAACCATAGGCTTTGGGACCATTTTGGTTTGCTCTTGAGAAGCTGTTGCGGTTTAACATACCACCGATATTGTAAACTGGAATAATCAGTATTCTTGCTTGTTTAAGGATTGGAGCATACCGGGAGTCGCTCAATAATTGTTCTGCAAGTTCTACTGATGCATCTATTCCACAAGACTCTCCAGGATGTATGCCGTTGTTGATCAAAATGGTCACCTTGGAAGAATCAATTTTTTTAGCTTGAAAATACCCATCAGAGTCTATCACGAAAAGCTGCAAGGGTTTGCCAATATCGCTCTTACCAATTTCAATAAGCTTGGCTTGTTTGTATGACTTTGCTAGAGCTTTATACTCAGCTATTAGTGATTCGTAGGTTCTACTTTCATTAATCTTTCGTTCTGCTTGGGCATGAACGAGACTGCAAAAAAAGATGCCGATCAGCGCAAAAGAAAACCTCAATTAATGGACAATTAATGGTGCTTGGTCCACTATCTTATTTCCATTTCTACCAATGATGAAGTACTGACCTTTAGAGAGGTTTTGAGTGGGAAGCAAAACTGTTTTTTGATTCGAAACGTTGAGCCTAATTCGTTGAATTTCCTGACCCTTGATGTTTGTAATCTGCAATTCATCCATTGTTGCTTTTTCAGCCACTCTGAGCCAAATAGCAGATCCTTTCTTTGTTGGATTAGGAAAAAGGGTAAAGGCTTTTTGGTCTTTATGCCTTTCTGTTAAACCAACTGAACTATTAACCACTTGGATATAATTTGGCCTTAAAAGCGTATCTGAGCCTTGATTGTTGCTGATAATGAGTTGAATATTGTAAGAACCAGTATCGTTAAATTGCACTGTTGGTTCTCGGCTAGAAGCGCTTGTGCCATTTGAATAAGCATGGGTGGCAGGTGAAATACTCCAAGTAGAGTTGGTTGGGGTAAGGCTCAAGCTAAGGTTGTTAAAACTTAAAGTATCACCAAGCGACACAACAGTAGTATCAGCATTGAATAATGCAATAGGGGCAAAAATAGGAGGCAAGCCTTTAGCTGTGTCTCTAAACTGAACGTTGGTAGGGATAAACTGATTGAGCACTACATTTCCACTTAAACTGAAAACAGGAATTCTTTCTTGTGTACTTAACCATTTGTATTCTCTGCTGTGGGAATTAATTCCAAAACTGTTTCCGCCAAAGCTAACAGAATCGTAGGAAACCACATCGGTTATCACCCTTATGGTGTTAAAAGTATCATAGGGAGTTATGATCGTTCCCCAAGCATCAACTTCATTAATGCGGTAGCCATTTGAGCCATAGTAAGCCCCAATCAGAGCGTTTGTGTATGCAAAGTCAAAAGTTGAGCTATCACGGTCTAAATAATTCAGCGGAAATTGATAGACTTCATCTCGATCACTAAAGGCAGGCGCTAAGGTTAAAACTGCAGGAAAAGGCCAACTCAATCCTGTTGGAACACTTGCTGCTCGGTAATCTTGAGCGTACTCTGCACTAGTATTTTGAAAAAAGTCATAAACATCATATAAGCTCACTCCACCCAATGAAAGCGTATCAGTAACCTTAAAGCCGATCCTTCCGCTTACTTGCCCTGAGTAGGGCGTGCTTGATGAAGCAAAATATTCATCTAAGCCCTGGCGAATTGCCGTTAGGGAATCAAAGTTCCAAGATTGATTGGGTCCATTATTTTGGTAACCAAAAAGAACGGCGGTATCCAGAGGTGCCACACTAAACCTTATAGTGTCGCCTGCTTGAGGCATGTTAGTGTTGGTTATACTTATCTGGGAAAAGCAAGCGATACTAAAAAGAAGGGTAATAAAAGTGAAGCTTATTGCTTTCATACTAAATCGATTAGCGTGTTTGTAGAAATAAATGTACTACAATTAAAAGTCTTAGCCATTTATAGCTTCAACTTCTTTGATTTGACCGGGGAGCATTTCCTTAAGCATATTCTCTATACCGGCTTTCAAAGTCATGGTAGATGAAGGACAACCGCTGCAAGCACCTTTCAAAACTACACTCACTTTTCCTTCATCGTAAGCATGCAAGTGGATTGCTCCACCGTCACTTTCTACCGCAGGCCTAATGTATTCATCTAAAATATCTGCGATTTTAGCTTCAATTCCCTCAAAGCTCTCTCTTTTGGGGGTTTTAATTCCCTTTTCTTGATTTTCTTCCGTATTATTTTGCTCAAGTGATGATTGAAGAATCACTTTACCTTCGCCGTTCAAGAATTCAGATAAAAAGTCGCGTAATTGGTGAATTACATCTTCCCATTCAATAATGTCGGTTTTAGTGATGGCTACAAAGTTACTTGCGATGAATACCTTTGAAACAAAAGGGAAGTTCAATAATCTTTCTGCTAAAGGCGAGTTACTTAGATCATCCTCTACCTCATACTCATAAACCTGTCCATCAACTACTAGGTAGCGGTTTGAGACAAACTTCATGGTTGCAGGATTGGGTGTACTTTCTGCATATATGCTGTGTGGTGCTATAGTTTTCTCTTTTTCCATACTTTTTTGTTCAAAGTTAGCTAAGAATTCATGATTAGCTTTGTTCTATAACCTTAAAGAAAAAATAACAGATGGCTTTGTTCAAAACCCTTAACGAAAAAACCCCTACTTATGGGGACAATTGCTTTTTTGCTGACAATGCAACCATCATCGGTGATGTTTGCATGGGTGACGAATGCAGCGTTTGGTTCAATGCCGTGATTAGGGGAGATGTTCACTACATTAAGATTGGTGATCAAGTTAATGTGCAAGACGGAGCGGTAATCCATGCCACTTATCAGAAGGCGCCTACTACCATTGGTAATCAGGTTTCAATAGGCCATAATGCTATCGTTCATGGCTGTACAATTGAAGACCATGTTTTGATTGGTATGGGTAGTATAGTAATGGATCATGCGGTTGTAGAAAGTGGTGCTATTGTAGCAGCAGGTGCGGTAGTGCTTGAAAATACTAGGGTAGAGTCAGGTTTTATTTATGCAGGAGTGCCAGCAAAAAAGGTAAAAGCAGTAAGCAAAGAGCTTACCGAAGGAGAAATAAAAAGAATTGCCAATAGTTATTTGAAATATTCCGCTTGGTATAAAGCCTGATCAACTCCAAATGTTGCCTTTTTCAAGGGTTACTTTTTCTCCAAAAAAGTAGCGTGTACTTTGCTCAAAAGATTGGGTGTAATCTGAAACGTAAAAATGGTGATCAAGTCCACTTGACTCTTTTCTTAGCAGGTTTGCTTCTTTTAATAGATTTTTAGCTGTTTCTGCCACTACCTCAGAAGGGTCAATAATGTTGATATTTCCCTTATAATAATGTGTTATTTGAGCTTTGATCAAAGGGTAGTGCGTACAGGCTAATACCATATGTGTTATATTTTTCAGCACCTTTTCGCTTAAATAAGTGTTGATCACGGTTTGGCTTATTTGGTCATTAATAAAGCCTTCTTCGATCATAGGGCAAAGCAGGGGAGTTTCCAAACAAGCTAACTTCAAGCTTTTGTTTAGTTTGCTCAATTTATGAGGATAAATGTTCGACCCGATCGTTCCTTTTGTGCCGATTATGCCCACTAGATGCTCAGGGTCTCTCAGTTTTTGAAGTGCAGCGATAACAGGGTCTACTACATTTAGAACCAATGCTCGATTTCCTACAACTTTGCTTACTTCTTTAAAAGCAACTGAAGAAGCCGTGTGGCAGGCAATAACTATAAGTTTGACTTTTTTCTCTAATAAGAACTTGGCAATTTCGGTGGAGTAATGTTTAATGGAATAGGGCTCCTTGTCACCGTAAGGTAAATGAGCTGTGTCTCCAAAATAGATCAGTTGTTCATTTGGCAGTTTCTCTTGTATAGCGTGAGCCACTGTTAATCCGCCAATACCACTGTCAAATATGCCAATTGGGTTATTCTCCATTTCAAAAAAAAGAAGCACTTGCATGGTTCGCAAGTGCTTCGAATTTAGGGTAAAATTTGAACTTTAGAGTAAGCCTAATTTCTTTTTTACTAATGGCATGATGTTATCAGAGTCTCTTTGGTAAAGTAAAACACCAACTCCGGAGTCGAAAACGTAGGTGTAGCCATTTTCTTTTGCTACTTCCTCAATGGCATTTCTTGCTTTTTCAATCACGGGGTTTAGAAGTTGTTCTTCTTTTGTTTGTAAATCTTTTTGCGCTGTTTGCTGAAACTTATTGATGCGCTCTTCTAGGTTAGTAATTTCTTGAATTTTATCTTGTTTGATGGCATCAGTCATAGAAGCTTCTTTCGACTGGTAGTTCTGAACTTTTGCTTGGTATTCTTTTGTCATAGTAGACAATTGGGTTTCTAACTCTTGAGCATAAACCTTGATGTCTTCCTCAATTGTTGAGCGTTCAGGCATTGCTTGTAAAAGTTCATTTGAATTGATATGCCCTAGTTTTTGAGCAAAAGCCGTTGTACTTAATAAAGTGGCAAAAATGATGACTAACTTTTTCATGATGTTGTATTTAAAATATTAGGTTTTGAATTTAATTTAGGTGGTTGTTTTATCTTCTTTGTTCTTCTCCAGGCTTGTAACCCATTCGTCTTAAAATATCGTCACTCTTATCGTATTTTGGGTTGGTGTATACCATCGTTAATCCTCTACTAGCTTTGTCAAAAATAATAGAGTATCGGCCAATATTAGCGGTTTCTTGTACTGCTTTGTAAATTTTTTCTTGAATTGGCTTAATTAGTTCTTTTCTTTTCTTGAAAAGTTCGCCATCTACACCAAACTTTTCTTGTTTGAACTTTCTAGCCTCTTCTTCTCTTTTTAAGATTTCTTCTCTTCTCTTATTTTTCATGCTTTCTGTTAGCAAGATCTCCTCTGCTTCAAAGTCTTGATACATCTTATCAATTTCTTGGTACTTGCGGTCAATTTGTTGCTGCCATTGTTTAGAATAATCGTCTAACTGTTTTTGGGCATCTTTATATTCCGGTATATTCTTCAAGATGTATTCGGTATCAATGTAGGCAAACTTTTGTGCTTGAACTGCCAAAATCGACACTGCAAATAGAACGAAAAAGAATAATTTTCTCATTGTGTTACATTTTATTACCAACCTCCTATGTTTCCTCCTATAGAGAAGTGAAACTCCGTTCGCTGGTTTGGGTCTGTTCTGCCTGGAACATCATCAAATCGATAGCCCCAGTCTAGACCAAGAAGACCGAAGAAAGGCATGTAAATCCTTACACCTAGTCCGGCTGATCTTCTAACTTCAAATGGTGCAAATTCACTGAAGTCAAACCATGAATTACCAGCTTCTGCAAAAGCTAGGCCATAAATTGTTGCGGTGGGATTTAATGAGAATGGATAACGGACTTCCATGGTGTATTTACTTACAACCGTGCCGCCTACACGAGGAGGAGATAAAATTCGATCACCATATCCTCTTAAAGCAATAATTTCACTCCCATCTAAATTGAAACCGGTCAACCCATCACCTCCAAGAAAGAACCTTTCAAAAGGGGACTGACCTTTAGCCGCACTGTAGGAACCTAGATAACCAAAGCCAACCTTACTATTCAATACTAACTTGCCAGTTAAGGTTGTAAACCAAGAAGAATTGAATTTCCATTTATGAAATTCAATAAACTTAAAACGTTCTTGACTGGTTAATTCATCATAGCTTTCTCTGCCGTCAAACAGGGAATAAGGCGGCGTCCATTGAAGAGAGAGGGAGGTGTTAGCTCCTCTTCTTGGATAAATAGGCGCATCTACTGAATTTCTGGAAAAGGTATGTCGAAAACTTAAATTGTTGGCAAAACCAGTTCCGAAGATAAAGTTTCCCCAATTTTTAAGGTCATAGTATTGGTAGCTGATCTCATTGTAAAGTTGAAAGAAGTCATCAGGTTTGGTCAAGCGCTGCCCTAAGCCAATTGTAGCCCCCCAAATTCCTAGAAACTGACGGTTAGGGTTATCAACCTGTTCTCCATCTCCATTGGTTATAAATCGCGCTGCACCGTTAGTTTGTTGCGAGTAAAAGCCGGTTACGCTTAAACTATTGGGTTTTCTTCCTCCTAACCACGGTTCTGTAAAAGAAACATTATAGGATTGGAAGAATTGTCCGTTAGTTTGAGCCCTTAAACTCAATCTTTGACCATCTCCTGATGGAAGTGGTCTCCATGCTTCTTTTTTAAAGAACCTGCGAGCAGAAAAGTTATTGAAAGTAAGTCCAAGGCTACCTACCACTCGGCCACCGCCCCAGCCTCCTGAAAGTTCAACTTGGTCTGAGGGTTGTTCTTCAACTACATATTCAATATCAACCGTTCCACTGGCTTGATCCGGAACAGGATTTACGCCTAGCTTCTCTTGGTTGAAATAACCCAATTGCATCAGTTCCCGCTGACTTCTTATGATGTCTGCCCTACTAAATAACTGACCGGGATAAGTTCTGATCTCACGGCGAATCACATGGTCATTGGTTTTGGTATTTCCAACAATGGTTACTTCGTCTATCCTTGCCTGTTTTCCCTCTCTTAATCGGATCTCAAAGTCAATAGTGTCTTCTCTAACTTGAGTTTCAACAACGTTAGGTTGGAAGAACAAATAACCGTCATCAAGATAAAGCGAACTAATGTCTCGTCCGTTGGGGTCTTGGTAGATGCGCTGGTCCAATAAGTCTTGATTAAAAATATCTCCTCTTTCAAGGTTTAAGATTCTGTCAAGCTCATTATCAGTAAACTTTGTGTTACCTATCCATTTGATGTCACCAAAAAAGTATTGTTTCCCTTCTTTGATTTCAATGTCAATGCTAACTCGATTGGTTGCTACTTGATAAACCGTATCGTTTGCAATTTTAGCATCTCGGTAGCCCTTTGCATTATACTTGGCTACAATGTTATCTAGGTCACTTTCATAATCACTTCGAATAAATTTAGAAGGCTTGAAAATCCTGATGAAACGCTTCCTTTTGGTGTTTTTGAGAGCCTTCCTGATCTTGTCATCTGCAAAAACCTCATTTCCTTTTATGTTTATGTCTTGAATTTTTACTCTTTTATTTTTATCGACATCAATAGTGATGATGGAGCTATTGCTGAGGTTGGAGTCCACCTGTTGGATAATGTTTACCTCAGTATTGAAGTAACCTTTATCTATAAAATAGTCAGCTACTTTTCTTTTAGTTTGATCGAGTAAGTTTGGGGTTATAACCTTTCCCCTGATCAGTTTAATGTCTTCTCTTAGACTTTCTTGTTTTCCTTTTCGGACCCCTTTAAATCTAAATTTCGATAACCTTGGTCGTTCTTGCACATCAATATTTAGAAAAATCAGGTCCCCTCGTAGATCTGTAGCTTCAATGGAAATATCTGTGAATAGTTTCTGTTCCCAAAGTTTCGTGATCGCCCCCGATATTCCATCGCCAGGTACTTCTATTTCTTGTCCTTCTTGTAAGCCTGATATGGCTTTTAAAGCAGAATGATCTAGGTTTTGGGTTCCGCTAACAGAAATGCCTCCTATTTGATAAGTTCTTGGAGAAGTATAATCTAAAACTTCAAGTGATTGGTCTATGGTAATTTGACCCATCATAACTTGAGAAAAGCTTACAGCGATCACTAAACATATTATTCTGAAAACTCTAAGCATCTTTATTTCTTCGTGGCGATTTGCTCACTGGTTTTCCCAAACCTTCTTTCTCTTTTATTGTAATCATCAATAGCCTGTAAAAGATCATCTTTTCTGAAATCAGGCCAAAGTTTATCTGTAAAATAAAGCTCTGAATAAGCCAATTGCCACAATAAGAAATTACTGATTCGGTGTTCACCACTTGTTCTTATTAGTAATTCTGGATCGGGAATCTCTTTGGTACAAAGGTAGTTTTTGAATACCGCTTCATCAATCTCGTCATCTTGGATTTTGCCTTTTTTAACGTCAGTTAGAAGTTCTTTTACGGCCTCCATAATTTCCCACTTTGAACTGTAACTTAACGCTAGGTTCAATGTCATTCCAGAATTATTTGCGGTAGAAGCAATAGCCTTATTTAGTTCTTGAAAGCAACTAGCTGGTAAACTTTTTAAGTCACCTATAGCTTGCAGTTTAATGTTATTCTTACTTAGGGTTTTAGTCTCTTTAGCAATAGTAGAAACTAGTAACTGCATTAAGGCGGTTACCTCAGCCCTTGGTCTGTTCCAGTTTTCTGTAGAAAAGGCGTAAAGCGTTAGGTACTTTACTCCAATTTCAGCTGCACCTTCTGTTACGCTCCTAACAGACTTTACCCCGCTTCTATGGCCAAAAACACGGGCCTTACCATGCTTTTTAGCCCAGCGCCCATTGCCATCCATTATAATGGCAATATGTTCAGGTATGTTTTCCTTATGTTCTGCTGTAGAAGGCATGTCTTATTTTAAGGCGGGCAAATATCAGATTAATAAGCTGATTTTAAAAATTATATGCGGGGCAAGGGCCCGGATCTGAAAGCATGAAAGTCAACATAAAGTTATTGGCTACAAACCAATCGTTATCGTAGTCTTTTCCCCATTCATATATCTCTGCAAATCTGTTAGGTAAGCCATCTATGTTGTCATTAGAAGTTTTTCTAAAACCCCATTCAAAGCTAAGGCTAAGTTTTTGGCTTATACTCAGTTTTAGTCCCGCGCCAAACGGATAGGCAAGGTTAGTACTTTGCCCCTCATCTGCTTCAGGAACTTCATTGTCGTTGATTAATATTTCTGGACTGCTTCCGTAAATGCTAAAGCCTATGAATAAATATGGGCTGAAAAAATGATCTGGATCTCCTGTTTCATAAGGTAGAAAATTAAACTCGATGGTTCCGGCAAACTCAGTTACCTCATTTTTAAAACTAGCATTACGAGCTAGGTTAAAGTCAAGCTCAGAAACTTGATCTTCTGCTTGTAGGGTAGTTCTAGAAACGGTTGCCTTTAAACTGTAGCGTTTATTTAAATTATAGCGAAAAGCTCCACCATAGGTAAAACTCCCAACCCCATTTCCAAGGTGTGTACTAGGGTTGATCTCTCCCAAATAATAACTCCGACCAATCAGCAACCCAAACTCCATGGTCTTTTGAGCAAAAGTGAAAATTGAGAATACTAGGCTAAATCCAAGAAGAACTTGTTTCAACTTCATAGACTGCAATAAACGGATTAAATTTTGAAAGATTGCTAGAACTTAGGTCTACTTCTGCGCCTTTTAACAATTTTTCTAGCAATTGTGATCATGCCTGTCATAAAGGCGTCATTGTCAGTTGGGTCTCCCCTTTGTTCGTCGACCAACTGGTTGTTGCTATCAAAGCCATCAATGGTTTGGTCAAAAATATTGGGATCAGATAAAATAGCGGCTCTATTAGCTTCCGCTTGGCTGGCTCCTCCATCAAGCTTTGCTTGTCTCATGTTTTCTCTTCCATAGTAGTCGGTACTTACATCATCAATATAGTCGGTGAAGGTTGCTCGCATGGTAAATTCTACATTTACAGCCCAATAGCGATCAATTGATTTGCCGACACCAATACCATAAGGAACTGTAAAGGTAAAGCGGCTATATCTTCCATCTTCTCCTTCCAATCCTTGCCCTTCTGTACCGATTGGCTGCAATGCAACCCATTGACCTTGATACTCTGCTTTGGGGTTAAAATACATTCCACCAATACCTGCAAAAACATAAAGATCCATATTCAAGCCTCTTCTTCCTCTAACTCCTCTTAAGCGATAAAGGTTACCTCTCGCATTGTTAAACAGGTAGAATTCAGCCATCAAATTAAGGTCTAAAAAGCCCGACCTAAATGAAAGGTTTCTTCCTCGCCGATGAATTTGTTGTGTGTTTGCATCATCCCCTTTTAAAATTCCCCAAGTTAGATTAGAACGTAAGAAAATGAAGTTATTCAATTGATAACGGTAGCCGATCATTAAAGAAGGTCTAGTGGCTACAAAGTCTAGGTCAACAAGACCGTCGCGACCTATGTCGTTTGCTCCGCCTAAGTCTCCAAGAAAATTGGTTACTCCTGCGCCTCCAACAATCTGTCGTCTAAATCTTTTCCATCTTTGAGCATCTGCTAAAGAGGGAAGCAAGATGAAAACAAGTAAAAGGAGTACAAAAATTCTTTTCATTTGCCTAAATATTAGGACGAGCAAATATAATAGAATTAAGATAAAATAACTTAATTCAGTGACTTACTTATTTATTTCGTCGATCAAGCCCCCAATTTAGTTTTGCTTTAAGGCTATTTATAAAGTTGTGTTTATCGATCTGCACAATACCAATTTGATAATCTGCCTTTTGTATGCTGATTTCTTCTTGATTTAGCAATTCTTCAGAGCGAGAGTCTAAAGCAACTAAACTTTTGTCTGCTCTGCCATCAGCTTTGATTTTGAGAACAACATCATCATCAATAACCATTGGTCTCACATTTAAATTATGCGGAGCAATTGGTGTGATAACGAAATTACCCCCTCCCGGCATAAGTATTGGTCCCCCGCAACTTAATGAATAAGCCGTAGAACCTGTTGCGGTCGCAATAATTAGCCCATCAGCCCAATAGGTGTTTAACATTTCATCATTTATCTTAACTTCTATTGAGATCATTGAGGAAGTATCTCTTTTCAAAATACTGATCTCATTCAGTGCGTGGTTTTGTGCCTTAAAAAGATTTGACTCACTGTCTAATCTGAGCAAGCTCCTCTGGTCAATTTCGAAATTGCCGCTCCTCAAGCATCCAATGGCTTCCTCTATTTCTGAAGTAGCGGTGTTTGATAAAAATCCTAGTCTACCTGTATTTATACCTAAAATTGGAATATTCAGGTCACGAACTAATAGGGTAGAATCTAAAAAGGTGCCGTCTCCACCTATGCTGATCAAAAAGTCAAAGCTAGTATCTAGTTCTTCATAGCTGCTAAAATAATCTATTGATAGGCTATTGAGGATGTCTAGGCTCTTCTCAACTTCTTTAAAATTCTGATGCAGATAAAGAGTGTCTGCACCCTGTTTAAAGCAGCCTATCAAATCTTTTAGGTCTTTTGGGCTGCTGTCAGCTAGGTTCTTTCCAAATAGGGCAACTTTCATATGATACTGTTATATAGGTGCTACAAAGTGAAGAAAAAAACCACTCTCCCCAAATTTATTTACCGAAAACTCACTACGGATCACAGTGTCATAGTAGCTAACAAAGTCGAGTGCTACACCCATCCCAAACTGGAATTCATTGGCTAGATCATTTCCCGGAAAGCCAATATTGTCTTCCACATATCCAAAATCTGAAAACAAACCCAGGTAAAAAGCATAATGAAACTTATTAAAGCGTTCAAGGGGGACAAAGTCAAGCTTAGCATAATTGGGCTTAACAAGTTGATATTTAAGCTGAGCCTTAGCAAGTCCAATGTTTTGTCCATCAATCACATAATATTCGTAAGACCTTACGTTGAAGGTTGAGCTGTAGCCAAGCCCATTTTGCAATAAGTAAGGCTGGTTGTTATTGGCAGCCACTACTCCCCTTAATGAGGTCGCAGCATACCACCTTTCTTTTATTTCAAAATACTTTCTAAAATGAAATTGGACGTTGGTAAGATCAAGTTTGTCGGATAATATCCCCAAACCGTATTTCCTAGCACTCATTGATACATAGTTTCCTTTCAAAGGATAATTCCTAGAGTCTCTATTATCATGGGTGAATTTGTAATAAAGGCTTAAAAATTGACTCTCTGCTTCACTGCCTCTTAAATAATTAGGGTTAAGATCTGTGACGGTATCTTGAATCGAATAGAGGTCATATTCAACTCCAAAGCGGTGTTTATTAAAGATCTTACGTCTGTAGGTGTATTCTACTCCCCCTGCATAGTTTTTTACCGCATCTCCATTAGTACTCTTGTATAAAGACCTTTCATTGTTTTCTGTGTTGTAGACAATTTCATCAAGGCGATTGTAAGAGAAATTGAACCCTAAGCCACTTTTTTGTGATTTATTGATGTAAGGGATTTCATATTTGAGCCGAAATCTTTCAGTGAAGCCAAATTGCGCGATCAAGCTGAGTTTTTCCTTTCGTCCTCTAAAATTATTGCGAATGAGCAAACCTCCATAATTGATTCGGGAATAATCTCTGTCACGCCACCAGGTGTTGAAATTATTATCGTCAATTTCAAAAATAGGAAGTGGGAAAGTGTACCACCTTTCTTCAACTTGAATAACGATAAAAACCTCATCAGGACTTAGAATAGCCCAATCTATTTTTACAAAATTAAAAAGAGAAGTATTCAACAAGTTCTTTTTCGATTGCTCTAAGGACTCGATAAAGTCTTCATTGCTAAGGGTGTCGTTCTTGCTAAAAGTCAACTCCCTTAAAATAATGTGTGCTTTGGTTACCTTGTTTCCTACAATTTGAATAGCTTGAATGCTTTTATAAGGCATTTCATACATGCTGCTATCCCGGGCTACAGGATTTATTTTGAACGCTTGGGCTGAAGCCGCGGAAAAAAAACAACAAAGAATGAGAAAGCAGCTTGCTCTTAGCATGCTTTTACATATTTAAATAGTGGAGAAAGGCGTCGTAACGTTTTTTTAGGTCATCCTCTAGCTCACTTTTGTGGAAGGATGCAACTAGGTTGTAATTGTAACGCTCAAAAGTTTGAATAATAGCAGAAAGGTCTGTTTGATTAATCTTAATGGTTAAATCCATCTTGGTAGAATCATCATGAGTGCTAACATAAGAGCTGACGATTTTAGCTCCATTGCTTTCTACAAGGGTTGCAATTTCAGCTAAAGAGTAGTCATTTACATTCATTTCGACTTGCAGAATGCCTCCGGGATCTTTCATTGCTCCTAATTGAGCAATGTGGTCAACTAGTTTAGCTAGGCTTATTGAGCCTACATATTGCTTGGCATCATCTAATACTGGCAGCAAACTCAATTTTTTTCCTGCCATTTTTCCAATTACTTCATAAATATGCTCATAGCTAGAAACTGCTGTTGGATCAAGTTCAACCTTATTTCTACCAATTTTCCGATCCAGTGAATCAAAATCTAAAATCGCATTTTCAGTTAAAAGACCTAGAAATAATCCATCTTCAATTAGAGGCATTTCGGTCAACTTGAAATCCTCCATTAGTTGAAGGGCTTTTTCCGCTGAATCAGTAGGTTTAAGTTCAGGTATTTCTTCGCTTATAAGTTCTTGCGCTAACATCTTTTAAAGTCTAGTAGGCTAGTATAAATAACCTAATTTTGAAGCTTTTGTTACAATATTACAGAATAATTCATGAGCCAATTAAGTGTAAACGTTAACAAGGTTGCAACTTTAAGAAATGCAAGGGGAGGTAATGTGCCAAACGTGGTTCAGCTTGCCTTAGACTGTGAAAAGTTTGGAGCTGATGGAATCACAGTTCACCCAAGACCAGATGAACGACATATTCGCTATCAAGATGTGAGAGAACTTTCTGCCGCTTTAAGTAAAGAGTTTAACATTGAAGGTTATCCAAGTCAAAAATTTATAGACCTAGTGCTTGAGGTTAAGCCTGCACAAGTAACATTAGTGCCTGACCCGCCAGGAGTGCTAACTTCTAATGCAGGTTGGGATGTGCTAAAGGACTTCGACTTTATAGCTAATATAGTAGGTGTTTTCAAAAAAGAGAATATACGGACTTCTATATTCATGGAAACCAATTTGGAGCAAATTCATGCTGCTTCAGAAACTAGTGTTGACCGAATAGAACTTTACACCGGGCCATATGCTGAAGGTTATGCTCAAGATCCAGCAAAAGCCATTGCCCCTTACGAAAAGGCCGCTCAAAAGGCAGACGAATTGGGCTTAGGAATTAATGCAGGTCACGATCTAGATCTCAAAAACCTTCGTTATTTCAAAGAAAACATTAGTGGCTTATTAGAAGTCTCGATTGGACATGCTCTTATTGCAGATGCGCTTTATTTTGGCTTAGAAAAAACAATAGAATTGTATTTAAAAGAATTGAAATGGACTCATCAGCAAGTGTAGAGACAGTTCAACTGAACTATAAAAAGTTAGGAAGCGGTCAAGCATTGATCATTCTGCACGGACTGTTTGGTTCATTGGACAATTGGATGACACTAGCTAAGAAATGGTCTGAAGACTACGAAGTTTGGTTGATCGATCAACGGAATCATGGGAAATCAGCTCATTCCACAAAGCATAGCTACCTGCACATGGCTGCTGATCTAGCTCGATTTATAGAAGAGCATAAGATTGATCAGCCTATAATCCTCGGTCATTCCATGGGAGGAAAAACCGCCATGGAGTTTGCTGTCCAACATGCAGATAAGTTAGCTAAGCTAATTGTAGTAGATATTGCCCCTGTTTCCTATCAAGTTCACCATTGGCAGATTATAGATGCTCTGGAGAGTATTGATGTTGAGCATTTAGAAAACCGACAAGAAGCAGATCAGCAACTTAGTTCTCAAATTAAGGAAAAGGGAATTCGTCAATTTTTATTGAAGAACCTTTATCGTAAATCAAGTGGAGGATATGACTGGCGATTCAATTTATCAGTTTTAAAAAACGAGATCCTACCGATAAGCGAATGGGCGGTTAGCGATAAAGAATATAAAGGCGAAACACTATTCATTAAGGGAGAAAATTCAAGCTACATTCTACCTCAACATGGAGCAGAAATCGTAAAAAAATTCCCAAACTACCAGCTTGAAGAAATTCCCAATGCAGGGCACTGGGTTCATGCTGAAGCACCCACTAACTTTGTAGGGGCTGTGAATAGGTTTTTAAATGAGACTTAAAAATTGCTTTCGTTATTTGAGCAGTTCATGCCTCTAAATAATTTTATTCATTTATTTACAACACTTTATGAAGTCCAACCGTCAACTGCACCAAACCTATTGGATTTTTCCCTTGATCGTAAGCACGGTATTGGTGTTGCTTAATTACTCAGGGGTTCCTATTCTAACGGGCATTATTTCACCTGATGTAAATCGAGAATTTGGTCTTTTGGAGAATCTTCAACTGCTCTTAATATTTTTCTGTCTTTACTACAGTGTTAAGGCGTTAAAGAGAAAAGATCACTTTCTAGAAAAGCTCATGTTTGGTGGATTTTCGCTCTTTTTTTTATGGCTTTTTCTTGAAGAGATAGATTACGGAATACACTACTATGAATATTTTTTCAAAAATGCTGAGGAAGACAAAACCATTCTACGAAACCTCCACAATCAAGGCGAAAATAAATTTTATTTGAGGCAAGCATCTTACGTGGTAATGGCTTTACTTTTCGTCATTTTACCCTTGTTGAGAGATAGAATCAATCAACCCTTAATAAAACACTTTATTCCCAATAAATGGATTGTAAGTACTTTTTTGGTTTACCTGTTTGTAGGGCGATTATCACGGTGGCTTCCTATGTTAGGGATGCCGGTTAATGAATCTTTAAGAGGAAACCATCAAGAGTTTGAAGAGCTAGTGTTGTATTACATTATCTTGTTAATGGTTTACGAACTTGCCTATATTCGGAATCCACTTCAAAACTTAAATAGGAAAAACACCTCATCTTGATCAAATAATTAGCAAACATTAAGTGCCTGCTTGTATGCAAATGTGCTGCAATTCACTACTTTTATCCGACTAAATAAGTCATGCCCAGCAAACTTGTCATCATACCTACTTACAATGAGTTAGAAAACATTCAAAAGATCATTGAAAAAGTGTTTTCGCTTAAAGAGTCTTTTGACCTGTTGATTGTAGATGATGGCTCCCCTGATGGTACTGCAGAAATAGTCAAAAGTTTAATTCCCAAACACCCTGATCGGCTTTTTATAGAAGAAAGGAAAGGGAAGCAAGGATTAGGTACTGCCTACATTCATGGATTTAAATGGGGTCTGGAAAAAGGTTACGATTACCTTTTTGAAATGGATGCAGATTTTAGTCACAACCCCGAAGATCTAGTACGTCTTTATTATGCATGTGAGAAGGAGGGAAATGATGTGGCTATTGGTTCACGGTATGCAACTGGAGTAAATGTAGTTAATTGGCCTATGGGTAGGGTCTTAATGTCTTATTACGCTTCGGTTTATGTGCGTTTTGTCACAGGAATGCCTTTTCATGATTCAACTGCAGGGTTTAAATGCTACCGGGCTGAAGTGCTGAAAACGATTCAGCTAGATCAGGTTAGATTTAAAGGCTACGCCTTTCAAATAGAGATGAAATTTAGAGCATGGAAATATGGCTTTAAGGTAAAAGAAGTGCCAATAATATTTACTGATCGGCAGGAAGGTACAAGTAAAATGAGCAGCAGTATATTCAAAGAAGCTTTTTTTGGTGTAATCTATCTAAGATTATCCGCCTTGTTTAAAAAATACCCTAAACGTGCCTAAGGTGATTAAAACAAGTTCTATTATTCCCGTAATGGGCTTCCTAAGTATGGTCTTCTTTCTTTCTTGTGGCAAAAAAGAACAGCTTCCCGATTACGTTTGGGAAGATGAAAAGTTTATTGAAGTTTTAACCGAGTTTCAAATGGCTGAAGCCATAGTTAGGTTGGGTTATCACCGGAATAAAGACAGCATGTATTTCAACGATAGTGTTTACAATGCTGCATTTCGCAAGGCTGGGGTGAGTGAGGCTCAGTTTGACAGTAATTACAATTACCACCTTAATGATCCTGAAAAAATGGAAGAATTCTACCGGAAAGTAATTACAAATTTGAATACCCGAATGGCTGAGTTTGAAGGCAAGTCGCCGGTCTCTCAAGCAGATTCCTTGTAAAAACGAGAAGCATCTTTCACTACCTCTTCAATTGGGGTGAATTCATAACCCAAAAGCTGACTTATTTTATTTGCTGTAAAGCACTTTTTACGAAAAGAAGTTCTAAGGGTTTGGGGTGTTAAAATGGCTTTTCCCCCTGTAATAAAAGCTTTTACTTGATCGACGATCAGGGCGATTTTAGCCACATTGATACTTACCTTTAAACGAGGTCTTCTTTTGTCAAAAGCATCTGCTATATAATCAAATAAGGTCTTAAACTTTAAATTTTCTGAAACCAAAATAAAGCGTTCGTTCTCAATCTTAGCATGCATCAATTTCAGCATACAATCAACAACATCTGTAACCCCTACAAAGCCATTGCTGCCTGTAGGATAATAACTTAATCCATCTGCTACTCGCTTAATAATTGCTGAACTGCTTTCCTCCCAATCACCAAATCCAATGATTGTAGCTGGGTTGACGATCACTACCTTCAAGCCCTCTTGTGAGGCTCTCCAAACTTCGTTTTCTGCATAGTATTTACTAACTGAGTAGTCAGAGGTGTGTTTTTCTTTTTGCCAAATAGCCTCCTCATCGGTGCACTTTTTGCTGGGGTAGCTGCCTAAGGCTGCTACTGAACTTACATAGCATAATTTTTCAACTTCATTTTCCAAACAGAGGTTTACAAGGTGGGTTGTTCCTTCAACATTTACCTTCATCATGTTATTGGCATCTTTGCTGCTAAAGGAAACTACTGCAGCAGCATGGTAAACATGTGTAATTCCTTGCATTTGATCAGCTAAACTGAAATAGTCTGTGAGGTTTGCCTTTTTCCATTCAATTTGCTCAAATAATTCACGACAGTTGTAAGCTAAAAAGACCTTTTTGCATTTTTCAAGTGATGCTTGGGACCTGTATATTGCTCGAACCTTTTCACCTTTTTGCATTAGCTTTACAAGCAAATGACTGCCAACTAAACCTGTTCCTCCTGTTACTAAGATCATAAAATTTACTTGCTTCAAAAATAGAGCAAATGAAATGCTTTGTGGTTCGTTCTTCAAACTAAATTATTGCCCTTTTTCATCTTACCGAAAAATTCGTAAGCTGCAGAAGCAATGCCTTTTCTAAAGCCCTTATCTTTGTTAGCCCAAAAAATTAGGCAAATGGACTTGGTAAAAGAATTAGAATGGAGAGGTATGATTCACAACATCATGCCGGGAACCCAAGAGCAACTCAATAAAGAGATGACAACGGGTTATGTGGGCTTTGATCCAACCGCAGATTCCTTGCATATTGGAAACTTGGTCCCAATTATGTTGCTAACGCATTTGCAAAGAGCAGGACATAAACCGATTGCCTTGGTTGGAGGCGCAACCGGAATGGTTGGTGATCCTTCAGGAAAGTCAGAAGAAAGGAAATTTTTGAGTGAAGAGCAGATCCAACATAATCTAGCTTGCCAGAAAAAGCAACTTGAACGTTTTTTAGATTTCAATTCTGGTAAAGAAAACCAAGCTGAAATTGTAAACAATCATGATTGGTTTAGTCAGTTTTCATTTTTAGATTTTTTGAGAGATGCCGGAAAACACATTACCATCAATTATATGTTGGCAAAAGATTCAGTTAAAAAGAGGATGGAAACGGGACTGTCTTTTACGGAGTTTTCATACCAGTTGATACAAGGCTATGATTTTTATCATTTGTTCCAGCATAAGAATTGTAAACTTCAAATGGGAGGTTCAGATCAGTGGGGAAATATTGTTACAGGAACAGAATTTATACGAAGAAAGGCAAAGGGGGAGGCTTTTGCACTAACCTGCCCTTTGATTACCAAGGCCGATGGAAGTAAGTTTGGAAAATCTGAGGGTGGAAACGTTTGGCTTGATGCTCAAAAGACTTCACCTTATAAGTTTTACCAGTACTGGCTCAATACTTCAGATGAAGATGCAGCTAAATTTATGCGAATCTTTAGTCTTAAGGNGCAGGACGAAATTGTTTCCCTGGAGAAAACGCATGCTGAAGCTCCGCATCAACGTACTTTACAGAAAGCTTTAGCTGAAGAGATCACAGAGCGGATTCACTCAAAAGAGGCTTTAGAAAATGCGATCTCTGCCTCGTCTATATTATTTGGAAAGTCTACTGCAGAGGATTTGAAAAAGCTTACAGAGGAAGATCTACTGAGTGTTTTTGAAGGAGTTCCCCAGGCTACCGTATCAAAAGAAAACCTTGAAAAAGGCATAGAGATCATCGCCTTTTCTACCGAAATAGCGAGCGCCTTTGCTTCAAACGGAGAGGCTAGAAGAATGATCCAAAACAATGGCTTAGCCTTAAACAAAGAAAAGGTAAGTCTAGCTAAAACGGTCAACTTAGATGATCTTCTACTGGACCGATATTTGTTATTGCAGAAAGGCAAGAAAAATTATTACTTAGTTCGAATTGAAGATTAAAGGCTTACTGTCAGTTTTCTTTATTGCTTTTTCATTGAGCTTGTTTGCTCAAGAGCAAGAAAAGATCAGGGTTCTATTGGTGCCTTTCGAACGTTTTGATTTTCAATCGCCCTTTTCCTTCTCTGATATTGCGAATTACAACAACTTCTCTTCTCAAGCTGAGGTTTTTCCAAAATACCAAGCGGCTGTTGTACAACAATTATCTGCTCAGCATCCGCAGGTTGAGGTTTATACCCTCCCAGAGCCTGATATACAACAAATAAGGATACAATCACCTAAAGTTTACAAATACCAACCGATAGACCATCAAGGGATCGATCTAAGCAGACTAGTGGAGCAAGGCCGACTTGCTCAACTACTTGAAAGTTTTGCCGCTGACTACATTGTGTTTTTAACATGGTATGAAATTTCAGCCAAACTACTTTCAACCAAGTCTTCCTTTCAAGGGTCTAAACTCTTGGCATGGTCCGTACATAAAATAACTTATGAAGCGTATAACGGGAAAGGCGAATTGGTTGCTTTAGTAGATAAGATGCCCTTAGAACCCAAGCTACCTAAGGAACAATTTGCTCATACTAAGGGAACGATGTTGTCAGATATTCAAGATGCTTATTTAAAAGTGCAAGATGACCTTTCTAAAAAGTTAATGCTCTACCAAAGAAAAAAGCGACCAATTTACAAGATAAAGTAAAGTTTAGCGCTAGCCTCCAACCAAGAGGTTACAACCCCTCACTTCCGCAGAATCAAATCGGCCTAGCACTTCAAACTTTCCTCCTGCATGTAGTTTTCCTAAGTCATCTGTTTGGATAAAGCCACAAGAATAAATGTTGGCTAGATCGATAACGTTTATTGCTCCGGTTTCACCTTGCAGAGCATAACTAAAAGGATTGTCTTGTTTTCGAATAAGGACCTTCATCCAAGGTGGGGTATCAAATAGACCATTACCTTTTGAATAAGCCTGAGAAAGTAGCTCGGTCATTCCATACTCTGAATGAATGCTCTTTTTGTGAAATCCCAACATCAATGTTTTGTGAAGCTCTTCTCGAATCATTTCCCTTCTTCTGCCTTTCATTCCGCCTGTTTCCATGATTTGCAATTCAGGAAACCCAGGAAGAGTATAGTGTTCACAAAAATCAAGTAAAGCAAAAGAAACACCCAGCAATAAAGTTCTTTGTTTGCGAGCGGCTAACTTATCCAATACAATTTTAAGCTCTTTGTAATTATCAAGAAAAAAACCGCTCTCTTCGCAGTTTGATTTTCTTATTAGCTTTTCAGCCATGTAGACTAAAGATGAGTTGTTGCGCTCCAAATAGGATGGAAGCAAGGCCAATATGCAGTTTTCCTCGGCTTTTCCGTAAAAACTTTCAAAGGTCTTTAAAAAGCTTTTTTCATAAACTTTAAGCTTTGCTACATAGTGCTTGCTGGTTTCATTTCCTGTGGTGCCACTGCTTTCAAAAACTTTTTCAGGGTCAATAGCACCACTCTTAACGGTGTGACTTTTAAAAAATGAAATCGGTAAAAAAGGGATCTTTTCAATACTGTCAATTGCTTCAACTTGAGTGCCTAAGGCCTTTAAATATTCATGATAGACAGAGCAGTGTTGAGCTTGATAGTGAAAGAGGTCAAGCGCATTCTTTTCAAAGTTACTCGGCTTGGTTTCAAAACAATTTATTTCGAAAGCATTGGCCCAATTTTCCGTGAAAGCGTTTGCTTTATTTCTCATTAATTTTACAAGGTGAATCTTTTTTCAAAAATACTTATCTGTGCGCTTCTATCAGCCTTTGTCATTAGCTGCAAGCAAGAAGATGATTTCTCGGTAATTCCTGAATTGGAAGTCAGAGACTTTGTTAGAACTTCTGACACTTCTGCCTTATGGATTATAGGGTTTAGAGACGGAGATGGAAATATTGGAGTTAAACCCAATGAAAATTTACCCGATAATTTCGTCACTCAAGTTTTTGTGATAGAAAATGGAGTAGTGGTATATGATACTGCAGGTCAGGGATTTAGGGTTCCGCCAATTGAGGGAGTTGAAACAGAAAATGGAATAGAGGGAGAATTGAGGCTCAATTTTACAGGACTCGATCTTTTTGGCTTATCTGGAATTGATTCGCTTTACTATACGGGTTACCTCCTAGACCGTGATGGGAATCAGAGCAATACCATTGAAACTCCCATCATAGGACTTAACTGATCTTACCTGCAGCAGCTTCTGCAATGCTAATCACTCGATCGCCTGCACTCTCGATCGCAGCAAACATATCAGTGTAGATCATACCACTTTCGTATTTGTATTCGCCCTTCTCAATACTTTTTAGGTGCTCCTTTTTGAGGGTGTTGCGCATTTTATTGATGGCTTTTTCATTTTCGTAAGACTCCTGAAGACCTTCTTCATTGCTTTCTTTGTCTAAGTTCTCTTGCATTTGATCCATGGCATCTTCCAACAGCTTAAACATCGTTTGTAGGTTCTCTCTTTGCGAAGGAATAAAGTAGATCTTATCTTCTGATTTTCTTTTCAGAATTTTCGACATGGTGAAATTGATATCAGCAATGGTTTCTAAGTCATTTGCTATAGAAAGCATTGCTCTAATCTTTAGCGATGCCTCTTCGCTTAATTCCCCTTCTGAAACTTTGGCTAAGTAAATTACTAGCTCAGATTCAATCCGATCGGTAATCTCTTCGTATTTTTTTATTCGACTCAGTGTTTTCTTAAAGGCTTTACGGTCAGTTTCTGTGAGCAGACCCGAAACAAATCCGGTCATTTTTTTGGTGATCTTGCCAAAGCGTAAAAGCTCTTTTTTCGCTTCTAGAATTGAAGCCTCGGTGGTAACCATGGTGCCTGTTCCAATGTATTCCAAATGAAAAGCTTCATCTTCCAGGCCCTTAGAGGGAACAAGTTTGGTTACTACTCTCGCGATCAAAGGAATAAAGCCAATCATTAATAGGGTATTAATCACATTAAAAACGGTGTGAAAAAGGGACAATTGTAATTCAGATTGTGACTTATCAATGTCACTCATTACGGTTTGTAAGGCTCTTTGAGCAGGGCTCCACAAGTATTCGATCAACTCTATGAATACTGGGAAAATCAAAATCAACCAAGTAACCCCTAATACGTTGAAAATCAAGTGTGCTCTTGCCGCTCGTTTAGCATGTACATTGGCAACTATAGCCGCTAGGTTAGCTGTGATCGTGGTTCCAATGTTTTCACCAAGCACCATTGCAGCAGCAATTTCAAAAGTGATCACATTATTAAAAAGCAAGGTAAGGGTTAAAGCCATGGCCGCAGAAGAGGATTGCACTATAATCGTCATGATTGTGCCCACTCCAACAAACATGACTGTTGTAAGTATCCCGTAGCCTGTAAAAGAGCCTAAAAACTCAAGTATTTCGGGGTTTGAATTTAGATCTGGAACTGCATTTTTCAGTGCATCTAAGCCTAAGAAAAGTAAAGCAAACCCTATAAAAACATCTGCTGTAGAGCGAATAGAAGCTTTCTTAGCAAACATAAGTGGAAAGCCAATCGCGATAATGGGCAAGGCAAAAGAAGAGATCTTGACTTTAAAACCAAAAAAGGCAATAAGCCATGCCGTAACGGTAGTGCCAATATTTGCACCCATTATTACCCCTATTGACTCTATCAAGCTAAGAAGGCCTGCATTTGCAAAGCTCACTACCATAACTGTTGTGGCAGATGAAGATTGAACCAAACAAGTAATCAAAAAACCGGTAAAGACTCCAAGATAGCGGTTCTGGGTCATTCCCCTTAAAATGTCCCTTAATTTGGAACCTGCTGTGCGTTGAATGCCCTCACTCATTACTTTCATTCCATAAATGAAAAAGCCAAGCGCACCTAATAAAGTTAAACCGTCAATAAGTGAAAAATCCATGCTCCTTTTTTTGCAAGCTCGCAAAGCTAAACGAAAGCTTAATCTTGTATGTTAAGTTTGGATTAAGAAAACAAAATAAGCTAAGGTTTGAATGCGCAACATAACACGCACATTTTCAATTTTATATGTCGAATTTACTCCCTTTTTGCGCCTGTAATTTTTATCTAAGACCTGCTATTCATTTCATTATTGTTTAAAATAAGCTTAACACTTTTCTTTTTTTGACCCTCTATGTTTGTGGCTCACATTCAAAAGATGGGCAGATATAGGATTACACTTGTAGATGACAAGAAGCAAAACTTCACTTCATTAGCTGATTTTTTGGGATCTGATGACTTTATTGTAGACGCTGTTTCAGCAGAATCCGAATTGTTGGAAAAGGTTAGGCAAAAACAAACAGATCTAATTATACTACCTGTCGAGCTTCAAGGAAATAATGGAATTGACTTTTGCCATAATATAAAAAACTCCAAGGAAGGGAAACATATTTTTATTGTGTTAGTCAGCAAGCGCAAAGAGGAAGTTTCCTTAATTCAAGGCTTAGAGTCCGGTGCAGATGATTTTTTATTTCACCCAATCCATGAAAGAGTCTTGTTGAGTAGATTGAAAGCTATTCTGAAAAGAAAATCATGGAATGTTATTGAAGAAAGAAGTCAAAGTTTGGTTATTGACTATGATCGCTACTTAATTATCGCTCAAGGGAAAGAGTATTATCTTCCTAAAAAAGAGTTTGAAATTCTATCCCTCTTGAATTCCAAGCCCAACAAAGTGTTTTCAAGAGATGAAATTAAAAATGCAGTTTGGGAAAACTTTGAAAAGGTGAGGGGCAGAACAGTTGACGTTCACATTAGAAAAATAAGGGAGAAAATAGGAGAAAGTCTTATTGCTACCGTTAAGGGTGTAGGTTACCGTTTAGAAATTTAATGGAGAGAGGCGTATTTCTTCTACCAGAGTCGAGGGGCTTAAGGTTAAAACGCTAAGCACGAGTTTCGCAATATCCTCTTTTTGAATCATTTTACTGCGGTCAACCTCTAGTCCATCCCAAGAAGTTGTATCAATAGCTCCAGGGTAAATTGAACAGACCTTAACCCCATCATTACGGTAAGCTTCTCTAAGGTTATCTGACCAAGCTTTTAATGCATGTTTACTAATGGAATAGGAAACAGCTCTTTTTTTTGCTTCTAGTCCCATGATTGAATTGATATTGAGAATCAAACCTGCGCCTTTCTGCTTGTAATGGTCTTCAACCAATTGACTCATTCTAACAGCACTCTTAAAATTCAGCGCTAACTGTTGATTGATTGTTTCTTCTTTTAATTCGGTAATCTCATCTTCAAGGTATACTCCTAAATTATTGATGATCACATCTGGATAGCCTATTTCTTTGAAGGCTGTTTCAATTAGTTTAAAGGAAGTTTTATCAGTAAGGTCAGCCGAAATAACTTCCACCTCAACCTGATAAGTACTTTCAAGTCTTTCTTTAAGGTCTTTTAATAACGGTTTGCTTCTTGCCACTAAAATTAGGTTATAAGAGGCTGCTGCTAACTCTTCTGCTAATGCTTTACCTAAGCCTTTACTGGCTCCACTAATCAAAATTCTCATGCTTTAAAATTAGCTACTTTTGGTTGAGCCATGACAGAAGGGAAGAAATACCGTGTTTTAGTTGCACCACTAGATTGGGGCTTAGGTCATGCAAGCAGGTGTGTTCCTCTTATTCACACTTTGATGAAGCAGGGCTTCGAAGTTGTTTTAGCTGCGGATCATGCACCTTTAGCCTTTCTTCGAAAAAGTTTTCCAAAGCTTGAATATCATCAGCTGCCTGGTTTAAAAATAACGTATTCAAAAAAGCTCCCTAGTGCGCTGTCTATTGCTCTGCAAAGTCCTGCATTTCTTGTTAGCATTCGCCAAGAACAGAAAAACTTAGAGCACCTACTTAGTAAAATTAGGATCGACGCTATTATATCTGACAATCGCTATGGAGTGCATCACCCCAAGATACCATCGATCTTACTTACGCACCAATTAAACTTGCAGCTACCTGTTGGCGCAGGCTTAGCTAATGCTTTATTAGGTAAATATATTCGGAAATTTAGTGCAATCTGGGTTCCCGATTTTCCATCTCTCGAGCAAAATCTCAGTGGTTCTTTGTCACATAGTGCTGAGGCTAATGAAAAGTTGCGTTTTATTGGTCCCCTTTCTCAATTTGGACAGGACTCAGTCGCAGCTGTTCCGATCATCAGAAAGTTATTGGTGCTTTTGTCAGGTCCTGAGCCAAACCGCACTCAATTAGAAAATAGGGTTTTAGAACAATTAGAAGGAGTTGAATTTGAAGTGCTGATCATAAGGGGTTTGCCACTCAAGCATGAGGAAAACCTGTCTGATAACCCTAAAATAAAGGTTCTCAATTTTTTAAAGGGTCATGAATTACAAACAGAACTGATGCGCTCTGAGGTGGTACTTTGTAGATCAGGTTATTCTTCTGTAATGGATTTGTTTACTTTAAAGAAAAAGGCTGTTCTTGTTCCTACTCCTGGGCAATATGAGCAGGAATATTTGGCCAAACACCTTTTTGAGAATAGACTGTTTTACACCGTAAAGGAAAATGCCTTAAGCCTTCCAAATGAAGTTGAAAGAGCTATTGAATTCAAGGGTTTTCAAGCAGATAGAGGATCTTCTTTACTTGAAAAACAAATTAGATGTTTAGCAGACCTACTTAATCGTGAAAAATGCGTTTAACGCGGGCAGAAATGTTAGTCATGGCTTCATAACTAATGGTTTCCAAAGCTTCAGCGTAATCTTGAATGCCCTTGATTCCTCCAAAAATGGTGACTTTAGTTTGTGGTGGATACCAATCATTTCCCAAGTCGATCATGCACAAATCCATACAGATCGATCCAATGGTCGGGTAGAGCTTACCATCAATTTCAAGCTGCCAATTTCCTTGACCTAACTTTCTTGGAAAACCATCAGCATAGCCTAATGCAAGAGTAGCAATGTTTGTCTTTTCTTTCGTTTTCCCTTTTCGTCCGTAGCCTATGCTTGCATTTGCTTCAACCGTTCTAACCTGGGTTATACGACATACAAAATGGTTCACTTCTTTTAGATTTTTACGGAGCTCCTTTAAAGCGGAAGCGCCATAAAGGCCAACCCCTAAACGAACCATTTGATAGTGATGATCGGGAAAACGTTGTATGCCGTCTGTGTTGAGAGCGTGAAAAAAACAGCTTCTTGGCAAGAGTGGCTTTAATTCGCTTAAGGCTTCTTCAAATTGATTCAGTTGTCCAAATGAAAAATCATCCTCACTTTCATCTCCTGAACAGCTTAAATGCGTTAAAACCGATCGAACCTCCCAAGCTTCTGCTATTTTAATCAGCTTTTTGAGTTGGGGTAAGTCATTTAGGTCAAAACCCAAGCGATTCATGCCGGTGTTTATTTTAAGATGAACTGGATAGTTGCCTGAATCTAAGCCTGCGCTTTTTAGATAAGACTCGAAATCAATCAAAAGTTCAAGCTGGTGAATTTCTGGCTCTAAGCAATGATGCACCATTTCTTCGAAGGCGGTTCTTGCAGGGTTTAAAATGAGGATCGGCAAGTGAATTCCTGCCTTTCTGAGCTTTACTCCCTCATCTACATCTGCCACTGCTAAGTACTCCACTAGTTTTTCTTCTTCAGCTAGCTTAGCTATGTCATTTGCTCCATTTCCGTAAGCAGAGGCTTTAACTACCAACATGATTCCGGTATTCTCTTGTAAGAGACTTCTGAAATATGAGATATTATGTCTAATGGCCGAGGCACTAACGTGTAAGCGGCTTAGGTGATTTTTGTCATCGTCAGGTAGATAGGTGTGAACTTCACTCATCTTGTTTCGTTTTGTGATAACAATCGCGACAGAGCGGTTGGTAACTATCCGTTTCTCCAAGCATTACCAATTTATCATCCGCTGCTATCCTATAGGAATGATTGGCCAAGTTTCCACACCTTACGCAAATGGCATGCACTTTAGTAACATATTCTGCGGTAGCTAATAGAGCAGGAATAGGACCAAAGGGTTGACCTTTAAAATCCATATCTAAACCGGCTACAATAACGCGAATTCCTTGATTGGCCAAGCGATTGCAAACTCCAACCAATTCCATGTCAAAGAATTGAGCCTCATCAATTCCAATCACCTCTTCATCATTAATTAAAAGAGGAATGTTTGCTGATGCAGGAACAGGGGTTGAATGAATTTGATTTTCATCGTGAGAAACAACTGCTTCTTCATCGTAGCGCGTATCGATCTTAGGCTTGAATATCTCTACCTTTTGCTTCGCAATTTTGGCGCGTTTTAAACGTCGGATTAGCTCTTCTGTTTTACCCGAAAACATCGATCCACAAATCACTTCAATAGACCCCTTGCGCTTTTTTGAATTTATTGTATTTTCGAGAAACATTAAGCTGTTTGAAATTGTAATTTTGAACTGTGTAAAGGTATTATTTATCCCTCACTTTTTATTTCAATATGGATAGTCAGCAAAAACGAAAAGAGATAACAGAACTGATCGATAACATTAAAAAACATTCTGATCGTTTATCTGAAAAACCCAACATTCCCTTGTTGGAAGTGAGCGTTATTTCGGCGAAGGTTTCGCGTTTAAATGAGAAAACAGCTATTCTTAAATACTTGCTAGCCAGAGAACAAGGTTTTACGGAAGAGGAATATGAACCACAAGCTTTAAAAGCGCATGAGCTCAAGATTGATGAAGAGTTTAATGAGGTAGATGAAGAAGAAGTGGAAGAGCAAAATCATTCTGACAACCCTCATGATGAAGTGGGAGAGTTAGAGGCTGAAAGCCAAAAGGATTTGAATAAAACTCCTCCATTGGAAGATCCGATATTGACAGCAGAAGAAACCGATGAAGAAAACAGCGAAGAAGAACAGAAAGCTGAACTAGAGGAAGAGAAGCTAGAAATAATAGAAGAAGTTGAAAATACCGAAGAGATAGTCGAAAATGAAGAGATACCTTCCAAACCTGATTTAAATGAACAATATTCTGAAGAAGAGGATCCAAGTCTAAGCGAACAGTTGAAAAAACAGCCAATTGCCGACTTGCTCACTGCTATTGGTCTTAATGAACGCTACCTATATGCAAATGAGCTATTTGGAGGAGATATTGAGGATTTTAGGAATGTGGTAAGAACCTTGAATGAATTCAATAGCGCTGAAGAAGCTATCGAATACTTCGATCAGCAACTTTGTGTTAGTTATGGTTGGTCTTCTGATAACGAATTGGTTAAAGCGATTCGAACACTCGTGCAAAGAAGATATCAGTAGCTTTACAAGGCAAAATTGCCTTTTACTTCTTCTTTTGTCCACTTATACTTTAAATACTTCTCAATCGGAGTGAATCTGCTATTTTAGTGGTTTATTTCATTTCGGCTAAACAAACCAATTATGTTTAAAAATACAGCGACCAGCTTTATCCTGTTGATCTTACTTTTTTTTGCTAGCAACCTTAGTGCTCAAGAGGCTGAGGCAAAAGTGTGGACATTAGAAGAGTGTATTAATTATGCTTTAGAAAACAATATACAGGTTCAGCAAACGGAGATTAACCAACAGTTGGCCGAGCAAGATTTAAAGGCTTCTAAATATGACCTTTTGCCTAATCTAAATGGCTTTGCCACCAATATTTACAACTTCGGTCAAACCATTGACCCCTTTACCAACCAGTTTGCCACTGAACGGGTGCGTTCTAACTCTTTAGGTATTAATACCCAGCTTACTTTGTTTGATGGGTTTAGAAATATCAACACCGTAAAAAGAAATCAGGCCGACCTAGAATCTAGCAAGTTTGATCTGGAAAAAATGAAAAACGATATTTCATTGAACATAGCCAATCAGTATTTGCAAATTCTCTTTAATAAAGAGTTGCTCAAAAATGCGCGTAATCAACTTTTAGTGACTCAAATTCAAATTGACAGGGTGAGCAAGCAAGTTAAGGCTGGGGCTTTACCCGAAGGAAGTTTGCGAGATATTGAGGCACAGTTTGCTTCAGAAGAATTACAGGTCGTAAATGCTGAGAATCAATTGAGACTATCCAAACTCAACTTAGCACAACTATTACGCTTAGCCAATGCAGAGGAGTTTGACGTTTTAAGTCCACCATTAGATGATTTTCAAGGAGTGTCAGAATTAATTACACCCGGCGCGCTCTACCTGACTGCACTTGATATAATGCCCGAGATAAAAAGCGCAGAGTACTCTTACTACAGTGCTGAAAAAAACCGCTCCTTAGCAAGAGGCGCTTATTATCCGTCCCTAACAATGACAGGTTCTGTTGGATCGGGTTACTCAGGAGCTAATCAAATTGTTACAGACCGAGAATTTGTAGGCTTTACTCCTAACGGAAATACGGTGAATGGAAATCCTCAAATGCCCGTTTTTAGTCCGTCTTTCTTACCTACTTTTGAGACCAAGCCCTTTGCTGATCAGCTTGACGATAATTTTAACCGTTCATTTGGTTTTAGATTAAACATCCCAATTTTTAAT
>P_2C_Liq_1_UnCtyDRAFT_1000101_pt1 | contig 34598 bp, 27 predicted proteins | sample Pon2CUnioCityCA_2_FD_10234 | JGI IMG/M metagenome (IMG submission 10234) | reverse complement strand
ATCGAAGCTTTTAAAAAAGGAAAACTAAATAAAGACGTAGTGGTGGTCGTAAAAAACCAGGGGGCACACAGTAATGGCATGCCGGAATTACACAAACTAACTCCTACCCTCACCCTTCTCCAAAATCAAGGTTATCAAGTGGCCTTGTTAACCGATGGAAGAATGTCAGGTGCCTCTGGAAAAGTGCCTGCCGCTATTCATTTAAGTCCTGAAAGCATTATGGGAGGGATTATCGCTAAGATTCAAAGCGGTGATAAAATAGAATTAGATGCAGAAGCCGGCAAGCTAAACTGTTTAAATATTGAAGAAGTTGAAAAACGTCCATTTAAGGAGGAGAGCAAACCAGAATCTTTTGGTGTAGGACGTGAGTTATTTAATAAAGTTCGCCCCCTGATAACAGAAAGCGAAGAAGGAGCTTCATTTATCATCTAAACTATGCCACAACACCTAATTAGAGAAATATTAGCTCCTCATTCAATTGTGCCGGTAGTGGCCTTTGAAAAAAAGGATGACCCTCTTAGACTTACAGAGTATTTGCTACAACAAGAGATCCGATGTATTGAGGTTACTTTAAGAACCGCCTATGCCGAAAAAGCGATGAGAGACATTCGATCTGAGTTTGGCAGTGAGATGACCATTGGAGCCGGCACAGTGGTTAAAGAAGACCAATTAAAGTCTCTTAAGGATCTAGATATAGATTTCTTGGTTAGCCCGGGAACAACTCCAGCCTTGATTCATGCCTTTGAAGCTAGCAAAATTGCCTACTTACCTGGAGTAACTACTCCATCGGAGATTATTCAGGCGATTCACCTTGGTCTGGATACCTTAAAGTTTTTCCCCGCAGAGCTATTTGGCGGCATCAAGACCATTAAAACTTATCAGTCCGTTTTTTCAGACCTAAAATTCTGTCCGACAGGCGGAATTACAAAAGAAAGTGCTCAAGAATACCTATCGCTTAAAAACGTGATCGCGGTTGGTGGCTCTTGGATTCAAAAAGATTTTAAAAATTACACAACAATTACTCAATGATTGCGATTGCAGAAAGTGGTTCCACAAAAACCGAATGGTTTGTTCTTAATGATGAAGGAGAAATCGTAAATAACTTTAACACTCAAGGATTTAATCCAGATTTTCACAGTGCTAATGATATTAGCGCGGCGCTTAAAGAAGTAGACGAAATAGTTCGTTACAGCGAACAAGTTTGCAAAGTCTATTTTTTTGGAGCAAGCTGCTCAAGTGAAGTTAATATTGCCAAAGTAAAAGCCGGTATTCAGGCGGTATTCACAACCAATTCAATTCATGTTGACCATGACCTATTGGCCTGTGCCTATGCTTTATCGGACGGCCAACCACTAATTACCTGTATCCTCGGCACCGGTTCAAACTCTGCTTATTTTGACGGAGAAAAAATGCAGGAAGAAATTCCGGCTTTAGGTGTTTTTATGGGGGATGAAGGAAGTGGAGCTTATTTCGGGAAGCGTTTTATACGCGACTACTTTTATAAAAAGCTCCCCAAAGAAATGGAGGATGAAGTCAACCTCCAATTTAACTTAAAATGGAGCGAGGTAAGACAAGTGATTTACGGTTCTAACCAAGCTAATGTGTACCTAGCCTTATTCATGCCTTTTATCTATCAATTTAAAGATCACCCTTATGTAAGAGATATTGTAGAAGAAGGCATTGCAGCATTCATTGATGCTCATGTATGCTGCTTTTCCGAATACCCTTCCAAGGAAGTTGGATTTGTGGGAACTTTAGCCTTTTTGTTTCAGGATATAGTTGATAAGAAGCTATCTGAAAGAGGGTTTAAATTAGTAAAAGTGGTAAAAGGACCAGGCAAAAATTTAGTTGAATACTTAATTAAGTATAAAGGCATTTTAGATACCTCAACTACTAATGCAACAAGCTTAGCCGGGTAATGAAGAAAGCTACCATCATACAACTTTTGGTGGGAGCCCTAATCTTACTGCAAGGCAGTTGTATAAAACAGAATCAAGTGGAGACAAGCCTTACGGCAAAAGAAGTTTTTAAATTGTATGGCCCAAATGCATTGGCTTTTGGCGGATACAGACACCAAAGCAGAGACACCGTGCCTTCTGTTGCCGATTTGAAAGAGGATATGTTGATCTTGAATCAGATGGGCTGCCACTTAATTCGCACTTATCATACTCAGCAGTTCGGTCAGGTAAGCAATCTGCTTAAGGCAATCGCTGAATTAAAAGAAGAAAAGTCTGATTTTTCAATGTATGTCATGTTAGGTGCTTGGGTACAATGTAAAGAGGCATGGACTAAAACACCAATACACCAAAAAGAAGACCTTGCGAATAATCAAGCTGAAATTCAAGCAGCCATTAAATTCGCTCAAAAATATCCCGATATCATAAAAGTAATTGCGGTTGGCAATGAGGCCATGGTGCATTGGGCCTCAGGATATTATGTTGAACCAGAAGTCATTCTATCTTACGTTGAACAACTGCAAAACTTAAAAAAACAAGGCGAATTAAGTGCTAATATTTGGATTACCTCTTCGGATAACTTTGCCTCTTGGGGTGGAGGTGGAAAGGAATACCACAAGCCGGCCTTAACTGAGCTGATCCGATCAGTTGATTATGTTTCGCTTCACACCTACCCGTTTCACGACACGCATTATAATCCCTCCTTTTGGAAGCTTGACTCCACTCAAACTACTGCTACAGCATCGGCAGAAATCTTAATGGGAAAAGCCCTAGAATATGCTCAAAGACAATACTACAACACCGTTTCTTTCGTACACAGAATTGACTCATCTAAAGCGGTTCACATTGGAGAAACAGGATGGGCGAGCCATGACGTAAAACTGTATGGTAAAAAAGGCTCTAAAGCAGCCGATGAATTTAAACAGCAACTTTATTACCAAAAGGTTAGAAAATGGTGTAAGGATTCTTCCATCGCCTGTTTTTATTTTGAAGCTTTTGACGAACCTTGGAAAGATGCCACAGCAGCAGGTGGCTCAGAAAATCATTTTGGTTTAATTACTGTTGACGGCAAGGTTAAAGGTGCCCTTTGGCGCGAATTTGACCATTATAAGCTTTCGCAATTCAAAAGAGGTAATTATCTGAAAAAAAATCATAATGGGGATACTTCAAAACTAGTACTAACCTTACTTACTAACCCACAGGATTCAAGCCAGTAATAACTAAACTAATTAACGCTACTACTCATGTCAAAAAAAATTATCTTCATTGCTTTTGTGGTTTCCCTCGGCGGATTCCTCTTCGGTTTTGATGCCGGCATCATTTCAGGCGTAATGTCCTACGCCAGTCCTGAATTTAATCTAAGTGAACTGCAAGCCGGTTGGGTGGTCAGTTCCCCTACCTTCTCTGCTATGATCGCCATGTTGGTAGCCGGAAAGTTAAGTGACATTCTTGGAAGAAAGAAAATTCTGATCGTAGTCGCTTTTCTCTATGCCATTTCAGCCCTACTTTCGGCCTATGCCTCAAGTTATGAGATGTTGTACATTGCTAGAATGATAGGGGGCCTAGCTTTTGGCGCAGCCCTAGTGTTGGCTCCTGCCTACATCGCTGAAATCTCCTCTGCCAAAGATCGCGGCAAGCTGGTTTCTCTACAGCAACTTAACATCGTGTTTGGTTTTTTTGCTGCTTTCCTGAGTAATTACTACTTCAATTCAATTAATAACCCAAACAATGAAATGATCAATGATGCTAACGTTTGGCGATGGATGCTTGGAGTTGAGCTAATTCCTGCAGTTTTGTATTTTATTTTTCTCTTCTTTATTCCTAAAAGCCCCAGATGGCTTTACAATAAAAACCTCACCGACGAGGCAAAGAAGGTGTTGTTGGAAATATATGGTCAAGATATTGCCCACAAAGAAATTGAGGCCATGAAGAAAATGAGCGAATCGGTAAAACAAACAGCTAGTTCGATCAAGGTCTTATTCTCAAGAAATTTGCGTTATATTTTATTAATTGGTCTTGCCATTGGAATCCTTCAGCAAATTACCGGTATAAACGCGGTTTATTTTTATGCCACTTCGATCTTCGAACAAACCGGCATAGGAACTGATGCAGCCTTCTCTTCCGGAGTGCTCCTTAGTTTCACCACCGTTATTTTCACTTTCGTTGCTATTTTCCTGATCGATCGGATGGGCCGAAGGCCTCTTTTAATCATCGGCATCGGAGGCGTTGCCGTTAGTCTGCTAATTTGTGCATATGGTTTCTATCAGGCCAAATATGAACTTACTCCAGAAAAAGTTGCCCAAGTTGAACTGAAGGAAATGGAAGCATCAGACTTGGCCTTTGCCTATGGCATGGAATTCAAGGATGATCTAGCCTTTAAAAACGCCATGAAAGAGGGCTTAGGGTACCAATTATACCTCAGAAATAAAGGAGCCATTCTAGAAGCAGGAACCACCATCAACGCCACTTTGGTTTTGGTTGGGATTTTAGGATTCATCGCCTGTTTTGCATTCTCGCTAGGGCCTGTAATGTGGGTCTTACTTTCTGAGCTATTCCCGGTTCAAATAAGAGGACTCGCCATCGGTACCATTGGGTTCGTTAATTCCTTTTCCAGCTGGTTGATCCAACAGATCTTCCCCTGGGAACTTTCTACCTTTGGAAATGCCACTACCTTCCTGATCTTTGGATTGATCGCCTCAGCAGGATTCTTTTTATTCATCAAAATCCTTCCAGAAACCAAGGGTCGTTCTTTGGAAGAACTGGAAGCAGAATTAGTTAAGTCATGAAAAAATATCCGATTTACTTTAGTTTAGCCATTGCTGCACTAGGGTTTGGTTGTACCAATCAAGCCTCCAAAGAGGCAGCAGCACAAGTTCAAGAAGAAACTTCTCCAGCTAGTTTAACCGTTACAGAGTGGGACAGTAGCTTAGCCTTTACTGCTAAAGTTGCTGAAACAGGTCGTTATCGAATCAGCGTAAAAGGCGCTGCCGGAGATAGCGCTAGCGTGTGGATAGAAGATTATATTAAAAACCGGGATGGTCGCCAATACAACATTACCGGCACAATTGATTTAGATAAAGAAGGAAAAGGTGTAGTAGATGGCTCTCCCTTAGCCAAAGGTGATCACGCCATGCGCTTGCATACTAAAGGAACTGATCTTAAGGAAGTTAAATTTGAATTGATACAAAATTTAAGAGAAACTTCTGACACCATTATCAGTAGCATGGAGGGTGAGAATTGGAAACTAAAATGGGCAGATGAATTTAATGGTAGCGGATTAGTAGATACGAATAAGTGGACCTATAATTTAGGAAATTGGGGTTGGGGAAACAATGAACTGCAATATTATACCTTAGTAGATACGCAAAACGCAAGACAAGAAAATGGCAATTTGATCATTGAAGCGCATCCGGTAGAAAATTCTGAAGCATGGACCTCGGCTCGCTTAACCACTCAAGCTAAGGTTTCTTTTCTCTACGGTCGGATTGAGTTTAGAGCTAAAGTGCCCAACGGTTTGGGTACTTGGGCCGCTGGTTGGTTGTTGGGCGATGAATACCGAGATGAATTATCATGGCCCTATTGCGGTGAAATTGATGTTTTGGAATGCGTCGGTTATGAGATTGATTCATTAGGTAATGGAGAAAATCATGCCTCTTGCCATACTCCTGCTTATTACTTCAAGAAAGATAATCACATTACCGGTGAAATCGAATTAGACAGCATGCACAACAAGTTTCACACCTATGCCATTGAATGGTATCCAGATCGGATTGAAGCTTACTTAGATGAAGAGCATTACTACACCTACGATAAAATAGCCAATGAATTAGAGTGGCCTTTTGCTAAGCCCCAAAATATTATCATTAACCTGGCCATCGGCGGTGGTTGGGGCGGTGCCCGTGGAGTGGATCAAGAGATGGGCCCTCAGCAATACATCTTAGATTACATTAGAGTTTACGAGAAGAAATGAGACTAAGGCTTTTATTAATTCTTTCCTTAGCCTTTTTGTGTTGGAGCTGCAAAAAGACTGAAAAGCAGTATCAAATGACCATCTACGAAACCAATGCGGCAGGAGACCAACTGAGTCTTAAAAAACCACTCAAAGAGCTGGATCAGATTGACGGCACACTTCAGCTGGATCCGGAGAAAAGCTACCAAAGCATTTTGGGGTTTGGCGGAGCGTTCACAGAATCATCGGCTCATTTACTCAAACAATTGAAACCGGAATTAAGAACTGCTGTTCTCAAGGCTTATTTTGCCGAAGAAGGCGCTAATTACAGCATGGCAAGAACCCATATGAACTCCTGTGACTTTTCTCTAAGCTCATACAGTTACGCTCCTGTAGAAAACGATACTGCTCTCGAGCATTTTGCCATTGAGGAAGACCGGGAAGATCTTATTCCCATGATCAAACAAGCTCAGGAAATTTCAAAAGAGGGATTCAAACTACTTTCTTCCCCTTGGACTGCCCCCCCTTGGATGAAAGACAATCAGGCTTGGTTTGGCGGAAAATTACTGACTGAGTTTTATCCCACTTGGGCTAACTATTTTGTTAAGTACCAAAAGGACTATCAAGCAGAGGGGATACCCATTTGGGGCTTTACTATTGAAAATGAACCGTTGGGGAATGATGCGCATTGGGAAAGCATGCATTTCTCACCTGAGGAAATGGCACTTTTTGTGAAAGAGCACTTAGCCCCTACTCTAAAAGAAAACCAATTAGATCCGGAACTGTATGTATTTGACCAAAATAAAGGAGAGGAATTAGCAGAATGGAGCGAAGCATTGTTGACCGATACCGCCTTACTGCCTCATATTGCCGGTACGGCCGTGCATTGGTATGCCAGTACAGTAAAAACCTTCGATGCTTCCCTACAAGAAACACATAAGCTTGCACCCGATAAAAGTATCATCCATTCTGAGGCCTGCATTGATGCTGAAGTTCCCCATTGGAAGGAGGATGATTGGTATTGGAAGAAAGAAGCTACTGATTGGGGTTATCAATGGGCTCCAGAAGATAAAAAGGCGGATCATCCTAAATACGTGCCCGCCTACCGCTATGCCAGAGATATCATCGGCTGCATGAACAATTGGGTAGAAGCCTGGATTGATTGGAACATGGTACTCGATCCGCAAGGAGGGCCCAACCATGCCAAAAACTGGTGCGTTGCACCGATCTTAGTAGATACTGCTAAGCAAGAAGTTTATAAAACTCCCCTCTATTACGTGCTTTCGCACTTTAGTAAATTCGTCCGTCCCGGAGCAAAAAGAATAGCTTGGAATTCCGATCTAAAAGACCTACAATCAACAGCCTTTGTTAATCCGGAGGGTGAAGTAATCGTTATTTTATTTAATCCAACTAAGGAACCGATCGAATTGAAGCTAGCGCTCCAAGAACAAAATTATTTTACGCGAATTTCTGGGCAAGCGATACAAAGTTTGCTACTTGAAAATAAGAACTAGAATTACATATGAAGAAAGAGAAGATATTTTTAGGGAAGACCGAATTTGTACCCACTGAATCTGAGGTAAAAGGAGAGTACACTCATTTTGAGGATGAAGACTTCTTCATCATTCGAAATTACGACCAAATGCGTCCGTTTTTTATGACCATTGTAAGCTCTACAGATCATTGGCTTTTCCTTGCCAGCAACGGGGCTCTTTCTGCAGGTAGGAGAAATCCTGAAAATGCCTTATTTCCCTATTATACGGATGACAAGATCACCGAATCTAACTTACTAACTGGCCCGAGGACGGTGATCCATGCTTTAAAAAAAGAAAAAGTCCATTTGTGGGAACCCTTCAGACCTGACTCCCGCTCTGTTTATCCTTCCCGCTTCAACATCTATAAGAATAGAGAAGGGAATAAACTGATCTTCGAAGAGATCAATGAGCAGTTAAAACTGAAATACTGTTATGGTTGGATGTTTTCTGAAACGTATGGCTTAGTCAAGAAATCTTGGCTTGAGAACCTATCCGATGAGACGGTAGAATTGGAGGTGTTAGATGGAATTCAGAATATCTTACCGGCCGGAGTAGAAAGTCTGATACAAAATATTAGAAGCACCTTGGTGAAAGCCTACAAGCGAAGTGAGCTTACAGATGAACCGAAGGTTGGCATCTACTCCTTGAGTTCGATGATCGTAGATAAAGCAGAGCCTGCTGAAGCGCTTAAAGTCAGCACCACTTGGCACTGCGGGATTGAAGCTGAACAAACCTTGCTTTCAAGTTTGCAAATTGAGGATTTCCGCAGAGGAAAAGAAATTGAAAACGAAAAAGACATCAAGGCTGAAAATGGGGGCTATTTTGTGAAAGCCAGCCTCAAGTTAAAAAAGAAAGAAAAGACCAATTGGTACATCGTTAGTGAGGTGAATCAATCTTATGCCGACATTGTGAAGCTCCGCAATCAAATTGGCCAAACCAAAGACATGGCAAAGCTTTTGGAAGCTGATATTGCCAAGGACAAGAAAGACCTGAGAAAACTAATTGGCTTAAGTGATGGAATACAAAGATCTAGAGATCGTCTTGCTAGTGGACGACACTTTACCAATGTACTTTTTAATATTATGCGGGGTGGTACTTTCGATGAACTCTATGAAATCGAGACCGCTGATTTTCTCAAGCACATAAAGGGAATGAATCAGCGCGACTTTATTCGCTACAAGAGAGTGCTCAACGCTTTGCCAAAACAAATCACCTTCCACCAACTTCGCTATTTTCTTTTAGCCGCCGACCACGAAAAAATCTTCCGCTATTATCTGGAATACCTTCCTTTAAGCTTTAGCAGAAGACATGGCGACCCTAGTCGTCCGTGGAACTACTTCTCTATCGACATCAAAAATGAGAAAGGTGTTAAGATCCGAAACTTTCAAGGCAACTGGCGCGACATCTTCCAAAACTGGGAAGCCCTAGCTTTTAGCTTTCCAGAATACTCCCTTTCCATGATCACCAAGTTTGTCAATGCTTCTACCATTGACGGCTATAACCCTTACCGCATTACCCGTGAAGGGATTGATTGGGAAACAGTAGACCCCAATGATCCTTGGTCGCACATTGGTTATTGGGGAGATCACCAAATAATCTACCTCTCTAAATTCGTTGAATTGTCGATGCACTACCATCCGATTCGGCTTAAGAAGTTATTGAACGACGAAATTTTTACTTACGCCAATGTTCCTTACCGAATTAAAGGCTACGATGCCATCACCAGTAACCCTAAAAACACCATTGATTATGATCATGAACTGGCCCAGAAAGTAAATTCAAAAACCAAAGAAATAGGTTCTGATGGCAAATTGGTATGGAACCAGCAGAATCAATTGGTGTATGTAAACTTGACTGAAAAATTTTTAGTCAGTGTATTAACCAAACTATACAACTTTGTTCCAGGAGGAGGTCTCTGGCTAAATACCCAACGACCGGAGTGGAACGATGCCAACAACGCCTTGGTTGGCAATGGTTTATCGGTGGTCACCATCTGCTACCTAAAACGATTTTTAAGCGTGCTTAATGATCTTTACGGAGAGCTTGAGCTAAAAGAAATCAAGATCAATAAAGCCGTTATGGATCTCATGGATGCTTTATTTCGAGGTTTTAAACGTTACGAAAAACATCTTGACCCCGGCTTTAGTGCAGAGACAAGGAGAGAGTTTATGGATGATTTTGGGATTGCCGGAGAACACTATCGAACCACTGCCTATGCAGGATTTACAGGCGAAAAAAGGAGTTTAACTATTGATCGGCTGCAAGAGTTCATTGCCATGGCAAACCGATACCTAACTGCTACCATAGAACGCAGCGAACGAAAAGACCATCTTTACCACGCCTATAACCTTTTAAGCTTAACCGAAGGGAAGGCTGAGATCTCACATTTGTATGAGATGTTAGAGGGTCAAGTGGCTGTTTTAAGTGCGAAGCAGCTTAATCTTAAGCAAACGGTTGCAGTTGCTAATGCGTTGAACAAAAGTGAGATGTTCCGTCAAGATCAGTATAGCTATATGTTATACCCAGATCGTGATTTACCCTTGTTTCTAGAGAAAAACATTGTACCGAAACAAGAGGCGCTTTCCATCCCTGTTTTACGACAAATGTTGAATGATGGAGATCGAACCTTGGTAGAGAAAGATGAAGATGGTAAAATACATTTCAACAGTTCCTTCCAAAACTCAAACCACTTAGAAGAAGCGCTTGCAAATATCGAGAACCCACAGCTTAGACGACAGGCGAAAACTCAAAAATATAGAATAGTAGCATTGTTTGAAAAGGTATTCAAACACCATGAGTTTACCGGAAGATCGGGTGCTTTTTATGGTTACGAAGGACTAGGCAGTATATACTGGCATATGGTTTCTAAATTACTGATGGCAGTGCAAGAAAACCTGTTCCGTTTTAAAGAAGATAAAAAGACTCCTGAATATGGACATTTGATTGAACACTATTATGAAATCAGAGCTGGAATTGGTGTAAATAAGTCTCCTGACCTATATGGGGCATTCCCAACCGATGCCTACTCGCACACGCCAAAGTATGCGGGAGCCAAACAACCTGGAATGACCGGCCAAGTGAAAGAGGATATTATAAACCGCTGGGCTGAACTAGGAATCTATGCCTATCGAGGACGATTGCATTTTGATCCATTTATCTTAAGAGAGTCTGAATTTGTCAAAGAAGAATCTTGGCTTTCCTACGTAAATCCTGAAGGTGAGTTTGAAAAGCTTGCTATTAGAGAAAATAGCCTTGCCTTTACCTATTGCCAACAGCCCATTATTTATCGAATCGCAAAAGAGTTTAAGATTAGGCTGTATTACTATGATGGAAGCGAAAAAGTTTACACCGAAAAAGGATTAGAAGAACAAGATTCGAAAGACATTTTTAAACGTAAAGGCAAAATTAGGCTCATTGAAGTATCTTTAGATAACACCTTACTCATCTAAAATGAGCCGAATCAAGGGCAGAAAAGCCTTTTATTTATTAACGGCCCTCTTTTTCATTCTGGGTCTGATTACCGTTTTGGTAGATTCCTTGATTCCCAGATTGAAGGATGTCTTTACCTTGACTTATTTTCAGGCCGGATTCATTCAATTTGCATTTTTTGGAGCCTACTTTCTACTTTCCATCCCCTCTAGCTATTTTTTATCCAAGGTAGGCTACCAGAAAGGCACCCAATTTAGCTTATTTTTAATGGGCTTAGGCTGCTTGCTTTTTTTGCCTGCAGCTAACTACCGCGTATTCAGCTTATTTGCTCTTGCTTGTTTTACTTTAGCAGGAGGAATGACCCTTTTACAGGTGTCCATCAATCCTTTTATTACTGAATTGGGAAGTCCGGAAACCGCGGCAAAACGGCTTACTTTGGCGCAGGCCTTCAATTCTTTGGGAACAACCATAGCGCCTGCTATAGGAGCTATGTTCATTTTACGCGATCGGGTAATAGAGCAATCGACGATCGACCTAATGAATGAAGCTGAAAAGCTTGCTTACTACGACCTTGAAGCCGCAGCAGTTAATGCCCCTTTCATGGTTTTAGCTGCAATTTTGGTGGGTTTGGGAATGATCTTTATTTGGTTTAAAATGCCGAGCATTATTCCCCCCCGTAGTATTGGTTCTTATGCACAAGCCTTAAAGAATAAACGACTTAAAATGGGAATGTTGGGAATCTTCTGCTACGTAGGAGCCGAAGTGAGTTTGGGAAGCTATTTGGTGAATTATTTTATTTCCTTAGATGCTGCGAATCTTATTATCCAATCCGAAGGTTTAAGGAGTTTCGTAAGTAGTATTCTCGATGAGAATTTAACTAGTTATGACGAGAAAGCAATCGTCGGTGTCTTTATTACCTTTTATTGGGGAGGGGCAATGATTGGACGTTTCTTTGGTGCTTTTATTATGCAATACATCCCACCTGCTAAGGTTATTCTAGGCTTTGGCTTAATGGCTTTTTCATTTTTAACACTTTCTATTAATACAGCGGGCCTACTTGCCATGTTTGCGGCCTTAGCAGTAGGTTTTTGCAATTCTATCATGTTTCCTACCATATTCAGTTTGGCTTTGCAAGAACTAGGTGAACTGAAACCTAAAGGATCTGGCTTGTTGTGTACCGCTATCGTAGGCGGGGCTTTAATCCCTCCTACTTTTGGTGCCTTAATCGACTGGAAAGGGTTTGCCATTGCCATGCTCTTGATCATGGCCTGTTACCTCTATCTATCTTATTTGGGCTTTTACTTTCAAAAGAGAGAAGCTAGGGCTTCAACCCTTAGTGCCGATTGAGTAACTTTTGATAAAGCTCTTCATAGCGAGGTAAAATCTTCGAGATATCAAATTTCTTAGCTTGCTCAAATGCTTGTAATTTAAATTGTGACAGCGTTTGATCATCTTTTAGAATGTGGAGGGCATTTTTAGCCATCGTGTCTACATCGCCCACATCACTCAAATAACCCGAAAAGCCATTTTTATTAACCTCAGGAATTCCGCCAGTGTTTGAAGAGATCACTGGCACTCCGGCAGACATCGCTTCTAGGGCAGCAAGCCCAAAACTTTCGAACTCTGAAGGTAACAGAAAAAGGTCAGCAATACCCAAAACCCTTTCAGTGTCTTGCACCTTACCTAAGATATACAAATCATCTGTCAAGCCCTTTTCTCTGCACATTACTTCTGCTTGGTGCCTTTCAGGACCGTCACCAACTAGCATTAACTTCGCAGGGATCTTTTCCCTTACCTTTTCGAAAACCTCGATCACATCTGGGATTCGCTTTACTTTCCTGAAATTTGATACATGTGCCAATATTTTCTCACCGTTTGGCGCCATATGCTCCTTTAGTTCAGTGTCTACAACTGGGTCTTCGCAAGAGCCTAAACAAACGAAGTTTGGGATCACTTCGATTTTACTTGTCACCTTAAAGTGATTCAAGGTGTCCTGCTTTAAGCTTTCTGAAACAGCCGTAACGGCATCAGATTGATTAATGGCGAAAGTAATAACTGGTTCAAAAGAACTATCGCGGCCAACCAAGGTGATATCAGTGCCATGCAGCGTAGTTATAAAAGGTATATAAATCCCTTCTGATTCTAAAATGCGCTGCGCCATATAAGCTGCGGAAGCATGGGGGATGGCATAATGCACATGCAAAATATCCAAGTTTTCATGTTTGGCTACATCTACCAATTTGCTGGACAAGACTAACTCATAGGGTTGATAATCAAAAAGAGGATAATCAGAAACACTTACCTCATGATAGTGGATATTCTCTAAAAATGTATCTAACCTAACCGGCTGTTGGTAGGAAATAAAGTGAATTTGATGACCTTTTGCCGCTAGGGCTTTCCCTAATTCTGTTGCCACTACTCCACTTCCTCCAAAGGTTGGGTAACACACTATTCCAATATTCATGAGCTTGCTGATTGTTTAGTCGGTGAATTTCGGTATTTCATATTAGAGATCGCCTCATAAAGCTTTTCTTGAATTCGGGTTCGAATATTGAGTTTGACAAGCTTGGAATTGTTAGCTGAAGGGTGTATCCGATTAGAAAGAAAAATATAGACTAATTCTTCTTCGGGGTCAACCCAGGCATAAGTACCTGTAAAGCCACTGTGACCATAACTATTAAATGAAATACAATCGCATGTGGGTCCAGGCTCGCCATGCAAAGCCGGTTTATCAAAACCCGCACCTCTTCGGTTATCCTCTTTACTTTTAGGAATGGAGTCTTCACAAAATTGGCAATGGGTATATTCTTCTAAAACCTCAGCTTTCAAATACTGCTCACCGGCGTAGTTTCCCTTTTGCAAATACATTTGCATCAATTTGCCAAGATCATTGGCATTGGCAAATAAACCAGCATGACCTCCTACTCCACCTAGCATTGCTGCACCCGGATCGTGCACGTATCCATGAATCAATTGTTTTCGAAAAGTTTGGTCATTCTCAGTGGGCACAATCTCCGAAAGCGCATACTTCTTTAAAGGTAAAAAAGCTGTTCGGTGCATTCCTAAGGGCTTGTAAAAATGATCTTGATTGTAAACATTTATAGGCTCTTTGCGGTAACGCTCCACGACTTCTTTTAGAAAGTAATAACCAACATCACTGTAGCGGTACTCTTTCTTTTCCTTCACTTTGGCTCTATTTAATATTCGGTAGAATATCGTGTCGATGTACTCATCTACCATGTAGAGATCTTTAGCTACCTCCACGGAGTATTTTTCAGAAGGAGCCTTGCTGTACAAATCATAGCGCAATTGACCCTTCACCAAAGTTTTATTGTAAAAAGGAATCCAAGCTGCTAGGCCTGCTTGATGCGCTAAAATATCTCGAAGAATTAAGTCCTCATAAGGCGTTCCCCTAGTCATTCTTAGGTGATCTCCTAATTCGTCGTCTAAAGATAGTTTACCATCACTGTCCAATTCCATAATGGCAAGCAAAGTAGAAGCAATTTTAGTTACAGAAGCAACATCATACAGGTCGGTCCATTTTACTGCTTGCTTATTCTTGTAATCATGGTAGCCAAATGTTTTATGGTAAATCACTTTACCTGACTTGGCAACCCAAACTTGAGCTCCCGGATAAGCTTTAGCAGTTAAGCCTTCTTCAACAATTTCATCCACTAGAGCAAGCTCTGTTGATTTTATTCCTAACTCTTCAGGAAGAGCATACTCTAGCCTAAAAGCTTTACCTGTTTTTTGCCCCGTACCTTCATTTATAGAAGAAGTGGGTGAAATAGGCAACTTGCCCTTAACGCTTATTCCACCGAAGATGAACTGCGAAGCAAGATCTTGCGCATTGAAGCTATTCTGATAAGCGACAAGTAGTCTTGGAACATAAGCTGCTGCTAAAAAGTCCTTCAGCGCATATGCGTTAGCAAAAACCACTAGGCTAACTTTTTTCTTAAGTCTTAAAACATTGAGAAAATTTTTGAATTCATTATTGATTTCTGCACTAACCCAAGGATGTTTGTTTGATTTGTGAATACTTACAATAACCTCATCGTAGGTAAGTAAGGTGTCCATCAAGTTTTTTTGAGCAGACACTGATAGGGATGCAAAATGCAAGGTGTCTACTTTGGCATAACGGTTTAGTCCTTCTTGAAATTCACGGTAGCGAATTCCTTTCTCAGCGAAAGCAACTGATACTATTTTTTTACCAGCAAGCGACTTTAAAGGGAGGTGCTGATCTTCATTTCTTACTAAAGTCAAACTCGCTTTTACTAGTTGGCGGTTTAAGTATTCGTATTTGGGTAGGTTAAGGTCTTGATGTAAGTTTTTTAAAGGAACTTGATTGGTTTTATGAATGCCCAACCATTCTTTGGCCTTCAAAATTTTATGCGCAGAAGCAGTAATCCGCTCTTCGGAAATACTACCGCCTTTCACTGCCTTTTTGATGGCGGTTATAGCAGCTCCCACGTCTTTGCTAAGTAGTAAAACATCATTTCCTGCTTGCAAGGCCTTCAGATCAACTTGGGCAGACTCTTGATATTTAGCAACCCCACCCATATTTAAACCATCTGTGAAGATCAAGCCTTTGAAATTGAGGTCTTGCTTAAGAATGCTGTCTACTATGGTTGCGTTCAAAGAAGATGCATATTGATCTCCTTTCATAAGCTGCGGCAAATTGAGGTGTGCCGTCATCATGCTGCCCAAACCAGCTCTGGCTAGTTGCTTAAAAGGATATAATTCAAGCGAATCAATCCGTTTAGGGCTATGGTTAACAACAGGAAGACGGATATGGGAATCTGTATCCGTGTCTCCGTGTCCGGGAAAGTGTTTTGCACAAGCGATTACTCCTGCTTTTTGAAGACCTTTCATGTAGGCAATTCCTTTGCGTGCTACGTTCTTTTTATCCTCTCCAAAAGAGCGAGCAAAAATGACAGGATTGTTAGGATTGTTGTTGACATCTACTACAGGAGAAAAACTAACATGTACACCCAAACGACGGCATTGCTCCCCAATCTGCTCCCCCATCTCTTCGATCAAGTCATCATCTTGAATTGCACCCAAGGTCATTTGCCAAGGATACTTCATGGTTGAATCTATTCGCATGCTCAACCCCCATTCTGCGTCCATGGCAACCATTAGAGGAATGGCACTTGTCTGCTGATACAAATTACTGAGTTTAGCTTGCCTGTGCGGACCTCCCTGAAAGAAAGTCAGTCCTCCAATGTGGTATTGATTAATCGCTTTAAGCACTTCATTTTTGTGTGCTTCACCCTTATTAGAATATGCTGCAATGTTGAAAAGTTGACCAATCTTTTCCTCCAGACTCATCTTCATAATTAAAGAATCTGCCCATGGACTTGACTGAAGCAAGAAAGGTGGCTTCGATTCATCAATAAAAGACTCTTGATTGGATGATTGGAAACTAAGGCTGCTTAAGACAAGCAACAAAAAACAGAATTTTCTTAACATAAGTAAACTTTAAGCTTAACGAAGTTAATCAATAAGCAGACCAAAGAATTTGGAGCTATTCTAACTTTTAAACAGTTTTTGGTTGATGTGAACACCTTCTTTTAAGCTTGCAAACTGTTACTGAAATTTGTAATTTTCATTTATGATTTCATCATTTTTCAAAACCCCAAGAAGCAAGCGGTTTAATTTCGCTCCCCGCTATTATGATGCTGACAAGGAGGCTTTCAAAGAACGTTATACACAAATTGAGGCCGAGATGAACGGGAAGCCAAGTCTTTCTATAGGCTCTGGAAGGTCTTTGAGAGAAAGATGGGAAGCAAACAAAAACACCTCAAGCTATTCAAAGAAGTCAAACCTTCGTTTGCTGTTTATCATTGCTCTACTTTGTGGGCTTTCTTATATTTTGCTGTATTATTAGCCAATCATAAAAATCCAAAAATAGGCCTAGATGCTACTTTTTAAATCGCCTTAAAAGAGGGCAATTTAACTACCTTTGCGGCAACACTGACTGCGTATTTATGCCTGATATCATTCACTTATTACCTGACTCCGTTGCCAATCAAATTGCTGCAGGCGAAGTAGTGCAAAGGCCTGCCTCAGCAGTGAAGGAATTGTTGGAAAACAGCATTGACTCAGGAGCTAGGAACATTCAACTAATTATAAAAAATGCAGGCAAAACTTTAATTCAAGTAATTGATGATGGTTGCGGAATGACAGAAACTGATGCACGTCTCTGCCTTGAAAGACACGCCACCTCTAAAATTACAAAAGTAGATGATCTGTTCAACCTAAAAACCATGGGTTTTAGAGGCGAAGCAGTCCCCTCTATAGCTGCTGTTTCACAGATGGAGATTAAAACCAAAGTAGCAGGAGCAGATCTAGGTACACATTTGACCTTAGAAGGAAGTGAGGTAAAAAGCCAAGAATATTGTCAATGTTCAAAGGGAACTCAAATTAGCGTTAAAAACCTCTTCTTTAACATTCCTGCTCGAAGAAACTTTTTGAAGAGCAACCCGATTGAAACCAAGCATATTATTGAGGAGTTTGTACGTATTGCTCTAATCCACCCAGAGGTCGTAATGAGCATGCATAACGACTCCAATGAAGTTTATCGCTTACCGAAAGGTAATTTTCGGCCAACGTATTGTTAACCTTAATGGGAATAAGTTCGATCAACGCCTAGTACCTGTGAAGGAAAGTACAGACATCGTTTCAGTAGAGGGATTTGTGGGCAAACCTGAATTTGCTCGTAAAACTAGAGGTGAACAGTACTTTTTTGCAAATGCGAGATACATTCGTTCGCCTTACCTCAACCATGCTGTGCAAGCTGCTTTTGAAGAGCTCTTAGCAAAGGATCACTTTCCAACTTATTTTCTGAAGCTTGAGCTTGATCCCGCTAAGATCGATATCAACATTCATCCCACTAAAACAGAGGTTAAATTTGAAGAAGAAAGAGCCATTTATGCCATCATTCGAACAGCGGTTAGGCAGGCATTAGGCCGCTTCAATGTGGCGCCTTCGCTCGACTTTGAAAAGGAGCAGACTTTTGAACTACCGGAATTAAAAAAAGGTGAAGCCATTCGCATGCCTAACATTACGGTAAACCCTGAATTCAATCCTTTCGAAAGAGAGAAAAAGAGTCTGCAGGAAAACATCCATTTCCCATTTAAAAGAGAAAAACAGCAAGACCCGAATTGGGAAACGCTCTATCCAGAACCGAAAAGAAGTATATCAAAAGAAGACACGCAATTAAAGCAAGCAGATTCTGATAATGAGCCTGCAAAAGAGCAAGCCTACACTGAACGTAAGCTGATCCAACTTCACCGAAAATATATTTTAAGTCAATTAAAATCAGGCATTATTCTGATTGACCAACAAAGGGCGCATGAAAGGGTATTATGGGAAAAGCTCAAAAGTAAATTAGAAACTAAACAAGCTAGCAGCCAACAACTGCTCTTTCCTGAGCGACTTGAACTAAAGGCACAAGATCGAGCAATATTAGAATCGCTGATGGGGCCTCTCAAAAAACTTGGGTTCAGCATGAATTTAAGAAAGGAAGTGAACTAGAAATTGATGGTGTTCCTTCGGAGGTAGGCAAACAGTCAGCAGCTAAATTAATTGAGGAAACACTCGAAAACTTCCAAAACACCCAAAATAGTCCGAAGGATGAAGTAACTCTAGCTCTTTTGCAACATTTATCAAATAGAATGAGCATCAAAGCAGGTAAAAAGCTAGAAGATGAAGAAATGAATCAGTTGGTAGATGAACTTTTTGCCTGTGAAATGCCTTATCACTTAGCTAACGGCAAGCCCATTATTTTGAGCTACACCTTAGAAGAACTTGACAAACAATTTAAGCGATCATGAATTTCGGTTCATCAAATCCTTTATCTAGTCTACCAGAAGTAGTTAAAAACCTCTTGATCATCAATGTTTTGATGCTTTTAGCTACTTACGTTGCGCTGCAAGCTCGGATAGACATTACAGATTGGCTGGGCTTGCACCATTGGCGAAGCGAGCTGTTTATGCCACACCAGCTGATTACCTACATGTTTTTACACGGTGGTATTACACACTTGTTTTTCAATATGTTCGCCCTATGGATGTTTGGCCGAGTACTGGAACAGGTTTTCGGCCCTAAGCGGTTTTTGATTTACTACATGGTCACAGGAATTGGAGCCGGTGTTATTCAACTGATCACTACTGAATTGAGGCTTCAATCGTTACTTGGTGATCTTACACCCCAAGACTTTGAATTGATCATGCGCGAAGGCTTGGAAATCCTGCAAGCCGGTAAGAATTATGTAGACCCCACAGCAAGAGAAATCAATGCATTGATCAATCGCTCAACAGTGGGAGCATCGGGGGCTGTTTTTGGAATTTTATTAGCGTTCGGAATGCTATTCCCAAACGTTCAATTAATGCTGCTAATCCCTCCAATTCCGATCAAGGCAAAGTATTTTGTGATTATTTACGGAGCTCTTGAATTATACCTTGGAATATCAAATAACCCGGCTGACAATGTGGCTCATTTTGCACATTTGGGAGGAATGTTGTTTGGTTACTTTATGATTAAGTGGTGGAAATCTAATAGGACAAATACACATTAACATGTTCGGGAATACTCAAAATAAATTCGACCTTAACTTCAGTAACAACAGTATGTTAGTGAAGCTGATTTATGCTAATCTTATCGTTTTCCTAGCGATTAAAGTATTGGTTCTCCCCTTCTGGTTAATGAACATACAACTTTCAGCTGATCAATTTGCACTTAATTGGTTGGCAGTTCCATCTGACCTTTTTAAACTTATTAGCCGTCCTTGGACTGTATTTTCTTATATGTTCTTGCATTTGGGCTTTTTTCATTTGCTTATGAACATGTTATGGCTCTATTTTTTAGGTCAATTGTTTGTGGAGTTTCTGGGTGAAAAAAAACTATGGACAGTATACATCTCAGGGGGTTTAGCGGGTGCAGCATTATACATTCTGTTTTATAATGTTTTTCCTGTTTTTGAGACCTCGGTAGGTGTTTCTAAAGCTTTGGGTGCTTCTGCTTCTGTTATGGCAGTGGTAGTTGCAGTGGCCACCTACGTGCCAAATTTTAGCATCAGGCTACTATTACTAGGCAATGTAAAATTGAAATACATTGCGCTTTTTGCATTTGTACTGGATGTGATTAATATTTCCAATTCAAACTCAGGTGGACACATTGCACACATAGGAGGAGCTGCACTAGGGTTTTTCTTTGCAAGACGATGGAAACAAGGACAAGACATTACCAANTGGGTCTCAACTGCTACAGCTTTTATACAAGCCATTTTTAAAAAGCAACCAAAAGTGAAGCTAAAGCATAAAGCCAACGGGAGCAGTAAAAGACAGCAACAAAATCACAGAAACAAAGATGAGCAGTCGAGGGTTGATGAAATCTTAGATAAGATCTCTCAGTCTGGTTACGATAGTTTAAGCAAAGAGGAAAAAGATTTTCTTTTCAGAGCTAGTAAAAACAGCTAATCTGTATCGTCTTTATTCTTTGGTATGTAGTGGTATTCATAATTAATTTGAGGACTTTGCTGGTTTCCTAACTCAAGCTGTTGATCCTCTTTCTGTTCCTCCTCTTCTTCTTCATTCCATTCGTACACTTTCCGCTGTGGGCCTTGTTTTCTATAATAAACCGCCAACACAATTCCCACTAGCAGTCCCCAAAAGTGTCCTTCCCATGACATTTTTTGATCCCAAGGTAAAATGCCCCATATAAGACTTCCATATAAAAAAGCTACTAAAAAGGATATAGCAATCAAGGAGTTTGAACGACGCAAAAATCCGCTGACAAAAAGAAAACCAAATAGGGAATAAACTAGGCCACTTGCCCCAATATGATAATTATGTCGTGCAGAAATCCAGGTATACAGTCCGGCAAGCAACCAAGACCATAAAACAATTCTTATGGCTAAGCTTTTGTAGAAATAAAAAAGTGTCCATCCCAACGCTAAGAGGGCGATAGCATTATTGAAAAGGTGATTAAAATCTCCGTGAATTAAAGGCGAGAACAGGACGCCCCGAAGGCCTGTCATTTCCCTTGGTAAAATACCCCACTTGCCCAAGCTCAAATCAAAATGCCATTCAAAAAGCTTTATTAGCGCTATGAATAGCACAAACAAAAAAGGGGGTGTAAAGGCTAGAAATAGCCTTTTCTTCTCAGCTTTTTGCATTTATTCTCAATTTAAACAGGTATAGCAAGAAGTAATCCATTGTCAAAAAGTCACTCAACAAGCGGAGCTAGACAGAATGATTATTCAAACTAATACTAAAAACCACGCTGCTTTTTGATGTTTTCATAGGCAAGTTGAACTTGTCTGAACTTCTCCTCAGCTTGTTTCCTAACATCAGCTCCCAAATGATTTACCTTGTCGGGATGGTACTTTTTAGCCATTTTACGATAGGCTTTTTTCAATTCATCGTTGGAAGCATCAGGGGTTACTTCAAGAATTTTATAATCGGCACCAGTATTTTTCACAAACATGGCTTTGATCGATTCAAAGTCTGCATTGTTAATCCCTAAAAATCCTGCTATGCGGTGAATTAAATTCAACTCGGAATCGCTGATCTGATCGTCCGCTTCCGCAATTCCAAATAAATAATGAAGCAATTGCAATCGACTATGGTATTGCATTTGATAACGAATCTCATGTGAGATTTGTCTGATATCTAATGGCTTTTCCAATAGGTCCTTCAAAGCTCGGAGCTGTTGCTTGGTTTTCGCTTCTCCAAACTGCCTTATGTAAAACTGTTTTACATAGTTAAGTTCTGATTTTAACACCTTACCATCTGCTTTCATTACAGCAGCAGTCAGCACTAACAAACTTGCCGCAAAATCTCCGCTAGAACTTCTTCTGTAGGCCTCCTCTCCTCTGTAAGTTGACCCCGAAGCCGTAAAACGCTCATCCCATTCAACCGAATTTCTATTGTCTAGCATGGCGCCAATGAAGAAACCAATCATAGCGCCAAAAAAACCAAAAGCGCCAAAACCGATCATAGCGCCAATCCACTTTCCCCAACCTCTCATTTAATTCACATTTAAAGTCTAAAATTAGTGAAAGACTGCTGTTCAAGCATCCATGCGGCTCTTTTATTATAGAAGATTTCTTATTAATTTTGCGAATTGACAAATAGCAAAGATTGCTCGAACCATATACAATTATTCCTCCTCCGATCGAAAGTGGTTCTACCTACTATTTCATTACAGATAGTGGAGTACACTACGAGGTTAGGTTTGGAAGAAAACAAAACAATATTTTAAATACATCTATTGTTTTTGGAGTAATTAATGAAGAGTATGAAGGCGAAGAGTATAGCTTGACCAATAAATTTGAGGTATACCGGGTAATGGCAACCATTGTTGAAATTTTACGTATGTATATGAGTATACATCCAAAAATCAACAGTTACGAATACACCGGAGAACCTACCGCCAAAGAGTTGGACAAAATTGGAAAGCAACGCTTATCGCTCTATAATCGTTATTTATCAAAGGTTTTTGACCCGATGCTTTGGGAAGTAGAGGAGCAAAAAAATAAAACAATAGTGAAACGTATAAAAGATAACTTTGCATAACAAAACGTCTTCTTATACGTTGATAAACACAAAATAAGCAGGAGAAAATACATGAGACAACTAAAAATCAGTCAACAGATTACGAAAAGAGAAAGCAAGTCTTTAGAAAAGTACTTGCAGGATGTTTCGAAAGAAGAAATGATCACGGCTGAAGAAGAGGTTGAATTGGCCATTAAAATTCAAAGTGGAGATGAAAGAGCATTAAACCGTTTGGTTAGAGCTAACCTTCGTTTTGTGATTTCTGTGGCCAAGCAATACCAAAATACAGGCTTAACCTTGGAAGATCTTATTAATGAAGGCAACCTTGGATTAATTGAGGCTGCCAAACGTTACGACCACACCAAAGGGTTTAAGTTTATCTCTTATGCAGTGTGGTGGATTCGTCAAAGTATTCTAAAAGCAGCAGCTGACAATTCTAGGACGATTCGTTTACCNCACAACCGTTTAGGTGAAATTCAAAAAATTAGCAAAGCGTCTAATGAGTTCGAACAAAAGAACGAAAGAACACCAACCGCTGATGAATTGAGTGACCTGACAGAAATGGATGTGAGTAAAGTAGAAATGTCTTTGAAGATGTCTAAAAAGCAAGTTTCCATTGATGCTCCAATGAGCAACGATGATGATAACAACAGCTTAGTTAGCGTACTTGAAAACTCTGACACTCCTGACCCTACTGATAGCTTATTACAGGAATCCCTTTCTCAAGATCTAGAAAGAACGCTTTCTTACTTGAAAGGAATGGAAGCTGAAGTAATTCGCTTATTTTATGGTTTAGGTGGAACGAGTGAAATGACACTTGAAGAGATCGGCAACACTTTTGGTTTAACTCGTGAGAGAATCAGACAGATCAAAGAAAGAGGGTTGAGAAGATTGAGAAGAGTGTCTAATCAGACAAATCTTCAAACGTATCTATAAGCATACAAATTTTGAAAAGTCAAATCTCCTGCAGAAATGTAGGAGATTTTTTTTGCTTTAAGGCTTGGCAGGACAGCCTTCGTAGGTTAGGTTAAAAATAAAGTTATTGTTAGTGGCTCTGCTCACATCAGGGTAATTTTGGTGATCAGGCTTATAAGCAGCACTTGTTCCAATATCTACCCCGATACCAATCAAACCAAATGAAAGAAAAGACAAGATAAAGTTACCTGTTCTAAAAGCGGGGTAGTAGTTTTTAACCTGAGGGTCGCATCCCTTTTGACGAAGTTCAATGTTTAAGGGCTGGTTTCTTGGAAATAAACGATCTGCTTTCCCAACTCCTAACTTTTCGCCATTGGTATAAATCTCAGCTTGAGGATTGTTATTCACGTAAATTGAACCTCTATATTTACTTCCGCCAAACATTACACCACAACTAGAGAAAAGCATAGCTGATACAAGTACAGTAAGGATTATTTTTTTTTCATCTTCTTCCAAGATTTTTGACAAGAATAAGCAAAACATCAAGTGGGCGAACTACTACCAACTGCCTCCTGCTCCGCCGCCACCAAAACTACCGCCACCAAAACCGCCGAAGCCAGAACCACCACCAAATCCACCAAAACTGCCACCGCCTGAACGGAAGTTTTGATAATAACCGCTATGCCGGTTACTACTTGATCCCATTAGCATAAGCGCAGCCCATAAGCCAACATTGTTAACACTTGAATAGTGTCGAGCTCTTTTGAAGATATTAGCAAACATCAGCAGTGCAAACAACAGAATAAAAAAGAAAGGGAATAAGGGAATAGAATCTTTTGACTTGTTCTTCTTATAATCTTCAGCAGAGTATTCTCCGCCGCTAATGTCCATTATTACCTTAACTGCCTGCACAATACCTGCTTCGTAGTTATTCTGCTTAAAGTAGGGGATCATTTCATTTTCGATCAAACGCTTAAGGGTGGCATCAGGTAGCACTCCTTCCATACCGTATCCTGTAGCAATGAAAACTTCTCCCTTAGAATTCTTGTATTTGGGTTTAAGCATTAAAACTACTCCAGAGTTGAACTCAGCTCCGCCTACACCCCACTTCTCTCCTAATTCATAAGTGTAGGTCATTTTATCGTATTCACAAAGATCTTTTGTGGTTACTACTGCAATTTGTATGCTCGTAGTATCATCAAAACTTATGAGTAATCGCTCCAACTGAGCTGCCACTTGAGGAGAAAGTACCTCAGCAAAGTCATTTACTAAACGAGGCGGATTAGAAGCATTTGGAATACATGATTCCTGCGCACTTATATCCCCGACAAAAAGGATGAAGGCTATGGCAAATAAGTAAAGTTTTTTCATCCTAGTTTTTTCCAAAAGAGATTTCATCATTCAATTCGTTTTGATCATTCTCTTGATAAGGGAAATGCTCTTTTAATTGGTATCCTGCCATTTTTATGGCTGTACAAATTCCATCAAGAAGCCTATCCGCTTTAAAGTCATTGGCCATTTGTTGACTAATCTCATCCCAAAAGTTGTCTTCTACTTTTTGGTTGATTCCTACATCGGCTAAAATGGCAAAACGATGGTCTTTTAAAGCAAGGTAAAATAACACCCCATTGCGTGCTTCAGTCTTATGCATTTCCAATTGCTCAAAAAGGTAAGCTGCTCGGTCCATCACATCTTCTTTACAATGATTCTCAATGTGAATTCTTATTTCACCGGAGCTTGAGCTCTCAGCTTCTTTGATAGCTTCAAGTATCTGATCTTGCTCTTCCTGACTAAATGATTCCTTCGCCATCCTATTTATTCGTCAAAGTTTACTTCAGGCACTTCATCTGCTCCTTCATCTGCTTCAAAGTAACCTTTCTTCTCAAAATCAAACCAGCCCGCATAGATTACCCTTGGGAATTGCTTGATATAAGTATTGTATTCTCTTGTCACATCATTAAACTTCTTTCGCTCAACCGCAATCCTATTTTCCGTGCCCTCCAATTGAGCTTGAAGCTCTAAGAAGTTTTGATTCGCCTTTAAATTCGGGTAGCGTTCAACACTTACGAGTAATCGGGAAAGTGCACCACTCAATTTGTTTTGAGCTTGCTGAAACTTGGCTATACTCTCAGGATTTAAATCATCTGCTTTAATGTTAATTGATGTTGCTTTGGAGCGTGCTTCGATCACATCTGTAAGCGTAGATTGCTCAAAGTCTGCATAACCTTTTACAGTGTTTACAAGGTTTGGAATTAGATCTGCCCTTCTCTGGTAAACATTTTCTACTTGTGCCCACTGACTTGCCACTGTCTCTTGTTTCTCAACCATGGTGTTGTAACCGCAAGAGCTAAGCATAGAAGAAGCAATAATGGCAAGAATGATAAGTTTGATTGTTCTCATAAATGATAGTTTGAAAAAAGGGGAGCAAGTCCCCTTTTTATTTAGATTAATTTAATTGATCGTTGTATAAAGTTATTTAAAGACTCACCCTTTAGCAGATTTTGAGAAAGCAAGGCTAAGTCAGCTGCCTGTTTTGCCATTTCCTTTTGTTTGCTCTCATCTTTCTCTCCTAAGATCTTACTGATCAAAGGATGGTTGGCGTTTACCTTGAAGTCATAGGCGTCTGGCATATTGCCCATACCCATCATACCTCCGCCTCCAACAGCGCTCATATCCTTCATACGACGCATGAACTCAGCCTGAGTAACTGTCATTGGAGCTGCTTTTTCGCTTAAGCTCACAAAGTTTACAGTGAAAGATTCATCTGGTAAAACAGACTCAATAACAGGTTTTAGTTTCTTTTCGTCTGCTTCATCTAGCTTAGCAGGAATTTCTTCATCTTTTTTGATCAATTCTTCTACTGTATCACCATCAACTCTGCTAAGGCTTACCTCTTCTTGCTGTTCTAGCTTCCCTACTAAGTGAGCGCTCAAAGGAGTATCCATGATCAATACATCATAATCTTTCTCCTTTGCTGCAGCTATGTAACTGTATTGCTCATCTTTGTTAGAGGTGTAGAGTAAAACGAGTTTCTTGTCTTTGTCGGTTTGGGCTTCTTTAACTTTCTCCTTGTATTCCTCCATGGTGAAATACTCTCCATCTACGTTTTTGTACAAAGCAAATTTCTTCGCTTTTTCAGCGAACTTTTCGTCAGAGAGAATACCATATTCAATAAATATCTTGATATCATCCCATTTTTCTTCAAACCCTTTACGGTCTTTCTTAAATAAGTCGTGCAACTTATCAGCAACCTTCTTGCTGATGTAATTTGAGATCTTTTTAACATTCCCATCGCTTTGCAAGTAAGAACGCGATACATTCAATGGAATATCAGGAGAATCAATCACCCCGTGCAAGAGGGTTAGAAAGTCAGGTACTATACCTTCAACCGAATCTGTTACAAAAACCTGATTGCTGTAAAGCTGGATCTTGTCCTTTTGTACCTCTAAGTTATTTTTAAGCTTAGGGAAATATAAAATTCCAGTTAGATTGAAGGGATAATCAACATTTAAGTGGATGTGAAAGAGTGATTCCTGAAAATTCATAGGATACAACTCCCGATAAAATTCCTTGTAATCCTCATCCTTCAAATCTGCTGGCATCTTTGTCCAAGCTGGCTCAGGATTATTGATAATGTTATCCTTGGTGATCTTTTTTTCCTTGGTTATTTCTTTACCGTCTTTATCTTTTTTGCCTGTTTTTTCCTCAAGCGTTTCTTCTTTCGTACCAAATTTGATTGGCACCGGCATAAACTTGCAATACTTATTCAAAAGCTCACTAATTCGATTCTCCTCTATGTATTCTTTTGCATCATCAGAGATGTGAAGTACAATGGTGGTTCCTCTTTCTTTCTTGTCTTTCGTCTTCTCTAAAGTATAGTTAGGACTTCCATCACACTCCCACTTGACTGCTTCTGCTCCCTCTTGGTAGGACTTTGTAAGAATCTCAACTTTATCAGCCACCATAAATGCAGAATAAAAGCCCAATCCAAAGTGACCTATAATGCTCGCTTTGTCTTTGTATTTCTCAACAAACTCTTCAGCTGAAGAAAAAGCAATTTGGTTAATGTAGCGATCCACTTCATCTTCAGTCATGCCTATTCCTTTATCAATAAAGCTTAAGGTTTTTTTCTTTGAATCAATCTTCATTTCAATAGTGGTGTCTCCAACCTCAGATTTTAGCTCCCCGAGCTTTCCCATGGTTGTCAACTTCTGGGTAGCATCTACTGCATTTGAAACTAATTCTCTTAAAAATATTTCCTGATCTGAATAAAGAAATTGTTTGATAATCGGAAAGATGTTTTCCGTTTGTACGTTAATCTGTCCTTTAGCCATCTGTTTATTTTTTTTTGATATTACAATGTGGCTTCCATAAACCAAAGGTTATGCCACCACATTTAGCCTGACAAAATGTCCTAGCTGCATTCCTTGCAAAGACCAAACAGAATAGCTATTTTGGATGAAAAAGAAGTTATGAGCTGGAAAGAATCAGAAGATAGTTTAGAAAGATCATTTGAATTTAACTCCTTTATAGAAGCATGGGGTTTCATGAGCCAAGTAGCAATCATTGCTGAAAAGATGAACCATCACCCTGAATGGTCAAACGTTTACAATAAGGTTACGATTCGTTTGAGCACCCATGATGCAGGGAATACGGTAACTGAAAAAGACCGAAAACTAGCATCATCCATTGATCAATTGCTTTAATGCATAATTACTTTGCCCTACACAAACCATTTGGTTATTTAAGTCAGTTTAAAAACAATAAAAAAAGGAAGAAACCCTTACTGCAGGAATTGCATAACTTTCCTGAAGGCACAATGGCCGTTGGTCGCTTGGACGCTAAGTCAGAAGGTCTATTACTTCTTACAACAGATGGAAAATGGAGTAATTTGGTTCGTTCTGCTCAATATGAAAAAGAATACTGGGTAGAAGTGGACGGAAAGCCAAATTCCACTAGCTTAAACAACTTAAGGAATGGTTTACCAATTTCTGAGTTTCTAACCAAAGATTGCATAGCTGAAAGCATTTCTTCTCCCAATCTCCCTTATATTGAATCAGTAAAAGTAAGGGGTGATCAACATGGTCCTACTTCCTGGTTAAAGATCATCTTAAGAGAAGGTAAGTTCAGACAAGTAAGAAAAATGACCGCTGCAATTGGTCACCCAACTTTGCGTTTAATCAGAGTAAGAATAGGTTCCGTTCATTTAGCTCCCTTAAAAGCAGGTCAATGCTCCAAAATAATGGCTTCTGCAATAGACCAAGAATTGAATTTTGCGATGTAAAAACTTTTGCAAACCACAAGACATTCTTGCATTTGTTATATTTACGTCAAAAGAATCTTAGTTGAAACACCTTTTTCTGCTCTTTCTGACTTTTTTAGTGACGCTTAGCAGTTTTGCAACAGCAGAAGTCCAACTCCCTAAGGTTTTAATTGAGGGCAGAGAAAGTCAGATCAAAATCGAGCAAACTGAATCTATCCCAAAAGTTACCTTAAACGGAAAGGAACTTTCCGGTGAATTAAAGAAGGGTTACCACTATTTTAACTTTACACTTAAAGATAAGGCTAGTTTAAAGATAAGCATCGGCAAGAAGGAAAGCCTTTACACCCTTAAGCCGATTCCACTTTGGTATTCCATCATACCGCCCTTGATTGCTATTTTTTTGGCACTTGTTTTCAAAGAAGTGATCAGCTCGCTATTACTAGGCATTTTAAGTGGTTGTATCATAATCTACACGCATGCAGCAGATGTTTCTAATGGAATACTCATCGCCTTTCTGCGCTTAGCAGATCATTACCTGATCAACGCCCTTAACAATAGTGGACATTTATCAATCATTGTATTTTCTATGCTTATTGGAGGGATGGTAGCCATTATAAGCAAAAACGGAGGCATGCAAGGAGTAGTAAACCACTTGACCAAGTATGCCAAATCTGCGAAGAGTGGACAACTAGCTACTTGGTTTCTTGGGATTGCCATTTTTTTTGATGATTACGCCAATACCTTAATAGTAGGCAATACCATGAGACCGGTAATGGATCGCTACAGGGTATCTAGACAGAAATTAGCTTATTTAGTTGATTCTACAGCGGCGCCAATTGCTTCGATTGCGTTCATTACCACTTGGATTGGTGCTGAGTTGGGCTATATTGAAAGTGGAATCAGTGAGATACCCGATTTGAACGAAGGAGTTTATGCGATATTCATCAATTCCCTAGCGTATTCTTTTTATCCAATTTTAGCACTTGCTTTTATGCTTATGCTGATACTAAAACAACGAGATATTGGCCCTATGTACCGAGCAGAGCTTGCTGCGCGAAAAGGTAAAACTGTAGGTTCTGAAGATGAAAAAATAGAGGATGAATTTAAACCTAAGGCTGAATTAAATCCAAAAGCAAGAAATGCCGTAATACCGGTTTTTGTTGTAATAGCCGGAACTTTTGCAGGTCTTTTTTACACCGGTTGGGATGAAACGGTTTGGAACAGTTCAAGTATGACTTTTTTTTCAAAGTTATCTGCCATCATAGGACAGGCAGATTCGTATAAAGCTCTACTATGGTCTTCTCTCGCAAGTTTGATTACTGCTATATTGATGAGTGTTATTCAGCGGATCATAAAATTAAGTGAGGGGATTGAAACAGCCATGAATGGATTCAAAACCATGCTGCCGGCAATCATTATCTTGATTCTTGCTTGGAGCTTAGCGGAAGTAATAGATGACTTACATACTGCAGATTTTTTAACCTCCATCATGTCGCAGCAGGTTGCTGCTGTTTTTGTGCCTGCCATTACCTTCATATTGGCGGCCTTAGTAGCTTTTTCTACGGGCTCTTCGTGGGGCACCATGGCTATTTTATATCCCTTAATGCTCCCTACTGCTTGGGAAATAAGTCAACAAACAGGTCTAAACTATGAACAATCACTAGCCATTTTTCACAATGTTGTATCCTGTGTTTTGGCAGGCGCTGTTCTAGGAGACCACTGCTCTCCTATTTCCGATACCACCATACTAAGCTCGCTTGCAAGCGGATGCAATCACATTGAACATGTAAAAACCCAAATGCCTTATGCTCTTATAGTTGGAGCTATAGCTTTAGGCATAGGAACTATTCCTTCTGCTTTTGGAGTGCCAAGTTGGCTTTGTTTTAGTATTGGTTTGATTTGTTTATTCAGTATCGTGCATTTCTTTGGAAAAAAAGTACCCAATCATGCATAAATTAATTCTCTTCTTTTTCTTCGTTACAGCACTTTCGGCTTTAAAAGCTCAAGAATTCAATTATAAAAAGGACTTTGATAGAATTCTGGCGCAAACGAAAGACAGTAGTAATGAACTCTATCACAAGAATTTAATGAAAAAGTATCAAGACAACAGTCCTGAATTAAGCGATTATGAAATGTTGGCCTTATTGATTCACTTCACCTCAGATCCAAATTACAAACCTTATGAGATCCTAAGTCAAGAAGAGAATATAAAGTCTATTATTGAGCAAAAAGAGTATCAAAGAGCTATCAAGCTTTGTGATAGCCTACTTGAACATCACCCTTTTAATCAAGCAATCTTGTTTGAAATGGCCTTGATCAATTTTGAATTAGAACGATTTGAAAAATCGGAGAATTACCGAATCAAATTTAATCGAATAATGGATGCGATGGCATACAGTGGAAGTGGCAATAGCACAGAGAGTGCCATTTTCTCACTTGGAACAAGGGATAGTCACTTTTACATTGCAAACCGACTTTCCTATACCATTGAAAAAGTTGGTGCAGGCCAAGATGATTCAGGGAATATGGTTGATATTATTGAGACCTTTGAAGAGGGCAAAGGCACTCGACTCTTGCATTTTCAAATTCAGCATGCCGTTAACCGGCTTTTAGAAAGCACTGAATAAACAGGCTTGCTGTTAACAGAAGGAGGTTAATAACTTCGGCTCTTCACTCTGCAAGTAGGTAAGTCAGTTCTATAGCTTTGATATTATTGTTATTGACTTAACAATAAAACAAAATTAGACCAGATTGACCTCAGCTGTAAAAAACATCATTCTAGATTCATACAAAGCAAACGAGGTTAACAATTCTCCTAACCCTCAACATCCACCATCATGGTAAAATTTGCAGTAATTGGCCTAAACCTTATTGCTTTATTAAGTCTTAAGTTCTTCTTTGCAGAAGAAGTAACAGTTGATCAAAATATTCCTGATAAGGTGCAGGCTGGAGAAAGCTTCGTGGTAGAAGTCACTATTAACAAAGAAGATCGAGAAGGTTTTGCAAAGTGGCAGCAGAGTTTGCCGCTTGGTTTTATAGCTGAATCAGTTGAAACAGAAGGCGCTACCTTTTCTTTTAAAGACCAAGAAGTTAAACTAATCTGGATGGCGCTGCCAAAAAAAGAAAGTTTTACCATTTCCTACAGAGTCTCAACCGACCCTACCCTTGAAGGCGGATTTGAACTCATCGGTAAATTCTCATTTATCGAAAACAATGAAAGAAAAGATGTAGTATCAAACCCCCACAAGATCGTACTTGGAGAAATGAGTGAGGAGCTTTTAGCTAATGCTACCGATGATGAGGAAGAAAAAGAAGAGACTGAAAATAAAAACCTTAATGAAGAAGCTGTTGTAGAAAATGAAACATTAGCTCAAGAATCAACCAAAAAAGTTGAAGCTGAATCAACAGGGCCAAACAAAACTGAAGCCCTTGAAACAAATACGATCAGCTTAATTAGAGAAATAAAGCAAAAAGAAGAGGAAGGCAAGTATGAAGTTAAATTGAAGATCAAAGGGAACAGGCTTTCAGAATTTGCCAAAGTAGAAGAATATTTGCCACCAAACTTTTTAGCCACTGCAGGAGAATCTGCAGAAGGGATTTTTTCNTTCGAAGACAATATGGTTAAGATCCTTTGGATGCAATTCCCATCTGACTCAAGTTTTGAGGTCAGCTATAGTATGGAAAGCACTTCAGAAGAGCAAGATTCTGCCATTGTTCACGGAGTTTTCTCTTACTTAGAGGGTACTAACTCTGTTCAAATTCCGCTAAAGGGAAGTCAGTTTGAAAACACTTTCGTAGCAGAAGAGACGGAAGAAGTATTGGCTGAGGAAATTGCAGAAGTAGAAGAGTTTATTGAAGAAGAACCAACAGAAATAGCCGATGAAGCTCCAATGGAAGAAATAGAGGAGCAAAACGAAACTGAGCTAAAAGAAGAGATTTCGAATCTTCCTCAAGTGAACCAAAACGTTGAATATAGAGTGCAGATCGCAGCGGGAAAAAAGGAAGTAAAGCAAGATTACTTTGAGAAGAGGCATAATATTAATGAGCAAGTAACCATTGAATATTTAGACAGTTGGTACAAGTACACTATAGGAGCATTTGATGTATACAAAAACGCCCGAGACAGAAGAAACCAAGTTTGGAATGCCGACAATAAAATTGATGATGCATTTGTTTGCGCTTACAATGCTGGAGAAAGAATAAGTGTGCAAGAGGCACTTATGGTAACAAAACAAAAGTGGTTTAAGTAAGCAAGTAAGAAAAATCGCCTATCTTTAGCCTCTGAATTCAAAGAGGTAAATGAAAAAAATTAATACACTTACTTTACTTTCACTCTTCTTCTTAAGTGTAGTTTCATACGCACAAGACAAACCTGTATCGCCCACTATTGGAGTAGGAATTGGGAGCATTGGTTTCTACGGTGATTTAAATGACAGAGATTATGGAAGCCCTATTGGAGGGAATCCTGGCTTTAGTCTTTTCATAATTCAGCCAGTTACTGATTATCTAAATGTTCGATTTCAATACTTGAACGGCAATGTAAGAGAAGAAGAAAGGTCTTTGCAACGGAATGTAAACTTTGAAAGTAATATCCAAGTTGGAGCTTTAATGCTCGAATATAATTTTGATAACTTTTTGAAGGATGACCGGAAAATAACTCCCTTTATATCAGCTGGTATAGAGGCAGTAGAATTCAATCCAAAAACCGACATACTTGGTTTTGGAGGAGAACCGTATAACTATTGGTCGGATGGCAGTATTCGAAATCTTCCTGAAAACTCAGACCAGGCTGACATAGCGGTTGTGGTAAGAAGAGATTACAATTATGAGACTGACATTAGAGAAGCAGGATTTAATAACTCTACAGATTATCTAGAAAGGGCTTTTTCTATTCCTGTTGGTGTTGGTGCCGACTTACACTTAAATGATCAGTTTAACTTCCGTTTAGAGAGTACCATTCACTTTACATTTACTGATTTAATAGATGGAATTACCCCTAATACATCTAGAGCTTATGTTGATCAAAAAAGAGGCAATGGCCGGAATGATATTTTTGTTGTTTCAGGTTTCTCACTTAGCTATAATTTCCAAAAAGTAGAGCCTGCGGAGCGCTTTGAGCGTTTTGATGACGGCCCATTTGATTTCTTGAGCACAGGTAATACAGAGGACTTTGATCAAGACGGGGTGATCGATCTAGTAGATGCATGCCCTAATACACCTAGAGGACTGGATGTAGACACCACAGGCTGTCCTGTAGATTCAGATGGTGATGGAATTCCTGACTACAAAGACGATGAAATTAATTCTGAGTATCCTGAGTTTGCAAATGCTCAAGGTGTTGAGATGACAGATGACATGCTGTATAAATCTTACTTGCAGTATATAGATTCTACCTTAGAACTTGCTGAAGTGATCGAAAGAGACTTCACAGGACAAAATAAAAAGAAGAAAAGAGACTATCGAGTAAAGCTACAATCCTATTCTGCCGGTGAACAACCCAAAGACATGAGCAAACTGCTTAGCCAAAAGGATCTGAGTAAGATCGACCAAGGAGACCAGACCATCTATGCAGTTGGTAGCTATGCTTCTTTAAATGAAGCAAACGCCCGTGCAAATAGAATGAAGGCCGAAGGCTTCAATGAAGCTTCAGTAATTAAAAAGCAAAGTTCAAATATTTACACAAGCGTTAATCAGAAAGAAAGCGGTCAACCAACTACTTCGGCGAATGAGAATAAGGCAACAACGGAGGAACAAACCACTGCGGAGGAAGTAAGTCCTGAGACTACCAATGAAGTAGTTTTCCGTGTTCAATTGGGAGCATTTAGAAACAAACCCACCAAAGAGAATTTTAAAAGTATCCCAAATTTATTNGTAGTTGANTCAGGGGGTTTTTACAGGTATATGTCAGGTTCTTTTACCGACTTTGATGAAGCTGCAAGNCANAAGGTNAAAATGGTTGTAGAAGGATACAAAGGCGCTTTTGTTGTTGCT
>P_2C_Liq_1_UnCtyDRAFT_1000100_pt1 | contig 34839 bp, 33 predicted proteins | sample Pon2CUnioCityCA_2_FD_10234 | JGI IMG/M metagenome (IMG submission 10234) | reverse complement strand
GATGCTGCTACATTTACAAGTGTACAGACATTTACAGACGCAGATCTAGCAGATGATCAATACCAGTTAGTAACCGTTAACTTTACTAGTATAACTACTACAGGAGGACATGTGGCTATTAAGTATAATGCAGCAACGGCATTTGATGCGATGTATATTGATGATTTTATTTATGAGTTTATACCTAGTTGTGCTGAGCCATCGTCTCTTACCACTAATGCGATTACTGATACAACTGCAGACCTAAGTTGGGTTGCCGGTAATTCTGAGACAGAATGGATCGTAGAATATGCTACTCCAGACTTTGCTACGGGTACCGTACAGCAGGTTACTGGTGTGACTAGTAATACAAATTATCTCTTAACTGGTTTAGTGGCTAATACTCTTTATGAGGTAAGAGTAATTGCGGTTTGTAATGCTACTACGCTTAGCCCGCCGTCCTTCTCTACATTATTTACAACACCACCGGTAGGACCACAAGGGGTGAGTTGTTCCTCGCCAGGTAATCCGTTCTTTATATATGAGGAGTCCTTTGATGCGAGTTCTACTGCAACATCATGGACAGGAGATGTAGGAACTGGTAGTGGACAGTTTGAATTTGGTGTAACTGGAACAACAGGTTCTATAGGTACAGGTCCTACTGGGCCACAGGAAGGAACAGGATATATGTTCTTTGAGACTTCTGGAACTAACATAGGTCCTAGATCTGTAGTTTCACCAGCTATAGATTTAACAAATGCAAATAGTGAGTTAGAATTATCTTTCTTCCTTCATTCATTTGGAGGTGACCAAACTCTATTAGAAATAGGTTACGGGACATCAGCTACAGGACCATTTACTAATGTGTTTAGCTTTACAGGTCAATTGCAAACAGCCATGGCAGATCCATTCCAGCTAGTTGGTGTGGCTTTACCTAATTCGCTCTTAGGTCAAACTGTATATATACAAATTACGGCAACTGAAGAAGTAGGTAACGAAACTGGTTATGTGGGAGATGTGGCTCTTGATCAAATGAGAATCGAAACTTGTGATGCTACTGCTAGTATAGATTCTGTTGAGGAGCTAGGATTTACATTCTATCCTAACCCAGTAAAAGATGTGTTGAGCATTAAAGGTCTTCAAAATATAGATAGTGCTGCGGTAATGAATATGTTAGGTCAGCAAGTAATGACTGTTGAGCCTGGTGTTGCAGATGCACAAGTAGATATGTCTTCTCTTAGTTCAGGAGTTTATCTAGTTACTGTCTCTACAAATGGTCGTTCTTCTACGATTAGAGTAGTTAAGGAGTAAGTATCATATATAACTTGTTTAAAAAGGCTGTTCTTCATTGAACAGCCTTTTTTTATTGTCTATTTTTACCTCGTGAAAGAACTGTATTTTTCCTTTATTATTCCCGTTTATAATCGGCCACAAGACGTGGAGAAGTTGTTATGGAGTATTTCTAATTTAGATTATGATTCAAATTTTGAGGTCGTTATTATAGAAGATGGGTCTTCAGTTACTTGTAAAGATGTTTGTTTACGCTTTCGCGAAAGCGTAAATATTTCATACCATTTTAAACCTAATTCTGGTCCAGGAGATTCTCGTAATTATGGTATGCGTAAGGCTGTGGGGAATTACTTTATCATTTTAGACAGTGATTGTATACTGCCTCAAGAATATTTAAAAGCTGCTCGTGCTGCACTACAAGAGGATTATGTAGATTGTTATGGTGGTCCAGATGCGGCTCACAATAGTTTTACCTCATTACAAAAGGCTATTAATTATTCTATGACATCTTTTTTTACGACCGGAGGAATACGTGGTGGTGGAGAGCACTTAGATAAATTCCAGCCTCGTAGTTTTAATATGGGACTGAGTAAAGTTGCTTTTGAGCATACTAATGGATTTGGTAAAATTCACCCTGGAGAAGATCCAGATTTGAGCATCAGGTTGTGGAATGCAGGATTTAAAACCCGACTGATTAAAGAGGCTTATGTTTATCATGAGCGACGTATTTCCTGGCGCCTTTTTTATAATCAAGTTCATAAATTTGGAATGGTACGAGTTATTTTAAATAAATGGCATCCACAAACTAGGAGGTTAGTTTATTGGTTCCCAACGGTATTCATAGGTTCTGTTTTTATGGCGGTTCTTTTTGCTATATTAGGCTGGAGTATTTTTTTAATACTCATAAGCGCTTATTCATTAGGGATCTTTATCGATAGTTCCATTAAAAATGGTGTTCAAATAGGTGTCATGTCTGTTCTTGCTGTGTTTATTCAGTTTACTGGTTATGGTTATGGCTTTTTAAGAGCCTTTTATTTCATAAACATTCTTAAAAAACAAGAGCAAAAGCAGTTTCCTAATTTATTCTTTTTATAAGTATGAGTTTAGAGTATAAAAAATACGGTACTTTTTTTTCATTTGTAATAGTAACTGGATTGTTATGGTTTGCTTTTAAGTATAAAGAAATTTACACACAGCATATCTCTGTAGCGATAGAATGGATTAATGTACCAGAAGATCTTAAAATAAAAGATCAGAGCACTTATTATATAGATGTAGAGCTTACAGGAAGTGGTTTTAGTCTTTTGAAATCTAAGTATTTTGCGCCTAAAGTGGCTTTAGATTTTAATAAATATGTTGCTGTAGATTCTTTGTATATATTCAGTCCGCAAAGAGCAACTGGTGCGATAAAGGAGCAATTAAGTTCAAATTTTAAGGTAGAGTATATAGATGCTGACTCTTTCGCACTAGATGTGATGCGGTTTGTTTCTAAAAAAGTTCCACTAGTTAAGGATTTTGAGGTCTCCTATGGTGATCATTTACAGCCTCTTTATGAACCATATTTTGAGCCAGATTCTGTAAATATTACGGGTAATGATGCGCTCATAGATGAAATGGATAAACTTCAAATAGAATTAGAGGATATAATGGTAGTAGATACCTTGTATAAAAAAGAGATTGATTTAAAAAGTTTATTTAGTGAGATTAAAACAGAGCCTTCAATAGTAGAATTTATAGTAACTAGTGGTGTGATGACTGAAGGTTCTTTTATGGTACCGATAAACATCATTAATAATAAGGGAAATAGCTCTATTAAAATTATTCCTTCAGAGGTTGAAGTAGTGTTTACATACCGATTAAAAGACCACGATACTATTCAGGCTTCAGATTTTATGATTAATGTAGATTACAACTCTTTAAAGAATGATTATAGTGCTGTAAATGTTAATGTAGAAGTATTAAATGATAAGGTGGTTTCTAAACGCCATAATCCTCAACAAGTTCAAATTCTTTTAATGCAATGAAAATTATAGGGATTACAGGTGGTATAGGAAGTGGTAAGACCACAGTCGCAAAGGAGTTTATGAAATTAAATGTACCTGTTTTTATTGCTGATGATCGCTCAAAGTTTTTACTTTCTCATGATGATTCTGTGAAATGCAAGGTGAAAGAGTTGCTAGGAGATAAGGCTTATCAAGTTAATGGCGATAGAGAAGAGGCAAATAGAACTTTTATAGCTAGTAAAGTATTTGAGGATAAGGAGTTGTTGAGTAAATTAAATGCTATTCTACATCCTGCTGTTCATAAAGATTTTGAGCAATTTTGTTCACAGAACCTAGAGTGTGCTTATGTGCTTTATGAGGCGGCTATTTTATTTGAAACAGGCGGTCATAATAAGTGTGATGCAACGATCTTAGTTACGGCGGCTCTAGAAGAAAGGATAAAACGTGTTATGCATAGAGATGAAGTGTCTCGAGAAGATGTTAAAAGTCGCATGGATCATCAATGGTCTGATAAACGCAAATTAGCACTTGCAGATTTTGTTATATTAAATGATAATATAGATTTTTTACCTTTAATTGTAAATAATTTACATCGTTTTATGTTAAAAAATTAATTATTTGTAAAAATATAATTGTTGTTAACATTTGGTTAAACGCTTTTTAACACTTTTTGATAGTGTTAAATTTGTATGTGCAACAAAGATTACTTTACATTCTAATAGGCTTAATGAGCCTTTCTTTAGCTGGTATTATCGCGGTTCAGATTTACTGGATTGTGGATAGTATTAATAGTAAAGAAGAACAATTCTCTTTTGCAGTAAAGCAAACACTTTCTAGCGTCGCTAAAGAAATAGAAAATCAAGAGGTAGAGTTTTATTATCGAGAAGTAGATAGAGCGCTGGATAGTCTAGGACTTAAACCAGACTCTAGGAACATGACATCACTGCTTTTAAGAATAAGAGATGCAAATGTAGATGAATATACTTCTTACTCCAGTAGTACTGTTATTGAGAATTATAAACTCAATACTCAGCTACTAGATATGGAGCTGGATAGTGTCACCTTTACTAAACTCATTAATAGACGTATTAAATCTACCACTCTCAGTAAATCACCAGATAGGAGTTCTATAAGTTTAGAACAATCTTATGAGCGTATCAGTCAGCTGGATGAATTAGAAAGGAAAATGTTTATGGAGCGCATCTCTGGTTACTCTGCCAGCTTGCCTATTACACAGAGAGTTACAAAAGAACAAGTTTCTGAATTACTGAGAAAAGAACTTAAAGACCGACAGATTAATTCTTCCTTTGAATATGCTATTTATCAAGATGGTTTTCCTACTAGGATTCAATCAGATAATTTTGATTTAAGTGCTTATGCAAACTGGACCTATCCGGTTTTTAAGACTGATAATGAATTAGATCAGTCCTATGATCTATATATTAATTTACCGGGACGCAAGAAGTTTATAATATCTTCCATACTGGGAATGGCAGGACTTTCCTTAGTATTTACTTTAATTATAGTTATCGCTTATTCTAGCGCAATATCTCAATTATTCAAGCAGCGACAGATCTCTCAAATAAAAACAGATTTCATTAATAACATGACGCATGAGTTTAAAACTCCTATTGCAACCATTAATCTGGCACTGGATTCATTAAAGCACCCTAAAATAAGTACAGATCCAGAAAAGGTTGCAAACTATTTAAGAATGATTAGAGAGGAGAATAAACGCATGCACTCACAAGTGGAGAATGTATTACGTATTTCTAAACTCGAGAAGGACGACTTAGATATAGAGAAGGAACATTTAGATCTTAACGATGTTTTAGAGGATAGTATTTCTCACATAGCTCTTATTTTAGAGCAGCGAGGTGGTTCTTTACACAGACATTTTGGTGCTTTGCGTACCACAGTCCTGGCAAATGAGAGCCATTTAAGTAATGTTTTTGTAAACGTTCTAGAAAACGCAATAAAATACACAGATGAAACTCAAGCGCCGGTTATAGATATCTACACTGAAAATGTGAGAGATAAAATAGTCATTAAAATAAAAGATCAAGGAATAGGTATGAGTAAAGCCGCTCAACGTAAAGTATTCCAGAAATTTTTTAGAGAGCACACTGGTAATATTCACAATGTAAAAGGACATGGATTAGGTCTCGCTTATGCGCACCGAATTATTGAAGACCATCATGGAGAAATTTATGTAGAAAGTGAAAAAGACCTAGGAAGCACATTTATAATTAATTTACCCTTAATAACTTAAACTTATGGAAACCGTAAACAAAAAAATTCTTCTCGTAGAAGATGACCCTAATTTTGGGACTGTATTAAAAGACTATCTAATGATGAACGACTTTGACGTAGTGCACGCAAAGAACGGAATGGAAGGTTTTGAAAAATTTAAAAAAGACAACTATGATCTTTGTATCCTAGATGTGATGATGCCTTATAAAGACGGATTTACCCTAGCCAAAGAAATTAGAGAAAAAAATGAAGAAGTGCCCATCATTTTCTTAACGGCCAAAGCTATGAAAGAAGATGTTCTTAGAGGTTATAAAGTAGGAGCAGATGACTATTTGAACAAACCTTTTGATAGCGAGGTATTGCTCATGAAAATTAAGGCAATTATACAGCGTAAAGGAGCAGATAGTCTTGCAGATTCTAAAGAATTTGAATTTAAGATAGGGAACTTCCACCTGAATTCTAAATTAAGATTCTTAAGCTTAGGAGATACAGAACCTATTAAATTATCACCTAAAGAAAATGAACTGTTGCGTTTACTAGCCTTACACTTGAATGATTTAATGCCGCGTGAACTAGCATTAACTAAGATATGGAGAGATGATAATTACTTCACATCACGTAGTATGGATGTTTACATAGCAAAGTTGCGTAAATACTTAAAGGCTGATAAGAATGTAGAAATCGTTAACATACACGGAGAAGGTTTCCGTTTATTAGTAAAGGATGAGGTAGATTACTAAATCTTAATTACCATCCATAAGTTTTTCCTGAACTCGCTGCACGATATCAGTGTGGCGAGTTTTATAAGGAAACCATAATACCGTATCATCTTTTCGGTACCATGTCATCTGTCTTTTGGCAAAGCGGCGAGAATTTCTTTTGATTAATCTAATCGCTTCATTAAGGTCGTATTCCTTTCTAAAGTAAGGCATTAACTCTTGATAGCCTACCGTTTTAAGACTCACTAAATCATGAAATGGTAATAAGGCTTGCGCCTCTTCTATCAGGCCTCTTTTTATCATAAGATCCACCCTTTTATTGATGCGTTCATAGAGTTCTTCTCTAGGAGCTTCTAAACCTATTTTTATTAATTTGAAATTTCGCTTTTTCTTAGAGCCTGACCGCAGTTCAGTAAAGGTTTTACCTGTAGCTCTACATATAGCGATAGCTCTCATGAGCCTGCGTGGATTATGTAAATCTACCTTTTTGTAATACAGAGGATCTAATTTTTCTAATTCTTCTTGAAGTGCTTTGATGCCTTTTTCTTCAAATAACTGCTCGACATTTTCGTTAATTTCTTTTGGAACTTCTGGTAAGTCATCTAAGCCATGAGTCACTGCTTTTTCATATAAAGCACTGCCACCTACCATGACTACTATATCCTGTTTATTAAATAATTGATCTAATAAAGACATGGCGTCTCTTTCAAATTCTCCTACTGAATAAGAATCGTGAATACTTAAATTTTGAATAAAATGGTGTGGAGCTGCAGTTAGTTCTTCTGGTTCAGGAACTGCGGTGCCTATAGTCATTTCTTTAAAAAACTGTCTCGAGTCACATGATAATATTTCTGTTTGATACGCTTTCGCGAAAGCGATACTCAACGCAGTTTTTCCTATAGCAGTAGGCCCTACGATTACTATGAGTGTTTTGCTAGTCATCTAAAGAATAGCCACAATTGTGACAAAATTGAGCAGCGTCCTGATGCTTGTCTGATAAACAGTTCTGGCAAACTTGCGTGTTTACATGTCTATAATTAAGGTCTCCTGCTGGAGTGGTATCTTTCTCCTTGAGGTCTTGGGCATACTCTGCACTTACTATTCCAGTAGGAACTGCTATTATTCCATATCCCATAATCATAATTATGGTAGCTATGAACTGACCTAATGGTGTTTCAGGAGCAATGTCACCAAAACCTACCGTAGTTAAAGTTACAATGCACCAGTAAATAGATTTAGGAATGCTGTCAAATCCATGTTCTTCACCTTCTATAAGGTACATTAAGGTGCCAAAGATGATAGAAAGGACAATTACGGCAAATAGAAAAACAGCAATTTTAGGTCCGCTGGCTTTAATAGCTTTACTTAATTTATCTGCCGCACCGATGTATCTAGTTACTTTAAAAATTCTAAAAATTCTTAAAAGTCTGAGTGAGCGCACTGCTAGTAAGGCATTAACACCACCAAAGAAAAATGTTAGATATAACGGTATAGTAGAAAGTAAATCTATAATTCCATAAAAACTGAAAATATACTTAGTAGGTTTATTAATAGAAATAATCCTAAGGAAATACTCTATAGTAAAGAAGATAGTGATGACCCATTCTGCAATTATAAATTCAGCAGCATATTCTTTTCCTAGGCTAGGTACACTCTCTAGCATTACCAGAATCAAACTTACTATGATGATAACTAGTAAAACTAAATCAAATAATTTCCCAGCAGGTGTGTCTGCTTCATAAATAACTTCATGAATTTTACGTTTCCATGCAGGTGCTGTTTTAATGGGTTCCATTAAAAGTTCTTAGGATATTTAGTAGGATCAGCCTCATTCATAATCTCATAAACTTTATCAAAGATATCATCTATACTAGGTTTAGAGAAGTAATCTCCATCTGTACTATATGCTGGCCTGTGTGCTTTTGCAGCTAGTGCTTGCGGTTTACTGTCTAGAAATCTCCAGGCGTCTTGTTCATCTACGATTTGTTGTAAAATAAATGCGCTAGCTCCACCAGGTACATCTTCATCTACCACGAGTAAACGATTTGTTTTTGCTACACTATCCTTAATCTCTTGAGTTAAGTCAAATGGTAATAAAGATTGAATATCTATAATCTCTATATCTATTCCAGCGCGTTCTAGTTCTACAGCTGCTTCTTCTATAAGTCTTAAGGTAGAGCCATAAGATACAACCGTAATGTCTTTACCTTCTTTAAGGACATCTACTTTACCTACCGGAGTTTTGAACTCACCTAGATTTTCCGGAAGTTTTTCTTTTAGTCTGTAGCCATTTAAACATTCTACTATGAGTGCTGGCTCATCACTTTCTAACATGGTATTATAGAAACCGGCAGCTTGTGTCATATTACGTGGTACGAGTACGTGAACTCCACGGACCATGTTTATAATACCACCCATAGGAGAACCACTATGCCATATTCCTTCTAGTCTGTGACCTCGTGTTCTTATAATCACAGGAGCTTTTTGTTTACCAGCAGTTCTATATTGAACCGTAGCAAGGTCATCACTCATTATTTGTAAACAGTAGAGAAGGTAATCCAGGTACTGAATCTCAGCAATAGGTCTGAGTCCACGCAGGGCTAGTCCTATTCCTTGTCCTAAAATGGTAGCTTCACGTATTCCTGTGTCAGACACGCGCAGTTCACCATACTTCTCTTGCATTCCTTCTAGGCCTTGATTCACATCACCTATTTCTCCTGCATCTTCACCAAAAACCATGGTCTCTGGTCGTGCAGCAAATATGGCGTCAAAGTTATCTCTCATAACCAGTCGAGCATCTACTTCTTCTGAGCTGTCGTTATATACAGGAGCAATAGCTTTAATGTTCACGGCAGCTTTATCTGAGCTGCTGTGAAGGTGGCTGCTGTATTTATCTTGCACTTCTTTGCGATAGCCATCGAGCCACTCGTTTAATGATGTGATCGCGCTATTACTTTCTTTTAAAGTGTACCTTAATGTTTTGCGTACCGTTTCTAAAATTTCTTTTCTAATAGGTTCCTTAGTAGATCTTAAGTTATCGATAAGCGGTTTAATAAACACACCATCATTAGATTGTGCGGCAACAGCATCGAGCAGTGGTAAAACGGTATCACGTTCTTGAACTATAGGATTTATAAAAGCAGACCACGCTGCTTTTTTACCATCATGTACCTCTTTTTTAATTTCTTTTTCAAGCTCAGATAACTCTTCATCAGTTGCAAAATTATTATCTATCAACCACTTGCGGAACTGTACATTACAATCATAATTGCGTTCCCATTCTAGGCGATCTTCACTTTTATAACGTTCATGAGAACCACTTGTACTATGCCCTTGTGGCTGCGTGAGTTCTTGAACATGAATCATTACTGGGACATGTTCTTCACGAGCTAGTTGGCTTGCTTTTTCATAAGTCTCTACAAGTGTTACATAATCCCATCCCTTTACAGTCATGATTTCATAACCAGCATCTTGATCATCTCGCTGGAAACCAGCTTGTATTTTTGATATATTTTCTTTGGTAGTTTGATGTCTAGCGTGAACTGAAATACCATAATCATCATCCCATACACTTATGACCATGGGTACTTGAAGAACTCCAGCGGCATTAAAAGTTTCCCAGAAATGTCCTTCACTGGTACTAGCATTTCCTATGGTTCCCCATGCAACTTCATTTCCTTTATTAGAGAATCCATTATCAACTGGAATAAGGTCATTGTGTCTATAGATTTTAGAAGCCTGTGCTAGTCCTAATAAACGAGGCATTTGACCAGCTGTAGGAGAGATGTCTGCGCTTGAATTTTTCTGGTCTATGAGTCTTTTCCAGCTACCATCTTCATTTAAACTGTGCGTGGCAAAGTGTCCACCCATCTGGCGGCCAGCACTCATAGGTTCTTGTTTAATATCTGTATTTGCATATAATCCTGCAAAAAACTGTTCTACAGATAATTCACCTATCGCCATCATAAAAGTTTGATCGCGATAATATCCACTACGGAAATCTCCGTTTTCAAATGCTCTAGCCCATGCCAGCTGTGGCACTTCTTTACCATCACCAAAAATTCCAAACTTAGCCTTTCCAGTAAGTACTTCTCGACGTCCTAAAAGGCTACATTCACGGCTGGTTACAGCGATGCGATAATCCTTTAAAACCTCTGCTTTAAAGTCTGGTTGAGCGAGTTGTTGATCTTGAATTCCTTCTGTTTGCATAGCACTTTTTCTATAATTGCAAAGGTAGGGATTAAGCCTTCTAATTGCAATAGGCGAAATCCTTGTAGTAGACTAGGGCTTTAACCTGATTCATAAAACGTATAGAGGTATAATATTACTTTGGATTTATCATATCTTAAAAAAATCGTGGAGTTCAACTCGTATTTACAACAGTAAATTAACCATTTTAATAATGTAGCCATCTATCTTTGTATGATATGTCTCAACAAATTACAACACTTACCTTTTTTAAGTATCCTAGCTTTAAAAATAAGCTATGGGCTTTTGGGATGATGCAATTTGCTCATGGCCCATTAAAAAAAGTAAAAGGGTTACAGTTTTATAAATTGCTAGGTTCAGGTAAGGAAAATTTCAATCCTAAACCCGACTGGAGTGTTTATGGATTGCTCCAAGTTTGGGATCATGAAGAGCTAGCAAAAGACTTTTTTACAAACTCAAAACTCTATAAACGTTATGAGAACCATAGTGAGCAGCAGCTTACCTTTTACATGAAAAGTATTAAAGCTCATGGACAGTGGTCTAAAAAGAATCCATTTGAAACTAGCGATACACTAGATTCTAATAATGCTTATGTATCTGTAATTACTAGAGCGACTATTAAACTGCACATGCTCAAGAAATTTTGGGATTATGTACCTACTTCCCAATTAGATTTAGTTGATAACCCTAACTTGTTATTTACCGCTGGAGTAGGAGAGCGGCCATTCACACAAATGGCTACATTTAGCCTTTGGGACGACGCTAGAGCGCTTAAAAAGTTTGCTTATCGTAGTGAGCACCATAGGCATGCGGTGCAGCAAACCCAAGCGCTACAATGGTATAAAGAAGAATTATTTACTAGGTTTCAACCTTATAAGATAACTGGCTCCTGGGAGAATTTTAAAATACCTGAAGACTTAAAATAGCTTTTTAAAAAATGATTTTATAAAAGCATAAGAGGTCATAGGGAACATAATCCCTAACTCTTGTTTGAATACGGTTTCTTCGTCTAGAAAGCTGAATATATTTTTAATACTGTTTTTCTTGTAAAGAATATGAAAAACGTTAGCACCACGAGCATTATCACTATGCAGTACATCCAGCATGATGTCATCATAAAATCTAAATCTCTTTGAGTTCATTTTATGATGTAATGGCTTCTTATGTAAGATATTGTGGACCAGTTGAGCGGCTTTTTTTTCACTCATTTTAAAACTATAGCCTGTAGAAGGTTTTACCCAGCCACCAGCAGTTCCTATTTTATAAACACGAGCCTTGTTATGTTGTTCAAATCTGTAAGAGGACATGGGAATAATGCCTTGCTCTGTTTTAGTAATCTCGTAATGTTTTACTTGAAGATTTTCTTTAATGTATGTTTTTAAAAACTCATCATAAACTTCATTTGCTACGATATCTTTGGAAAAATAAGTAAACTCAACAAGTGCCTCATTAGTAGAATAAGGTAACACATAAGTAAAGCTAGTGGTTCCAGTATCTTGAAGGTTATAATCCATCATGGTGAAAACTTCTGGATTAAAAACCTTACTTTCTGTTTTAATCACCCAACCTTTAAAATGCTGTTGCAAAGTAACGACAGCACTATCTTTAAAAAACGATGGGTCTATACGGCTATCTAGGACTAGATTTGCGGTTAATGTTCCTGTAGTATAATCTACATGAACACATTTTGAAGCGCCTTTTTCTTTATCACTTTCAACATGGTGGACTTGCTCTTCAATCAATGTGAAATTAGAAGCTTTTTTTAATTCCGCTTTCGCGAAAGCGATAAAATCACGACTCTCTAGGGTCTTATATAGATAAGAGTCTAGATCCAGTTCAATCGTTTCATGGGGCATTTTAAAAAGACCTTTATTCCAACTTTGGGCGATGAGGTGATCCCATTTGCCAGGTCCTTTTTCCCAGTAGGACCATGTTTTCTCTAGGGATTGAGCCTTAAAATCATCGATAATAACGATGCTTAGTTCTGTCTTTTGGGCAATGAGTTCTTGCACAACGTGACTGCCAGCACAGCCCATTCCTATAATCGCTATATCGTAATGATGATCCATAAGGCAATCGCAAAAATGAGTTGAACAACATATAAATGAAGTGATATTTTTAGATCACCTTTAAGTTTAAATCGCAGTAAAATCGCGTGCAGCACCATTGCGATGAGGAACCAGCACAGGTAATTGAACCAGCCTGCGCCACCGGTAAAATGCCAAAATCCTGCAATATCACAAATTTGTTCTAGGAAAAAATCTAATACGACCATCAGCGATGCGCCAGCGATAGGGATGAACCATTTGTTAGAAATGTATTTTCTACTTAATTCATGCGTGATGAAAGTAAGTAGTGCCCAGTTGCTACCTATAAGATATGGAATACCGTCTAATTTCCATCCCATATTCACGCCGTAGTGATAATCGCCAAAAAGTGTTCCCGTATGAACACCTATCCATTCTACAGCCATTCCAGTGCTAAAACAAAGGAGAAATAGCCCGATCTTTTTCACACTGTTTACAGGAAAAAACCAAATGGTTAGTACTGCGAGATAGATTAGGGTGAAAGGAGATTTTGGGAAGAAAAAATCTGCATTTCCTATCGCGATACCTATTAAGGCGCTCACGTGAATGACCCATAACATGATTATCGCTACTGTTTTATTCATGCTTGTGGAATTAAATCTGCCGTGATTTGTGCGCTCAATAAACATAAGGGAATCCCACCACCAGGATGAACAGATCCACCTACGTGGTACAAATTCTTAAGTCTTTTATTAAAATTAGGATGTCTTAAAAAGGCTGCAAATTTATCATTACTTGCAGCTCCATAAAGCGCTCCACGATAGCTGCTGGTGTTTTTTTCAATACCTCTAGGGTCTAGAACGTACTCTGTTGCGATGTGTTTAGAAATATCTGTTTTAAGGCATTTATTAATTTTGAGAATTATATTTTCTCGTGCATTTTTAAGCAGTTCTTCCCAGTTCTGGTCATAATTTCCCGGAGCATTAATCATTACAAACCAGTTCTCACAGCCTTGAGGTGCATCTGTTTTGGTTTCTTTACTGGTAATGTTAATGTAAACTGTAGGATCATTTGATAAGGATTTTTTCTCAAAAATATGCTCAAACTCACTAGGGTAATCCTCGCTAAACAGTATGTTGTGCAAATCCAGTTCTGGAAACTCTCTATTTATACCCCAATAGAAAATTAAAGCGCTACTGCTACGTTCCTGCTCGAGTGTTTTTTTAGGTTCATGGATACCTTTGATCAACTTTTTGTAAGTAGGATAAATATCCATATTAGAAACTACAAGATCTGATGGGTAAATTCCATTTTCAGTAGTTACACCAGTTACTTTTTTATGGTCATGGGTGATTTGTGTTACGCTTTCGCGAAAGCGGAATTCCACACCTACTTTTTGTGCTAATTCAAAGAGCGATTGTGAGATGCGGTGCATGCCACCATGTGGATAAAACGTACCGATTCCCATTTCCAGATGCGGTATCATGGACATAATTCCAGGAGTTTTATATGGTGAAGAGCCGTTGTAGGTCGCGTAGCGGTTAAAAAGTTGGGTGAGTTTAGGGTTTGTAAAACTGCTGTTTTCCTGATGTAAGGTATTGTTTAATCCTAAAAACGGTGCGTTAAGGACTGCTTTAAAAGTATCTTTTGATAGATAAGTGCTCCATTTGTGGAGTGATTTTTCTAGAAAAAGTGATTTGGTCAGATCGTATTTAGACTTACTTTTTTTGAGGTAATTTATGAGTTTACTTCTAGGTTCTACAAATACATCTCCTGCATGATCTATAAAATCTGCTTGGTTAGTATAAGCATGAAAAACGGTGCCATCTTCCCAGAAATAATGACAGCCTATTTCTTTTTTTATATAGTCAAAGTTAATCTTGTGCTGTGGGAAAAGCTGGTGCAACTCATCTACTAGATGTGGTAAGGTAAATAGGGAAGGACCTAAATCAAAACGGTAGCCTTCTTGTTCTATAGCGTGCAGCTTACCGCCTGCATAATCGTTTTGTTCAAAAACAGTAACAGTGTACCCTTTATGGGCTAGTCTTAATGCGGTCGCTAGGCCACCTAAACCAGAACCTATAACTATGGCTGTAGGCATTTATTTAAAATATTTGAAAGGTACGACCAGCATCCCGAAGTTCTCGCCGTCTTCTTTTCCTATGTGTTTGTGGTGCATTTTGTGAGCTCTGCGCACACCTCTTGCATAAACATTATCTGCTTTGCGCAACCACTTAAATCGCTGATGAATAAAGATATCATGCACTATAAAATAAGCGACACCATAAGCAAATATTCCTGCACTCATGGGAAGTGCCCACCATAGGTCTAACTCGCTATGAGCCACCTTAAGCCCTATACTTATAACGGCATAAAAGACAAAAAAGAAATCGTTTTTTTCAAACCAGCTGTCGTGCTTTTTATGGTGATGGTCTTCATGAAGATTCCATAAAAAACCGTGCATGACGTACTTATGCATCCACCATGCATTAAACTCCATAATACAAAAAGTAGCGAGAAAGATCAGTATCCAATAAAGTATTTCCATTTAAATCAAATTTAAACGATAGCTTACATATCCTTTTGCAAGTAAACCTATTTTTTCATAATTAGGTACTCTTATACGGGCATTTCTTATTTCTTTAGAAGGTGTGCGTTCTAGTCTGGTTAATAACCTGCGGTAATAAACGTAAGCGGTGTAAACACCTAGTTTAGCTTCTACGGGTAATCGCTGTATTCCTTTTAGTCCTGCGTCAAAATCTTCTTTTATCTCTTGAATAAGTCTTGCTTTATCTTCTTCAGAAAGGTCTTGTAAGTCTGTATTAGGGAAGTAACTTCTTTCTAATACGTCCAGATCTGCTTTAAGGTCACGTAAAAAGTTAACTTTTTGAAAAGCGCTACCTAATCTCATAGCGTCTTCTTTGAGATCATCATATTTTGCTTGATCACCTTTTACAAATACTTTTAAAGACATGAGTCCTACAACATCTGCACTACCGTAGATGTAGTTTTTATATTCCTCATCAGTAAGATAAACAGACTTATCCAGGTCCAGTCTCATGCTGTGAATAAATGCTTCATACATGTCTGGAGTGATGTCGTACTTGTTTACGGTTTCTTGAAAAGAGTTTAAAATAGGGTTTAAACTGATTTTATCTTCAATAGCATTTTTAAGGTCTGCTTCAAAACGCTCTAGTAAGGTTCTCTTATCATAATCATGGAAGGAGTCTACGATCTCGTCTGCAAATCTTACAAACCCATAAATATTATGAATATCTTGTCTTATAGATGGTCCTAACATTTTACTTGCTAGAGAAAATGAAGTACTGTAATTATTTGTTACAGCTTTGCTGCACTGTCTGGAAACCTTGTCGAATAAGCTTTTCATAATTAGGAGTATTTTTTAATAAGATCTGCTACCAGTTTTCCAGAAATAAGAGAAGGAGGAACTCCAGGTCCTGGAACGGTAAGCTGACCAGTAAAATATAAATTTTTTACTTTTTTACTTTTTAAATTAGGTCGTAAAAAAGCGGTTTGTAATAGGGTGTTTGCCATACCATATGCATTCCCTTTATAGCTATTGTATTCTGACTTAAAGTCGTTTACACAAAAGGATTCTTTAAATAAAATATGGTTTGTAACGTTTTGGTCGGTACGTTTTTCAAATCTTTTCATGATAATGTCAAAGTACTTTTCCCTGAGCTCTGGAGTATCTTCAAGTCCTGGTGCTAGTGGTATTAAGAAAAATCCATTTTCACAACCTTCTGGAGCTGTGCTATCATCTGTTAATGAGGTGAAGTTTGCATAAAATAAAGGGTCTTCTGGCCACTTAGCATCTTCATAGATTTCATGAGCATGTTTTTCAAAATCTGTATCAAAAAACAGGTTGTGATGTTGTATGTTTTTAAGTTTTTTATCAAAGCCTACATAGAAGATTAACGAGCTAGGCGCAAAGGTTTTCTTTTTCCAGTACTCCTCAGAGTATTGTCTGTTTTTTTGAGGTAATAAGGTTTCAGAGTGATGATAATCTGCACCTGAGAGTACTGTTTTGTAATCCAGCTGCTTACCATTTACAACGATACCTGTGGTTTGATTTTTATCGTCAACTTGAATTTCAGAAACTGCTGCGTTAGTATTTATAGTAACTCCTAATTCTTTTGCGAGTTTTTCCATAGCTACAATTACTTCATACATACCACCTTTAGGATGCCATGTACCTAGACCAAAATCTGCATAGTTCATAAAATTATAGAAGCTAGGTGTATTTTGTGGAGTAGCACCTAAAAATAATACAGGGAATTCTAAAATCGAAACTAGTTTAGGGTTTGTGAATTTTTTACGCACATCTCTAGAAACGTTACTTAGAAAAGCGCCTACCTTTTTTGCGGTTTGTGGCGTTACTAATTCTAAAGGTGATTCACCTGGTCTGTAGACTAAGTTTTTAATAGCGATTTCATAGTTTTCTTCAGCTTTATCTATGAATTGCTGTAAGGGTTTAGAACTTCCAGGTTCAATTCTTTCAAAGGTATTTTTTATAGTTTCTAAATTATCACCTATCTCAATAGTTTCATCTTTAAAAACTACTGTGTAGGCAGGGCTTAATTTATCTAATTGATAATAGTCTGAAGGCTTTTTACCAAAATCTGCAAAAAATCGCTCAAAAATATCGGGCATCCAGTACCAAGAAGGTCCTATGTCAAAAGTAAAACCATCTTTTATGAGTCTTCTAGCCCTACCACCTACGGTATCATTTTTTTCAAAAATGGTAACGTCATTTCCTGCTTGTGCAAGATAACATGCTGCGGAAAGCGAAGAAAAACCGGATCCTATTACTGCTATTTTTTTACTCATGCTTTTATTAAATCAGGAATTCTTTCAATAACTTCAGAGATACCTTTGAAGACTTTTTGATTATGTTTTAAATCTTTTTCTTTTATTTTTTGTGCGAGCTGCCCTAAAACCCATAGCTCTACATCATCTCCATTTGCTACTTTACGGTCAAATTGCTTTAAAAATGATGGTAATTGTTTTTCTGTAGGTTGTACCGTAATGTAGGTTATGTAGGTAGGCTTAGCTTCCTTGTTTTTGAAGAAAGGAAGTGATTCAAGCATCATGCTAGCTCCTAAGTAAATGGTGTTACAGCCTCTTTTTAATAATTCATAATTCAGGAAAAGTAATCCTAAATCATGCATTTCATTTTCTGGTAGGAATAAAATATAAACCTCTTCTTGATCATGTGGTCGTTGATACTGTAAGAGTTCTAAATTGATAAGTAGTTTTTGTTTAATCAAGTGACTTATAAAATGCTCGTGCGCTAAATTAATAGTTTTAGATTGCCACAGGTACCCTAATTCCTCAAGAAATGGTACAAAAAGATTGTAAAAAACACCTGAAAAGCCAAACTCGTCAAGAGAGCTTTTATACACTCTTTGAAACATTTGCTGGTCAAAATTAACCATAGCCAATTTTAATTCTTGGATAGCGTGATCGTTTTTATTGTTTCGTTCAGCATAGCTGCGTACTTGAGAATCGATTTCCTCTTTTGTTAAATCTGCTATTGCTGATATCTTTATACCTACATTACGCAAATAAGAAATATTTAGAATCTTTTGAAGAGATTCTAAGTCGTAGTTCCTTATGTTAGTGTCTGTACGATCTGGTGATAGTAGTCCATATCTCTTTTCCCATATTCTAATGGTGTGAGCTTTTATACCGCTAAGATTTTCAAGATCTTTAATGCTAAACTTACTTTTTATCAAAATATTTCTGTTTTATCTTTAGAGTGGTAAAGTTAAACAAAATTAGAAAGTGTTTGATGTTTCTGAGTTAAAGTTCTACATTTTGCCATTTATTTAACAGAAATAGTGCTCAGTAGAAAAAGTAATGGTTTTAGGTATAAAAAAAATCAGGCTTAATGCCTGATTTTGTACCCGAGATGGGACTTGAACCCACACGTGACTAGCACACACGGCCCTCAACCGTGCCTGTCTACCAATTCCAGCACTCGGGTATTAAAAAAGCCCTTAATAATTTAAGGACTTTTTTTGATAATTGTAATCTTGTGATCTGGCTGGGGCTCGAACCCAGGACCCTCTCCTTAAAAGGGAGATGCTCTGCCAACTGAGCTACCAGATCGGTATTGCTTAATTGCGGGTGCAAATATATAACCTAATTTTAAATCTCACCTTATTTATTGTTATAAATTTGAAATATTTAATAATTGCTTGTTACAAGTGTAAATTTAGTTCTAAATGTTAGTTTTTATAGGTTATATGGGGAGTGGTAAATCTGTTGTAGGACAGAGAGTTAGTGAGTTGTTAGGGCATCGGTTTATAGATTTGGATCATTTTATAGAGCAGGAAGAAAAAATGTCTATTCCAGAAATTTTTTCTAAAAAAGGGCCCATTTATTTCAGAAAAAGGGAAAATGAGTGTCTGAAATCTATCATAGAAGGAGACCAAAAAGTAGTTTTAAGTTTAGGCGGTGGGACACCTTGTTATTATAATAATATGGAATTGCTCTCTACGAAGTCTTTTATTCAATCTTATTATTTAGAAGCTTCTATTGATTCACTAGTAGAAAGGTTATGGGATAACAGAATGAATCGCCCACTTATTTCTGGTATTAAGAAAAGGGAAGATTTAGAGGAGTTTATCGCAAAACATTTATTTGAGAGAAGACCTTTTTATTTGAGTGCCACTAAAAAGATAAATGTAAATCATAAGACGGTAGAGCAAATTGCTCAAAACGCAATTAGTGGTCTATTTTAAAACAACACTGTATGGTTCTGCGTTTATATTAACTTCAATATGCTCTTGCATCGTGGTGGAAAGAGAGATTCCTTTAAAATCAGCCTTAACGGGATATTTTTTGTGATTCCTGTTAACTAGTACAGCAGTTTTAAAGCGGTCTAGAGGTACTTCTAGAAAATGTTTTACTCCATATATTAAGGTAGTACCACTATTTAAGACATCATCACATAACACTACTCCTTTATTTGTGTATTCCTCTGGTTTTAGGGATGTGGTTACACCTTTTAATGGGTTTGATTTATCCATCTCTACTTTGCATAGAATTATTTTACTACTCACTATTTTAGATAAAGAAGTTTTAAGCTTTTTTGCAAATACATAACCACCTTCACTAATTCCTGCCAGTACGATTTGATCATGATTAAAATAAACCTCAGCGATTTGATAGGAGATGCGTTTTATTTTATTTTTTACTTGATCGTGGTTAAGGATTTTAGTTTCCATTATTTCTTCTTTATGAGTTTAATAAAAAGTTCTTTTTTTGCCCTACTAGTAACTGAGTTATAACAGGTCTCCATAATAAGGATTTCAAAATAGGGTTTAAAGAGTTCTTTATATTCTTCTTTACTTCCGCTAAACGGAGGTCCTTCTTGATGCTGTTCAAAATTAAACATAACTCCCGCTATTACACCATTTTCATTTAATAAACTGTAGGCCTGTTTCACGTAGCTTTCGCGAAAGCGTGGTTCTACTGCACAAAAAAAAGTTTGTTCTATAATAAGGTCATAGCTGCCTGAATGCTGAAAAAAGTCTTGCTGAATAAAAGAATGTTCTGGTAGATCTGGAATATTATTTTTTGCGTTATTTAATGGGTTTGAAGCAATGTCTAATATGTGCAAATCTTTAAATCCTTGTTGATAAAGGTATAAGGCCTCATGAGCATTACCAGCTCCTGGAATAAGGATTTTTATTTTTTTATCCTTGATGTGGTCTACATATTCCTTAATAGGAGTTGAAATAATACCTAGATCCCAGCCTGTTTGGTGGTTTTTATATCGGTTTTGCCAGTATTCTTGATTTAGACTCTTCATTCTTCTTCATCTTGTTGCCTTAAAAGGTCACTTAAATCACGGCGGTCTTTTTTAGTAGGTCTTCCTTCTCCTTTACGTCTGTAATAATCTTGGTTGAGTTCAATCATTTTTCTGGCTTCAAAATTCTCTTTGGGAGTTCTATCTACTCTATAAAGATCTACTAATTTATTGCCTACTCTGCTGGGTGGTAGATCAATTACTTCAATAACGTAGTCTATCTGGTCTTTACGCAGTTTAATAAGGTCTCCAGGATAAACATCTCTTGCTGGTTTAACGATAGCGTCATTTACTCTAATGCGGCCTTTTTTTGAAGCGTCAGTAGCTTTACTTCTCGTTTTAAAGTATCGCGTTGCCCATAAATATTTATCTACTCGCATAACAGAAGCTTTAATTAAGCGTTAATCTCAACAAAAGTACTAGAAAATACTATCTTTGAACGATTAAAAAAATGTAGATGAAAAAGTTAAATTATTTATTAATACTTACAGCCATTATTTCTGTTGTTGTAGCTTGTGGACCCGATGACGATACAACTAGGATTTCTGAAAGAGACCGTTCTGAAGTTGATGCAGAAGATCAAATTAAATTACAGGAATACCTAAACTCTCATTTTTGGAATTATGAGGAGTATGCCACTCATCCAGCTGGAGCAGATTTTGAAATTAAATTAGATTCTCTAGTAGGTGTAAATGCAAATAAGACTCCACTTTCCCAGCAAGTGACTAGTTCAATTCTTACTCGTGAAGGAATAGACTATACCATATATACCTTAAATGTAAGACAAGGTGGTGGCGCAACATCTCCTACATTTGCAGACAGTGCGCTAGTGAGTTATAAAGGTTATAGGCTAGATAAAGAATTAGTTAGTGAAGATCCTGATGTGTATGATCAGGTAGTTTTTGATGCATCTGTAAATGCTGTATGGTTTGATTTACCTAGTGTAGTAAGTGGATTTATGGAAGGTGTTTCACAATTTAATGGAGCCGCATCTATAACACCACAAGCTGATGGAACTCTGTCTTATAATGACAGTGGAGTAGGAGCTGTTTTCATGCCATCAGGAGTAGGGTATTTTTCAAGTGCTCGATCTAATATTCCTTCATATTCACCCTTAATATTTACTTTTCAATTACGTGCTGCTAAGACTACTGACCATGATGGTGATGGTGTTTTTTCAAAGTTTGAAGATTTAAATGGTGATCGTAATCTTAGATCACTAGATAATGCTGATAATACTGACGAAGATTTAGTAGGTCGTTTTGATTATTTAGATGCTGACGATGATAATGATGGTGTGCTTACTAAAGATGAAGATCCTGATCCTAATGGCGATGGTGATCCTAGTGACGCTAGAGATACAGATGGTGACACTATTCCAGACTATCTCGATGCTGACACAGCGATTGTGCCTACGACTTAAGGACTCAATATCGATGACTCATAAAACCTCAATTTAATTGAGGTTTTTTTATACCCTTAATTTTGTGAATATCACAAAATATTTTTTCATAAATTATTATTGTCGCTATATTTTATGTGAAATACACAATATCATTGTCTTGAATTTAAAACTTAAGATTATGAAAACTATTGCTGTTTCTATTATTACATTATTTCTTTCACTTTGTTGCTTAGCACAGACTGAATCAAGAACTACATCAGGTGATGTAACGCTTAACCAGAATATCCCTTATATTAAAATAGGTGCAGGGTACTGGATGCCTACAGGGAATCTTTCTAAATTTTTAAATAACTCTCCATTCTTTGATCTATCTATTGTAATCCCAGATGAGTCCTACAGTAGGAGTTTTGAGTTAGGAATTCAGTTAGTGGTTCCACAACAAGAGAATTACTTTTTGTTAAGAGAAGATAATTCAGATTTTGAGATTGAGGCTACAACGGTACTTAATGCTTTTGTAAAACTTAATAAGTACATTTGGGAAAAGGATCGTAATCGATTAGAGCTTCATTTTGGACTAGGAATATCTTCCATTTTTTTAGATCCGGTCACAAGTGCTGGAGATGAGGTTCTCGATTATGATAATATCAACTCATTTTTAGTTGCACCTGGAATATCTTATACTTTTAGCTTTAGAGATAAATCCATTGTTCAACTATCACTAGATACTCATTATACACCGTTTAAAATGGAGCGTGGAACCACCAAAGATTTGAATACTTTTTCTCTGTTACCTAAACTTTCTTATCGTTTCTAATAGCTTTATGAAAGTATTAACCATGCATCTCAACAACTAATGGGTAAAGCAAGCAAAAAAAAATCCTTAGAGTTCATAGCTCTAAGGATTTTTAATTTTATGAAGTAGCAGGCTATTTTCTAGCCATTACTTTTTCAGCTTTTAAGGCGATGTTCTCAGCATTTAAACCATACTTTTCTAATAACTGAGCAGGTGTACCACTTTCTCCAAAGGTGTCTTGTGTTGCTACAAACTCTTGTGCTGTAGGGTGGTGCATAGCAAGTGTACGTGCTACACTTTCTCCTAATCCACCTAAAAAGTTATGCTCTTCGGCAGTCACCACACAACCCGTTTTCTTTGCGCTTGCTATAATAGCAGCCTCGTCCAGTGGTTTAATGGTGTGTATATTAATAATTTCTGCACTGATTCCTTTTTCATTTAATACTTTGGCAGCTTCTAGAGCTTCCCATACTAAATGTCCTGTTGCAATAATGGTTACGTCTGTACCTTCTTGAAGAGTAACGGCTTTTCCTATTTCAAAAACTCCATTTTCTGGAGTGAAGTTAGCTACTTTAGGACGACCAAATCTCAAATAAACCGGTCCATGATGTGCTGCTATAGCCAGTGTTGCGGCTTTAGTCTGATTGTAATCACAGGTGTTGATCACTGTCATTCCTGGGAGCATTTTCATCAATCCTATATCTTCTAGAATTTGATGCGTAGCACCATCTTCACCTAGGGTTAAACCTGAGTGCGATGCACATATTTTTACATTCTTATCTGAATAGGCAATACTTTGTCTAATTTGATCATAAACACGACCTGTGGAGAAATTTGCAAAGGTTCCCGTAAAAGGAATTTTACCACCTATGGTCATACCAGCAGCTATTCCCATCATATTAGCCTCAGCTATACCTACTTGAAAAAAGCGCTCTGGATGATTTGCTGCAAAGGCATTCATTTTAAGAGAACCGGTTAAGTCTGCACAAAGAGCTACTACATTTTCATTAGTTTTTCCTAGCTCTGTGAGTCCGTCACCAAAACCTGATCTTGTATCTTTATTTCCTGTGTTTTCGTAAATTTTCATATACTCATACTGTTTGCACAGCGTGTTTTAATTAATAATCACCTAAAGTTTCTGGGTTCTGGCTCAAGGCCTCAGCAAGTTGCTCGTCATTAGGTGCGATACCATGCCATGCATGAGAGCCCATCATAAAGTCTACACCATTCCCCATTTCAGTGTGAAGAAGGATGCAAACGGGCTTTCCTTTTCCTGAACGTTCTTTTGCTTCATGAAGGCCATTTAAAATAGCGTCCACATCATTTCCTTTATTTACGGTTATGACATCCCAGCCAAAAGCTTCAAACTTATTACGCAAGTCACCTAGCGCTAGAACTTGCTCAGTACTACCATCTATTTGCTGGCCGTTTACATCTATAGTAGAAATTAAATTATCTACCTTATTTGCGGCAGCATACATAGCAGCTTCCCAGATCTGTCCTTCTTGTAGTTCTCCATCACCATGCAGTGTGTAAACCATTTTAGAATCGCCGTTTAACTTTTTAACCTGAGCAGTTCCTATGGCTACGCTCATTCCTTGACCTAAAGAACCGCTCGCTATACGTACTCCAGGTAAGCCTTCGTGAGTAGTCGGGTGCCCTTGTAGCCTAGTGTTTAATTTTCTAAAAGTACTTAACTCAGCTACTGGAAAATATCCAGCACGAGCGAGCACGCTGTAGAAAACTGGTGATATGTGACCATTAGAAAGGAAAAATAAATCTTCATTTTTTCCGTCCATATCGAACTTAGGATCGTGATCCATCACTTCGTTATATAGAGTCACTAGAAATTCTGTGCAACCTAGAGATCCTCCAGGATGTCCACTACTTACCGCATGTACTTGTCTCACGATGTCGCGACGTACTTGAGATACTAAATCTTTTAAGTGCTGTGTATCAGCCATTTTAAGTATTTTTGATGATGTTTCAAAGTTAGAACCATTCCCCTTTTTATAAGGAATGAAACGTACATCACTTATTAACGAAAACCATTGTTTTGTAAACAAATTAATAAAAAACAGTTTTAAAAGGAGCTTAAGCCTTTTAATAGTACTAGTTATTTTTATGACGCTTTCGCGAAAGCGTTATTATCAAAATCCTCACCTTTTCACTTATCGTTTTTAATCTTTTAAATTCAAGTTCAAATTCATTCAAGTATCTTTGCACTTCATGAAATTTGATTTATTACAAACCGATTCACAAAGCCAAGCGAGAGCTGGAGTTGTTCATACAGATCACGGAGCGATTGAGACTCCTATTTTTATGCCTGTAGGTACACTAGGTACCGTAAAAGGTGTTCATCAACGTGAGTTAGAAGATGAGGTGAATCCAGATATAATACTGGCAAACACCTATCATTTATACTTGCGACCAGGAATAGATGTGCTAGAAAAGGCTGGTGGATTGCACAAGTTTATGAATTGGGATCGTCCTATTTTAACAGATTCTGGTGGTTATCAAGTGTATTCCTTAAGTGCAAACCGCAAGATTAAGGAAGAAGGAGTGAAATTTAAATCACATATAGATGGTTCTTATCACTTTTTTACACCAGAACGTGCTATGGATATACAGCGCAGTATAGGTGCAGATATTATTATGGCTTTTGATGAGTGTACACCTTATCCATGTGAGTATAATTATGCAAGACGCAGTATGCACATGACCCATAGATGGTTAAAGAGATGTATAGAGCATTTTAATAATACGCCTGATAAGTATGGTTTTAAACAGACCTTATTTCCTATTATACAAGGTAGTACTTATACAGATTTAAGACAGCAAAGTGCAGAGTTTATAGCAAATTGTGATTTACCTGCAAATGCTATAGGTGGTCTCTCAGTAGGTGAGCCGGCTGAAGAAATGTATGCTATGACTGATGTAGTTACAGCGGTATTACCTAAAGATAAACCTAGGTACCTTATGGGTGTAGGAACACCTATTAATTTACTGGAAAATGTAGCGCTAGGTGTGGACATGTTTGATTGTGTAATGCCTACTCGTAATGGTCGCAATGGTATGATATTTACCGCTCATGGTACTATGAACATGAAGAATAAGAAATGGGAAACAGACTTCTCTCCACTTGATCCAGCAGCATATGCATGGGTAGATACTGCTTATTCTAAGGCTTATGTAAGGCATCTATTTACTGTAAATGAAATGCTGGGAAGACAAATTTGTACCATACACAATTTATCGTTTTATTTATGGTTAATGAGAGAGGCACGTAAACATATTCTTGCCGGTGACTTTAGAACATGGAAAGATAAGATGGTAAAACAAATGGATAATAGACTCTAGTGCTTAAAATTCTAGATAAATATATACTTAAACAGTACTTAGGAGCATTTTTGCTGCTGCTGTGTCTTTTCATTCCTATTATGATAACGGTTCATATAGCTGAGAAGATAGGTAAAATCATAGCTCAGGACATACCGTTTACTGAAGTGATGATGTATTTACTGGACTTTACCATATACTTCTCTAACTTCTTGTTTCCTATTTTCCTGTTTATATCTACCATGTTTTTTACCTCTAAGCTGGCTAATAATACTGAGGTAGTCGCTTTTTTAAGTTCTGGAGTTTCTTATAATCGCTTTTTAAGGCCTTATTTAATAGGAGCTGTTATAGTTTGTGTTACGGCACTTGCATTTAGTACCATATTTGTGCCTGATGCTGCTGCTGGTTTTAATGAATTCCAGTACAAGTACTTTAAGTCTGAACGTGAGAAACAAACCTCAAACGTGTTCAGACGTATTTCTGATAATGATTATGTCTATGTGAGTAATTACCAGTCTAAGACAAAAAGAGGTTATAACTTTACCTTAGAACATTTTGAAGATGATGAGCTAGTTTATAAAATTTATGCAGACCGCATTACGTTTAAGGATAGTCTTTATACCTTAAGTAATTATAAAAAACGTCTCCTTAAAGAAAATGGTGAAATTATTACCACTCAGATTAAATTAGATACCGTCATGAATTTTGATATAGATGAGTTAACACCATCATCTTATATTGCAGAGACACAGTCTTACCAGGAGCTACTAGATTTTATAGAAAAAGAAGAAAGTCGTGGAAATGGAAATATGAATGTCTATTATGTAGAGAAACATAAAAGAACCTCTATTCCTGTAAGTGCATTAATATTTACCATTATTGCGGTAGCTGTGTCATCAGTTAAAAAGCGTGGTGGTATGGGCGTGAATCTAGCCATAGGGCTTGCTATAGCGATGAGTTATATGTTTTTAGATAAAGTATTTGGGACTATTGCAGAGAAAAGTACTTCTTTTGAGCCATGGATTGCCGTATGGGTTCCTAATATATTCTTCGGTATTGTTGCTCTTTTATTGATACGTCATGCGCGACGATAGGTTACTTAATTATCTACACCTTCATTTTATAGTTTTTATTTGGGGTTTTACGGCTGTTCTAGGCGCGTTAATCAGTATAGACTCAGTGCCATTGGTATGGTATCGCATGTTAATCGCTGTAGTAATGATAGTGGTTTACATGAAGGTTAAAAAAGTTCCTTTTCAGTTCAGTGGTGTTCACAAATTATCCCGCAAGAGACTTTTATCTATATGCTTAGCTGGTGCAGTTATTGCATTACACTGGATTACATTTTTTGGTGCCATAAAAGTGTCAAACGTGTCGGTCACTCTAGCGATGATGAGCACAGGAGCTTTTTTTACAGCATTGTTAGAACCGCTTTTTACGCCTAAGAAACTGGTGTGGTATGAATTGGTTTTTGGTGTGGTTATCATAGGTGCGCTCTATTATATTTTTCAAGTAGAGACTCAGTATGTTTTAGGCATGATACTGGGACTGATCAGTGCTTTTCTTAGTGCTACGTTTTCAATAATGAATGTAACATTTGCTAAGGATCATCCACCATCTATGATTTCTTTTTATGAATTATTAAGTGGTGTGGTGTTATTATCATTTTTCTTTTTGTTGCCGCAGTTTAATTTTGTGACTCCACAAGAACTGTCTAGTGATGATTGGCTTTGGCTAGTTATTTTGGCTAGTATTTGTACAGCTTATGCTTTTATTGCTAGTGTTAAAGTGATGAAGTTTTTAAGTGCATACACGGTCATGCTCACCACTAATTTAGAGCCTGTTTATGGTATTCTACTCGCTTTTTTAATTCTAGGAGATGCAGAGCAAATGACACCTCATTTTTACATAGGTGCCTTAGTAATTCTATGTGTCATTATTTTAAACGGATTTATAAAAACGAGGTTTAAGCGCAAATAGTAGGTACTACTTAAAGATTGCTGTGTTAAGGTGTGTCAATGGTTTTTTATTCATGCTTTCGCGTAAGCGTGGTACTTAAAAGTCACTTCTGTTCATGTTCTTAACATCTTATACCAATTTGTGTTTAGAATCTCAAGTGAAGATGAAACGATTTATGAAGACATTTTATTCCAATTAGGTATTATGTCTTTATAGGGCTTACTGCTTAAAAGATTCTATTATATTTGCTTTACCAAAAAGAATAACCTGAAGTTTATGGAATATCTTGATTTTGAATTACCTATCAAGGAACTAGAAGAAAAATACCAGCAAACACTTGCTATAGGAAGCGATAGCGAGGTAGATGTTACTGCTACTTGCAAGCAAATAGAAAAGAAATTAAAGGCAACTCGTAAGGAGATTTATGGTAATTTAACACCATGGCAGCGTGTGCAAATGTCCCGTCATCCTGCGCGTCCTTATACTTTAGATTACATTAAGGCCATTTGTGGGGAAACCTGGTTAGAGCTGCATGGTGATCGAGGAGTTAAGGATGATAAGGCGATGATAGGCGGATTAGGTAAAATAGGTGACCAGAGCTTTATGTTCATAGGTCAGCAAAAAGGATTTAATACAAAGACACGCCAGTACCGCAATTTTGGTATGGCAAATCCTGAAGGCTACCGTAAAGCACTGCGTTTAATGAAAAGCGCAGAGAAATTTGGTGTTCCCGTAGTGTGCTTGATCGATACTCCTGGAGCATATCCTGGCCTGGAGGCAGAGGAACGTGGGCAAGGTGAAGCTATTGCTCGCAATATTCTGGAAATGACTCGTTTAAAAGTGCCTATTATCGTAATGATTATAGGTGAAGGAGCTAGTGGTGGAGCCTTAGGTATAGGAGTAGGAGATCGAGTGGTGATGTTAGAAAATACCTGGTATTCTGTGATTTCTCCAGAATCTTGTTCGTCTATTTTATGGCGCAGTTGGGAATTTAAGGAACAAGCTGCTGATGCGTTAAAACTTACCGCAAAGGATATGAAAAAGATGAAACTGGTAGATGAAATTCTTAAAGAACCAGTAGGTGGTGCACATACTAATAGAGAAGATACGTTTAAGGCCGTTAGCGCGTGTATCATGCGCCACTATGATGAGCTGAAAAGTTTAGATTCTAAAGACCTTGTAGAACAGCGCATGGATAAATATGCGCAAATGGGTGTTTATACTGATTAATCATACCACTTTGTTTTTTGATTCTTACTAAAAATAGGAGAGAAGGAAACGCTTTATGAAGACATTATAAATACGTAGTAGAGATTTTCTGATATTAAAATCCTCAAACTAAAAGTTTGAGGATTTTTTATTTGATGATTTCGGTATTACTATCGAAGTGCTTTAAGATCCAGCGCTTAAGTCTTGAGATTCATAAGCACCAGCATCGGGAGCGGTGGCTGGTCTAGGGTTTCCTAAAATATCATTGGCTGCACCTGTCATAGGGTTTGCAATGCCATTTGCGCCACCTGTATCATCTATTTCTAGCTCATTATTATCTTCATCTTTAAAGATAGGATCTTGATTAATCACGTTAAGATTATATAATGAAGTATTTGTAAAATCATAATGAGGTAACCCTGTAAAATCATTAAAACGATCATTGAATTTAAGAAGTGAGTTTTCAAAACTAAAGTTGAATTGAGACACACCATCATCTGCTAGAATGAATTCTATATCTCGATCACCATAGATAATACAGTTTGTAAACTGAGCTTGTATTAAATCAGCGGTAAATTCAGTATTAGGGATAAGGTTTGAAATGAATAGGGTAGGATCCTGTCTAAAACTACTGTTCCAGTAATTTGCTATAGTACAATTATTAAAACGATACTCGCCACCTAATCTAAGAACTAATGAGGACTGGCCTGAATTGTTAATGACTAGATTTTCTGCCTCTATATGACCAGTAGTAGCGATTATTCCAGAGTTAGAACTATTATATATTTGAGTATTGTTGACTTTAAGGGTAGCACCATTTGAGGAAGGATTGCTATTATCCATTATAATACCTACACTAGCATTTTTAATGGTCGTGTGATTAATGATGTTATCTTTACTACCATCTGTGAGCCATATAGCTGCCCACTGGCCAGCGACATCAGCATAGATAGGCTCTAGTCGATCACCTTCAAATATGACTTCATTTTCTAAATCATCGGTAGTAGATGGAAGTCCATTAACTTGTAAACTTCCTTCATTACCTACTATAATACCACTGCCACTATGAAAGTGTAATCGTGCTCCGGCATCTATAGTTAACGTTTTATTTGCTGGAACGGCTGCAAATCCATAGATCACATAAGGTTTTGCTGCAGTAAGCGTGAGTTCTGTATCGTCGAGTATAAAACCGTTTATTCTAATTTCTTCTCCATCTTCATTAGTGCCCAGTAATAAGGTCTCTTCTACACCTTGTGCGTCTCGGGCTGGAAAAAGAAATATCGCATCTTGAACTAGAGTCACGAGTTCCACTTTTTGAAGATTAGGACCATTATCAAACTCTACAGCATCGGTGTATAAAAATTCATCTCCATTTGAAAAATCATTTATGTCTATTGTGGTTTCTACAAAAACAAAAAGAGAATCTTTGGCCAGTAGCTCTACGTTTTCAAAAACACGTCCAGGAACTCCATCTACGGCAAGTCTGTAGTTTGAGTTTTCGCCTTGAGCTAGAGCCACACGAGGAATGACTATATCATTACTACTGTTATTGTAAACTTTAAAGGTACGTGTACTAGAACCTATATTAGTAAATACAGTATCTAGGAAAACCGTGTCTTGTGAAAATCTTAAGTCTCCTGTACTATTTGAAAAAGCAAAATCATCTCTACAAGATGAGAAGATAATGGTTACAATAAGTACTGTAATTAATAGGACGTATTTTTTCATGAGAGTGTTTCAAATAAATCTCTTAACTCTTGAGAGATTTTTACCGGTTTACCTTTTTTATTAATGGCGCACCACACAGATTTTGTTTTAACAAGCAGCTGTTTAGTAGTGGCGTTATAGATTTCTATAAAACGTTCATACTTTACATTTGTTGCTTGACCTACTTGTGTTTTAATCTCAATGGTATCTCCTAGAAAAGCCGCCGCTTTATACTCTAGGTTATGCTTGATCATTACCCAGTCAAACTGTTTTTTAAGGGCTTCAGTTCCTATATTAAGCCAGTGTTCTACGGCAATGTCATTTGCCCATTTATTATAAACCACATTATTCACATGGTTCAAGTCATCTATCTCATCGTTTGTTACTTTTCTGGTAACGGTGTATATCGGTAAATCTGCGGTAATCACTATTTTTTAATTTTAATTTCAAACATTTTATCCCATCGCTTTCCGGTAATGAAAATGGTTCCTGTTTTAGAATTAAAAGCTATTCCATTAAGAACGTTATCATCCTTATCAGCATTAGGGATTTGAGCGGTTATGGTTTTTAAATCTATGACTCCTTCTACTACTCCTGTTGTAGGGTTTATGATGGTAATACCATTAGTTTGATACACATTTGCATAAATTTTACCATCGATCCATTCCAGTTCGTTAATTTTAGAAATACTGTTTTTAGTAGAAATGACCTGAATGTAACCTAGTTCTTCATAGGTGACAGGATCTATTTTCCATATTTTATCAGTTCCATCACTTTTATAAAGGTAAGTACCGTCATTACAAAGTCCCCAGCCATCTTTACTTTTCCCGTATCTAAAGTCGTCTATTCTATTTAGTCCTAAATCATAAACATACCCATATCCAGCTTTCCACGATAATTGGTAGATTTTATCATTAAGAATAGTCATACCTTCTGCAAAAATATGGTCCGGTAATTCTAGCTTTTTTAAAGTTTCGCCGGTCTTTGCGTTTGTGATTCTCAAGTCACTCTCTCTAAACTGTCCAGTGCTTTCATAAAGCGAGTCTCCATAAAATTCTAAACCTTGCGTGTAAGACTCTTGTAAATGAGGATAAGTAGCAATCACTTCCATTTGGTAAACCTTGGCAGGCTTAGAAGCATATCTTGTAATATGCTCAGACTTAGAAACCATGTTCCCATCTTTAAAAATATGCGCTTGAAAGGTTAATTTCCCTAAGGGTTGATTTTCTAGCTTTCGCGAAAGCGTAATACCATGTTCTCCTTCCACTTTATGATCATTTATGGTCCATAAAACAGAGTCTATACCCATTCCAGCAGCGTCTATTACTGATAAATTAATGGTGTCAGCGTTAGTGTAAGAACTTTTAGGGTTAGAAATTTCTACACTGTAATTTTCTTTAAAGGTGTCAATATCATTCTTACATGCTGTTAATAAGGTGATTGCAAGTAAGCTTGTTGCGGCATATTTCCAGTTCATAGATGGTTTTTAATGACCCGAAATATAATGATAAAAATGCTTGCTTAAAATCTTTGCAGACTATAAACAAGGTTATATATTTGCATCTGGCAAGTCCTACACAACTAGCTCCTGTTGAACTCCTCCAGGGCGGGAACGCAGCAAAGGTAAGCGGTCGTAGCAGTGTGATGTAGGTAGCTTGCCTTTTTTTATGGCTATAAGCTAAATGCAAGTGTCTCAATTCTAGTTTGTTATGAAAAAAGTAGTTCTCGTTACAGGTGGTTCTAGTGGTATAGGTAAGTCCATCGCTATCTATTTACAGGATAAAAATTATACCGTTTATGGTACGAGTCGTAACCCAGATCGCTATGCAGATAGTCCTGTAAAATTACTAGCTATGGATGTTAAAGATGCGGTATCTATTCAAAATGCCGTTGATCAACTCATTCAACAGGAATCCCAAATTGACATTCTCATAAATAATGCAGGTGTAGGAATCACAGGTCCTGTAGAAGAAACTCCTATGGATGCGATCCACGCTGCAATGGATACTAATTTTTATGGACCTTTACGTGTGTTACAGGCTGTAATGCCGCACATGCGTGAACGCAAAAGTGGTCGGGTAATTAATATCACCAGTATTGCTGGTTACATGGGGTTACCGTATCGTGGGATTTACAGTGCTAGTAAAGGCGCACTAGAAATTATTACTGAGGCATATCGCATGGAATGTGCTCATTTGAATATTCATTTTAGTAACGTAGCACCAGGTGATTTTGCAACTAATATTGCTGCCGGTAGATTTCATGCACCAGTGGTAGAAGGAAGTGATTATGCGGCTGGTTATTCTAAGACTTTACAACTTATTGACGAGCATGTAGATGATGGCAATGATCCACAAGAGATGGCAATTAAGATTTATCAAATACTAGAAGAAAAAAATCCAGGAATACATTATAAAGTAGGTAGCTTTTTACAGAAGTTCTCTATCGTTCTTAAAAAGATCTTACCTGAAAAAAGATATGAAAAGATGTTGAAGAAACATTACAAGCTTTAAAAATCACTAGCTAGTCGTTCGAGTTCTTGAAGATTTTCTATTTTAATATTCTTTCCTTGAGTAGAGATATATCCTTTTTTCTTAAAATCAGAAAGTAATCTTATACAAGATTCTGTAGCTGTGCCTATCGCTGCTGCTAGATCTTCACGTGAAAGAATTAAAGTTAGATTTCCAGTTTCATCATCTTCACCAAACTGGTCTTTTAAATACAGTATAGATTGTGCTAGTCGCTGTTTTACCGTTTTTTGGGAAAGATCTACAATCATATCATCTGCGGTACGCAGTTCTGTGGCCATGGTGACTAGTAATTTTCTAACAAAGGCTGGATTATCTGCAATACGTTGCTCTATGGTGGATTTAGGAATAAAACATACTTCCATGTCATCTAGTGCTGTGGCGCTTAAATTTGCATTTTCATCACATACTACAGAGCGCTGTCCTAAGATTTCTCCTTTAGAAGCAATTTTAACGATTTGATCACGACCTGATGAGGTCACTTTAGATAGTTTTGAGGCGCCTTCTCTAACACAATATATACCACTAAGACGCTGCCCTTCTTTAAAGATGGTAGCTCCTTTTTTTATAATTCGGGTTTCTTTTGCTCTGTTTATTTCAGTGAGTTCCTCAGTATTAAGCGCTTTAAGCGCATTATACTGTCTCACAATACAATTTTCACATTTGTTACTCATTCTTAGAACTTTACCTGCCTTAACAAATTTAAGAATTAGCGTTAAAAGTATGTTTAGTTTTTTAGTCATATTTTCACAAAATCTTGTTCAAAATAAATTAAATTTTATTGAACTAAATAAGGTGTAAAGCTGATAATTATCATATTTTAAAATGTTTACGTGATGCACTTTTGTACTTAGGTATAAAGAGCAAATAATAGTATTATGGATAATTGTTTCCATTGTGGTGATCCTTGTGTGGATCAAACCATTAAGCATGATGATAAATCGTTTTGCTGTAATGGTTGTCAACTGGTGTATGAAATCTTAAATGAAAATGATTTAGGGAATTATTATAGCCTAGATAGTAATCCAGGAATCTCGCCTAAATTCTCACGCGATAAATTTAATTTCTTAGAAAATGAAGATATTGTCGCAAAACTACTTGAGTTTAATGAAAACGATGTTCAAGTAGTTCAATTATCGATCCCTTCTATACACTGTAGTTCTTGTATATGGGTACTTGAAAATTTACAACGCATTCATAAAGGTGTAAAATCTTCTCAAGTAGATTTTCCTAAAAAACAGGTGCGAGTTACTTTTAATTCTAATGAACTCAACTTGAAAGATCTGGCAGTTCTTCTGGGAACTATAGGGTACGAGCCATACATTTCTCTAGAAGATTATGATGATAAGGAGAAAAAACCAGATCGCTCTTTAATATACAAGCTAGGTGTTGCTGGTTTTGCCTTTGGAAATGTAATGTTTTTATCATTTCCAGAGTATTTTGAAGTAGAAGAATTTTGGTTAGAGCAGTTTAAAGGGCTATTCCGCTGGATGATGTTTTTATTCTCATTGCCAGTCGTGTTTTATGCTGGTTTTGATTATATTAAGTCTGCTTATAAAGGAATTACCTCTGGTATTTT
>P_2C_Liq_1_UnCtyDRAFT_1000099_pt1 | contig 35066 bp, 36 predicted proteins | sample Pon2CUnioCityCA_2_FD_10234 | JGI IMG/M metagenome (IMG submission 10234) | reverse complement strand
AGGGATAGAGCCGCCACTGTGTCTGAATTATCAGTCCGAGGGGGCAACGGCTCGCCCCCGCGACGACCCGACCAGAAGATGCCAGCGAGCAGGGCAACAATGCCAAGACTCAGCAGCAGCATCAGTTGCAGAGGTCGAACGCGGTGTTGCAGTCTCTTTGGCATCGTCGTTGAGAAAAGAGTTGAGGAGAGAACAAGGATATCGAAGACATTTTGGCTCAGGTCTAGCTCATCGCGATGGATTTCCTAAAGGCGATGAGCTTAAGATTGGCCGGGAATTCCCATGAATTGTAACAATGGCACCCGAAATTGGGGCGAGGGGTCAGACTGGGACCGCGATCGTCACAGGTCGCCATAATTCTTGTACATTAGACAGGGTAGATCCTACGAAAGACCTTTTGTTAAGCATTGACAATGACCTTATCACCCTCATTTAATTTTGTTATCGATCCCGGTGGATTTTCACCCCTTTTAGCCACAGCAACGGAAGCAGAAGCCGATGGAGCAACAGTCTTAGGCGGTGTTCTGCTGAGTTTAATTGTAATTTACCTGGCCAGCAAGCTGGGGGGCGAAATTTGTGCGCGCATCAATCTTCCTCCCGTGTTAGGAGATTTGGTGGGTGGAGTTGTCGTCGGTATTTCAGTCTTAAACCTGATTATTTTCCCCGAGAGTGGGGCGCAAGCTGGCGACTCTCTGATTTTTCGCTTCATTGAAGCGACGGGGGAACTGACCCCTGAAACCTTAGCCGCCTCTTTCTCTGCCGAGAGTGAAGTGATTAATATCCTCTCGGAATTGGGGGTGATTATTCTCCTGTTTGAAATCGGTTTAGAGTCCGAGCTTGGGGAACTGATTAAATATGGTCCCCAAGCTGCCATTGTTGCCGTTGTCGGGGTTGTCGCACCCTTTGCTATGGGAACGGCTGGCCTGATTTACCTGTTTGAGACCCCAGCCATTCCGGCCATTTTTGCCGGTGCAGCTCTGACGGCAACGAGCATTGGTATCACCGCTAAAGTCTTGGCAGAAATTAATAAACTCAGTTCCAAAGAAGGACAGATCATCATCGGGGCAGCGGTTCTCGATGATATTTTGGGAATCGTCGTCCTGGCTGTGGTCGCCAGTTTAGTTAAAACTGGGGAAGTCCAGGTCAATAATATTCTCTTTCTAACCGTTAGTGCTGGAGCCTTTCTCATTGGCACGATTTTAGTGGGTCGCCTGCTGGCCCCTTATTATGTTTCCCTGGTGGACAAACTGAAAACTCGTGGTCCCCTGTTGATCGTTTCGCTGATTGTCATGTTTCTGTTGTCCTATGTAGCAGCGGCGATTCAACTTGAGGCGATTCTTGGGGCCTTCGCGGCTGGCTTGATTCTCGGCGAAACGGAAAAACGGCATGAGTTAGAAGAACAGGTGATTCCTGTGGCAGATATGCTGGTTCCCGTCTTCTTTGTCGTGGTCGGTGCCCGTACCGATTTGGCGGTGTTAAACCCAGCGGTTCCCAGTAATCGCGAGGGCTTGATTATTGCCACCTTCCTCATTGTGGTGGCGATTATCGGTAAAGTCGTCACCGGCTTCACTATTTTTGGCCAACCGGATACCAATCGTTTGGCGATTGGTGTGGGGATGATTCCTCGGGGTGAAGTGGGCCTTGTCTTCGCTGGTGTGGGTGCGGCGAGTGGGGTTCTCTCGGAATCTCTCGAAGCTGCCATCATCGTCATGGTCATCGCGACGACCTTTGTGGCGCCGCCGATGTTACGCTTGGTTCTCGAACGAGGTGATGCGGCAAAGGCCAAGGCAGTCGAAGAGGGCTGAAGAGGCCCAACGCTGGCTCATTTTTCTGACGAGCCGGAGCCTCAACTAACGGCCTCACAAGACTCAGAGAGACTTCACATGAAGATGAAGTCTCTCTGGCTGGACTGGCTAGGTGCGACTAGGCGCTAACCTCAACCTCGCTGGTGTCGACCTCGCTGGCTCCTTCTACGCCCTCGGCAATACTGACGAGGCGATCGAGATCCTCTTGAGTCGGCACAGTGCCTTTGAGAACCACTTTCGTCCCGAGTTGGGCAACCCAAATGGTTTCAAGGTCATTGGTGTCCGGGTTATCGTCAAAAGCCCGCACTACTCGTTTGGCTAACCCACTTTGGTCATATTTGCCATCGAGGCCAACTCGTTCGGGGGGAATGGGTTCCCCGGATTCAGCTTCCTCGGCTGACGTGGCGCCCGCAGCAGCGGCAGCAATACTGCCTCCAGCCTGTTCTACGGCTTCTTTGATGGGCATCGGCGGAAACTCGTAGGCTTTTTCCTCTTCTTCTTTACCAAAAATTCGGCTTAACCAACTCATAGATCGTTTTCTCTTTGTTTTTACAGTTTCGAGCCGTTTTTATGATACAAGTAACGATTGGTTGCCTAGGAAATTCTTAAGAAAAAACACACAATGAAACACACGCTCTCGGTTTTGGTGGAAGATGAGGCGGGCGTGCTGACTCGTATTGCGGCACTGTTCGCCCGTCGTGGCTTTAATATCGAAAGTTTGGCAGTGGGAACCGGGGAACAGGGTAATGTCTCCCGGGTGACGATGGTGGTCAATGGGAATGACCAGGTCATTGAGCAAATTGTCAAACAACTTTATAAGTTGATCAACGTCCTCAAGGTTCAGGATATTACCGAGATTCCCTGTGTGGAACGGGAGTTGATGTTGGTGAAGGTCAATGCGACGAGTAGCACCCGCTCGGAAATTGTGGAGTTGGCCCAGATTTTTCGCTCTCGGGTGGTGGATGTGGCGGACGACTCGTTAATTCTTGAGGTGGTGGGAGATCCCGGCAAGATGGTAGCCTTTGCTCAGGTGTTACAGAAGTTTGGCATTCGTGAGATTGCTCGAACTGGTAAAATTGCCCTAACTCGCGAATCTGGTGTTAATACGGAGTTTCTGCGACTGTCGGAAGGCAAATTTTGACGTCGCTCAGACGAGGTGTGTTGCATCGGGCTTGTTGGATAAGGCTTGTCGGAGAGGACGGGTTAGATAGGATGATTGCGGCCGACTCGCGGGGCGATCGCAAGGAGCCAGTAGCAACGAAATGGAGTGATACTCGCCAAGACTCCCTTTCACCTGGCTTGGGGGCGTCACAGGCATTTACGGACGATAGACTAAGACATCATGAAAAAACTGCTTAAGGGTCTACGACAATTTAAGTCGAATTATTTTAGTACCCACCAAGAACTCTTTGAACAGTTGTCCCATGGGCAAAAACCGAGGGTTCTGTTTATTACCTGTTCGGATTCACGGATTGACCCGAATTTGATTACTAATGCCGAAGTTGGGGAATTGTTTGTTATCCGCAATGCGGGGAATATCATTCCCCCGTTTGGGGCAGCCAATGGCGGTGAAGGTGCGGCTGTTGAGTATGCGGTGCAAGCTCTGGGGGTTGAGCATATCATCGTCTGCGGCCATTCTCACTGTGGTGGGATGAAGGGATTACTCAAACGCAGCAGCTTAGAGGAGGAGATGCCTCTGGTGTATGAGTGGCTCCGTCATGCTGAAGCCACTCGGCAACTGTTGAAGGAAAATTATTCGCATTTGGATGGGGAAACCCTGTTAGAGGTAGCGGTGGCGGAAAATGTCCTGACTCAAATTGAGAATTTACGGACGTATCCGGTGATTCACTCGAAGCTGTATCGCAATAAGCTCCATTTGCACGCCTGGATTTATCATATTGAGACCGGGGAGGTGCTTGAGTACGACAGTATTCGTCATGATTTTGTGCCACCGGATGAGAATGCGATGCTCGAAGCCTCTCCGGTACAATGTTTTCTCTCGTTACCTGAGGATGTGGAGGAGTTGGTGCCGGGGTATCGACGATCGCCGGATCAAGAACAGTCTACAGAGTCGGTGGCCCAAAGCGATCGCGACCCCAATATGCCTTGGCTATCGGCGGAACAGGTGGCTCGCATCCATCACGGGTCGAATGGGAGTCGGTAAGCTGTGATGAGTGACGATCCCATAACGATCAAACTTGCTCAATTTCTTAAGTGGGTTGGCGCGGTCAATACTGGAGGTGAGGCGAAAGTGTTAATTCAGTATGGCGAAGTGCTTGTCAATGGCGCGGTGGAAACTCGTCGCGGTCGTAAACTTGTGCCAGGAGATGTGGTTGTGGCCCAAGGACAGGTGTATGAGGTGGCCGAGGAGGAAGAGGCTTAGGGGAGACGTTTAAGGGAGGCGTTCACGGGAGCGATCGCAAGACAGCGACCAAAGGCGAGGTTCCCCCGTTTAAGGACTCCTGGGGACTAGCCTCGGTTTGATTCATGAGAATCACGGGTATACAAGCCGCTTGGCAACGGTCGAGGATCGCCTGGTAGCGTTGGCCGGTGCGAGATAGCTGCACTTGGGGAATTAGAGTCGAGGGGATGCCAATGCCAAAGGGATAGCGGCCGGCCCCACGTACAATGATGTCGGAGAGTTGTTCTAGGCAGATGTCTGGATGCAAGCTAACGATAATACCAGGATAGGGGCGATCGCTCGGGGTTTGTTCTTGGATGGCGTGATGAAGGCCGATTAAGGCTTCGGGATTGCCTAAGTTGGTGATTTCGATGATATCGGCGGTCTGGAGAATTTCTTTGAGCGTCAGATGATGGTGATGGACGGGTTGGCCCTGAGAGTCGGGGCGATTGTCGCTGATATCCTTTTCGTCAAGGGTAAGCCAGAGTTTGCAGCGGTGATGGCCATTCCCTTGAGTCTGCTCTTGGTTAGCCTGAAATTGGGCGATCGCGGCGGCCCCTTGTTTGGGATTTTCCCGCAAGTCGATGCGTAAGGCCGCTACCTGCTGTCGTTGCAACTGCTGGTAAAAGGAGGCATCGAGGGGCAAACTNGGACAAGGGACAATCCAATGATGGCGATGGTGAGGGAGACAAGGGCGATCGCCAAATAATTCGTTGGTATGACGTTTTAACAGCCGTTCACCGCGAAAGAAAGCCCGAGGAGAGGGATGCTGAGGTAATAGGGTCGGGTTAATCCGACAGACTGCGCCGAGGGAGGCGATCGTTCCATCGAGGTGTGGCAAAACACTACTAATCCCGCTATCGAGAGAGGATAACCCCCAAGGCATTAAGGCCCGTTCGAGTTTCTGAGCATCCCGTTGCTGTAAGGCCAAATAATAGGCCAAGTTCCACGCTGCACTACGAAAGCTACTGCGCCAAATAAAGGGTCGCCATTGTGCAAAGGAGTGGGTTGCATCCCGGATGATGGCTTTGCGAAGTTCAATTAGTTGTGCAAGTAAGGTTTCTGGAGGGGAGAAATCTACGACCACAGCCTAATCCTCTGAAATAACTTGAATCGTCAATGGGTGAATGGATCGTTATCGCCACGTACAATGCACAACTGCCAAATACACAACTGCTAAATGCACAACTGCCAAATACACAACTGCCAAATACACAACTGCCAACAGTCATTCTAAACGACCCCGTCTGGGTTAGCGAGATGGGAAAAACCTCACCCTACCCGGTGGGGTGGATGAGGTATTCAGGTTGGGATTGAATTGAACAAGCGCGATCTGTCTTTGAGCATATCCAAATGGAGGCGAGATCTGCCTCTATCTGGGGACAGACTTGTTGAGCGGTTCACACCTGCCGCAAACGGGAGATCAAATATACTTCTTGAGCAGTAACTCTAACTTGCTTTTTGTGGTTTCAGGAACCTTCTCCCAGGGAGTTAAGACGGCAAACTTTAAGGCCGAATGGGCCTCACTAACAAAGGGATTCCCATGGAGACGAGCGACGACATCGCGAATCACCTGTTGAGCATTTTCAGCATTTAAACGGAGGTTATTGACCACCATCTCAACGGTGACACTATCATGATCCGAGTGCCAGCAATCGTAGTCGGTGACGAGGGCTAGGGTGGCGTAGGCGATTTCGGCTTCTCGGGCCAGTTTGGCTTCGGTGAGGTTTGTCATCCCGATGACACTAGCGCCCCAACTGCGGTAGAGATGGGATTCCGCGCGGGTTGAGAAGGCTGGCCCCTCCATACAGACATAGGTTCCCCCTCGGTGAATGGTCACGCCATCGAGGGACAGAGAACTGGCACTGTCGGCGATGAGGCTGGCGAGTTGAGGACAAACGGGATCGGCGAAACCAATATGAGCGACGAGTCCCTCAGCAAAAAACGTCGCGGTGCGATGTTGAGTGCGATCGATAAACTGATCGGGAACCACCATGTCTAGGGGTTTGATCGCTTCGGCCAGAGATCCCACGGCTGAGGCGGAAATGAGGTATTGTACGCCAAGCTGTTTGAAGGCATGGAGATTGGCTCGGAAGGGAAGTTCTGACGGAGACAGATGATGATGCCGTCCATGTCGCGCTAAGAAGGCGACGGGAACACCTTGTAAGGTTCCGGTCACGATCGCATCGGAAGGCGCTCCAAAGGGGGTATTAAGCTGATGTTCTTGGCGGTTTTCCAGGTCATCCATTTGGTAGAGTCCACTACCGCCAATGATGCCGATGGCAATATCCGTCATGGTGTTCAAGGATAGAAGGGGCGTTTTGCACAATAGAGGTTATTTGGCGGTTATGGCAATGGCGATCGCCCCGGTTAGGAGTCCTAAGGCGCCGGAAAAGGCCATCAGGGTCCCTAGGGGAATGGGAACCGAGGCGAACATGAGAAACTGCACGGAGACGGCGCTGGCGTTCTGGACGGCCAACATGGCGATCGCTACCACCCACAGGGCAATCAGGCTAGAAATGAATAGCAGGGAAATACGAGTCATACCAGGGAGAAGGTCTTAGACCCCTCATTAAGCATCAACAGGGGACAATTGCTCAGAGTTTTAGACTGATTTTAGAGGCATTATTTTAGCTCAAACCAACCCAATTAAGCACAATCCAAAACAGACCAAAAAATACAGCAAAATCTTTACCCAGAGGGGCTTTTACTGCCTAAAACCGTCCTATTTTGTGTGACTCAAGTAAGGCTTGATGAGTCACTCAACGGCAGACAGGACGGTTCTGGAACCGGTGCTAAGACCTGTCCTTGTAACCGTTCAATTTCTTCTTCCATATCTTCATTACGATCCTTAGGTTTCAACCAGTCTGGCCACAAGCCAATCAAAAAGGTTCGCGTTTCAAAACTTGCACTGCGCACCGGTTGCGGGAGAAACTCCCAGCGATCGCCATCCAAGAGAAAAAAGATGGCAATCAAGATCACTGCCCAGAAACCCACTTTTTTTGCATTCATCGCCAGTAAGCGGGGGTATTTAGCGCCCGCTGATTGTACTGCGTCTTTAGCTTACCGTTTCGGGCGGACGATGTTGAGTCCATCCCTCAAGTCCTTCGAGTTGAGCTGCCAGTTGCAAGACTTGAGCATCTGCACCGGGCTTTCCGACTAATTGTACACTCATCGGCAGTCCTCGCTCATCGAAGCCGGCCGGCAAGGAAATGGCAGGCTGGCCCGTGGCATTGAAGGGAGGACAGGGCATTACCCAGTGACTGACAGCCGCAAACGTCTCTTCAGGGCTGCGATCGGCCCATTCACCAATTTTAATAATGGGATGGGCATACGTGGGCAACAGCAAGATATCCCAATCGGCGAAGAAACCAACAATTTGGCGCGAAAGAAAGTGTAGTTGGGCCATTGACTGCCAGAGGTCAGCGGCGGTCCCGGCCTGTTCCATCAGCCAGCGATTAATGGGGCTGAGAGCTTCGGGAGGAACCCCTGTCGCGGCAATAGCACTGGCAAACACCTGTTGAAAAGGCGCGGCTAAATGGGAAAAATCGGGACAGCCAACCCCCAGTTCATGGCCCAACTGAGCCAGTTGCTCAGCGGTTCTCTCAATAGCGGCTTGACAGTCTCGGTGGATGGGCCAATCAGGAATTTTCGAGGCCACAGCAATTTTGAGACGTGGAGGCGCGTGCTGAGTTTGTTCGAGGAAGGAGGTTTCGGGGTTGGGGAGCCAATAGGGATCTCCGAGAACATAACCGGCCATGACATCGAGCAGGGCCGCTGCATCTCGGACGGTGCGAGTTAGGGGTCCGGGTGTGGCCAGTCCCATGAGATGTTCTCCTTCGGGGGCTTGAGAGATGCGCCCTCGGGAGGGTTTGAACCCCACCAAGCCACAACAGCCGGCCGGCCCGCGCACGGAGCCGCCGCCATCGGAGCCGTGAGCTAGGGGCGCTAAGCCAGCCGCCACAGCCGCCGCCGCGCCACCACTAGAGCCACCGGGGGTATAGTCGAGATGCCAGGGATTGCGGGCTGAGGGCAGGCCCATGGGTTCGGTGAAGGGCATGGAGCCGAGTTCTGAAGTCGAGGTTTTACCCAGGAGGTTAAACCCGGCGGCTTCAATGGCTTGGACATGGGCGGGGGTGTACTCAGCAATGCGATCGCGCAGGGCGGCCAAGCCTCGCATACAGGGGAGTCCGGCAACAGGGGCTAAGTCTTTGATGGGCATGGGAACCCCGAAAAAGGGCGGTAAGCCGGCGCGATCGCTCTGGCTCCATTGCTCGTTTTGTTGTTTCGCGGTGTTAATGGCTCGTTCTTCGGCAACGGTAATGTACGCCCCGAGGCGATCGTTGTGGTGGGCAATGCGATCGAGATAGACTTGGGTCAATTCTAGGGGGGAGACCTCCCCAGAGCGAATTAAGGCAGCTTGATCGAGGGCAGAGGAAAAGGCTAAATCTGTGGGGTTCATAACGACGTGATTTGGGGGAACGACAAGGGAACAACTGCCCTTCAGTCTAAGATCGCCCCGGTTCCCTCTGCCTCAACCTTCTGATACAGTTTCAATGCTGTCCTGTTTAACCGCAAAGTATCGCCGCAAATCTAAGCCCAAGGACAGCAACAGGCGAGACAGTTGAGAATCTGGCACAAGGCTGCCTTGTTAAAGGCTTCAGGCTATGTGGGATTGATTGTATATGGCATTGATTGTATGTGGCCTTGTGACGATGGGGCCTTTGGTAGAGTGTGGAGGGGACGGCTGCCATAGTTTTACCTTAACACCCTAACGATTGACATCATGAAACGAACAGTTTGGCTCTCGATCGCCGCGATCGCCTTCCTCGGACTCCCCGAACCTGCCCGCTCCCAAGAGTTTGAAGGTTGCTTTTTCGTGGATAGCCATGGTCAGCTTATCAATTTAGATAATCTCTGTCCGAGTCCCCCCGATTCAGGAACAGCCGAGAGTTCCGTCTCTCCTGGGGCAGCAGCTGGCTCTGACTCTCAGGCGGCCGCCTTGATCGAAGTGCCAATTTTGCGCCGTGTTGGGGGCATTCCGGTGGTAGAAGTCAATTTTAACGGCCGTCGTTCCTATGAAATGCTGTTCGACACCGGGGCCAGTGGTACGGTGATTACGGCACAAATGGCTCAGGAATTAAACATCGGCCGGGCCGGGACAGCTACCATTGACACCGCCAGTCAACGGGGGGTTCAAATGGATATCGGCTATGTGGCCTCGATGGAACTCAGTGGAATCGTACTGCGAAACACCCCCGTCACGATTGGGCCACCGAGCTTAGATCGGGGGCTGTTGGGACAGGACTTTCTCGATGGCTATGATGTCACCATTCGGGAAAATAGCCTGGAATTTGCCCGACGTAATTAGGGCTTAATTAGGGCTTAACTCCAGTCTTCCTCGTCAGCTTTGCGGGTTCCCACATTGAAAACACGGGCGCTACCGTGCAGTTGCCGGGTTTTGGTAAAGAGGTCTTCTTCACTGAGATTCCAGCGTTTGAGCAAGGTATCGAGGTCTTTTTGAATATCTCGTGCGCCGGGAAATCCGTTGTAGCGAACCCGTAATCGAGCCAGTTCTGCCAGGTTGAGATCATTGGGGTCGGCGGCGAGTAAGCTGTTAATGGCGGCGCGATCGAGTTTGGCTTGGGGATGTTGTTGGTCTTTCATGTGGCAAAGGCTTTCACGTTGCAAAGGCTTTCAGGTGAAACGTTAAAGGGTCGGACTTTCAATTGAAAATAGGTCTTCCTCTAATTCCGACTCCTGAACGGGACTGGGTTCAACCACATAGGGAAGACTGGCCCCCTCTAAGCCTCGTTTGATATGTTGGGGCGTTTCCTCGAACAGCACAAAGAGGGGAAAGATGCGTTGAGCGGCTTCACTGTAGATGTGACGATAGCGATAGGGCATCACCCATTCGTAGCCGCGATCGAGTAAGACTTGGGTTTGTCGCCAGCGTAGCAGTAAGTCGGAGAAGTCTTCTTGAGGGCGATGGATGAGGATAAAGATCTCAACCCCGACTTTCACTTGCCAGTCAGGTTCACACATGATAATCCCCAACTCGCAGGGTAAACAAACGGTCTCGCCGGCGCGAATGTCTAAGCCACTTAACCCCCGTTGACTGAGGGATTCCCGGAGGCGAACGAGGGGAAATGGCAGCAAAATCAAGCTATCATCGGGGCGCCGCAAACTGGGAATGGCTTCTAGGTAGGGGCGATATTGTCGCAACAACTCCAGGGTATCTGGCGTATCGCAGTAGCGAGCGATCGCGTTTTCATAGGAAGATTTTTGAACAAACATAGTCAAATGGGGTCAGGCCCTAGGCTCTTCTCTCCATTCTAATCAGACTCGTGAAGGCCGGCAGTGATAGCGTTGGTAGGGAATCCCGAGACGGTAGTAGTCATCGGGGCGGCGATCGCAGATGAGGGATTCTCGGTTAACCTGTTGAGGATACTCGGCTTCTCGTAGGCCTGGGGCAATGATCCAGAGATCTAAATCTTCTAAATCTTCTAAATCTTCGGGAGTCGATCGCCCCGAGGGAGGAATTCCGGGAAGTTGGGCCAGTTGTTGCCAGGTTTGCTCGTATCCGGCGTCACGGGGGAGAAAGGCCACGGCAGTCTTGGGGGGAAGTTCGAGGGCAAAACTTAGCCCCAGGGCGATTTCTTGGCTGTTTTCATAGCCGATCACCACTTCTAAGGCTGAGGCGGGCGATCGCTGCAATTGTTGGGCCACCTGACGCGGCTGATAGGGTTTCTCAAAGGCGAGGCCCGAAATCACGACTAGGCTACTGATAGCTCCCATCATCAGGGCAATGGCGGGAATTTTGGGGGATGTGTAGGTGCTTAATGCAGCGGCGACTAGGGCGCAGAGACTGGGATAGTAGACGAAGTGATAGCGTGGGGCGATGGTGATATCTTTGCCTAAGCCATAGACGATGACGACAAAACCCAATAGACTCCAAACTGTCACCAGAATCAGGATCACTAGGGGCAGTCGCGAGGCTTGGGAACGCCATAGACGTTGCCCACCTTGCCAGGCGGTGATTCCTAACCAAAGGCTAAGGCCAACCATGAGGATCGCGGCGGGGATGGCGATCGCCAACGGTTGATGTTCGACGGGTAATGTCACCCACATCACCACCCAACTGGCTAGGGTTTGCACCAGGGGGGCGACGTGATCGGTCCAACTCGGTTCAAAGGGTTGGAACCAGTCGGTTTCTGAGCGTTGTAGATGTTGGCTGAGGTGAGATAGCCAGGGCAAAAAGACTAGCCCGGGTAAGATGAGGCTGAGAAGATGACTGAGGGGAATGGCCCGAGAAGATGGATTTTCGGAGATGACGCGAGGTTTGATGCCCAGGCTAGGGGCAAACTTGAGGGCAAGAGTAAGACTGAGGTAGGTGGTGATTTGGGCGATGTAGGCGATCGCCATAAAGTAGTGGCTATAGAGTCCGATGCTATGGCAGAGAACCCAGAGGGGGCGAGTTCCTCGGGGTAGGGGGCGATCGCCCCATTGGCACTGTCCCCAACGGATGAGCGCCCCTAAACTGAGACTAATCAGCAATAGGGGTAGGGTATAGTGACGGGCTTCTTGGGAGAGATAGACGGCGAAGGGAGATAAGGCGATTAAGGCCGCCGCTAACAATCCTGCTTTTCGGGAAAAGGCTAGACGATTAAGCCAGTAGAGGCTGGGAATAGCGAGAATCCCCAATAGAGCCGGCAGCGATCGCAGCTGTTGAGCCAAAGATAGGTTCAGAGGGGCAATCAGATGCAACCAATGCTGAAGCCAGCAAAAAAATAGAGGCGGATGCGTCGATTCACGGCTGAGCGTTATGGCAATTTGCTGACAACTGGCCTCAGGGTTGAGACTCAGCTGCGATCGCAAAGCCGAGACGGAGATAAATTCAGCTTGGGGAATGTCCGCCATCCCTCGCCCGAAACTAAAAATCGCGGTGAGGAGTTCATCGAGCCAGAGGGCTTTTTCTCCTAAATTCAGCCCCCGCAATAGTCCCCCCAGAATAACGATCATCAATAACAGTCGCCAGGGTTGACCGATAGCACGCCCCCGATTCCCTGCCATCAGAGTTCCCGTTGGAGGGTATCGGCCAGCTTCTCAGCTAATCCTGCAATCCAGGTTTCATCTTGTTTGCTGTAACTGCGGGGGGCATTAGCCCCTAAAATCATCAATCCTTCACCGCCAATGGGTTGACAAATAACTCCTTGTGTGTTATTGGGCAGATAATTAAACTCAAGTCGACCAGGATAGAGGTCAAGTTTAACGAGATAGATAGGTTTTTGGGTTTGGATGGCCCGTTGGGCGATCGCTCCAAGTTCCACCGTCGTCTGTTCGGCCAAAATTCCCCGTCGCAGTAGCACCCGTCCGCGATACCAAACCACCAAGGTTTTCGTGACCGTATTGGTCAATAATAACTGAGAGGACCAAGCCAACTCTCGCTGCACCGAATCGGGTAAATCCTCAGCCAGTTCCAGGCCTTCTTCTCCCAGCAAAATGACCGAATCGGGAGGTTTCGGCTGTACTCGTTGCCAGAGTAACCCCGTCAGAATCAACACCGCACAGATAATCGCCCCGAGAACATCAGAGCGAACCTGCCAAGTGGTGAGATTATCGGTTAATAAGCGATTCACTAGGAGTAGAGTCCCTCCCAGAGACCCTACAACAATGGGAATTTGCCTTAGTATGGCGTTGGTGTCGGACACGGGAATAGTTAATAGTGAATAGTTAATAGTGAATAGTTAATAGGGAACACCGGAATAGAAACAGAAATCATGTCGGGGCGTACCACCAGTAGTACGCCCTCTAAAACCCTATCGCCTCAGTGTGATCGCCTCAGTGTGATCGCCTCAGTGTGATCGCCTCAGTACAATGGACAGGGAGCTATTCTTCTCCGGGTTCGATGATGCGTTGGAAGAGATATCCTGTTCCTCGGGCGGTGAGGATTAACTCCGGGTTGCTGGGATCTTCTTCGAGTTTGGCTCGCAGTCGGGAGATATGTACATCTACCACTCGCGTATCGACGTGACGTTCGGGGGTATAGCCCCAAACCTCTTGTAGGATTTCTGAGCGGGAGAAGGGTTCTCCTGAGCGGCTAACGAGTAACTCTAACAAACTAAACTCCATCCCTGTTAAACGGATACGTTCGTCGCCCTTATACACCTGGCGTTTATTCGTATCAATGCGAATTGTATTAACCTGGATTACGCCCGAACTGGGAATCCCGGTACTGTTAATTTTGTCTACCCGTCGCAACACCGAGCGAATTCTCGCTTCGAGTTCTTTTGGCGAGAAAGGTTTGACTACATAGTCATCAGCCCCTAACTCTAAGCCGGTGATGCGATCGGCAACATCCCCTAACGCTGTCAACATAATGATGGGAACATCCGATTCTTTGCGGAGTTCCTGACAGACACCATAGCCGTCGAGTTTTGGCATCATCACATCCAACACCACCAAATCCGGTTGGCTGTCGCGAAAGGTGTCGAGGGCTTCTTCACCATCAGCCGCCGTCACCACATCGTAACCAATCATGGCCAGGCGGGTTTCCAAAATACGACGGATGCTGGCTTCATCGTCAACAACGAGAATTTTTTCTTTTTGACTATCCAATGTCCTTCAAGCCTCTTAAACGAACCTTTATTTTGATAAAGTTTGTTACCGTACACTATAAGATACTACCCCATTGAGGTTTAGAATCAAGTTGAAATCCTGTCTAGGGTTATCTTTCAGGGTTTCACCAGGATTCAAAGCGGCTCTCGGGATGACTGAGGGTGGCTGACCTTGTCCCCACCACTGAGTCATTATGGCAAAGCCTCGTACAATTTATGTTTGTCAGGAATGTGGTGCTGAGTTTCCTCAATATTTTGGTCGTTGTACCAATTGCGGGGCCTGGAACTCCCTCGTGGAAACGGAACCCATCGAAGCCCTGACGACGACGCGCCCCGCGAGTGCGGTAGCCTGGAATCGTAATCTCAATGCTGCCAATGGTGAGAAATCCGAGGGCCAACCTCGGGCGTCGGTGCGTTTGTCCGAAATTGCCGATGCGTCGGTGGCGCGGATGCCGTCGGGGTATGCGGAACTCGATCGCGTCCTCGGGGGGGGGATTGTACCGGGATCGTTGGTGCTGATTGGCGGTGAACCGGGGATTGGTAAATCGACTCTATTGCTGCAAACGGCCAGTGGTTTGGCTCAACAGTCACGGGTTCTCTATGTCTCGGCAGAGGAGTCGGGGCAACAGATTAAATTACGCGCTCAGCGGCTCCTCGATGGGCATCCTCACGTCGAAAATTCTGCCAATGAGTCCCCCGCTGCTGACCCCCAACAACGGGGTGATTTGGGGGCAAATTTGGGGGCAAATTCGGGGGGAACCAGGGAGCAAGAGGGAGAGCCGGAGTTAGGAGAAGGAACGCTGGCCGTCGAGCCGAATTTCTTTCTGTTGCCGGAGACGGATTTAGAGGCAATTTTACGGGAGTTGGAATCCCTGAAGCCCGACTTTGCGGTGATTGATAGTATTCAAACGATTTATTTTTCGTCTTTGACATCGGCACCCGGTTCAGTGGCTCAGGTGCGCGAATGTACGTCGGCTTTGATGCAGGTGGCCAAGCGCGAGAATATTACTTTATTTGTGGTGGGCCATGTGACCAAAGATGGCTCGATCGCGGGGCCAAGGGTGTTAGAACACTTAGTGGATACGGTGTTGTTTTTCGAAGGCGATCGCTTCGCGAGTCACCGTATTTTGCGATCGATGAAAAACCGCTTTGGAGCGACTCATGAGATTGGGGTTTTTGAAATGATTGCTAATGGCTTACGAGAAGTGGCTAACCCCTCAGAGTTATTTATGGGAAGTCGGGATGAGACGGTATCGGGAACCTGTACCGTGGTCGCCTGCGAAGGGACACGACCCATTTTAGTGGAGTTGCAGGCCCTGGTGAGTCCGGCGAGTTTTGGCTCTCCTCGCCGTAGTGCGACGGGGATTGATAGTAACCGCCTGCAACAAATTTTAGCGGTGTTAGAGAAGCGGGTGGGGGTTCCTCTGTCCAAGTTGGATACGTATCTGGCTTCGGTGGGAGGGATTCGCGTCGAGGAACCGGCCGCTGATTTAGGAGTGGCCATCGCCGTGGTTTCCGGGTTTCGCGATCGCCTCGTGGACCCCCATACCGTGCTTATTGGCGAAGTGGGGTTAGGGGGACAGGTACGCCAAGTGTCTCAATTAGAACTGCGCTTGCGCGAAGCGGCTAAACTTGGGTTCAAACGGGCCATTATTCCCAAAGGACAGAACCCGCCGGAATTAGGCTTAAAACTGCTTCCCGTGGCCCGAGTTCTCGATGCTATCTTAGAAGCGATTCCTTCAGCATCTAGCGCCTCCCCAGAGGCGATCGACTCCGGTGAAACTCAACCCGCTTTAAGTCTTCCTCCTTTCGATTTAGCTGAGGATGAGGACGATTGGGATGATGAGCCGCTAAATACTGATGGAGCCGAAACCGACCTATTTTGAGGTCACTCGTGTCACCATAGACAGAGAACGATTGGATTCATGGCCGGTCACGAACTGGCTTGATCTCGGTGAAATCCCTCTCCCGTTCTTTGTCGATGTCCTGTTGCGTATGCGATTCTACCTGAATGATGCACGTGGGTTTCTGGTCAATTCTCCTTGGAACCATGTCCTGGCTGGGAGAGTTGGGGATATCAAGTCCATTGGTCTGGCTCATGTCTCTAGGAATCCCCCTATGGGGAATCGTTTGGCTGTTGGCCAGACAACAGAGTCAACCGCATCGAGAGTCGATATCCCCAGTTCCCCCCGATTCTGCTACTATGCCCACCTCACCGAACTCACACCCCAATGCTTCAGCGTCAGAGTCGTTTGAGGCTGAAGCGCTGCATAAGTTACGCGTGTTTATCGAACAGAGTCCCATGGCTGTGATTGAGTGGGACTTGAAGTTTTCTGTACGGTCTTGGAACCGGGCCGCTGAAGCGCTATTTGGTTACAGTGAAGCACAAGTGTTGGGTAAACACGCCAATGAAATTATCGTTCCTGATGAGGAGCAACCTCATCTCGATGCGATGTTGTCTAAGGTATTGCAACAACAGCCGGGGGAAAGCCGTAGCCGCCATCGCCATGTGAACCGCCGGGGGGAGAGCCGGGTGTGTGACTGGTATAACACCCCGATGCTCAATGCTTCAGGGGAGGTGATTGGAGTCGCATCCTGGGTGCAGGATAGGACTCAAGGACAACAGGTTGACGAGTCGTTGCATCAAGGGTGTACGGATTTAGAGGCGCAAGTGCGCGATACAGCAGCGGAATTGTCTCAGGCGAACCAGGCTCTGACTCATGCAATCCAAGAACGAGAACGGATTGAAGCTGAACGTTGGGAATTTTCGGCGCTGCTGCAAGCGACGTTTGATTCGACGGCTGATGGGATTGTTGCGGTGGATCTGAGTTTACGGGTTATTAGTTATAACCGTCAGTTTCAGGAGATGTGGGGACTTGAGAGTTCTCTGCTGGCGGGGCGGGATGGATTGGCGATTTTAGGGGCCGTTGAGCCACTGTTATGTGATCCTGAGGGGTTCAAACAACAAATTGATTTTTTGTTGGAGCATCCTGAGGATAAGAGTTTTGATCAAGTTCATCTTAAAGATGGACGAGTTGTTGAGCGTTACTCTCAACCGCAGATTATCGGCGATCGCATCGTCGGACGAGTCTGGAATTTCCGAGATGTGACGGAACGAGAACGCACGGAAGAAGGCTTACGTCTGACTCAGTTTGCGGTGGATGCTTGTGCGGATTTAGTCTTTTGGCTCGACTGCGAGGGGAATTTCACCTATGTCAACGATGCTGCTTGTGAGACCCTCGGCTATAGCCGAGAAGACCTCCTCAACCGCCGCATTTTTGACCTCGATCGCTCTATGACGTCTGAGCGCTGGCAGGAGCATTGGCAGGCGTTACGAGAGCAATCTTCGTTGCAGTTTGAGGCCTTCCATGTGACGGCGACGGGGGAGACGATCCCGATGGCGATTACGGCTAACTATGTCCATTTGGGCCAGACGGAGTTAAATTGCGCTTTTGCTCGCGATATCCGCGATCGCGTGCGCACGGAAATGGCGCTACGGGAGAGTGAACAGCGTTTTCGGGATGTGTCTGAGGCGGCGGGCGAATATCTCTGGGAAACGGATATTCAGGGACGCTATACGTTTGTCAGCGATCGCGTGTTAGCAGTCAAAGGCTATCCCTCGTCACAACTTCTCGGAGAATCCCCGTTGAAATTTATGGCCCCGGAGGATATCCCTCGGTTTGAGGAGATTTTGGCCCAGGCGAAGGAACAAGGCCAACGATTCAAAATCGAACATCGAGATATTCTCCCTGATGGAACGGTTGTTTGGGAACAAGTCAATGGGATTGCGCTGCTCGATGATGAGGGCCAGGTGATTGGTTTTCGGGGTGCGGGATTGAGTATTACTGAACGCAAGCAGAATGAGGAACGCCTACGCCGTCAATTTCTGGCGGTTGAGGCGGCGATGGATGGGATTGCTTTACTCGATGCGGCGTCAGGAACCTATGTCTATCTCAATCAAGCTCATGTGGAGTTGTTTGGCTATGACAGTGCTGAGGATTTTCTCGGCCAACCTTGGCATGGTCTCTATCCCCCCGAGGAAGTCCAACGAATTGAAGCGGAGGTGTTCCCAATTCTGCGATCGCGTGGCCATTGGCGTGGGGATACTCTGGCCCTGCGCAAGGATGGGAGTACGTTTTGGGAAGAAATTTCTCTGTCCCTGAGTGAGGATGGCCTACTCGTTTGTGCTTGTCGTGATGTGAGCGATTCGCGTCAAGCTATGACTCGCTTAGCTGAGAGTGAGGAACGGTTCCGTCAGTTTGCTGAAACGATTGATAGTGTTTTCTGGATGCGGGACCCCGAAACGGGCCGCATGATCTACGTTAGTCCAGCTTATGAACGACTTTGGGGACATTCGGCTGAGGCTCTCTATGCTGATCCGAGTCGGTTTATGGAGGCGATTCATCCTGAGGATCGCGATCGCGTCGCCGCTGAGTTACGACAGCCAACTCCGCAACATTCAAGTCAGGAATATCGACTCCGAAGTAGCGATGGAACCCTACGCTGGATTCGCGCTCGGGCTTTCCCGGTTCGGGATGATGGGGGCAAAATTTATCGAGTTGTCGGCATTGCCGAAGATATTAGCGATATTAAGCTCGCCGAAGCGGCTCTGGAGCGACAGTTACAGCGAGAACGACTCCTGTCTACCATCTCACAACGGATTCGTCAATCCTTGGATATGGAATCGGTGATGCAAACCTCCGTTGAGGAAGTTCGGGAGTTTCTGCATACAGATCGGGTGGTTTTATATCGCTTTAATCCTGATTGGAGTGGCAACATTGTTGTTGAATCCGTTGAACCTGGCTGTTTGCAGTTGTTAGGGGAAAAGATTGACGATCCCTGTTTCCGGGAACGTCAGGTTGAGGCCTACCGGGATGGCCGCATCAGTGCTCTTGATGATATTGAGGCGATGGATTTGCCAGAGTGTCACCGTAATTTGTTGCGCCGACTGCAAGTGCGGGCGAATTTGGTGGTTCCGGTGATTCTGAATCGCAATCCTGAGGAGACGATGTCTTCAGACTCCCGCTCGGGTCAATTGTGGGGGTTACTGGTGGCCCATGAATGTCATCAGCCTCGTCCTTGGCAACATTCGGAGATTGAACTGTTACAACAGCTCAGTGTTCAGGTGGCGATCGCCATTGGCCAATCTCAACTGTATGCCAAGGCTCGCTCGGAGGTGGCTGAACGTCAACAGGCTGAACAGCGGCTGCGAGAAAGTGAAGCGACGATTCGGGCGCTCTATGAGGTGACGGCGAATCAATCTCTTGATTTTGAAACTCGCTTGGATCGGGTTCTGTCGATGGGGGCGCAACGGTTTAATCTCGAAATTGGCACCATTGGCCATATTGATGGCGATCGCTATGAACTCTTGGCGGTTTATGTGCCGCCGACGACCCTGTTCCCGCCTCTACCGGGTGATAGTTTGAATGTGGCGGAAACCTTAGATGCCATCCTACTTGAGCAAATTCGTCACCAGGGCGATGTCAGCCAGGTGTTGACCATTGAGCGGGTTCAGGAGTCCCCCTGGGCTAACTCCGACGGCTATCGTAATCGCCGTCTGCAAGCCTATTTGGGGGTGGCGATTCTNGTGGGGGGCCAGGTNTACGGAACCCTCTCGTTCTCTTCGCCTCATCCTCAGGCCCCCGGTGTGTTCTCGGATGCTGACTGTGAACTGTTACGGTTGATGGCTCAGTGGGTTGGCGGCGAAATTGAACGTCATTCGGCTCAGCAAGAGGTACAACGCTCGTTTCAACGGGCTTTATTGCTGCGAACGATTACTCAAGATATTCGCTCGAAACTGGATTTACAAGATATTTTCCAAACGACGTGTAATCTACTCGGACAAACTCTCAATGTCGATCGCTGTCTACTCCATGCTTATGAGGAGACGCCTCGCCCTCAGGCCCCCATTCGCGCTGAATATCTCAGTCATGGGATGTCGTCGCTGTTGGCGGTTGAAATTCCGGTGGTGGGCAATCCTCATCTACAAAAGGTTCTCGATAGCGATCGCGCGATTCCCAGTAGTAATGTCTATGAAGACGCTCTCCTGAGTCCGATGGCGACGTTATACCGGCAAATTTCTTTGAAATCGGTGTTGGCGGTGCGGATTTCCTATAAGGGTCGGGTGAATGGGTTGATTGATTTGCAACAGTGCGATCGCTTCCGCTATTGGACGCAAAGTGAGATTGAATTAGTTGAGTCGGTGGCGGATCAGGTGGGAATTGCGGTGGCTCAAGCGCAATTGCTCGAACAAGAAACTCAACAACGGGAACAACTAGCAGGGCAAAATCTGGCACTAGAGGAGGCTCGACAGGCGGCTGAGTCTGCTAATCAGGCCAAAAGCGAGTTTCTGGCCACGATGAGCCATGAGATTCGTACGCCGATGAATGCGGTGATTGGTATGACAGGCTTGTTGCTGGATATGGAGCTGACTCTAGATCAGCGAGATTTTGTGGAGACGATTCGCACCAGTGGCGATGCGCTGTTGACGATTATTAATGATATTCTCGATTTCTCGAAGATTGAAGCCGGTAAGTTGGACTTGGAAGAACATCCGTTTGAGTTACGCACTTGTGTTGAGGGGGCGTTGGATTTGTTGGCGTCTCGGGCGGTGGAGAAGGGGATTGAATTGGCCTGTTTTATTGAACCGTCGGTGCCTCACAGTGTGATTGGGGATGTGACTCGGCTACGGCAGATTTTGGTGAATTTGCTCGGGAATGCGATTAAGTTTACGGCTCGTGGTGAGGTGGTGGTGTCGGTGTCGGCGTCTCCTCTCGGGGATGGGGCCTCGGAGAGTTTGGATATGGCTCAGGTTCATCCAACTCATCAGATTCAGGTGTCGGTGCGGGATACGGGGATTGGTATTCCTCAGGAACGGTTGGATCGTCTGTTTAAACCCTTCAGTCAGGTGGATGCTTCGACGACTCGTGAGTATGGGGGGACGGGGTTAGGGTTGGCGATCGCTCAGCGGCTTTGTCAGTTGATGGGTGGCCGGATGTGGGTTGAAAGTGCGGTGAATGTCGGCTCGACGTTTTCGTTTACGTTTCAGGCCCGGGCGATCGCGCTATCGCGTTTACGGGATCTGACGCAACGGCAGCCGGATTTGGCACAGGCTCGCATTTTGGTGGTGGATGATAATGCAACGAATCGACAAATTCTGGTGCGCCAAACTCAGTTTTGGGGAATGCAGCCGTTTGCAGCATCGTCGGGGGCTGAGGCGTTGGTGTTATTGGAGGATGGCGCGCGTTTTGATGTGGCGGTCTTGGATATGCAGATGCCCCATATGGATGGGTTGACGTTAGCGAAAAAGATTCGCCAACGACCTGAGGGACAGCGTTTGCCGTTGGTGATGTTCACCTCGATTGGTAAGCCTGAGATTCGCAAAGATTATGAAGCTCTCGATTTTGTGGCGTTTCTCAATAAGCCGATTAAGCAATCTCAATTGTATGATGTGTTGGTGGTGGCTCTGAATCAACTGACGGAGCATCCCGAGATCCCATTCCGACAAAGTTTGGTATCCCCAGAACCAAGGCCGATTCCTAAAGCGGTTTCAACGTTGCGGGTGTTACTCGCTGAGGATAATGCAATTAATCAGAAGGTGGCTCTACGGATTCTTGAACGTATGGGCTATCGTGCTGATGTGGCGGCTAATGGGTTGGAGGTGATTGGCGCTCTTCATCGGCAACCTTATGATGTAATTTTGATGGATGTGCAAATGCCAGAGTTGGATGGGTTGGAAACGACTCGCCGGATTGTGGCTGATGCAGAAACGTTCCCATTCCCGAAACCTCGGATTATTGCGATGACGGCGAATGCAATGCAGGGCGATCGCGAGACCTGTTTAGAGGCAGGAATGGATGATTATGTTAGCAAGCCGATTCGGGTTGAACAGTTGGCACAGGCTTTAGCAAAATGCTCTTCGCTGACGGGGGATGGTTCTTTGTACAGTAAGCCGTACGGTAAGCCCCCGAGTTCGGCTCCATCTCCGGCTCCATCTCCGGCTCCATCTCCGGCTCCATCTCCAGAGGGGATAACTCCCCAGATGCCATCTGTGAGTGCTAGTCCCGTATCTAGTCCTGTACCCGAGCTAGATGTTGAGCCTCAACCCTCGACGTCGGTTTTAAATCCTGAGGCGTTAGAATCCCTCTGGTTGCTGGTGGGTGAGGATGATTCCCGGTTGTTTTTGGAGGTCATCGAGAGTTATCTCGAAGAAGTTCCTCAATTATTGTCTGAATGCTCTGAGGCGATCGCGCAAGGGGATAAAGTCCGGGTGCAACGACTGGCTCACACCCTTAAGTCAACCAGTGCTACCCTCGGGGCTACTGAGCTGTCACAAGCCTGTTCGGATTTAGAACAAATTGCCCTGACGGTGACCGCCAGGGAGCATCGACAGGGACACCAACGTTTAGTTGAGGGGTATCAACCCGTTAAACAGGCGTTGCTGCAACTTCGAGACGAGACGCGTAAAAGGCTCAATCATCAATCATGACCCCTCAAGAATTCGATCAACTCATCCGCAAAACGTTGGTTTATTTGGATTTCCACGATGACGACGCCGCGAAATCTCTGCGACGGGAATGGCGGGAGGTGCTGATTCACACTCAACGGCTACAAAGATCATCCTCGAGTTCGGATTAGCTTGACTTTTGCAATAACTCCCGTGATTCCTGAAGCACTCGTCCTTCCATTGCTGCATCCTGAAGTTCGAGGATGGCTTGGAAGTCCTCAAAGTCATACTTCGTTGCTAATTGCTGACGGAGTTGGTTCTCGGCATCAAGGGACAAATAACCGCTGGCGATCGCCTCCTGTACCAGTTCACGAATGGACACCATGAGTTGGCTCATCATATGACATTACGATAGCTCGGAACATCTCTAGTATGAGGGGTCTTACCCCCTAGCATGGTGATCGATCCTGAGATTCCCCGTGAGATTACGGACAAGTTTAGGCGATCGCGATCGACTTATGGGTGTGATGGCGATCGCATCGTAGCTTAGGCTAGGGGCGATCGCAATTTGAGCTGACTTCTAAGCTGATGAGTTAGGGCCGTCAGATGGCCGGTCAGATGTTTTCGGGGTATCTCCCGCTTCATCTCCCTCAGGGGCAGCGTTTGAGGCATCCTCAGACCCGTCCTCAGACTCAGACTCAGATGAGTCCACATCGGTCTGGGTATCGCTATCGGTCTGAGTCTCGGGTTCAGCGACGTCTGTCTCGGAGGAGTCCTCTGGCGACGAGTCCTCAACGGCAGTAGCCAGTGGCGGCTCGTTTTGGCTCTCCGGCTCAGTTTTGGCTTGAGGCTCTATCTCAGGTTCTGGCTCAGGTTCCGGCTCAGATTTCGGCTCAGATTCTGGCTCAGATTCTGTTAGCGCCTCGTGCTGAGCTTCTGGTGCAGTGGTGACTGGCTGTTCGTCCTGCGGTTCTGGANCAGGTTCTGCCGGTTCTGGTTGAGCCTTGACCTCAGGTTCTAGCTCAGATTCTGGCTCAGATTCTGGCTCAGGTTCTGGTGCAGATTCTGGCTGACGATCTAACTCCGGTTCCGGCTCCCGACTGGCTGGTGAGGAATCTGGAGTGGGGGGAACTGTTGCCTTTTCGGGATCATCGAAATCCAGGTCTGAATCAACATCGCGATCTAGGTTGGGATCTCGCGAAGACTCAGACCCATCGGGAGGGTTGGGGCGAACGGTCTTCGGCTGGCGACGTAGCAGCCGTCCCACTTGGGCAAAGATCCCCGTTTGCCAGAATTTGGGCTTATCGTTGGGCTTATCGTTGGGCTGGTCGTTCGTGGGGGGGGTAGCCGTCTGATCTGACGGTTCAGCGGTGTTGTCGTCCAAGTTTGGCTCAGATGGGGGTAATGCTGTTTCAGTGGTCTCTAGCTCATCAACGGACTCATCAACGGAGGTGTCACCTTGGTTTTGAACCGCCTCGTCGGATTGAGACTCCGATGGAGTGCCATCATCAGAAGTGGGCGCTGAAACTGGAGTTGCGTCTTCTTGTTTCGGCTCAATCACCGGTGCTGGGGTGTCTTGGGCCAACTCTTCTGGAGTATCAGTTTGGCTGTCTGTTTGGTTGTCAATGTTCGCTTCAGGTTCAGTTGGCGGTGCACTGGGGTCTGCGATCGCCGTTTCCGTTGAGTCGGCAGATTCCTCCTGAGGGGCTTGTGTGGGGGGTGTTTGAGTTGTTTTACCTTTAGGTTTACCTTTAAACCAGCCACTAACCCCTTTCTGGGCGATCGCCTCGGTTGATGTCTGTTGCGGTTGCGGGGTGACATCTCGACGTAAGCGGAGAGTTTGCCAGCCGAGCCAACCAATGAGCGCAACACTCGCCGACTGTCCCAGTAAAATTGCACCCGTGAAGCGTCCAGCACAGAACCAAAGTACTAACGCATAGAAAAAGCCGACGCCACTCCAGATAAAATCTCCTTTACGGTACACCTCTGGAAAGAAGAACGCCGCCATAAACAGCACGAAGCTCCCTAATCCAACGGCGATGGCAAGAAAGTAGGCAAGCATGTCCTCGGTATCCCCCGAATCGTTCTACTGACCTATTCTACAGTTCTCCCGCGCCACCGTTAGCGATTTAGCTGATTTGGCTGATTGGTCAGTGCGTTGCAACACAGTTTTTATGATGGCAAGGGTCTTAAGGTCTTCTTCCAGGCCATCTTTCGGGGATCAGGCTACCCTAACAGATGAGCCGTAATGGTTCTCAAGCAGACCACTGCAAACCCTTAACGCAACGAATAGAGATATGGCATTACAAAAGTTTGGTGTGATTGGACTGGCGGTCATGGGGGAAAATCTGGCCCTCAATGTCGAAAGCAAAGGCTTTTCGGTGGCGGTCTATAACCGCACTAGCAGCACGACTGAAGCCTTTATGAACAATCGCGCCCAGGGTAAAAATATCAAAGCAGCGTATTCTGTCGAGGAGTTTGTCGAGGCGTTAGAGCGTCCTCGGCGTATTCTGTTGATGGTCAAAGCGGGTGGCCCGGTTGATGCGGTGATTGAACAACTCAAACCTCTCCTGGAACCGGGGGATATGATTATCGATGGTGGTAATTCTCTATATGAGGATACCGATCGCCGCGTGGAGTATCTCGAAGCGGCTGACTTGCGGTTTATTGGTATGGGCGTCAGTGGTGGCGAAGAAGGGGCGCTCCATGGTCCGAGTCTAATGCCGGGAGGGACGAAGGCCGCCTATGATGAAATCGAGGCGATCGTCACCAAAATCGCGGCCCAGGTCGATGATGGCCCCTGTGTCACCTACATTGGTCCCAAGGGGGCAGGTCACTATGTGAAAATGGTGCATAACGGCATTGAGTATGGCGATATGCAATTGATTGCGGAAGCCTACGACTTGCTCAAAAATGTCCTAGGCCTGAGCAATGAGCAACTGCATGAGGTGTTTCAACAGTGGAATCAAACGGAGGAACTCGACTCGTTCCTCATTGAAATCACGGCGGACATCTTTAAAAAACACGATGATCAAGGGGATGGCTTCTTGATTGATAAAATCTTGGATGCTGCTGGACAAAAGGGAACGGGACGTTGGACGGTGGTCAGTTCTCTGGAGTTGGGGGTGGCGATTCCCACGATCGCAGCGGCGGTGAATGCACGGATTTTATCCTCGATTAAGGAGGAACGCAGCGCCGCCTCGAAAGAGCTTTCGGCTCCTCTGGGTAAGTTTAATGGTGATACGGAGGCGTTTATCGGCAAAGTCCGTGATGCACTCTACTGCTCGAAGATGTGTTCCTACGCTCAAGGGATGGCTCTGTTGGGCAAAGCCTCTGAGGAATTTGGCTATGATCTCAATTTAGGGGAAATTGCTCGTATTTGGAAGGGCGGTTGTATCATCAAAGCCGGATTCTTGAATAAAATCAAACGGGCCTTTGATGAAAATCCAACGTTGCCTAACTTACTCTTGGCCCCGGAGTTTAAGCAGACGATTCTCGATCGCCAAAGTGCTTGGCGTGAAGTTCTGATGACGGCTAATAGTTTAGGGATTCCCATCCCGGCTTTTAGTGCCTCTCTGGACTATTTCGATAGTTACCGCCGTGAGCGTCTTCCTCAAAATCTCACCCAGGCTCAACGGGACTACTTCGGGGCGCATACCTATGAGCGAACTGACAAGCCTCGGGGTGAGTCATTCCATGCTGATTGGGTTGATGGCTAGTTTTTGATTGGCTCACAATCGAGGGTTAACCCAAACGCCATTACAAACCGGTTGCTAAACCGGTTGCTAAAAAAGAGAGAGGACAACTGAATGTCACTCTCTCTTTTTCGTTGTCTTCTTGTTGTCTTTTTGTTGTCTTAGGGACTGTACGTTAAATTCTGATTGTTTCTTGTCTTAGCTAAATCGCGTCAATTTTAGGCTTGACGATTGAGAATTGACAAGGAACAACTGACAGAGTCCTAAGCTTCTTTTTCGATGTAAATAAATAGCAGACCCATGGTGACGACCGGCATCAGCCAGCAGACAACCGGAATCAGAATCCAGGGAAGATAGGAAGCAGCGTAATCACCAGTCATGTCTATAAGGCTCCAATTTCAAAAAAATTCAGGTTAACAGTGCCAAACGAGTTACACACAAACGTCGGGAATTAGTTGTTAACCAATCCACGAAGAATGGCATCAACAGCACCAAAGTTTTCTAACAAGAAAAATGCCAAGAATGCACTTCCCATGCCACCGATGAAAAATCCAGCCGTGAACTGACTCCAGCCCTCGGAACTTTGCAGTGAATCTTGGCTGTTGGATTGTTTGCCTTGGAAGCTGACTAATCCATAAGCGGCTAAACAGGCTGTTGCAATGAGCAACAGGGTTCCGCCACAAATCAAGCCGTTGAGGTTGGCAAACTCAGTCGCCCGTTGGGTTCCCAATTTGACCCAAGGACCGCCGATGAAGTAGCCATGGGCCATGCCAATCTCTAGGCCTCGCAGCAGAGGCGACAGGCCGGGCCGGTAGGCGGGTAGGTTGCCGATGAAGGTCCGTGTGAAGGCCGAGTCACTAATGGGTGTGGACAGATGACCCATTTGAGGGTCGCCCTGATAAGGCTTCACCATCTGATTGCTGGTGGAAGTCGTCATGGAAATTTCTCCTATTCTCTAAAATTCTTGATGAAGAACTTTAAGGTAACATTCTAGGGAAGTGTGGGCGTTTTCGTCCCGAAACCGTTAAATAACTTTAGAAAAGTTCATTAAAATCGGCAGGCTAGACGGACTCCTGGCCCGGTAGCTCGGGAAAAGTCTCCTGATCCGATCGCTCAACCGGTGCAGAAACTCAAGGTGTTCTACAGGATTAAGTCGATCATGAATCCCCTCTCGCTGGCTTTAGTTTTGGGGACGTTACCCCTGTTTGCTCAAGTGATGCCCCCCTCGCTCCCCCATCTTCTGGATCGAGAGGAGGCGATCTCAGAGATGGCCCCTCAGAACCCATCCTCGACGCCGACGCAGATGGCGATCGCCCGCCGAGTCCCGAATACGACGGGCCAACTGTATCAGCAACGGTTGGCGGCCCTCGATGCGGGCCAACTCTATACTCGCTTACCGCGCCATAGTTTCCAAGAGGTCTGGGAAACGGCTCGGCAAACTCCCACCTATGAGCAATGGACGGCTTTGTTTCGGGAAGAGGCCCGGGCGATGGCGGCGGGACAGGCTCAGAATCGGCTCTGTGTGACGATTGGCGACTCGTTGACGCAATGGCTCCCGCCGGGCATCTTTGTGGGCGATCGCCTTTGGCTCAATCAGGGGATTAGTGGGGACAATACGGCTCGGATTCGTCAGCGGCTTGGCCTGTTAGAGGGAACTCGCCCCAATACGATTTTTGTGATGGCGGGGGTGAATGATTTGATTGCGGGCCGCTCGGTTCAGGAAGTTCTGTTTAATTATCAGGATATTATCTATCAACTGCGATCGCGCCATCCCCAGGCTGATGTGGTGGTTCAATCGATTTTGCCAACCAATCATCAGGCGGTGAGTAACCAAGATATCCGCGCGGTGAATCGAGAATTAGCTGAGATTGCTCGTCAGCAGGGTGCGATATTTCTAGATCTCTATCCCCATTTTAGTGATGAATCGGGTCGTATGATCTCAGAGTTGAGTACGGATGGGATTCACTTGAGCGATCGCGGTTATGCACTCTGGCAAAGCTTTTTAGAGCAAATGGAGGAGCAATTGTCCCGCGATCGCTTGGCGGTGGGTGGCCAGCAGTTGTAAGTCGTCCGGGATAGTTCCCTAGAGGGTGCTATCGAGGCGATCGCTAAATTGCAAGAGTTTGATCAAAACCAAGGCCGTCAGGGCATTGGCATGAAGGCCATCGGTGGAAAAGTCTCGCTTGAGATAGCCGTCGTCGTCGGTGATGTAGGGATTGAGGTCCAAAATGCGAATTTGAGGATGTTGGGCGAACAAGTGGGCCAGGTTGCGGTTGAGGCGGCGAACTTTGGCGTTGTCTACTCGTTCCATATGGGGATGGGCCAGTTCACTCGAGGGCGATCGCGGCAAAACGGAGACGACGACAATGGGAACTTGGGGATATTTGCGGCTTAAGGCATTGAGGAGATTTAGGGCATCTTCTTGAATTTCCGAGACTGAGGCCTGTTTGAGGAGTTCTGGGGTTGCGGCCCCGAAGAGGATAATTTGCTCTGGCCGCCGGTTCTCGTCTAAGGTTTGCACCTGTTGCAGTGTATCTTGTAGATAGGCGGCGGGGATGCCAAGGTTGAGATCTTCTGGACTGAGAAATTCATCTGGAATCCCCAGGGCGATTGAACTTCCTAGAATTAACCGTTGGATTGGGGACTCTTGTTCGAGAACCTGACGATATTGGCTCTGTTTCAGGGCTAGATAGTCGGCTTTGCTGGGATAGCGTAAGGGGTTGGCGGCGATGGTTTCTCGTCGCTGCCAGTCCTCGGGACTGAGATAGTCCCGAAGCTGCTGAGATTTGCTGAGATACCATTGTCGGCCATCCCAACGGCGATCGCCAAGTTGGCTTAATAACCTCTGTTCGGCCCGCGACAGGTTGAGTAGGGTGGCGGGGGAGGGGAGTTGAGGGGAGGGGAGTTGAGGGGAGGGTAATACGGGAGAGGTTATCTGAGGTGGCTGTTGGGAGAGGAGGGGTCTGTAATCCTGTTGAGAGGGTTGATTAAGGACGACTGTGGAACTTTGTCCAAGCAGCAGCAGGCCACTACTGGCGATGGCTAGGTAGACACAGAGGCGGGGGGAGATCCCGTCTTTCTCAAGTTGGGCCAGGATGAGTGAGAGTTGGGTCCAAAGGGGCGATCGCAAGGGAAGATGACCTTTAGCTCAATTCTGGGGCAAATTTGGCGCGAATCGACTCGATGCGTTGACGGTTGACACCTAAATCGGACTCTCCGAGGCGTGAGGCTGAGCGAACCTGAATGACGTTCTCGTCGGTGTCGGCCCAAAATTCCACGTCATCGACGAAACCCATGATGTTTGAGGTAAATTCGGCATAGAGATAGTCGGGTTCGGCGGTGATAATCTCGGCGTTATCTTGATTGTCTAAAATCTCTTGCAGGCGTTGGATGGCTTGGCTGGGACTCTCGGAGATGGGGAAGGGATCGGTTTGGTGTTGGGGGTCTGAACTTTGGCTAGAGACGCAGTTGGGTGAACTGGGACAAGGGGCGAGTTTTCCGGATTTCACGCCGAGGTTATCGGGCCGGGAACCGGAAAAGTGCAAAAGACTGGCTAGGTGTAATCCCTGGCTGGGTAAGGTCGGCAGGGGTGCGGCTTTAGCGATGAGTCCGGGGGTGAGTCCTAGGAACAAAATAAGACTGAGAACTCCAGAGAGTGCGGTTTTCAGGGTACGCTTGAGCATGATTTTTTGGGAAAAAATGGGGATACAGGTAAGATTGGCAAGCCAAAAAATTGTTTTTTAAATGTTAGCTTTGCAGAGATTTTTGTTTTTTTTATTAGGTGTTACTTGGTTAATTCTGAGGGGTGAATGACTCAGAATTAACCTTTGATTAAACTGACTAAATCCTCAATCTGCTTGATGTTCTGATCGCCGGCGAGATAGCCAATGCCACGATGAAGATGTAGGAGAAATTGCTGAGACAGGGTTTCGGGGTCGGTGGGGAGGTTATCCTGATGACAGCGTTGTTTGAGGGCGATCGCGTAAGCATCCCCGTCATCCCCGGCAAAGACCCGCCAGGTCATCTCCACGTTACTATCGGTGACGAGTTTAACGGGGGAGGGGGGACTCGGTTCGGCCAGCGATCGGCATAAGGCCCAACGACAGAGAACGTTCCAACGATCAATGCGGGTCTGACGTTTGAGTTTGCTGAGTTGGTCTTTGGCGGTTTGCGAGAGTCGCATCCGTTCGACAGGAGGTTCGATCATGGGTCAGACCTAGCTTTCGGGGGTGTCGCCAGGGGCGAAAAAGAGGCGATAGCCAATGTAGCCAACTACGGCGATGACGGCTACACTGATGCCGAGGGTGACGAGACGCATCACGGTCTGAAGCACCGAGAGGCTGAGAACCACGGCCCCGATTCCCACGGCCACTTGGCCAATGGTGGGGAGGGTTTGGAACCAGGTTTTGGCTTGGTTGTACAGCGAGGAGATGGTGGTTTGGGTTTGTTCGGGGAGGGGGTTGCTGTTGGGGCTATCTTGGGATTGTGTGCGATCGCCGAGTTTGCGATCGATGTCGAGTTCCAATTCTTGGAGTTTGCGTTGCCAGTCGGATTGAGAAGCCATAGGACGGTTACGTCAGGAGAGTGATCTCGCGGTTCGATGATGATACTGGCATTGTAGCGAATTGCTGTGACGGCTTCCAAGGGAGTTAGAGGTGAAAAGCCCGAACCTCAGACCTTTGGGGAGATGAATGACCGTGTTGGGAACTGTCATAGGGATGAGGGTGGTTTGGGGAGTTGACGGTCACAATAGTAGGGTAATGGTTCAACCCAAATCATCGCTTCAGTCAGGATATCAGTCAGGATATCAGTCAATGTTGAGATGGACCGATGTAGAGATTTGGGACTTTATGAGGCTAACGGCGATGAAAGGCAATTCACTAACATCACTAATGGCGATCGCCCTGGGACTGGTTATCGCCACTCCGAGTTTAGCCCAAACGGTTGTTCCCGACGAGGTGTTAGATCTAACTCCGGGTTTTGAGGAGATGGTCTTGGACGGAAACTCGGGGGGAAGCAGCAACAGTCAGGACTGTGGCTATACGGCGGCGGTTCCTAACCATGAACTGACGTTAACGGAAGACTTTAGCTATCTCCGCTTGGATGTGTTGGCTGAGGCCAATCCAACTCTGTTGGTGATTGGTCCGGATAGCGGCGATCGCTTTTGCGCTCGTAGCCTACCGCAACAGTCAGGCTATTGGCAAGCGGGAACCTATCAAATCTATGTCGGCGATCTCAATGGTGAGTCGGCCCCTTACCAGCTCTCGATTTCCGAAAACCCCTAGTTTGCTTTATGATAGACCCTAGCAATCTGGTTGTCTGTCATTCAAAAACTATGGATATTTTAAGTGCTGGCTGGGCGGGACTTCTCGCGACCTTTACCTTTTCGATCGCTCTGGTGGTCTGGGGTCGTCGCGGCTTCTAGTCTCCGCTGAGGCTTTGTTTGTTGATTGAACCCGGTGAGGCTTCTCCCTGAGAACTCGCCGGGTTTTTGTTTGAACTCTCGGGTGTTAACCATGTCTATCCTCTTTCCCTCGGCTGTCCCCCAATCGGCGAATCTGCGGCTGAATCTTGGCTGTGGCTATCGTCCGATGGAGGGCTATGTGAATGTAGATCTCTATGGAAGACCGGATCTAGTTCTGGATTTGGAGACCTTTCCTTGGCCCTGGTCTGATAATACGGTGGCGGAGGTTCAGTTGATTCAGGTCTTGGAACATTTGGGGCGAGATCCCAAGGTCTATCTAAACATTTGGCAGGAACTGTACCGCATTTGCAAACCGAGAGCCAAGCTAATTATTGAGGTTCCCCATCACCGTCATGATAATTTCTATGATGACCCGACTCATGTGCGGGCGGTGACTCCGTTGGGGGTGCGGATGTTTTCCCAGCGGCTGAATCGGGAGTGGAATCAACGGGGCTACGCCTGTTCGAGTTTGGGCTTGAATTTGGGGGTGAATTTTGAGCTACGGGATATTTCCTATCAACCGAGTTCGGTCTGGTTTCAGCGTTATCCTGAGCCTGAGGTGAACTGGCAACTGTTGTTACGGGAAAGTCAGGTCTATAACAATTTGATTCAGTCGCTTCGCATGGTGGTTGAGGTGATTAAGTTCCCCTAATGAGAGTTCCCTCACTTTAGAATCAATCTTGGGCTAACTCACCTATCTCTGTCGTTCGGGGGAGTGCGAACGGGAGAATTTTTGATTAGAATGACTTTAGTGGTTGCCTCTTTAGCCCGCGATAAGATTACCACACAATATAAATTTTGTCAACTGTTACCCGTTTTTCGTAGTTTTAAAACAAGAAGCAACTGCTAACCTGACGTTTACGGAGATTCTCATATGAGTAGCGAAAACTTACAAAAACTTGCTGACTACGGTCAAAGCATCTGGATGGACAATCTCAACCGGTCTGCGATCGAGTCCGGTGAGCTAAAATCTCAGATTGAAAGTTTGAATTTACGGGGAATCACCTCGAACCCCAGCATTTTTGAAAAAGCGATTATCGGCAACCAAGTCTATGATGGCGACATCCGGACTGGGGTTGAGGCGGAGAAATCCCCGGAACAGATTTATGAATCCTTGATTTTTGAAGATATCCGCAACGCCTGCGATATTTTCCGCCCTGTTTATGATGAAACTAACGGCAAAGACGGCTATATCAGCATTGAGGTGTCGCCTCATCTGGCCCGGAATATGAAAGACACCTTGGCAGAAGCGCGGCGGTTTAATAACGCTGTTGATCGCCCCAACGTGATGATTAAGATTCCCGGAACCTTAGAGGGGTTTGGGGCCATTGAACAGGCGATCGCCGATGGCATCAACGTCAATGTCACCCTCCTGTTTGCTGTCGAAGACTACAAACAAGCGGCCTGGGCCTATATTCGCGGCTTAGAAACTCGGGTTCAAAACGGACAGCCGGTGGATAATATCGCCTCGGTGGCCAGTTTCTTCCTCAGCCGCATTGATAGTAAAGTCGATGATGTCTTGGCTGAGCGCCTCGAAGCTGGTGCAGATGCGGAGTTGGTCAACTCTATTAAAGGAAAGGTGGCGATCGCCAATGCTAAGATTGCCTATCAAGCCTACGAAGACATTTTCAGCAGCGATCGCTGGCAAGCGTTAGCCGAACACGGCGCAAGTCCTCAGCGACTCCTCTGGGCCAGTACCAGCACCAAGAACCCCGACTACAGCGATGTCATGTACGTCGAGGAACTGGTGGCCGACAACACCGTCAACACCATTCCCCCCAGTACCCTAGAGGCCTTCGCCGACCACGGTCAACCGCAACCGGATACGGTTCATCGGGATGTCAAAGCCGCCTATCAAGTGATTGCACATCTCAACCACCCGGATATCCAGATTAACCTGGACTCGGTGATGGCAGAATTGATTGAGGAAGGGATTGACAAATTTATTAAACCCTATGAATCCTTGATGAGTTCCATCGAAGAGAAAACCAAAGCCGTGACCGAGACAGCCGAGACAGCGGAACAAGTCGCAAGTTAACCAATTGTAGGGGCAATCCCTTGTGGTTGCCCAGTCCAGAAATCGTAGGGGCAATCCCTTGTGGCACTGGTGTCAAGTTAAGGGGTGAGACCAGACCTGACGGGAGATAGCATCTTTCTTTCGTTGGCGCTTACGCCTAGCTTTAACCAGTCCGAAGGACTGGGCATATTGAACCAGAAAAGGAATGAGTTCATCATCCTCAACACGGCCCTGTTCCCGGGCGCGACTGAAAAAGTAAAGACTGCGGAAAACCATTTCCTGAGAAATGCGGTCAATGGGTTCATGTAAAGCCTCAGAGACCTGGGAACAGACGTCGGTAAGCACCGCATAGAAAATCCAGGTGGCATAAATCTGGATTTCAATGCCATTGGAGCCACCGACCCAGAGGTAAGCCAAACCTAACAAGCGTTTGGTCACGAGAAAGGCCTCCTCAATGCGCCAGCGTTGGCGATAAAGCTCGCTAACGTAGCGGGCGGACAAGACCTCGGGGTCAGTGACATTGGTCAAATAGCGGTAGATGGTTCCCTCCCAAGAGACGGACACCAGACGCACGGGATGGTGACAAGGATTAGAGCGGTATTGCCCTAAATCTATCAGTTCGTCACGAACGTAACGGTTTTGACCGAGTACCTTGAGATTCTTGTAAGCGGTTTTCTCCCGCAAGCGAGTCACAAAGAACCTGCCCGAATCGCTAAAGGCATCAAACCAAGGAAACTTAAAGAATCCCAGGTCAAACACCATTAAACCGCCCTTTGGCAGACGTTCGAGCAATGAGTCAGTCCAAAGCTTATCATTGGATTGGGCTTCAGGACTGTACCAGGCCGCCTGGGGGCGATGGTTGAAGGCATCGACCATCATCATCATCTTGCCGGCCAAGGGGGAGGTGGCTTTTTTGCCGCGATGACGATGCAGTTTCTTTTTTAAGGCTTCGAGGGTTGACCCGTCAGCTAGCCAAATGGCTGGGAACTTAGACCGCACCGGTCTCCAGAATGGCGAGACTTCCCCGGGCGCTGAGGATTGGTTCAAGCGCTCAATGACCTGCTCGAGCAAACTGGCAAACAGATGGGCCGGCAGGCTTTGTAATCTTTGGGATAGAGCCTGTTTACTGATGCGTTGAGCTTTCACCCAAAACAGTCCCTCCTGTTCTAGGGTTCGCAGCACTTCACTTAGCCCTGTCATTTGCCGGTAAACTAAGCTCAGGACGATCGCTGTCATCACCGGCAGGGTTAGAGTTCGCTCTCGTAACCGTCGTCCTTTGTTGCTTACGCTTTTGAGAGAGGCAAACGTTCCCGGACTTAACATCTCGAACAAGCGCTGCTCAATCGTCCGATTCACTGGTCCGGGCACTGAGCGATGTCGTCTGAAGTCCGGGTTTCCCGGTTTGTGATAGGTCTTCTTAGGCATCTTTTGTCCTGGCTAGCTAGTCCTTAGCCTATAAGCATTTTTCCCTTGGTCTCGGGTTGTTTACACTTTCTTGACTTTTCCACGATTTCCTTAACTTGACACCAGTGACCCTTGTGGTCGCCCTCTCCCGGCAATAAGCAATAAAATTAACTATCCACTATCATCTGCTATTTGTCGTGCTGATTATTTTTGATGG
>P_2C_Liq_1_UnCtyDRAFT_1000098_pt1 | contig 35066 bp, 27 predicted proteins | sample Pon2CUnioCityCA_2_FD_10234 | JGI IMG/M metagenome (IMG submission 10234) | reverse complement strand
TGATGTTTCAGTACTTCCCACTAAATTAGTGAGTCCACCATGAACGACTACAGGTGAAAGTTGTTGATGGCATATCTTCATAATATCACTTACTTCTTGAGTAGAAGTAGGTAATAGTACACATATTGCTTTTAAAGGCTTATCTGTATGCCATATATGATGGTATCTATCGCGTAGATTTTCACCACTTAATATTTGTGACGGTTGTAAAATACTGTCAAAAAGAGAATGAGACATTAATCTAGAATAGATTTAATTATGTTGAATAGGTGCTTTTCCATGAGGCTGTAATCACCATCGATTTTAAACAGCTCTTTCACTTCTTTCATAGTAGATTGTATATCTTCACTAGAATAGTTGTATTCTTTAACATACTGCTCTATTCTGTTAAGGCTTTGGTTATCAGTGTCGTTATTAAAAACGTTGTGAATTGTTTTAAAGTCTGATTTTGCGATATGATCTTTTATGTAATGCAGCTCTTCGGCAGTTTGTGAAATGTCGGCACTGGCACAATAGAGGAGTAGGTAGGTCTGGAATTCATTTTTACTCCAGTTAAGATGATTCGTTTCCATAGCTTTTAATTGCCTTTAAAATTAAGCATAAATTTCACAATTTTAATCTGAAAAATCAGAGTTTCCTTCACCGCTTTTAAGAAATTAGTGTTCATGGTCTGCGGGAGATTATAGGTTTTACGCTTTCGCGAAAGCGTAAATAACCCCATTTATTCCACCCATAATTGACCTCTGTGTGGTTTTAAGGCATCTCTGACTGGTGGCATAGCAGCTTCTTCTATTCCCATAAAGGCGATATGATGATTTTGAGAGATTTGTTGCGTACCGGTGCCTAATGAAGGGATCTGGTCTCTTTCTATGAATTCATTAAGGTGAATAACATGGTGTTGTGAAGTGCGCTCTGCGTCTGGACCTTTAAAGTCCCATATCAATTTTAGTTTTCTGTCCATCTGTTTTACTTTGTAGCTGCAAAGGTCTTAAAATCTTCCATGTGCTGGTGCGTTTGTGCAGTAAAAAGTTGTGGTCTAGTTCTTGCGATAATGCGCATCATACCTGTAAATTTGAAGATAGCCGTACTATTCCATACGGTTACTCGGTAAGTGATGCCGTCTTTTTGCTCTTCTATTTCATGGAAACGGTTGCTCTGTTTGTTAACCACGCCAGGTGCTCGATATGTGGCTTCCCATAAATGAGGTAAATCTACAGCTGTGATTTCTTCTTTCATGGTAATGGTTGTGCCAGCGGTTCTTATCTTCATGGAGCGTGTGCTTCCTTTTTTTCCTATTTCTTTAGAAGTGTTTTTAAAGCTCACAAGACCTTTTTGCCATTCTTTAAAATAATCTTGGTTCTTAAAAAGTTCCATGACTTTATCTATGGGCTGTTTTATAGTAACGCTGTACTCACTTTTTATCATTATCTTAAGGTCGTTTTTTATGGTAATAACTAACTTATATTAATTTGTTTTTGAGATTTTTAAAGTTTATCACTTTAAGGCAATAGATAACCACGGTAACCGTTTTGCGTAGGGTTAAAATATGGTTATTTTTGCTAGTCTTGAAAAAGAAAAATATGAATTCTATGAAACGTTTTTTTACACTTCTATTGCTTATCTTAAGTTCAATGGCAGTCGCTCAAGAGCTTAATGATAAAACATTACTTACTATAGATGGTAAGGATTATGATGCGGGAACTTTTATGAGAGTTTACCTCAAGAATCTCGATATCGTCCAGGATGAATCTCAAAAAGATATAGACAGTTACTTAGAATTATATATAGATTACAGGTTGAAACTCATGCAGGCTTATGAGCTTGGTCTAGATAAAGGTGAGGCCTATAAAAAAGAGCTTAACAATTATAGAAAAAGTCTAGCTCAAGGATATTTAACAGACACTGAAGTGACAGACGCTCTGGTGAGAGAAGCTTATGATCGTAAAAATAAAGAGTTAAACGCAAGCCATATCCTCGTTAAAGTAGGTGCTGGAGCAAGTCCTCAAGATACATTAACGGCATGGAATAAAATTAAAGCGATAAAAGCAGAGCTAGATAACGGTGCTGATTTTGCACAACTAGCTCGCACAAAAAGTGAAGGTCCTAGTGCTGTAAATGAAGGGAAACTGGGATGGTTTAGTGTTTTTAAAATGGTATATCCATTTGAAAACGCTGCTTTTAACACACCAGTAGGTAAGCATTCAGATGTTTTTAGAACTGATTTTGGCTATCACATCATTAAAGTTTATGAAGAAAGACCAGCTAGAGGAGAAGTTACGGTTGCGCATATCATGACCTTTGACGCAAGAGAAGCAAAAGAGAAAACAGCCGAAAAACGTATCAAGGAAGTGTACAAGCAATTACAGGAAACAGGAAAGTTTGAAGAGCTAGCACGAGAGTTTTCTGATGATATGAACTCAGCTTCTATAGGTGGTAAGTTAAATCGTTTTGGTACTGGTGGCTTAAATGCTCCAGCCTTTGAAGACGTTGCTTTTTCTCTTGAAGAAAAAGGGCAGTTTTCTGAACCTATTCAAACTAAATTCGGCTGGCATATCATTAAGCTGTTAGAAAAACATCCCATAGCAAGTTATGAAGAAACAGCACCATCGCTTAAAGAAAAGATTAGTAAATCGCCACGTGCTCGTAAAATTACAGACTCCTTTAATAAAGGGTTAAGAGATAAGTATGGTGTAACTGCCATTCCAGAGGTGCTGGAAACGCTACATAATGTTATTACGGACTCTATAATGTCTAATAAATGGGAATATGAAATAAATCACCCTACAGTTGATAAAGTCATGTTTACCATAAGCGATGAAGAATATACTTATGAAGATTTTTATAAGGCTGTGACACAACGCCAGAAAAAAGATTTTAATAACTACGCAAATAAAGAAGTGAAAATTAAAACCTTTTATAATGACTTTATAGATAGCTCTATTGCTGCTTATTATGATAAAAACCTAGAATTTGAAAATAAAGATTTTGCGTTTATCTATAATGAATATAAAGAAGGTTTGCTGCTTTTTGACCTATTAGAAACTAAAATATGGAATAAAGCTAAAGAAGACTCGTTAGGGCAGCAAGCATATTATAACGCACATAAGGAAAAATACCAGTGGAAACGCAGGCTCGACATCATCATGACTCAGAACACGACTGAAGAGGTAGCGCAACAGGTAAAGGAACTCTTAGAAAATGGTGTAGATAAAATTGAAATAAAAGAACAATTCAATAAAGATGGACGCACTAAAGTCATGATTTCAAATGGTGTCGTAGAAGAATCATATAATAGATTACCAGACAATTTTAATGTAGCACTAGGCGTTTCATCTATCTACCACGATAAAAAAACAGGTTTTTATAAAGTGATTGTGGTAAATGAAATATTAGAACCTACTCAAAAAACACTTGAAGACGCTCGCGGTGCCGTTATTAATGACTACCAGCAACAGTTAGAAAAAGACTGGATGGCTACTCTAAGAAAAGGCAGGAAAATTAAATTAAATAAAAAAGTGTTTAAAAAAGTAAAAAAAGCTATTGATAAAAATGCGTAAAACCTGCATCTACATAGCCTTTATAGCAGTTCTTGCCTCTTGCCAGTATTTCCAGAAGGAACAACCGCTAGATGCGGTAGCTGTAGTAGGTGATGCTTATCTATCCCAGGATGATATCGCAAACTTATTACCAGAAGATTATACTAAAAAAGATTCTACACTCATTGTTTCTAGATACATAAACAACTGGGCTACGGAGCGTTTATTAATGCAAAATGCCCGCAAAAATATCCCTCTAGATAAACAAGATCAAATGGATGTGCTTATTGAGAAATATAAAGTAGAGCTGTATTCACAAGCCTATAAGCAAGAACTCACTAAACAAAATTTAGATACCTTAATTCCAGAGCAAAGTATTCTAACCTACTTTAAAGAACATAAAAAGGACTTTAAACTTAATGAAGATTTAGTGCAGTTCCGTTATATACAGCTGGATCCATCTTATACCGGTTTTGATGAAGTTAACAGTCTATTTAAGAAAGGTGACTCCATATCTTTGAGGCAACTCGATAGTCTTCACCTGGGTTTTAAAAACATGTTTCTTAATGATAACATTTGGGTAAAAAAGAAAACCGTATTTGATCGGGTGACTGCCATAACTCCTGGAAATGAAAACTGGTATATAAAAGATAAGAAATATTGGAAATTAGAAGATAGCGTTGGTGTATATTTGGTGCGATTCAATAATGTATTGCGTCGTGGTGATAACGCACCATTATCTTACATAAGGCCTACTATTAAACAAATATTGCTTAACAGGCGCAAGCTCAATTACATAAAGAAATTAGAAAAAGAATTATTAGATGATGCTATCAAGAGTAAAAAATTTCAAGTTAAATCATAAATACCTGTTGGTTATTTTGTGTTGCGCTTTCGCGAAAGCGTCTCTGGCACAAACAGATACACTTCAAGTAACAGATGAGCAAGTAAAAGAAGAGGTTTTGCTAGCCATGAAAAAACAAGACTCTGTAAAACCAGTGGTTCAGGTAAGAGAATTAATAGATGGAGTCTCAGGAGTTGTGGGAGATTATGTAATTCTTAATTCTGATATTAAGAAACAATTACTAGATATTCAAGGAGATCAAGATCTAGGTGAACTAACAGACTGTCAGTTAATAGAAAGTATTTTACGTGAGAAAATGTTTGCTCATCATGCTGTTCAAGACAGTATTACAGTTAGTGATCAAGAAGTATCTGGAGAGGCTGAACAGCGTCTGGCATATTTAAGAACCGGTTTTGAATCTGAAGAGGCATTACTTACAAAATATCAAAAAAGCAGCATAGCAGAATTACGCACAGCACTAGAAAGAATTACTAGAGATATAAAACTAGCGCAGCGCATGCAACAGCGCATTACAGAAGGTGTAGAGATCACACCAGAAGAAGTTCGTGCTTTTTTCTATGGTTTACCTGAAGAGGCAAGACCTCTTTTTAATACAGAAGTTGAAATAGCGCAAATAGTAGTGAAACCTAAGCCTAGTGAAGACGCAGTAGCTGAAGTAGTAAATAAGCTTAATGAGTATAGAACAGATGTGTTAGAAAACGGAGCAAGTTTTGCCGCAAAAGCAGCTCTTTTTTCTGAAGATATTGCCACAGAAAGACAAGGTGGAGTTATAAGCTTAAAAAGAGGAGACTCATTTGTAAAAGAGTTTAAAGAAGCAGCTTTTTCACTTACAGAAGGTGAAGTAAGTGAGCCTTTTGAAACCCTATTTGGATGGCATATCTTACAGGTAGATAAAATTAGAGGTCAGGTGAGAGATGTAAGACATATATTATTATATCCTTATATATCAGTTGCGCAAGTAAATAAAGCAAAAGCTGATCTCGATGAAATGAGAGATAAGATTATTATGGGAGAAATAACCTTTGATCAAGCAGCCAGAGAAATGAGTGATGAAGAAGAAACTGCAAAAAATGGTGGTAAACTCATTAACCCTAATACTGGTGAGGCACGACTAGATCTTACCAGACTATCAGAAGATTTAACAAGACAAATTGTGTTCCTAGAAAAAGGAGATGTGAGCGGTATTATAGATGAAAAGGATCAAGTAGGTCGTACCACTTTTAAAATCATTCATGTGATTAATAAAATTAAGGATCACAAAGCAGATTATGCACTCGATTTTCTTAAGATTAAGGACATCGCCTTAAAAGATAAACAAGTAAAAGCCATTAGAGAATGGCAAGCTGAAAAACTGAAAGATACCTATATAAAAATAGGACCTGAGTTTAAAGATTGCGATTTTGAGAATCAATGGAATAAATAATAAAACAACAACATGTCTGATGTAGCTGCTATAGATAACTTGGTGAAAAAAAACCAAGAACTTAAAAAAGAAATTGCCAAAGTAATCATAGGCCAAGAAGATGTCATAGATCAGATTTTAATCTCTGTTTTTGCTGGAGGACACGCACTTTTAGTAGGAGTTCCTGGACTTGCTAAAACCCTTATGGTAAACACCATTTCACAAGCTTTGGGGTTACAGTTTAAACGTATTCAGTTTACACCAGATTTAATGCCTAGTGATATTTTAGGAAGTGAAATACTAGATGAAAATAGAACCTTTAAGTTTTTAAAAGGACCTATCTTCTCAAACATCATCCTAGCTGATGAGATTAACCGTACTCCACCTAAAACTCAAGCAGCTTTACTAGAAGCTATGCAAGAGAAATCTGTTACCGTTGCAGGACATAATTATCAACTAGAGAAACCTTACTTTGTACTAGCAACACAGAACCCTATTGAACAAGAAGGAACCTATCCTTTACCAGAGGCACAACTGGATCGCTTTATGTTCTCCATAAACTTACAGTATCCATCTTTTCAGGAAGAAGTAGATGTGGTAAAATCTACCACTAGTGACCATAAACCAGTGATCAACTCATTATTTACAGCCCAAGAAATTGTAGATTTTCAGCAGTTAGTACGTCGCATTCCAGTAGCAGATAATGTGATAGAATATGCCGTAGCACTAGTAGGTAAAACCAGACCTAAGACTGACGCTGCACCTGATATCGTTAAAGAATATATCGATTGGGGCGCAGGACCACGTGCCTCTCAAAATCTAATATTAGCTGCCAAAACTCACGCTGCAGTAAATGGTAAGTATAGTCCAGATATTGAGGACGTTAAAGCCGTTGCAACTGGAATATTACGTCATCGTATTATTAAAAATTATAAGGCAGAGGCTGAAGGTTATACTGAGGATAGTATTATCGCAAAAATTTTGTAATTAACAGCCGTTAATTTTCCATTAATAAGTGCTCAATTTTTCTTTTAAAGATATTCTTTAGGGAATCTCTACTATAGATGTATCTATCAATCATCCCTTAAGTGATAAATGTTTTATACCGATTTACATTCCTAATGTCGCATATGATTTGTTTCTTTTTTGCCTATATTTCAAAATAAAATGAAACTGTAGCGTAGGCTATGCTTTAATTTTATTTATCATCTAGTCAAAAAATAATTTAAATGAAGAATACGGCATTAGAAACATAAATTGGTATTATAATGAGCTGTGATGCGATTATAGCTGCTTTGTATGTTGATAAAATGCTCAAAAATGTAATTATAAAAGAGTTTTAAGTCATTTCTTCTTAGCTTTCGCGAAAGCGTGATTATTAAATCGATAATTTTAACATAATAATTTTATCAATTCCATATATTTTTATAGTTGTTTTACTCTTTTTACAGAGAATATGGCAAAGAACTAGATGGTTTACTGCTTATTTTAAAAAATGACTGCTTTTTCGTAACTTCGCAATCCTTAAAAACAAACATTATATAGACTATGGCTTTTGATATAGAGATGATTAAAAAGGTGTATGCTGAGATGCCAGCTCGTGTGAATAAAGCACGTGAGCTTACTGGTAAACCACTTACACTTGCTGAGAAGATTTTATACTCACACCTTTGGGATGGAACACCTGGTAAAACTTTTACTAGAGGTAAAGACTATGTAGATTTTGCACCAGACCGTGTGGCGTGTCAGGATGCAACTGCTCAAATGGCGCTTTTACAATTCATGCAAGCTGGAAAAGATAAGGTTGCAGTTCCTACTACAGTGCACTGTGATCACTTGATCCAGGCTAAGACTGGAGCTTCTGCCGATTTGCAAAGTGCATTAAACACCAGTAATGAGGTGTTTAACTTCTTAGAATCTGTGTCAAATAAATATGGTATAGGTTTCTGGAAACCAGGAGCTGGTATTATTCACCAAGTAGTTCTTGAAAATTATGCCTTCCCAGGAGGAATGATGATAGGAACTGATTCTCACACTGTAAATGCCGGTGGATTAGGAATGGTTGCCATAGGAGTAGGTGGAGCAGATGCTGTAGATGTCATGGCAGGAATGGCTTGGGAATTAAAATTCCCTAAATTAATAGGTGTAAAATTAACAGGTAAACTATCAGGATGGACAGCACCTAAAGACGTGATCCTTAAAGTAGCAGAGATCCTTACCGTAAAAGGTGGAACTGGAGCGATTGTAGAGTATTTTGGTGATGGAGCCTTAAACTTATCTTGTACCGGTAAAGGAACTATTTGTAACATGGGAGCAGAGATAGGAGCTACGACTTCTACATTTGGGTATGATGACGCTATGGAGCGTTATTTACGTGCTACAGAAAGAGCTGATATTGCTGATGCTGCAAACGAAGTGCGCGAGCACTTAACTGGTGATGCTGAGGTTTATGCAAATCCTGAACAGTACTTTGATCAAGTTATTGAAATAAACTTAGATACATTAATGCCTCACATAAACGGACCTTTTACTCCAGATCTAGCGACTGAAGTAGGTTCTATGAATGAAAAGGCGACTAGTAACGACTGGCCACTTAAGGTAGAATGGGGACTTATAGGTTCTTGTACAAACTCTTCTTATGAAGATCTTTCTCGTGCAAGTTCTATTGCTCAACAGGCGATTGATAAGAAATTAAAAACTAAAGCAGAGTTTGGTATCAATCCAGGTTCTGAAAAAGTACGTTATACTACAGAACGCGATGGAATTCTAGGCGTATTTGAAGATGTAAATGCTAAAATCTTTACTAATGCTTGTGGACCTTGTATAGGTCAGTGGGCACGTTATAGCGATCCTAAAAACGCACCTAAGAATTCAATCATTCACTCTTTTAATAGAAACTTTGCAAAACGTGCTGATGGTAACCCTAACACGCACGCCTTTGTAGCATCACCAGAAATGGTTGCCGCGATAGCCATTGCTGGTCGTCTAGATTTCAACCCTATTACTGATAAGTTGATAAATGAAGATGGTGAAGAAGTAATGCTGGACGAGCCTACAGGATGGGAATTACCTCCTAAAGGTTTTGAAGTAAAAGATGATGGTTACCTAGCTCCAGAGGCTGATGGTAGTCATGTTCAAGTTAAAGTTTCAGATGAGTCTGAACGTTTACAGTTATTAAGTCCGTTTACTCCTATAGGTAGAGAAATTAAAGGTGCTAAGTTGTTAGTTAAAGCTTTTGGTAAGTGTACAACAGATCACATATCTATGGCTGGACCATGGTTGCGCTATAGAGGTCACTTAGATAATATTGCAAATAATACCTTAATAGGTGCGGTTAATGCCTTTAATAAGCAAACTAACTTTGTTAAGAACCAGTTAGATAGTGAGTATGGAGCAGTTCCAGATACGGCTAGAGCTTATAAAGCAGCTGGAATCCCATCTATAGTAATAGGAGATCATAACTATGGAGAAGGTTCTTCTCGTGAGCATGCGGCAATGCAGCCACGTCACCTTGGAGTAGTTGCTGTGATTGTAAAATCATTTGCTCGTATTCATGAAACTAATTTAAAGAAGCAAGGTATGCTAGGTCTTACATTTGCTAATGAGGCAGATTATGACTTAATACAAGAAGATGATACTTTCAACTTTTTAGACCTAGATCAATTTGCGGCAGATAAGCCTCTAACTATAGAAGCTGTTCATGCAGATGGTTCTAAAGATACCTTTAAAGTAAACCACACTTATAATGATGCTCAAATCAAGTGGTATGATAAAGGTAGTGCCTTAAACTTAATTAAAGAAGAAAGCGCTAAGAACGCATAGCCTTCAGTTTAAATACATTTCACAAAAACCTCTTGATATTTCAAGAGGTTTTTTTGTGGGTTTAAAAAAAGTGGTTTAAAGAATATGTTTCGTTATTTTTAATAAATCGTGATCGCTGGAATATAATCCATACCAGTTTGGATTTATGAAGATTTTATAAATTCAATTTGGTTTAAATGATGAATTGGTATAACCAAACAAAGTAAGTATTTCAACTGGACCGATATTCTCAAAAAGCTCATAAGCCTCTTTAACTATGATGCTTTTAGAAAAGTTTTTTGCCACTTCTTTCTAGACTGTAATATTTGAAAAATAAAAAACGTCTTAGTTATTGCTAAGACGTTTTAGAATACTACAAGTATGATGCTTAAAAGTTAATGACTTCTAAGATCCTGGAGTTGACTCAGATTCTTTAGGTTTATCAATCTTTATTTTTAATTCTCCAGACTCTTTATCTAAATCCATGAATATAGCATCTCCTTCTTTAAGTTCACTATTCACTATAGCTTCTGCGAGAGCGTCTTCTATATATTTTTGAATAGCTCTGTTTAAAGGTCTAGCCCCATATTGCTTATCAAAACCTTTGTCTGCTATATAGTCTTTGGCTTTTTCACTTAATGTAAGGTCGTATCCTAGACCATTAATGCGTTCATATAGTTTAACAAGTTCAATATCAATGATTTTATGGATATCTTCTCTTTCAAGAGCGTTAAAAACAATAACGTCATCTATTCTATTTAAGAATTCTGGAGCAAAGGTTTTCTTTAATGCTGCTTCAATAACACCGCGAGCATTATCATCTTCGGCATTTTTACGTGCTGCGGTTCCAAACCCTACACCTGAGCCAAAATCTTTTAATTTACGCGCTCCTACATTAGAAGTCATAATAATTATCGTGTTTCTAAAGTCTATTTTACGTCCTAGACTGTCTGTTAGATAACCATCATCCAGCACTTGAAGTAACATATTAAAAACATCTGGATGCGCTTTTTCAATTTCATCGAGTAAAATCACAGCATAAGGTTTACGTCTCACTTTTTCAGTGAGCTGTCCACCTTCTTCATAGCCTACGTAGCCTGGAGGCGCACCTATCAATCTTGAAATCGCAAATTTCTCCATGTACTCACTCATATCTATACGTATCAATGAGTTTGTAGAGTCAAAGAGTTCACTTGCAATAACCTTTGCTAGTTGTGTTTTACCTACACCGGTCTGTCCTAAGAATATAAAAGAACCGATTGGTTTGTTAGGATCTTTTAATCCAGCACGGTTACGTTGAATAGCTTTGACTACTTGTTTTACCGCTTTATCTTGACCTATGACTCTGTTTTTAATGGAGTCTCCTAGATTAAAAAGTTTCTTCATTTCCTTGGTAGCGATACGATTTACAGGTATCCCTGTCATCATACTTACCACTTCGGCTACGTTTTCTTCAGTTACGGTGTCTTTATGTAGTTTGGAAGATTCTTCCCAAGTTTCTTGAGCTTCAGTGAGTGCTTTTTCTAGTTTTTTCTCATCATCACGCAGTTTAGCAGCTTGTTCATACTTCTGTTTTTTAACTACGGCCGTTTTTTCTTCCTTAACTTCTTCAAGTTGTTTTTCTAAGTCTAGAATTTGTTGAGGAACTTCTATGTTAGTAATATGAATACGAGAACCAGCCTCATCCAGTGCATCAATAGCTTTGTCTGGTAGGAAACGGTCTGTCATATATCTATTAGTAAGCTTCACACAAGCTTCTATAGCACCATCTGTATAAGATACATTATGGTGTTCTTCATATTTTTCTTTAATATTATTAAGAATGGTGATGGTTTCTTCTACGCTCGTAGGTTCTACCATAACTTTCTGGAAACGACGTTCTAGCGCACCATCTTTTTCTATACTATTGCGGTATTCATCTAGTGTTGTTGCTCCTATACATTGAATTTCGCCTCGAGCGAGAGCAGGCTTGAACATATTACTCGCATCTAACGATCCTGCAGCGCCACCAGCACCTACTATGGTATGAATTTCATCTATGAAAAGTATAATGTTATCATTCTTCTCTAATTCATTCATGACCGCTTTCATGCGTTCTTCAAACTGACCTCTGTATTTTGTTCCTGCCACTAGACTAGCTAGGTCTAGGGTAATGACTCTTTTATCATAGAGTATACGAGATACCTTGCGTTCTACTATGCGTAGGGCAAGACCTTCGGCTATAGCGCTTTTACCTACTCCAGCTTCTCCTATTAATAATGGGTTATTCTTTTTACGGCGGCTCAAAATTTGAGAGACACGCTGTATCTCTTCTACACGGCCTACCACTGGATCTAGTTTTCCATCTTCAGCAGCTTTAGTTAAATCTCTACCGAAGTTATCCAGAACAGGCGTTTTACTTTTTTTATTACCTTTTGAGCTACTACTGCTACTAGGAGAGAATAAATTCTCTTTATCATCTCCAGCAAGATCATCTCCAGAGTCATTACCATCATTAAAAGCGCCTTCTATAGGATCTTCAGTAAAGCCATCTTCTTGAGATAATAAGCTCTTAAATTCTTCTTTAACGCCGTCATAATCTACTTTAAGTTTATTAAGTAATTTAGTGGTAGGGTCATTTTCATTACGCAAAATGCATAATAATAAATGAGCGGTATTAATCGAGGAGCTTTGAAAAAGTTTTGCTTCTAGAAAAGTAGTTTTTAATGCGCGCTCAGCCTGTCTGGTGAGGTGCAGGTTTTTCTTTTCGTTTGCAGCTACTTGTGTATTAGGGTTTGCGGGGCTTAGAATTTCCACCTTGCGGCGCAAGTGATCTAAGTCTACCGTTAAATTATTAAGAATATCGATTGCTTTACCATCTCCATCTCTCAACAATCCCAGCATTAAATGTTCTGTTCCTATAAAATCGTGTCCTAGCCTTAGCGCTTCTTCTTTGCTGTAAGCTATCACGTCTTTGACTCTCGGTGAAAAATTATCGTCCATATTACTTCTTTGAGTTAAATGTAATGAATTCTATGTGTTCAATAGGTATACCATTTTGTTAAATGATGGTTTTTTAGATCTCGCTTTCGCGAAAGCGAGTCATAAACAGTCACTTAGTCATCTATTTAATACAGCATTAAACTTATCCACATAATAGTAGAAGATATGTTAATAAAAACAACTCAAAATGGCTGTCAAAGCCTTATTAAGACTAGGTTTTTCATTAAATTGCTTGCATATTATTAAAAAAGATAAATTAAACGATATTTTATATGGCAGATGGAGAAAAGTTAATCCCGATTAATATCGAGGATGAAATGAAGTCAGCATACATCGATTACTCGATGTCAGTCATAGTGTCACGAGCACTGCCAGATGTGCGAGATGGATTAAAACCAGTACATAGACGTGTTCTTTATGGAATGTATGAATTAGGCGTACTGTCTAATAGAGGTTATAAAAAGAGTGCAAGAATCGTAGGAGAGGTACTCGGTAAGTATCACCCACATGGTGATACATCTGTATATGATACTATGGTGCGTATGGCTCAAGAGTGGTCTCTGCGTTATATGCTCGTGGATGGTCAAGGGAATTTTGGTAGTGTAGATGGTGATCCACCTGCTGCCATGCGTTATACAGAGGCTAGAATGCGTAAAATCTCTGAAGAAATCCTTGCCGATATTGATAAAGAAACTGTAGATACACAACTCAACTTTGACGATACGTTAAATGAGCCTACTGTTATGCCTACTCGTATTCCTAACTTGCTTGTTAATGGAGCTTCAGGGATTGCTGTAGGTATGGCGACTAATATGCCTCCACATAACTTAACAGAAGTTATAGATGGAACGGTTGCCTATATAGATAATAATGACATAGAGATTGATGAGTTAATGACTCATGTAAAAGCTCCAGATTTCCCTACAGGTGGAATTATTTATGGGTATGATGGCGTTAAAGATGCCATGCATACTGGTCGTGGTCGTGTAAAAATACGTGGTCGCGTTAGATTAGAAGAGGTGAAAGGTCGTGAGTGTATTATCGTAGATGAATTACCGTATCAGGTAAATAAAGCCGATATGATTAAGAAAACGGCAGACCTTATTAACGAGAAAAAGTTAGAAGGGATCTCTATGATCAGAGATGAGTCTGACCGTAAGGGAATGCGTATTGTTTATATTCTCAAGAGAGATGCAATCCCTAACATTGTTATTAATAAACTCTATAAGCATACAGCTTTACAGTCTTCTTTTAGCGTTAATAATATTGCTTTAGTAGATGGTCGCCCTCAACTACTTAATGTTAAGGAGATGATTCACTACTTTGTGGAACACAGACATGATGTAGTCGTAAGACGTACTAATTTTGAATTGCGCAAAGCAGAGGAAAGAGCACATATATTAGAAGGTTTAATTATCGCATCAGATAATATTGATGAGGTAATCGCCTTAATAAGAAGTAGTAAAAATGGAGAGGAAGCTCGTCAGAAATTAATTGAGCGTTTTGAGCTTTCTGAAATTCAGGCTCGTGCGATCGTAGAAATGCGATTGAGACAGCTTACAGGACTAGAGCAAGATAAACTGCGTTCTGAATATGAAGACCTCGTTGCTACTATTGCAGACCTAAAAGACATTCTTGCAAAGAAAGAACGTCGTATGGAAATCATCAAAGAAGAACTTGTAGAAATTAAAGAGAAATATGGCGATGAGCGAAGATCTCAAATAGAATATGCTGGTGGTGATCTTTCTATTGAAGACATGATTGCTGATGAGCAAGTGGTGATTACCATATCTCATGCAGGTTATATTAAAAGAACACCTATAACTGAGTATAAAACACAGAATAGAGGTGGAGTAGGACAGAAGGCAAGTACTACAAGAGATGAAGATTTCCTAGAAGACATATTTGTAGGTACTAATCACCAGTATATGCTATTCTTTACAGAAAAAGGAAAATGTTTCTGGATGCGTGTTTATGAAATTCCTGAAGGAAGTCGTACCTCTAAAGGACGTGCTATCCAAAACTTAATTAACATTGAGCCAGATGATAAAGTAAAAGCGGTTATTTGTACGCAAGATATTAAGGATGAGGAATATATTAATAGTCACTATGTGATTATGTGTACTAAGAAAGGTGTAGTTAAGAAAACATCTTTAGAACAATATTCTAGACCACGTACTAATGGTATTAACGCGATTACCGTGCGTGAAGGAGATACGCTGTTAGAGGCAAAACTAACAACGGGTGATAGCCACGTGATGCTCGGACTTAAGAGTGGAAAAGCGATACGTTTTGACGAAGCTAAAACTCGTGCTATGGGTAGAAATGCCAGTGGTGTACGTGGAATAAGACTTGCCGATGATAATGATGAAGTAATAGGAATGGTAGCCGTAAATGATATGGAATCTAACATTCTTGTAGTATCTGAAAAAGGATATGGTAAACGCTCCAGTCTTGAGGACTATAGAGAAACCAATCGTGGTGGAAAAGGTGTAAAAACCATTTCGGTTACAGAAAAGACAGGTGGACTAGTAGCTCTTAAAAATGTTACTGATGATGATGGATTGATGATTATTAATAAATCAGGAGTTGCTATACGTATAGATGTAAAGGACTTAAGAGTTATGGGACGTGCTACGCAAGGTGTACGTTTAATTAACTTAAAAGGAAACGATTCTATTGCCGCTGTTGCTAAGGTTGCTCAAGAAGATGATGCTGACGATGAAACTTTAATTGAAGGTGAAGATGCTGGCGCGACTGTTGCAAATGATGATAGCGAAGAATAATTTTTTAAAAATATATAACAATGAAAATTAGATTAACAATTCTATTTCTTGCTATAACTGCTTTAGGTTTTGCGCAGAAAAGAGAAATGAAGAAAATAGAAAAAGCTGTAGAGGTAGGAGACATACCTAAGGCTATGGAGATTTTTAAATCTATTAATGAAAGCGACTTAGAAGAAAAGTATAAAGGTCAATATAGTTTCTATAAAGCTGCATATTTGATAGATGTTACTGGAGCCCAGAAGCCTAGTTTAGAAGACGCTTATTCAGCCCGCGAAGAATTTAATAAGGCTATGGATTTAGGGTATAAAAATCCTATATTAACGGAACAGGTTAGTAATTATATCAATCAAAGTTTTTTACAAATTGCAAATGAAAAACTTGTAGAAGATCCTGGTATCGCTTTAGATATAGTAAAAACATTAGTAAAAGACTCGCCAGAGGATATGGCTATGTTGTATAGCTTAGCTGTTCTGTCATATCAAACAGGTAATTTTGATATCGCCAAGGATTCATTTCAAAAGCTTCTAGATAAAGGTTACACAGGTCAGAAAACTACTTTTATTGCTGTTAATAAAGAAACAAATCAAGAGGAAGTTTTTCCTTCTGAAACACTTAGAAATGTTTCTATTCAAACAGGTAGTCATTTGAAACCTACACAATCTAAAACTCCTTCTTTATTAGGAATGGTAGTGTCAAATTTAGTTTGGCTTCAAAAAGAGTCTGGTAACTTAGAAAAAGCGAAAGAAACTTACAATGGTGCGATTTCAAAATATCCTAATGACATGTCTTTAATAGCTGCTAAGGCTGATATTTTTTTAACCTTAGGTATGATGGACGATTATGAGAAAGCTGTTAGAAGTTTATCAGAAGATATAGACGATCCTAAGGTGTTAAATAACCTCGCCCAGGCTGCCATTGATAAAAAGGAATATGATAAAGCGATCCGTTACTATAAATCAAGTATTGAATTAGATCCTAATAACTTTGTATCTAAAGCAAACTTAGGATTGGCTTACATTGAGAAAGGTAACGCCAAAGAAATAACTTATGACGAGCAGCAGTCTTTTTATAACAAAGCTACAGAGTCTTATGAAGGTGCTCATGAATTAAAACCTGAAAATAAACCTATAATAAATACTTTAATTAGTTTATATGGAGCTTTAAATATGGATGAAAAGCTAGCTGCTATGAAGGCTAAGCTCTAAGTTAAAATGATGAACGAAACAAAAAAAAACCTGCAATCTGCAGGTTTTTTTTGTTACATAATCTTCTTAATCACTCTCAATTTATGGGTGTGTAAATGTCTTTCTACATTAAAAATACCACTTTGATCGAGTCGATCAATTCTAACTTTACCATGAGCGTGAATGATGTAGTTATCTCTCATGATTAGACCTACATGAGTGATGATACCTTCATTGTTGTCAAAAAAAGCAAGATCACCTTCTTCTGCCTCTTCTATGAAGCTTAATACTTCACCTTGAGTAGCCTGTTGACTAGCATCTCTTAGAAGTTTAAATCCACTTAATCTATAGATTAATTGTGTAAAACCACTACAATCTATCCCTAATGGAGTTCTTCCTCCCCATAAATAAGGAGTGTTAAGTAACAATAAAGCATTATTAATCAAGTCAGCTTTATCTGTTCCTGAAGTACTCTCTAGCTGATAAGTGTCTGCTATAACTCGTGCTGTAGAAACTTGAGCACCCAGAGTTATGGTACTTAATGATTCGTTGTGATGAGTAATATGACTTATTAAATCTTTAGCATAATGCTGTTCAGACTCATCAATTTGATGATATAACTCAGATTCAATTTCAAAAACCTGTTTAACATCTACCCAGCCTTCATAGGAATCATGTGCAAGTCTGATTTTGACCCATTTTTTACGTTCTTCGATGATTTTAAAATATTCACCATAAAGAACTTGAGAAACCATTTCACTGGTATCCTTAGCCTCTAGACGCATTGGCGCCACCGAAATAGGGCAAATCCCGTACTTCATTTAATTGAGTTATACTTTTTTAATTATTATCGCACTAGCTCCACCGCCACCATTACAAATAGCTGCAGCGCCTATAGTTCCATTCTCTTGATCTAAGACACTTAATAATGTGGTTACAATTCTGGCACCACTACAACCTAAAGGATGACCCAATGAAACAGCACCACCATAAACGTTAACATTATCATCTTGAAGCCCTAAGATTTTCATATTTGCTAGCCCCACCACAGAGAAAGCTTCGTTAAACTCAAAATAATCAACATCATCTTGAGAAATTCCAGCTTTACTTAATGCAAGTGGAAGAGCTTTTGCAGGAGCTGTAGTAAACCATTTAGGTTCTTGAGCTGCATCTGCATAACCTATGATTTCTGCGATTGGATTTAATCCTAATTCTTTGGCTTTATTTTCGCTCATGAGTACGAGGGCAGCAGCTCCATCATTTATTGTAGAGGCATTTGCAGCAGTAACAGTACCATCTTTAGTAAAAGCAGCCCTAAGAGAAGGGATTTTTTCCATTCTTACATTAGAATACTCCTCATCATGATCCACTATGATTGCCTCACCACGTCTTTGTGGTACAGCAACCGGCACAACTTCTTTATGGAACTTTCCATCCTTCCAAGCTTGAGCAGATCGTTCGTACGATTGCACCGCAAAAGCATCTTGATCTTCTCTACTAAACTCATACTCTTTAGCACACATATCTGCGCAAACTCCCATAGCATTTTGGTCATAAGCATCTACAAGGCCATCTTTTTGCATGCCGTCGATTAGTTCAGCGGGACCAAATTTCTGTCCAGTTCTCATGTGCACGTAATGTGGAATCATGCTCATGTTTTCCATTCCTCCAGCAACCACGATGTCTTTATCATCACAAGCTATTGCCTGAGCAGCCATCATGATCGTTTTCATACCACTAGCACAAACTTTATTAACGGTTGTACAAGGAACGTTTTCTGATAACCCAGCGCCTAGTGCCGCTTGTCTTGCCGGAGCTTGGCCAGTTCCTGCTTGAACTACGTTACCCATAAGAACTTCCTCCACTAAAGATGGATTTAATGAGATTCTCTCTAACGCTCCTTTAATAGCAGTACTTCCTAATGTAGTGGCAGGAACTGTTGATAATTTACCCATAAAACTTCCTATGGGCGTTCTTGCATATGAAACGATTACTACTTTCTTCATCAAATTCTATTTGGCAGCGAAAATAAACAATAATCAGCGTATAAAATCCACAGAAACATACAATGTTGAGATGTCTATCATGGTTCTTCTTAAATTTATAGTTTACTTTTATGGTAACTCATTAGTAAATTGTTAATTTGTAATTAATGCAAAAAAAGCTATTTCTTTATAAGAATCAAGACGTTCTAATTCGCATACTATTTGTCCTCTTAGCAACTATTCTTACCATATATCTCTTTCCTAAAAATGATCGTTTCAAATACGATTTTAAGCAGGGTGAGCCGTGGCAGTATGAAACGTTATATGCTCCGTTTCCCTTTCCCATTAAAAAAAGTCANNAAGCCATTAATGTTGAAATTCAGGCCATTAAAAATAATGCGGCTAATTATTTCGATTTTGATTCTGATATTTCTTCTCGTGTTTATGAATCTATTGTCCTTGAATATACCTCAGTTTCAAAGGACTCTGTAAATAAAGTTGCGCAAGAAAAAGATCTGTTGATTATAAATAAGGTAATAAATGATTTTTACAAGAAATTTTACACAGAAAGTCGATTAAATATTAGCTCTTCACAGCAAATCTTCATTCAGATGGATGATGGGTTTCAAGAAGTCTCTTATCAGGATGTATTGTTCCCTAAGAATCTTAATAGCTATATCACTGAGCTAGTTGATTATTCTTCATTCAGTAATACTTATTGGCTGGAAAAAACACTACTTAAAAATCTTAAACCTAACATTTCCTATAATGAAATACTTACTAGTAATATTATAGATGATGAGGTGAGTAAAGTGCTTCCTACAAGAGGATTTGTGCCATTAGGTTCTAGGATTATAGCTCAAGGCGAAATCGTGGAAGGAGAAAGTTATCAGGTATTAATGACTCTAAATGAAACATATCAGTCTCAAACATGGACAGATTCTCAGTACTACTGGAGATTGATGGGGTACACAATTCTGGTGGCGTTAAGCTTTTTAATTTTATCCTTATTTTTATATAGATATCGTCCAAGTATTTATCATAATAACAGAAAATTACTTTTTGTATTCTTTAATGTTTTGTCGATCATTCTATTAACCACTCTGTTAATCAATTTAGACACTTCTTACACTTATATAGTTCCTGTTTGTATGCTTCCATTAATTTTGAAAGCTTTTTTTGATGCTAGGGTAGGTTTGTTCACTCATGTAATTACTGTTTTAATTTTAAGCTTCATTGTTCCTTATGCAGAGGAATACTTATTCCTTCAAATAATTGCTGGAATTGTAACTATTCTTTCCAGTTCTGAAATTTATAAAAGAGCTAATTTATTTATAACAGTAGGTCAGATAGTACTCATATATATAATTGCATACTTCGCTTTTTATGCGATCAATCAAGGAGGAGTCACAGGTTGGGAATGGCAAAAAATTAGTTACTTTATTCTATGTGGATTAGCCATGCTATTTGTTTGGCCTTTAATATATTTATATGAAAAGGTTTTTGGTTTAGTTAGTGATGTGTCTTTATTGGAACTGTCAGACACAAATTCTAAACTTCTTAAAGAACTTTCAAACAAAGCTCCTGGTACATTTCATCATTCTCTCAATGTTGCAAATATTGCTGAATCAGCTGCAAATGCTATTGGTGCAAATGCGATGTTAACAAGAGTAGGAGCCTTGTATCATGATGTTGGTAAAATGGTGAATCCTACTTACTTTACAGAAAATCAAGGTAGCGGTATTAATCCTCATGATGATTTAGATCCTGAAGAAAGTGCAGCTATTATAATCAACCACACTATCAAAGGGATTGAAATAGCAAAAAAAAATAAAATACCAGATAGAATAATTGATTTTATAAGAACGCATCATGGTAACTCGGTAGTTTATTTTTTTTATAAGAAAGCTCAACTTAATAATCCAGATATAGATATTGTAAATTATCAATATCCTGGTCCTAAACCATTTAGTCCAGAAACTGCCATTCTTATGATTGCAGATAGTGTAGAAGCAGCCTCAAAAAGCTTAAAATCGCCTACCTCCATTACTATAGATAATTTAGTGGATAAAATTATAAACAAACAAGTTGATGAAAAGCAATTCATTAATGCTGATATTACTTTTAAACAAATTGAAATCATCAAGTCCGTGATTAAAAAGAAGTTAGCAAGTATATATCATTTGAGGATAGAATACCCTGAATAAAAGATGGAAAAAACAGTAAATTTTGTTTGTAGTAATTAAAAGAAGGTTTACATTTGCATCCGCTTTTGGAAACAAGGGCTCAGTTCTTTTTATTTAGGAGAGGTGCCAGAGTGGTAATGGAGCAGATTGCTAATCTGTCGACGGGCAACCGTCGCCAGGGTTCGAGTCCCTGTCTCTCCGCAATTTTCTAAATAATAGATGATCTATTTCGGGGTGTAGCGTAGCCCGGTCATCGCGCCTGCTTTGGGAGCAGGAGGTCGCAGGTTCGAATCCTGCCACCCCGACAAAAAGCCTTACTACTTTTGTAGTGAGGCTTTTTTTATTAAATTTCAACTATGAAAATAGGGTTAGCGCTTTCAGGTGGCGGTGCAAAAGGAATTGCTCACGCTGGAGTTATTAAAGCATTAAAGGAAAGGAATATTCAAATTTCTAAAATCTCTGGAACAAGTGCCGGCGCTTTAATAGGTGTGCTTTATGCAGCTGGTTTAGAAGATGAGGTTATTTATGATTTTTTTAAATCTTCAAACCTTTTTTCGCCTAGTAAATTTGCTTTTGGTCAGCCAGGATTTATAAAATCAAATGTTTTTATGAATCATTTGAATTCCTTTATTCCACAGGATTCTTTTGAGTCACTAAGTATTCCACTAGTAGTTACCGCAACAGATCTAAATAATGCTAGCTCTAAAGTGTTTGATAAAGGTGAGCTATATCTACCTATTCTGGCCAGTGCTGCTTTTCCTGGAGTTTTTACTCCTGTGAACATTGGTAATAACACTTATGTAGATGGTGGAGTGCTTAATAATTTCCCTATAGATTTATTAGACGATTGTGATTTTAAAATAGGTAGCTATGTGAATAAAATAGAAATCTTAGATAGAAAAATGAAGCACTCTTATGATGTGGCAGGACGTGCTTATTCTATTAATCAGTATCATCGCGATGCTGCAAAGTTTCATCAAGCTGACCTGTTGATCGAACCTGATAATCTCCATAAATACGGCTTATTTAGTCTAAGGTCTCTTCGTGAAATATTTACTATTGGGTATGACACCGCTTGTAAAGTTTTAGATCAAAGCTCTTTGATAAAATAGGTTTTCCATTTCAATGTAATTGATACCTGATTTTTGACATATCTTTAATCTTTATCATTTAAATGTAATTTCATTTTGCCGTAAATTGCAGTAAACATTTTATATGCAAAGGGATTTACATTATTTAAGGAAAAACTACGAAAAAGGAGCTCTGGATAAAGAGCAACTTCCTTCTAACCCTTATGAATTGTTCGATATATGGTTTACAGAGGCTAGAGAACATGTGTCAGTTGATGAAGTAAATGCAATGGGGATTTCTGCGATAGGTACAGACGGCTTTCCTAAAACTCGAATCGTTTTACTCAAAGAGATAGATCATGGCAGTTTTATTTTCTATTCTAATTATAATTCTGAAAAGGGTAAGGCCATGGAGATGAATAATAAAGTTTCATTACATTTCTTCTGGCCAGCTTTAGAAAGGCAAGTTATAATTAAAGGTTTAGTCTCTAAGGTCTCCAGAGAAAAATCTTTAGCTTATTTTAAACAGCGCCCCAGAGGTAGCCAGTTAGGAGCTTGGGCAAGTGACCAGAGTTCATCTGTGCCTTCTAGAGCTTATTTAGAACAGCGATTGAAGTCTTTTGAAGAAAAGTTCAAGGATCAAGAAATTCCTTTGCCAGATCATTGGGGTGGATATAGCGTATCACCGGTTTCCGTAGAGTTTTGGCAAGGCAGGCCTAATAGGTTACATGACAGGTACACTTATGAAATAAAGGATAGTGCATGGAAGATAACTAGACTAGCACCTTAATCCATGAAAAAATTACTTTTAGTTAGACATGGTAAATCTAGTTGGGATTTAAAAGTAAGAGATCACGATCGTGTGCTACTGGAACGCGGTATAAATGATGCTCATTTAATAGGTTGTGCATTAAGTGAAATGGGATTGTCTTATGATGCAATATGGTCCAGCACCGCTGCCCGAGCCTTACAGACGGCCACTATTATTTCAGAATATGTAGATTATTCTTTATCAAATTTTCAACTTAAACGCGAGTTATATACATTTGATGGAGATGATCTTCTTCAATCTATTATTAATTGTCCTAATGAAGTGGATACATTAATGCTTTTTTCACATAACCATGGTCTTACGGATCTAGTAAATAAACTAGGTAATCAGTATTTTAATAATGTACCTACCACAGGAGTAGTTATCATAGAGTTTAATTCAGATAACTGGATGGATATTAAAAAAGGGCAAACAATTTCTCACTTATTTCCTAAAAAATTAAAATGAGTCAAAAATATTTCAATAGAGAATTAAGCTGGTTAAGGTTTAATAATAGAGTTTTACAAGAAGCTTCAGATAAGAACGTACCATTAATTGAACGACTTAGGTTTCTCGGTATTTTTTCAAACAATCTAGATGAATTCTTTAGAGTACGCTATGCGACTATAAAACGTATTTTAAGAGCTGGAAAAAATGCAAAAAAATCTCTAGGAGGAATAGCAGCAGCAAATTTACTTGAAAAAATTACCGCTGAGGTGATTGTGGATCAAGGAAGAAGTTTTGAAATCTTGAACCAATTAGAAGAAGAGCTTAAAAATGAGAATATTATTATAGTAGATGAAACAGAAATTCTACCAGAACATGAAGATTTTATAAGAAGCTATTTTAACCACGAAGTAAGTCCTGCACTAGCAACCATAATGCTTAATGAAGATACTGAATTTCCTAGCTTAAGAGATGGACTAGGTTACCTAGCAGTGCGCATGGTGATGAAAGATAAAACCTTACCTGTAAAACATGCCCTTATAGAAATTCCTAAATCACTTAGTAGATTTATAGAATTACCAGCAATAGAAAATGACCATAAACAGTATATTATCCTCTTAGATGATCTGATCAGGGATAGAATGCATTACATCTTTAACATCTTTGACTATGATCATCTTGAAGCTCACATGATTAAGGTGACACTAGATGCTGAACTAGATATAGATATAGATCTTAAAAAGAGCCTAATAGAAAAGATAAGTAGAAGTGTTAAAGACCGTAAAGACGGTGATCCCGTAAGATTTGTTTATGATAAATCTATTCATCAAGATACACTTCGTTTTATAATGAGTAAAGTAGAAATAGACGACTCAGACTCTATAATCCCTGGTGGAAGATATCATAATAGAAGAGACTATTTAAAATTCCCATCTTTAGGTAGAAAAGATCTACTTTATGAAAAGAAAACACCGCTTCCTATTAAGGGAATTTCCATGAGAGGTAGTTTACTGGAGATGATTTCTCGACAAGATATTCTACAATATGCTCCATACCATACTTTTTCAAATACTATTAAATTTTTGAGAGAAGCTGCTCTTGACCCTAAAGTGCAGGATATAAAAATTACTATTTATAGACTTGCTGAAGTTTCCCAAATAGCTGCCTCACTCATTAATGCAGCAAAAAACGGTAAGAAAGTCACAGTCTCTATTGAATTACAAGCACGTTTTGACGAGCAAGCAAATATCAATTATGCAGAGTTAATGCAAGAAGAAGGCGTTAAGCTCATATTTGGCGTTCCAGGTCTTAAAGTACACTGTAAAGCCTGCTTAATTTCTAGAGAAGAGAAAGGTAAAATGATACGGTACGGCTTCATTTCTACGGGTAATTTTAATGAAGCAACAGCAGGAATCTACACAGACTATACCTTGTTTACAGCAAATAAAAAGATCCTTAAAGAAGTCGATAAGGTATTTGATTTCTTTGAGGTGAACTATAAAATATATAGATATAAACATTTATTAGTTTCTCCTCATACCTTGAGAAATGGTATTGAGAGTAGGGTTCGTCGTGAGATCGCTTTCGCGAAAGCGGGCAAAAAAGCACATCTAAGAATGAAACTGAATAGCTTTTCTGACTTTAAAATGATTGATCTATTTTATCAGGCCTCAAACGCAGGTGTACAAATAGAACTTATAGTGCGTGGAATATGCTGTCTTATTCCTGGAGTAGAAGGAATGAGTGAAAATATAAGAGTCATAAGTATAGTCGATAAATATTTAGAACACCCTAGAGTTTATCAATTTAATAACGGTGGAGCTATTGAAGTTTTTATTTCCAGTGCAGATATGATGGGACGTAATCTAGATAATCGTGTGGAGGTTGCCTGTCCTATTTATGATGAAAACGTAAAGAAAGAGATTCTGGAAACACTAGATATATGCTGGGCTGATAATGTAAAAGCTCGCGAAATTTGTTCAAATCAACTTAATAATTATGTGCCTAAAACTATGGAACAAATCAGGTCTCAATTTGCTACTTATGAGTACTATAAAAATCAATTATAAGTATGAGCTTTAAAATTCATAAATATGCCGCTATTGATATAGGTTCTAATGCTATAAGACTATTAGTAGCCTCTGTAAAATTATTTGAAAACGAACCACCGGTTTTTAAAAAAACGAGTTTAGTTAGAGTGCCTATACGGTTAGGTCAGGACGTTTTTACTACCCAGAACATAGGTCAAGTAAATATAGACCGTATGTTACAAAGTATGCAATCTTACTCCTTATTAATGGATGTGCATAAGGTAGAGAAGTATAAAGCTTATGCAACAAGTGCCATGAGAGAAGCACAAAACGGTAAAGAAGTAGCGCAACTCATTAGGAAGAAAACAGGAATAGAAATTGAAATCATAGACGGCTCTCATGAAGCAGCTATAATAGCTATGACTAACTTACACTCTATCATAGATGATCGTAAGGTGTACTTATATGTAGATGTAGGTGGTGGTAGTACAGAGTTCACTCTTTTTGCAAATGGAGTTGAGCAAGCATCGCGTTCCTTTAAAATAGGAACAGTAAGATTGCTTAATGATATGGTAAGTAAAAAATTATGGTCAGAGGCTGAAAACTGGATTAAAGAAATTAGCGCACCTTTTACTAAAATTGAACTTATAGGTTCTGGTGGTAACATTAATAACATCTATAAATCAAGTGAAAAGTCATCTGGTAAACCATTATCTTATCTATACCTTTCTAGTTATTATGAAAAGTTACAATCATATACTTATGAAGAACGTATTTATCATTTAAACTTAAATCAAGATCGGGCAGATGTTATTATACCAGCTTGTCGCATTTATCTGAGTGCCATGAAATGGAGTCGAGCAAAGAATATTTATGTTCCTAAAATAGGGCTCGCTGATGGTATCATTAAATCTATATTTAATGCTGATCATCGATAATAATAGAAGTCTGATTAACTTTTGAATAAGATATGAATGAGTAATTTAAATTTGTATAATTAATTATAATGAAAATGAAAAAACTTATACTTTTAGTTGCCTTAATAGCAATGCCATTATTGTCTTATGCACAATCACCTGTTAATTACGGTTTTAGAATAGGTATGAACTATTCTTCTTTAGAAGGTGATGATATAGATCTTGATAATCGTTTTGGTTTTCATGCAAACTTCTTTGCAGACATACAGTTGAATAATACATTTAGCCTTTCTCCAGAAATTGGTCTTTCTGCACTTGGTGCAAAGGCTGATGACATAGAGCTTGAATCTGGTGATTATGTAGAAATAAAAACAAACTGGTTACAGGTAGGTCTTCTTACAAAAATTAATCTAGGTGAAAAATTGTTTTTAAAATTAGGACCACAGGTAGGTGTTAATGTAGGTCAAAAAGATAATAATGATTATTATAACTATGACTTTGCAGCAGTAGGTGGTTTAGGGTATAACTTTTCACAGAATTTTTCTGTAGACGTGAGATATGGTTATGGATTATCTAACGTTTTTGATAGAGCATTTGGTGAAAATAATGAGGCTAATAATAGATATTTTCAGCTAGGTGTAGCTTACAAGATGTAACTTGAAGTTCATAGCATAAAAAAAAGACCTCAAATGAGGTTTTTTTTTATGGTGTGCTATTTTGTTTTTTTAATCCTGTAGATAAATTCAATTTGGTATTACATGTGTTACTTGAATGATAAGTAGGTATTATAACTCTAAATCAAAGCTCCTACGTAATAGATCTATCGCAGGATTTTTGTCCACTAGTTTTAGGAACTTCTCATGATCTGTATAGGCATATTTTTTTTCAACTGTCTTATCTACATGAATTTCTAATTCAATATTATAGTTGTTCAGCGCTGCTTTAACATATTCTAAGACTTGACCTTGTGCTTTTTCTAAATCTTCCTTCATCGATAGGTTAGGGTAGCGCAATACTAGTTTGTTACCTTTTAATTTAGGAGTATCTGCCTCCATTATTGAAGCTAGGATAAGCTGACCACGTTCCCGTAAATGCACTGCATAAGAAGCCCATGTTTCTTGAGCACTTTCTTCTGTAAACGGTTCTTCAGGTAAAGCATCTTCTTGCACCTGATCTGGAGTAGTTTTTATTACATGAGCTTTTTTTGCACTAATAGCTTTTAAAGAAAGACCACTTACTTTATTCTTGTTGCGATCTAGTAACTTCTTACGAGCTTCTTCTAATGATTTCTTTGGAGCATTCGTTGCATCCATAGGGTTGCCACCTTCCTTTGTGGATTCTTGAGTGACATTAGATGGTGCTGTCACTTCTGGTGTTTCTTCAACCTGTATGAATTTAACCTTTTCTTTTACAGGTGGTTGGTTGAGTTCAGTAGCTGTGGTCTCAGGTTCTACAGATTTGGGTTCTGGTGTAGTAACTTGTTGAGGTTTGTGGTCTAGAGACTGTTGTTCAGTAGTTGTAGCTTGCTTAGTAAACTGCGCAGCTGGAATGATGTAGTTTACATCATTTTTTTTTTCTCCATCTGTTAAGATGGAGGCTAGTTGCATGAGACATAACTCTATATGAAGTCGTGGATTGCGACTGCTACGATATTTAAAATCTGCATCATTACTTAGGTTGATAGCTTCTCTTAAAAACTTTAAGTCTACTTTGCGAGATTGCTCTGCATATTTCACCTTAACCTTATCAGACACGTCCAGTAAATGCAATGTACGTTCATCTTTACACACCATTAAATCTCTTAAATGAGAGGCAAGACCAGCTATAAAATGATGACCGTCAAAACCCTTAGACATAATCACATCATAATCTACCAGTAACTGTGGTATGTTGCTTTCTATGATAAGATCAGTCATCTTAAAATAAGTATCTCTATCGAGCACATTTAAATTTTCTGTTACCGCTTGAACGGTTAGATTCTTACCAGAAAAACTGACCACTCTATCAAAAATAGAAAGGGAATCTCTTAAAGCACCATCTGCCTTTTGAGCTATAATGTGAAGTGCTTCATCATCAGCAGTGATACCTTCTATTTCAGCAATACGTTTTAAGTGGTTGCGCATATCAGAAATAGTAATGCGCTTAAAGTCAAAAATCTGACACCTAGATAAAATAGTAGGTATGATTTTATGTTTTTCAGTAGTGGCTAGTATAAAAATAGCATGAGCAGGTGGCTCTTCAAGCGTTTTAAGAAAAGCGTTAAATGCAGCAGTAGACAGCATGTGAACCTCATCTATAATATACACCTTAAAACTTCCTACTTGCGGTGGTATGCGCACCTGTTCTGTAAGACTACGTATATCATCTACAGAGTTGTTTGAGGCCGCATCTAGTTCAAAAATATTAAAAGCAAAATCCTCATTAGGGTCTACTTCTTCATTTTGTTGATTGATTTTTTTGGCTAGAATACGAGCACAAGTCGTTTTACCTACACCACGAGGACCAGTAAATAGTAAGGCTTGTGCCAGGTGATTACTCGCTATAGCGTTCTCAAGTGTTTTAGTAATAGAGCTTTGTCCTACTACGTCTTCAAAAGTCTCGGGTCTATATTTTCTTGCAGATACTATAAATGGCTCCATTGATTCAAAGATAATAGCCTGTCATATTTTGACTCATCATTATAAGAGATTATTTCACAGATTTATCAACAGCTATCTCATAAAATAAAGTAATTTTGTGGTAGCAGGTCGCTCTATCGCCTCGATAAAGTCGAGGAGGAAAGTCCGGACACCATAGGATAGTATAACGGTTAACGACCGTCGTTGTGTTTTCGCTTTCGCGAAAGCGTAATAGGACTAGTGCAACAGAAAGAATGTACAGGTTAAGCTGTAGTGAAACCAGGTAAACTCTATACGGTGAAATGTTGCGTATATCAGAGCTTGAGTGCGATCCGTGCGATTCTGAAGGGTAAACAGATAGAGGTTACAAGCAATTGTAATCCTAGATAAATGATAGAGAATCTCGATAATATCGGGTGAACAGAATCCGGCTTATAGACCTGCTTTTTTTTAATTCCAATCAAAAATCAAAAATCGCTATAAGTCACAAACTATTTATGAAGACTTTATAAATTCAATATGTAATAATCTCTTTCATATGATGTCTCGGAGCATAGTGGTCTTATTCCTATGTAATTTTTTCATATTCACTTTAGATTTTAATCCATTAGTGTCCGATTAAAGTTTTATCTATACTATAAGATCTACTGATAGCATCGCTTCATAAGATTTTTTAAAAAGTACACCTTGCTATTGAAAAGCAAAAATGATACGTTATATATGAAATTTTAAAACTTATAAAGCACTGCAATTCAAACTCCTTAATAATGTCTTTCTTCTTTAGTCTATCAGCGACAGCGATCTTTTGTCTTAGTCGGGCACGACTAATTTTAATCTATAATTAATTTAAAATTGTAATTAACCCTACTTTTGCCACCGCAAAAACAATATCATGATTACCGTAGAAAATATAGCCGTAGAATTTAGTGGAACTACACTTTTTAGTGACGTTTCATTTGTCATTAACCCAACAGATAAAATAGCACTAATGGGTAAAAATGGAGCTGGTAAATCTACCATGATGAAAATTATCGCTGGTGAGCAAAAAGCCACTCGTGGTCATGTAAGAACTCCTGGAGATACGGTCATAGCATACTTACCACAACACTTGCTTACTGAAGATGATTGTACCGTTTTTGAAGAAACGGCCAAAGCTTTCAAACACATCACTTCCATGAAACAAGAAATGGATGAGTTGAATGAAGCATTAACTACTCGCACAGATTATGAAAGTGCTGAGTATATGGGCATCATAGAAAAGGTGACAGAACTAGGAGAAAAATTCTATGCGCTAGAAGAGGTAAATTATGATGCCGAAGTAGAGAAAGCGCTTAAAGGTCTAGGTTTTAAACAAGAAGATTTTACCAGACAGACCAGTGAATTCAGTGGTGGATGGCGCATGAGAATCGAACTAGCAAAAATTCTACTTCAAAAACCAGATTTAATATTACTTGATGAGCCTACGAATCATATCGATATAGAATCTGTGATTTGGTTAGAAGATTTCCTTGTTAATAAGGCAAATGCTGTAATGGTCATCTCACATGATAAAGCCTTTATAGATAATATTACAAACCGTACCATAGAAGTAACCATGGGACAAATCCATGATTATAAAGCTACTTATTCTCATTACCTAGTCTTGAGAGCAGACCGCCGTGCGCATCAAATAAAAGCTTATCAAGAGCAACAAAAGTTCATTGCAGACACTAAAGCATTTATTGAACGTTTTAAGGGAACTTATTCTAAGACTAATCAAGTAAATTCTCGTGAGAAGATGCTTGAAAAATTACAAATTATTGAAATTGATGAGGTAGATACATCTGCCTTAAAATTACGTTTCCCACCATCACCACGTTCTGGTGATTATCCTGTAACGGTAAAAGAGGTGTCTAAATCTTATGGGGATAAGGTGGTTTTTGAAAATGCTAGTATGTCTATCGCTCGAGGCGAAAAGGTATCCTTTGTAGGTCGTAATGGTGAGGGAAAATCTACCATGATTAAAGCAATTCTAGGAGAAATAGATGTAGAAGGAAACTGTCAACTAGGTCACAATGTTAAAGTAGGTTACTTTGCTCAAAACCAAGCGGCCTTACTAGATAATGAGTTAACGATATGGCAAACTGTTGATGAAGTAGCCCAAGGTGATGTGCGCACGCAGCTTAAAAATATTTTAGGTAGGTTTATGTTTAGCGGTGATGATCTGGAGAAAAAAGTAGGTGTACTTTCTGGTGGAGAGAAAACCAGACTTGCCATGGTGAAGTTACTGCTGGAACCTGTAAACTTATTGATTCTAGATGAACCTACTAATCACCTTGATATTAAATCTAAAGATGTCTTAAAAGAAGCACTTTCTACTTATGACGGAACACTTATTCTCGTTTCTCACGATAGAGATTTCTTGCAAGGCTTATCTGAGAAAGTATTTGAGTTTAAAGATCAGCGTGTGATTGAACACTTTGAAACCATTGATGCCTTCCTAGAAAGAAATAGAATTAAAAATATTGCCGATATTAATTTGATGGGGTAGAGTATATATTAACTATAAATTTTACTTTTTAATAAAGTCTATTTTCTAGAGTCTTTAAACGTAGCGATCTATTTTCTCAACTTATTCCTCTTCATCTGGGTTTTCAAAGAAACTAAAAACAGTACCACCATATCTACGAGAACTTTCTAACCATGAATGGCTTGAAAGATCTGTGTGCTTAGAATGTTCCATGATGAATATTCCACCTGGAGCAAGTAATTCTTGCTCTTGCACCATAGTGGCTATAGTATGGAACTGTGCTTCATCTAGTCCGTAAGGTGGATCTGCAAAGATGAGATCATAGTTACCTTTGTGTTTTTCTAGGAAACTAAAAACATCGGCTTTATTAGTGTCTATAGGTAACTCTAATGAAGAAGCTGTTTTTTTTATAAAGTCTAAACAAGCTTTGTGCTGGTCTACCGCCAGAATACTTGCGGCACCACGACTACCAAATTCATAACTCATATTCCCGCTACCAGCAAATAACTCTAGTACTCGAGAACCTGGAATGTGTGTGCGATGTCTCAATATATTGAATAAGGCTTCTTTAGACATATCTGTAGTAGGTCTTACGGGAAGATTTTTAGGCGCTTGGATGCGTCTGCCTTTGTGTATTCCTGATATTATACGCATAAGATTTTTTCTAGATATGAAGTAGCATCTGTGACATAGCTTACCTGGCGCACATAAGTATATAGCAAATCGTAGAGTGTTTTTTCTTTTGTGTTTGCAAGGATTTTAAGCTCCATGGTTTCAGGATCTAATTGATTATGCTGTGCAGTAAACAAGGTGTAGTATAGTATGTCTTCAATAGCTTGTTGAGGATAGCAGTTATGTAATCTTAAATTGCCATTTACAAAGATGCTTATGTAAAAATGAGACTCTTTAAGGTCTAGGATGATGATTGAGTTATTTTTTTGCGCAAGCGATATATGTTGCTTTAATGCTAAAGTGGTGTAGTGGTAATAATCAAAGTCACCATATTTATCAAAGAAGTAATTATTAATATTACTGTATGCGATGTAAATCGTTTTATAATCTAGAGATTGTACAGCATCATCATTACTAATGATATCTGTCTCTAGGATTCTGGTATTATACTTTAAATAATCTGATTCATGATCTTCATGATAAATGGATACCGGAACTCCTGTAAAAATAGGGTGATGATAGATTAAGCTTACTTGTTCAAATAGTTGATTGAGTAACTCTTCATTTTGATAAGCTGTTTCTATTTCTCGTAGTATTTCTATGGGATTAGACTCGTGTTTAAAAGATTTAGAAATTAAATCTTGTACACCACTTGAGGAATAGATATAAAAAGAAAGTCCATCTTGATGAATCAAGACGGACATTTTTTTAAGTTCTTCAGACATGTTACTTTTCGTTTGAAGCATATTGTCTAGGCCAGTTACCACTGGTAGTAACTTCTGTTAAACTACCTACTACTATATTCTCACCTGTAACACCTTCTACAGCTTTGGTTCTTAGTTCTTGTTCTAAAAGTCTTTCTGGCTGGTCAAATAAGATATCTTTCTTTTGAGCAATAGCTTCAAAAACACTAATAGGATTATCATCATCAAAGAAAATACCCGTTTCTAAAGATATTTTTCCTGGAGCATCTACTTTTTTACCTTCAACAGAGAAATCATAATCTAATAATGTTGTTATTTCTACATTTTGGAATAAAGAGTCTTTTACTGATTTATATCCTAAGGTATCTGTGATCACAATTTCTTTATAGTAACCACCGCTATCTGCATCTAAACCAAATCTTTTGTTCTTCTCGCGGTCTGCTACAGAACTATCTCTGCGTTCTAAAAGAGCAAATTGAGCGGTGTCTACAAACTGGGCTAACTTATTAATGTCATCTGTGTATTTACCAGTGATGGTTTTATGAGCGTTTTGTGCCTCACGTAATTTTATGAGTTGTGAGATGACTTGCTTGTATCGTTCTTCTTTAACTTTTTCAAACTTTACAGGTGCTGCAATAGAATTATAAAGCTTGTAACCAAAAAAAGCAATAAGGACTAATAGTACACCTACAATAATGATATGGAATTTTCGTGGAATTTTATTGATTAATATGGCAAGGCCTATTAAAACGATTATTCCTAATATAATTGCAACGATCATGTGAAATAAATTATTAAATGAGTTTTCAAAGCTAACAAATCTACAATATTTTTTGGCTCTTCCTAATGTCAGATTTTAAATTTGCCTTAAGTTTATCATCAGGTTTTCACCAATGATTCATGACGGCAGCAGCATATTATAAAATTATACTCAAAGATTTTCCTTTTCAACCTACGGTTGAGCAAGATAGAGCGCTGGAAAAGCTCTCTTCTTTTGTAATAGATAAAGATAAGAACACCTTGTTTTTATTAAAGGGATATGCTGGGACAGGTAAAACCACGCTCATAAGCGCTATCGTTAAGAATATATGGAAGGCAAAAATGACTTGTGTTCTTCTGGCGCCTACTGGTAGAGCCGCAAAAGTAATAAGCAGTTATAGTAATAAAACGGCTAGTACCATTCATAGAGAAATCTATTATCCTAAGGCTCAGGGAAAAGGTGGTAACGTAGAATTTACCTTAAAACAAAACAAACGGCGCAACGCACTGTTTATAGTAGATGAATCTTCTATGATACCTGATGTGGCGAGTGAGAATAAAATGTTTGGTGGTAATGGTTCTTTACTAGATGATTTAATAGAATTTGTTTATTCTGGTGTGAATTGTGTGCTTTTAATAGTAGGTGATACGGCACAATTACCACCAGTAAAATTAGATGTTTCACCAGCACTGGAGCCAGATCTACTTGAGAGACGTTATTTAAAACAGGTTACTTGTGTAGAGCTTGATGAAGTAAAAAGACAGGAAAAAGATTCTGGAATTTTATTAAATGCTACACGCATCAGAAATCATATTGAGGAACTGGATTATGATTTTAAATTTGATGTAGATCCATTTATTGATATTAATAGATTGATCGATGGGCATGAGATTATGGAAGCGATTCAAACGGCTTATGATACTCAAGGTCACGAGGAAACGGCTATCATAGTAAGGTCTAATAAACGAGCAAATTTATATAACCAGCAAATTAGGTCGCGTATTCTTTTTCGCGAAAGCGAGCTTGCCTCAGGAGATTATCTCATGGTGGTAAAAAATAATTATCACTGGTTAAAACCTAATAGTGCCGCTGGTTTTATAGCAAATGGTGATATCGTAGAAATCCTAGAGATTTTTAATTTTAAAAATATTTATGGCTTTAAATTTGCTGAGGTTAAGGTGCGTATGGTAGATTATCCAAAAGAAAAACCCTTTGAAACAGTATTATTGCTAGACACGCTCGAGTCTGAGTCGCCGTCACTTACTTATGAGGAGTCTAATAAACTCTATCAAGAAGTGCGCATGGATTATCTTAAATTGCCTAAGTGGAAACAGTACAAGGAGATTAAAGCAAATCCGTTTTTTAACGCACTACAGGTTAAGTTTTCTTATGCTATTACCTGTCATAAATCACAAGGTGGACAGTGGGAAAATGTGATTGTAGAGCAACCTTACCTGCCAGATGGACCTTCTAAAGATTATTTGAGATGGCTGTACACAGCGGTAACGCGTGCCAAAACAAATTTGTATCTTATAGGCTTCAATAAAGACTTTTTTATAGAATAATATGGAATGGATCACTTCAAATTTTGAAATATTTGTCAGTATTTGTCTAGGGATAGGCCTCTCAGCCAGTGCTGGTTTTAGAGTCTTTGTTCCTTTACTTTTCTTGAGTATAGCAGCTTATATAGGTGTGGTGCCACTTAATGCAGACTGGGCATGGGCAGGTAGCTTAACAGCTGTTATTATTTTAGGTGTGGCTGCGTTTGTAGAACTGGTCGCATACTATATTCCTTATGTAG
>P_2C_Liq_1_UnCtyDRAFT_1000097_pt1 | contig 35186 bp, 1 predicted proteins | sample Pon2CUnioCityCA_2_FD_10234 | JGI IMG/M metagenome (IMG submission 10234) | reverse complement strand
CGCGAACTCGCCCTCGGCGGGGTCGCCCTCGATGTGGCCGGCTTCGTCCAGCTCAGCGGTGACTTCGCCGTCCGCACCGAGACCACCAGCCTCCGGCTCGGGGACGGCTCCACGGTAGCCGTCGACCTGCTCGCCCTCGGCGCCGCCAACGCGGAGGCCTTTGTCGGGTCCCGGGGCGGGACCGCCGACGCGGTCGGCCTCGATCTCGAGGCCGTCGAATTCGGCCTCCTCCTCCTCGCGGAGGACGGCGGCGCCGCCCGCTCCTGGACCGCCCTGCAGGGAAGTGTCGGGGAGGCCGCCCTCGTGGGAGTGCCCGGGCTCACCCTCGCGGTGAGCGACTTCGGGCTCGCCCTGAACCGGGCGGCCGCCGACGGCAGCCTCGTCGATTTCGCGGCGGTCCCCTACACCGTGGCCACCGGGCCCTCCAACGCCCTCGAATTCTCCCTCGACGCCGCCGACGGCGAGGTGACCCGGGCGGCCGGGACAGTCGACCTCGACCTCTTCGGTTTCGCCTCCGTCTCCGGTTCCCTCGCCTTCGAGAAGGGCAGCCGGACGGTCACCCTCGACAACGGGAGCACCGTGGTCACCGAGGCCCTCCTCGTCGGCGGGACGGGATTGGACGCCTTCGTCGGGACGAACGGGGGCACCGCCGACGCCGTCGGGCTCTCCCTCGGGGACCTCGCGTTCGGCCTCGCCCTCCTCAGCGAAGAGGCCGGCTCCCGCTCCTGGACCGCGGTCACCGCGACGGCCGGCACCCTCGGCCTCGTCGGCCTGCCCGAGGGCCTCACCCTCGCGGCCTCCTCCCTCTCCCTCGAGATCAACCGGGCGGCGGCGGACGGTAGCGTGGTCGACTTCGCGGCGAACCCCCTGACCCTCGCCACCGGGCCGGACAGTTCCCTCGACCTCGCCTTCGACGGCGCGGACGGGGACCTCCTCCGGCTCACCGGGAATGTCGACCTCGAGGTCTTCGGCTTCGTCGCCCTCTCCGGCGGGGTCGCCATCGAGAAGGCGGAGAGGACCGTGCAGGTGGACGGGGCCGCCGTCGCCACCGAGGCCCTCACCGTCGGGGGTACCGGGCTGGACGCCTTTGCCGGGATCAACGGCCCCGCCACCGGGCCGGGCGCGACCGGGCTCTCCCTCTCCGGGGTCACCTTCGGGCTGGCCCTCCTCACGGAGCTGGGCGGGAACGGGCGTACCTGGACGGCCCTCGAGGGCAGCGTCGGCGGGGTCAGCCTGGTCGGCCTGCCCGACGGCCTCACCCTCTCGGCCTCGGACCTCGCCCTCGAGGTCAACCGGGCGGCCGCGGACGGCAGCGTGGTCGATTTCAGCGCGGCCCCGCTCTCCCTCCCCACCGGGCCGGCCACCTCGCTCACCCTTGACCTCGCGGCCGCCGAGGGCGAGCTGCTCCGGGTGGCCGCCGAGGTCACCCTGAACCTCTTCGACTTTGTCTTCCTCTCCGGCGGGGTCGCCTTCGGCTCCGCCACCGCCGAGGTCACCCTCTCCGATGGCTCCACGGTGTCCGTGGACGCCCTCACCATCGGGGCTTCCAACCTCGCGGTCTTCGCCGGGGTCAACCGGGGGACCGACGACGAGATCGGGGTGGGGCTCTCCGCGGTCGACTTCGGCCTGCTCCTCGCCCGCGAGCAGGGGGGGGCGGGCCGGGAATGGCTCGCGTTCGGCGGGAGCGCCGGCGGGCTCACCTTTGACGCGGTGCCCGGGATCGCCCTGGGGGCCTCCTCCATCGGCATCGAGATCAACCGGGCCGCCGCCGACGGGACCACCCTCGACTTCGGGGCGGACCCCTTCACCCTGCGGACTTCCGCGACCACCAGCACGGAGCTGGAGGTGGCCGGCGAGCTCCTCCGGGTCACCCTCGGTGGTGCTTCCCTTACCGTGGACGGGCTCGTCGACCTCTCCGGGGACTTCTCCTTCGAGCAGTCCGGCGACCACATCAAGATCGGGGGTTCCTCCCTCGGCTTCGCGGTCGCCGCCGGCGGGGTCGACCTCCTCGAGTTCTCCAACGGCACGGGCGGCCTCCTGCTCACTCCCGCCGGGGTCGCCGCCCAGCTCAGCGGGGATGTTGCCGCCCTCGCCGGGATCCCCGGGCTCACCCTCGACGCCTCCGGCTTCACCGTCGTCCTCAACAACACCGGCGCCGCCGTCGAGGAAACCTTCACCGTCGGGGGGACCACCTTCGACCTCGCCGCGCCCGCCGGGCCCTACCTCGCCCTCTCCGCGGAACCGGTCACCCTCGGCCTGGCCGGGGTCACCCTGCAGGCCGATGTCGCCTTCCAGAAGGTCGCGGACGGGGGCGGTTCCCGCTTGATCCTCGAGCTGGAAGAGGCCTCCCTCGCCGGCTTCTCCGGCGAGGGGACCGGGGGGAGCGCGATCAACATCTCCGGGGCCTCCGGGGCCTTTGTCTTCCTGCCGGGGAGTGGCTCCGCCGGCTTCCTCACCTTCGCCGCGAGCACCGGATTCAACGGCTTCAGCGCCGGGGCCGAACTCACCCTGAACTTCAACAACACCGGGACCGCCGTGGAAGCGACCGGGATCTTTGGCCGGATTTCCCTGCCGGAGCTCGGACCGGGCGCCGCCACCGTCTGGGTGGAGGCGGCCGTCTCCTTCGAGTTCCCCGGCATCGAGATCTCCGGCACCTTCGCCTACGCCGACGGCACCTCCAACGGGGGCCTCCTCGTGGTCGCCGGCACGGAGGTCGAGCTGTTCCTCGGCGACAATGTCAGCGGATCCGGCATCGGCCTCCGCCTGACCGACGGCAGTGCCGCCCTCGTCCAGAACGGCAGCGGCGCCCTTGCCGGGCTGATCACCGGGGTGGTCACCATCGAGGGGATCAGCGATTTCGACGCCACCGCCACCATGACCCTCCGCTACAACGCCTTCACCACGGCGGTCAGCGAGAGCTTCACGGTCGGCGGGGAGGACATCACCCTCGCCTTCAGCGAATCCGAGGTGGCCGCCGGTGCCGACCAGCCCTTCCTCCAGTTCTTCGGGGAGGACATCCGCCTCTCCATTGCCGACGCCATCGAGATCGGGGGCAACCTCGCCTTCACCCGCGAGGAGGGACGCTTCCTCGTGGGCGGCTCGGAGGTCTACGCCTTCGCCGGGGACGGCCCGTACACGGAGGAGGACGGCACCCGCAACGACGACGCCCTCGGGCTGGCCGTCACCGGCATCGAGTTCGGGATGGTCCTCTACACGGACGCCCCCAACAAGTACGCCTTCGCCGGGACCGGATCCCCGCAACTGGTTGGGCTGGGCGATCTCGGCATGGGCGGCGACGCGCTCTCCTTCGGGGTCGAGTGGAACCAGACCGGGGCCGCCGTCGACCTGCTCATTCCCACCGGCACCGACAGCACCTACCACCTGACCTTCGCCGACGGCAGCAGTGACCTCACCCTCGTCGGCTCCATCAACATCGTCTTCGCCGATCTCTTCGAGGTCGGCGGGACCGCTTCGGTGACCCCCCGGGCGAACGGGGACCTCGATTTCGACATCTCCACGGCGTACATCAACCTCTACGACGGCGACACGGTCGCCTTCGGCCTGGAGGGGAGCGCCCAGTTCTCCATCGACGCGGTCGACGGGTTCCACCTCGACGGTTTCTCCTTCACCGGGGTCACCGTCTACGGCCAGACCCTCGCTCTCGGGGGCGTGGGGACCGCCTCCGCGGACGACGCGGGCCCGGGCTCGGCCACCCTTGACGGGGCGGCCCCCACCAGCAGCGCCCCCCGCATCCAGTCGTCCAGCACCTTCGCCATCGGGCCCCTCAGCATTGTCCAGCCCTTCATCGAGCTGACCGACTTCCGCTTCGACATGGACCGCTTCGTCCCGATCGTGGTGGTCGGGGTCGGGGCCGACCAGGCGGACCTCGCCTTCGGCAGCGGGGATGTCGGGGCCTTCCTCACCGACCTGCTGGTCACCTTCGAACTGTCCGTGGGCTTCGACCTGAGCGTCGGCTTCGAGGGCTTCGGGGTGCAGGCCAGCCGGATCCAGATCAACATGGGGGGCGCCCTCACGGTGATCGCCGACGATGTCGCCTTCACCTACACCGAGAACGGGGCCCCCGACCGGGAAATCCTCCGGGTGGAGAGCGCCGTCCTCTTCAGCCCCTGGGTCGGCGAGGAGTACCAGGTCAACCTGAGCCCCTCCCCGGTGACCGGGCGGCCCGGCCTCGTCCTCTACGCGGACGGCTTCGAGCTGGGCCGGGCCACCTTCACCTACGACGGCAGCGTGAGCATCCTCGGTTTCCTCGAGCTGCAGGGCATCACCTTCGGGGTGCAGGACTTCACCTGGCGGAGCGGGCAGGGCGTCGAGGCCGGGGGCATCATCGTCGGCTCCTCCCGGGCCACCTTCGGGGTGGGCCCCTTCACTGCCGAACTGGTCGAAATGGAGGCCACCTTCCTCCTCGCCGCCGACGGCAGCCTCGAGGACTTCCTCTTCGACGTCGACCGCTTCGAGATCAACTTCGGCTCCTTCCTCTCCATCTACGGGGCGGACTTCCAGCTGAACACCGGGGCCGAGGGACCGGACGAGGCCCTCCTCGCCTTCGGCCGCCTCGGGGCCATGGTCGGGATCGGCAGCCTCCAGATCGGGGGCTCCGCCTACAACTTCTTCATCGACGGCGACCGCAACTTCCGGACGGGCAGCCTCGACAACCCGGACGCCGCCTTCGCGGTCAGCCTCGATTTCGGGGGCAGTGGCAGTGCCTTCCGGTGGCCGGACTTCATCCCCATCGAGATCCGGAGCATCGGCCTGATCTTCGACGACTTCGAGAACGACCCCACCGACTTCAAGATCGCCCTGAGTGCGTCCGTCAGCTCGATCCAGGGGATGCCCGGGGTGCAGATCTCCGGGGGGATCACCGGGGTGGTCATCGACCCCCAGCTCCTCTTCGAGGGCAAGTTCCCCATCATCAGCATCGAGTCGATCGCCGTCTCCGTGGAGGGCGACCTCTTCGGGGGCTCCCTCTCCGCCGGGTTGATCGGGGGCATCCTCCGCATCGGGGAGGATGCCAACGGGGACTTCTTTATTATCGAGGCGGTCGACACGACGACCCCGGTCGTCGACCGCATCCTCTTCTTCGGGATTGAGGGCGGGTTCTCCGTGGCCGGGATGGCCGGCTTCGAGATCCGTCTCGCCCTCAGCGAACTGGGCCCACTCGGGGTCCAGATCACCGCCGATGTCCCCGTCATCCTCCCCTACGGTTTCGCCCTCGGGAACTTCACCGCCGGCGTCGAGTTCTTCAAGACCCTCCCGTCCATCTCCGATCCCTTCGAGCTCCGCGATCCCGCCTTCTCCGTGACCGACAGCGGGGACGCCGGGGACTGGCTGGCCGGGGTGCGCGCCCAGGTCCTCGGGCAGTACACCGCCATCCAGGCGAACCCGTCGATGGGGGGCTTCGGGGCCGCCTTCACCCAGCCGATGCTGATCAAGGGGTCGGCCCAGGTCTTCCACGCCTCCCTCTCCGACTTCACCTTCAACGGACAGGTCGATGTCATCATCAGCACCGACGGCAAGCTGCTCGTGAGCGGCCAGCTCAACTTCATCGGCGGGGCCATCAGCACGAGCGCCAAGCTCTACATGGACCTCTCCAATGTCACCGCCGGCGATGTCACCGTCCTCTTCCTCGCCGACCTCCCCGACCAGGTCCGCCTCTTCACCATCCACGGCAAGCTCGAGATGGGCTTCCGCGACGCCGAGGGTGAGGTCGTCACCATCCCGGTCTACGACGCCAACCCCTCGCCGCCGGTCCTCGATCCGGAGGTCGCCCTCGTCCTCCCGGACAGCTCCGTGGCGACCGATGTCGGGCGCCTCGGCAGCGACGAGAACGGGCTCTACCTCGATGTCCAGTACCGGCCGGCGGACGGCCAGGTCCTCGACTACGCTTCCCTCCTCGACAACGAGCAGGAGCTGTCCGCCCAGCTGCTCGGGGCGGACGGTTCCGCCACCGCCCTCGCCCTCGACGGGCGGCCCCGCGCCTACAGCCTGGCCATCGGGGACGACGGCACCGCCACCGAGACCGAGATCACCGCGGACACCGACGAGGAGCTCATCGCCCTGCTCGAGGCGCAGGGGATCAACCGCTTCCGCTACACGATCACCGACGGATCCTTCGCCTGGCAGCCCGGCGAGCTGGAGGTAAGCGTGCTCGCCGACTCCTGGGCGGTCACGGATGCGGAGACCGGGGAGAGCGAGACGGTCGCGGCGGCGGAGCTCGGCGCGGAAATCCTCGGGCCCACCGCCACCCTCGCCAATCCCCGCGGGGACAGCGGGGTCCGCCGCAGCGACCTGAACCGCCAGGGCTACCTCGAGGTGGAGTACGCCGCCTCCGGGGCCGCCGCCGATCCCCTTGCCCTCGGTGCCGCCCCCGACATCGTCCTTGCCGGGGAGGGGCTGGGGACCGCGGTCCTCGTCGGCGCGGGAGTCGACCAGGGCGACGGGCGCACCTTCCGCTACGCCTTTGACGGCGCCTTCGATGTGGGTGAGGTCACCCTCTCCCTCGCCGCGAACCGCTTCACCGACAGCGCCGGCATGGCCAACCTCGGGGTCGAGGAAACCTTCTTCGTCGACGGGAGCACGGCCTCCCTCGCCGGGATCGAGCCGGGCGGCGAGGTCGGGTTGGATGCCTTCGCCGCGGACGGCGCCCTCGACCTGACCTTCGCCCCCTCCGGAGCCGGCAGCCAGATGGACGCCGCCTCCATTCTCGACGAGGGGGCCGAGATCGAGATCGTCCTCGCCGACGGTTCCCACCTCACCGTCGACGGTACCCCCACCCAGCCCGGGGATCTCGCCGGGACCACCACCTACCGCTATGCCTTCAGCGGCACGGTCCTGCCGGGCGAGGTGACCGTGCGGGTCCTCGCGGACAGCTTCGCCGATCCCCTCGGCATCGGGAACCGCGCCGAGGAGTACACCTTCACCCTCGCCCGGCCCACGGGAACCCTCGTCGACTTCCAGGACGGGGCGACCGTCTCCACTGCGGAGATGCCCGCCTCGGTCGACATCGACCTGGCCGGGCTCGCCGGTGCGGAGGCCGGGGTCGACGCGGACACCCTCACCGCCGATGACCTCGTCGCCGAGGTCAACCGGGTGGCAATCCAGTCGGTGGAGGCCGCCGGATTCGACTTCGCCAACGGCACGATCAGTCGCCGAGCACGGCTACACCAGTGGTGATGTCGTCCGCTTCACCCCCGCCCCCGGGGCCCCGGTGCCCACCGGGCTGGCCGCCGGGGTCCAGTACGAAGTCGAGGTGATCGACGCGGACACCTTCCGCTTCCTCACCCCCGGCGGCGATGCCGTCGCCCTCGGCTCGCTCGACGGGAACGGGGCCTACCTCCTCGAGAAGAACCTCGAGACCTTCGCGAACTGGGAGGTGGACACGGTGGAACAGGTCGACGACAGCAGCACCTACCGCTTCACCTTCGACCCCGATTACGATTTCGATCCGGCCTCCATTGCCGACACCTGGAGCGTCACCTTCCGGATGGCCGAGGGGGCCTGGGAGGATACCGCCGGCAACGGGGCGGCCGCCCTCGCCACCACGATCTACGCCCGCAAGCCCGCCGATTCCTTCTTTATCTCCCTCGACGGGGGCTACCTCCTCGACGGGGCCGGGCTCACCAACGAGCCGATCATCGATGTCCGCGGGGGACTCCTCTTCGAGGCCATCGAAGTGGAGAAGCCGGACGGGACCTCCGGGGCCCAGTTCCGCCTCGAGTTCAACGGCACCATCAAGATCATCGCCCTCGGCAACCTCGGCTCGGCCGCCGGGGTCCTCGTCCTCGACACCACCAAGCCGCCCAGTGGGCCCGACCCGGACGCGGTCACCGTGGCCGAGTTCCTCACCGACCTGGGCATCCCGGGCATCGACCCGGACTCCCTCCCCGGGAGCATCGAGCTCCCCAAGATCTGGGGTGTCGTCGGCATCGAGGCGAATCTCGACTTCCTCCAGAACATCGGGATCACCCTCGAGCTCGCCGGCACCTTCCAGATCAACACCACCCGCACGGAAAAGATCGAGACCCTCACCCTCGAGGGGGTCCCCGGGGACATCCTCGCGCTGGCCGGGGGCGCCCTCGCCGAGATCGCCTACTCCGAGAGCGTGGCCAACGGGCTCAGCAACGGCCAGATCCCCACGGCCATCAGCGACCTCCTCGACGAGGCCGGCATCGTCCTCAGCGACAACGTCAATGTCTGGACCACGGTCGACGACACCCTCTGGCGGATCGACGACCTCGACAACGGCCAGCAGTTCTTCCTCGAGCGGATCGACCGCACCGATATTGACGATCCGGAGGCCGACCGCGACCAGGTCCTCGTGCTGCGCGGGGAGGAGCAGTCCTTTGCCCTCGAGGCGAAGACCCTCCTCATCGCGGCCTACGCCCTCGCCAAGTTCGAGTTCAACGACACCCAGCTCTTCTACGCCTCCGGGGCNATNTCCGCGAAGATCAGCACGACCAGCCAGGAATTCCTCATCGACGGGGTCCTCGTTATCGGTCCCCCGGGCACGGAGATCCTCGAGGTGCGCGGCCGGGCCCTCTTCGTCTCCCGGCCCTCCGAGCTCGGCTTCGCCGGGATCCTCCAGATGCAGGCGAAGCTCGACCTGCCCGGGATCTTCATCGGGGGGACCATCGACGCGGCCTTCAACACCTTCCGCTCGGAGGTGACCGTGGAGGTGCCCACCTTCATCCGCGACGTCGTCGGGGTGGACTCCATCACCATCCCGGGGGGGCCCAAGCTGCTCGACGGTTCCATCGCCCCGGACCAGGTCTACCTCTACATCGATATCGCCGGCTATGTGAACATCTTCGACCTGCTCACCGCCGAGGGGAACTTCTACCTCCGCATCGACGAGTCCGGATTCGAACTGCAGCTCGACGCGATCATCGACTTCACCATCGGGGAGGCCGCTGTCGCCGGCACCCTCCGCATCGACAGCGCCGGGGTGGTCGGCTCCCTCCAGTTCGCCCGCCAGATGGGAATCGCCGGGGTCTTCTCCCTCGACGGGAACTTCCTCCTCCAGATCAACACGACGAGCACCGCCCAGTCCGTCCTCATGCTCGACATCAACGAGGACGGCACCATCAACGGCACGAAGACCGGCACGGTCGAGGCGACCACCCTCAAGCTGGTCATGGGCGGCACCTTTACCATCGCCGGGGTCATCAACTTCGTCGGCGAACTCGAGATGATCATCAACGAGGAGGGCTTCGACGCCTACATGCGGATGAAGCTCGACCTCGGCATCGCCCAGCTCGATGTCGAGGGCGGGTTCGCCCTCCTCGACAAGCCCTCCGGCTTCATGCTGGCCATGGCCATCGACATCTCCCTCGACGTGAACCTCGGCCCGGTCATCCAGCTGCAGGGCGACGGCCGCATGGAGATCAACACGGGGAACGAGGCCTACGTCACCGGCGGGATCACCGTGGCGCCGAACACCCTCTTCGGGCTCTACATCGACGGTTCTCTCGAGCTCTTCGCGGGTGCCGCCAGCCTGAGCGGGGACCTCGGGATCACCATCGACGAGGACGGCACCCTCCTCACCTTCAACGGCCAGGTCTCCCTCCTCGCCCTCATCAACGCGGCCGCCACGGGCACCCTCGCGATCACCGAGGAGGGCCTCTACGGCAGCCTCGATGTGGCCGTCGACTTCGGTTTCCCCGGGATCCAGTTCCGCGGGCAGGCCAAGCTGCTCCTCAACACGACGAACTCCGCCCAGACGGTGACGGTCCTCGACATCGACCCGCAGAACGGGAACATCAACGGGTTCACCACGGCCAACCTCGCCGCCAATTCCTTCTACCTGCTCATCGGGGGCAAGCTCGAGGTGGCCGGCTTCATCGTCCTCGAGGGCCGTTTCGAGATCTCCCTCGACGGTACCGGCCTGCGGATCGAGATGAACGCCTCCTTCGCCCTCGGGCCCTTCGGGCGTCTCCAGGCGGTCGGCGGGGCCATGATCGCCTCGAACGGCGACTTCGCCCTCTACATCGAGATCAGTGCCAAGCTCGGCCTCGGCCCGATCAGCATCGACGGGCTCTTCGCCCTCCAGATCAACACGGGCAACCAGGCCTACGAGCTGGCCGGCAACACCGTCGCCGCCCGCAGCTTCATGATCAAGGTGCGCGCCGAGGTCGCCATCCTCCTCTTCAAGGGGACCGGCGAACTCACCATGACCGTGCAGAACGGGGTCTTCGAGTTCCGCATCGACGAGCTCTCCATCAACTTCTTCAACATCATCCGGATCCAGGTGGACGGCTTCTTCCGCTCGGACGGCTCCTTCCGGGTGACCGGGCTGGCCGAGTTCACCATCCCCCTCGGGCCCTTCCAGCTCTACGGCGGGGTGGAGGTCACCTTCTCGAACGACTCCTTTGCCGCCCGCATGTGGGGCGGGGTCCGCTTCAAGATCGACTTCGGCCTCTTCTCCATCTCCATCAACCTCGCCTCCCTCGAGGCGGGGATCGCGGTGACCCTCACCTCCGCCGAGGGCTACCTGAAGATCTCGGTCGGCCCGATCAGCATGACCGGCTCCGTCTACTGGACCTGGGGCCCCCCGCCGATCCTCGCCTCCAAGCAGGGGAGCACCCTCGTCCTGCACACCGGCCCGCGCGGCGGGGCCCGGGGCGACCTCTACAAGGACCTCATCGACGAGAACTACGGGGTCTACCAGGAGGGCGGCAGGACGATCGTCCGCGGCCTCGGCCACGAGCAGTCCTTCACCGGCATCAGCCGGATCGAGGGCGACCTCGGCACCGGCAACGACTCGCTCTTGATCGATTCCTCGGTGAGCGCGGCCGTCGATGTCCGCCTCGGCAGCGGGGATGACATCCTCGTCCACAACGGGACGGGATCCGCCACCATCGACGGGGTCTCCGGCAACAACCACATCTACGGCGGACCCGCCGGCGATGTGCTCCTCGGGGGCAGCGGCAACGACATCATCGTCGGTGGCGGGGGCGACGACACGATCCGGGGCACGGCGGGCACGAACGACCTGCGGGGAGAGGAGGGCAATGACACCCTCGAGGGCGGCACCGGCACGGATACCCTCCGGGGCGGGGCCGGCGACGACATCCTCCGCGGGCTCACCGGCACGAACACCCTTCGCGGCCAGGCCGGCAACGACGCGATCTTCGCCGGGGTCGGCACCGACACGATCTTCGGGGGCGACGGGGACGACACCATCACCCTCACCCTCGGGGGCACCAACCGGGTCTACGCCGGGGCCGGGGATGATGTCATCCTCGGCGGGCCGACCGCCGATGTCATCTACGGGGAGGCCGGCGATGACACGATTTCCGGCGTGGCCGGGGACAACCTCCTCTTCGGCGGGGCCGGCAATGACACCCTCACCGGCGGCACCGGCAACGACCTCCTCTACGGGGACTACGGCAGCGAGGATTCCCCGCTCACCACCACGGGGGCCTCCGAGGGAGACGACGTCCTCCACGGCACCGCCGGCCACAACCTCCTCTTCGGCGGGGGCGGCAACGACACCCTCCACGGGGGCGCTGACTCCGACATCCTCTTCGGCGGCTACGGGCAGGTCAGCGGGACGACCGCCCTCGCCACGAGCTCCGCTGGCGGGAACAACACCCTCAACGCCGGCGGCTCCATCAACCTCCTCCTCGGGTCCGGTGGGGACGACACCTTCACGGCGACCACCTCCGCCCCGAATGTCTTCGTCGGCGACACCGCCGCGGTCACCTTCTCCAGCCTCTACTCCGCCGGCGGCTTCGTCACCGGGGTCGTCGCCACGACCGCCGGCTCCGGCAACGACACCTTCACGGTCAGCGGCGGCCGGAACTTCCTCGTCGGGGGCGGCGGCGGGGACACCCTGAACGGGGGCGCCGGCGACGACTACCTCTTCGGCGACAACGCCACCCTCGTCCTCGAGCAGACCACCGGGGTGCTCACCAGCTTCGAGACGACCGATCCCACCTTCGGGGGCGATGACTCCCTCCACGGCAACGGCGGCCGCGACCTGCTCCTCGGCGGTGCCCGCGACGACCTCCTCGAGGGCGGGGCCGGGGACGATCTCCTCTTCGGGGACCACGGCGAGGTCGTCCTCGCGGGCGGCTACGCCACCGAGGCGCGCACCCGGGACACGGCCAACGGCGGCGCCGACACCCTCCGCTCCGGCGGCGGGAATGACCACCTCTTCGGCGGACCCGGCGGCGACATCCTCCTCGCCTCCAGCGGGAACAATGTCCTCTTCGGCGACCACGGCACCGCCCACTTCGGGGGCGGGAGCTCGAGCGCCTGGACGGTCTACACGAGCGATCCGGGCACCGGCGGGAACGACCGGCTCACCGGGGGCACCGGGGTCGACCTGCACTTCGGGGGCTACGGCGACGACTTCCTCACCGGCGGCAGCGGCGACGACTACCTCCTCGGGGACTCCGGCCGGATGGAGCGGGACCAACCGGGCGACCTCCGCGAGCTCTTCACCACGGATCCGGGCCTCGGCGGCAACGACACGATCTCCGGGACCGCCGGGACGAACGCCTTCCTCGGGGGCTACGGCGACGACACCCTCGCCGCCGGTTCCTACCGGGACGCCGTCCTCGGGGACAACGGGACCGTCACGGTGCGCGGCTCCGGCGACCCCGACCTCGTCTCCTCCGACTACGCGCACGGCGGGAACGACTCCCTCGACACCTCCGCCGGCGGGACCAACCTCGCCATCCTCGGCTCGGCGGACGACTCCCACACCGGCGGCCCCGGCCTCGACCTGATCCTCTTCGACAACGGCACCATCGAGCGGGACACCGACGACCTGCTCACCCCCCTGCGCCTCCTCAGCCTCGTCGACGACACGGAGGCCGGGAACGACACCGCGACCGGCGGGGCCGGCAACGGCGTCTTCGTCGGGGGTCTCGGCGACGACCAGCTCGCCGCCGGGGGCGGCAACAATATCGTCTTCGCGAACGCCGCCGACCTCGTCCCCGGTCTCTACCAGCCCATCGACACCACCCGCGGGGGCACCAATGTCCTCTCCGCCGGCGGCGGTACCGACTACCTGCTCGGCGGGGTCGGCAGTGACACCCTCTCCGCGAGTGGGGGCCGGAACCTCCTCGCCGGGGATCACGCCCGCCTCGAGACGAACGCCACCAGCTTTGCCGATCCCGGCGAGGCCCTCCTCCTGGCCTCTCTCGTGCCGGCCCGCGGCGGGGTCGACACGGTGCACGGCGGCACCGGCAGCGATGTCCTCCTCGGGGGCGCGGCCGGCGACACCCTGCACGGCAACGGCGGTGACGACGTGATCGTCGGCAACCAGGGCTACGCCGTCTTCGACGACGGCGTCCTCACCGGGACGGTCGCGGGGGCCTACTACGACGCGGCCGGCCAGTTCTCCCGCTCCACCACCACCGGCGGCGACAACACCATCACGGCGGCGGCCGGGGACAACCTCGTCTTCGGGGGCGAGGGCAACGACACCATCACCACCGGGGCCGGCGACGACATTATCCTCGGCGACAACGGGGTCGCCGGGCGCTCCTTCTCCTGGGACGGCGAGGCCCCCTTCCACGATGTCCTCACCTACTACTTCGAGGACTACGGCGATGACACGATCGCCACCGGCGACGGTGACAACTACGCCTTCGGCGGTTCCGGCAACGACACCCTCACCGGGGGCCGGGGTGCCGATGTCCTCGTCGGGGACAACGGCCGCCTCCACCGCGACGCCGCCCTCACCCCGCTCCTCGTGGAGACCCGCCCGGAGGATTCGCACGGGGGCGACGATGTCCTCGTGGCCGGTCGACCGGCCGGAACTACCTCTTCGGCGGCATCGCCGACGACACCCTCACCGGGGGCCGCGGCGACGATGTGCTCTTCGGGGGCAACGGGGTCGCCGTGTTCGTGCTCCCGGGGACCGCTACCTACGACCTCTTCGCCAGCATCCCCGGGACGGACGACTCCCGGACCCTCGACCCCACCCGGAACTACGACCTCTGGTCGACCGACCCCGCCCACGGGGGCGCGGACACCCTGCGGGGGGGCCGCGGCGACGACATCCTCGTCGGGGGCAGCCTCCACGACTACACCCTCCCGAACACCGCGAACCGCGGGAACGACCTCGCCGGGGAAGCCGGCGAGGACATCGTCATCGGCACGAACGCCTACCTGCAGCGCAGCGACGAGGAGGTCGTCCTCCGCCTCGAGACCCTCTTCCCCGCCTACGGCAGCAATGACCGCCTCGATGTCGGGGGCGGCTTCCGGGCCACCGAGGGCCGCGACGCCGACATCCTCGTCGGCGGCACCGGCGACGATGTCCTCATGGGCGGCTGGGACCGCGACCCGAACCTCCTCCTCGGCGACAACGGGGTGGTCGTCCGCGCCGACGGGACGGACGCGGCCAACGACGCCTGGACGACCGATCCGGAGTGGGGTGGGGTGGATGTCCTTCTCGGGGGAGCCGGGGAAGACCTCCTCCTCGGGGGCACCGGGCTCACCGACGCGATCGACCACGCCAACGAGGAGGCCGCCTACGAGTCCGACGGCACGAACCTGACCGTCTCCCTCCAGGGCCACGACCACGCCGCCGGCGAGATCCTCTTCTTCGACTTCACCTCCGGGGACGCCGAGTCCGGCCTCTACGAGATCACCGCGGTCGCCGGGGCCGTCCTCACCCTCGGCGCGCTGCCCTGGGTCACCGTGGATGTGCCCAGCCTCCCGAACGCGGCCACCTCCGGCTCGGTCCTCCTCCGCCGCAGCGGCGATGTCCTCGCCGGTGGGCGGGGCGATGACCACCTCTTCGGGGACGGCGCCTACCTCGTCCGGGACTCGTCCGACGGGCTCCTCCGGGCCCGCTCCGCGGATCCCTCCTTCGGGGGCAACGACCTCCTCGACCCCTTCGACAACCGCGGCAACGACACCCTCGTCGGCGGGCACGGGAACGACCGCCTCTTCGGGGGCACCCGCGACGACGGGCGCGACCTCATCTTCGGCGGTTGGGCGCTCCTCGATTACACGGTCTTCCGTCCGGTCTCCCTCGATGTCGTCGTCCCGAACGAGCGCCTCCTCCGGGCGAACGCCCTCTCCACGGATGTCCAGTACGGCGGCGACAACTGGATCGACGGGGGCACCGGGACGAATCTCATCTCCGGCGGCCCGGGGCGGACACCATCACCGCCGGCCCCGGCAACAGCGTCCTCGCCGGCGACCTCGTCTTCTTCGAGCGGAACGCCTTCGACAAGCTCTCCATGGTCCACTCCGTCTACCCGACCCTCGGGGGCAAGGACACCATCACCGGCAACATCGGCAACGACCTCCTCCTCGGGGGCAGCGGCGACGACCTCCTCTACGGCCGGGACGGGGGCGACACGATCTTCGGGGACCACGGCGCGGCCATCTTCTACCGGGAAAGCGCCCGCGACGGGGACCTCTTCTCCCTCTACCCGGAACACGGCGGGCGCGACACCATCTTCGGCGGCCGGGGCGAGGACCGGATCCTCGGGGGCTCCGGCGGTGCGGACCAGGCCGGGGCCGCCCTCCTCGAGAACCGCTTCGTCACCGTCGACGCGAACGGCTACCTCACCCGCGAGGGCGGATACGCCGCCGACGGCGACCTCATCTACTCCAACCCCTCCCTCCTCGACGGCGGCCCCCACCCGACCGAGGACGAGATCGTCTTCGGGGACAACGGCTACATCCGGCAGAGCCTCCGCGGGGAGATCGCCTTCCTGAGCACCCGCGAGTGGGCCGCCGAACTGGACAGCACGCGCACCTACCTCGCCTACCCGAACGATCCGACCACCGGGGTGGTCGGGCTCGACTGGTTCCGCACCGCCCTCGAGGCGGGCACCCCGGTCCTCCCGGACCCGACCGAGCCGGTCACCTTCGAGAACTACGGCGGGAACGACGTCCTCAACTGGGGTGCCGGCAACGAGGGGAACAACATCCTCTTCGGCGGCTACGGCAACGACATCCTCGACGGGGGGATCGGCCGGGACATCCTCCTCGGGGACAACGGGGAGGTCCGCTCCTTCGAGGACACCTTCGCGATCCCCCAGCTGATCGTGGAGGGCATCCGCTCCCTCCACCCGGGCTCCGGCGGCAGCGACTTCCTCTACGGCGGTCTCGGCGACGACATCCTCATGGGCGGGCCCGCCGAGGATGTCCTCGTCGGCAACGAGGGTGACGACCACCTCTGGGGCGATGGGGGCGACGACCTCCTCTGGGGCGGGGTCGAGGTCTACGAGTGGGAGAACTTCCGCGTCCTCGAGGGCGAGACCCGCGCCGACAAGTTCGAGCTGCCCCCGAACTGGGCCAGCGCCGAGGCGGACTTCCCCACCGGCTACGAGCCGCCCCTCCTCATGGCCACCGTCCTCAACGGCCAGACCGTCGAGGGCAGCGTCAACGACGGCGACAACATCCTCCGCGGCGGCTACGGGGACGACCTGCTCTTCGGCGGGGGCCGCGACGCCGACCTCGACGGCGGTCCCGGGGCCGACTACCTCGACGGTGGGGCCGGGACCAACCTCCTCAGCGGGGGCGGCGGAGACGATGTGCTCCGCGGCGGGGCCAACGACGAGTCCCTCAACGGGGACTTCCCCTTCCTCAACCGCTACGACTCCATCGAGCCCTCCCGCAAGGTGGGCGATGTCGGCACCCCCGCCGATCCCTACGAGTACTTCATCTACCGCGGTTTCTACACCGGGATCGACCAGATCTACGGGGGGGACGGGGCCGACCTCATCTTCGGCCACGGCGGGGCCAGCGATGTCCTCACCTTCACCGGCAACACCCTCGACGGCAGCCCCCTGTCCGGCGTCTTCGACCGGGATTCGATCGCCCTGACCACCACCGGCAAGGTGATGAACCCGGACCTCGGCTACGCCGCCGCCCACTTCGCCTTCGCCGGGGCCAACAACGATGTCGAGTTCCGCGCGGTGGTTCCCTCCGGGGACTACCTCGGCTGGACGATCACCGTCCACGACGCCGACCCCGCCACCTACGAGGGGGTCACCGTGGAGTTCGACGCCTCTGCCCAGACGATGGACATCTACCTCCGCAAGGGGATCACCGACGCGGCCGAGCTGCAGGAGGCGGTCCTCAACACCCCGAACGCCCCCTTCCTCGCCCACCACCACTACCGCGGCCCGGACGCGCTGCCCTTCTCCGACGACGCCGACGGCGCGGCCTCCCAGCTGGGCCAGCGGGTCTACGGGGAGGCCGGGGAGGACAAGCTCTACGCCTGGGCCCCCTACACCTCGCTCGCCGACCAGCCCGGCCAGTACGACCAGGCCGGCTCCGACCTCCGGGGCGGGTCCGGGTCCGACCAGCTCTACGGCAATGTCCGCCAGGACCGCCTCTACGGGGGCGCCGGCAACGACCTCCTCCGCGGGGCCGCCCTCGTCGGGCCGAACCACGCCTTCAACGAGCGCGCCGAGGGCGAGGGCCCCCTCGAGGTCGGCGGGGCCAACTTCCTCAACGGGGGCCCGGGCGAGGACTTCCTCTACGGGGGCGGGGGCGACGACATCCTCCAGGGCGGGGCCAACAGCGACTGGCTGGAGGGGGGCGACGGGCTCGATACCCTCCGCGGGGGCACCGGCGTCGACACCCTCGTCCTCGATGTGAAGCCCTATTTCAATGTCCTCGGCGAGAACATCGACGGCTTCTGGGGGAACGACTTCCGCCAGGATGTCGTCAACGACAACGCCACCGACCTCCTCCTCGTCAACGGGACCGACCTCAACGACGCCATCTTCCTCTCCGAGGAGACCGCCCTGCTCAGCAGTCGGCCCCAGGCGGTCACCGTCGACACCTACAGCTTCGGGCAGACCTTCACCCTCAGCCTCCAGCACGGTGACGGCGGGCCCGTCTACAAGGACACCCTCACGGTGACCTCCTCCGGCAACCTCGCCTCCCTGGTCACCGCCTTCAACACCGCCCTCGCCTCCAGCGCCGGGCTGGAGGGCTTCCAGTCCCTCTCCGGCCGGCTCGAGGTGGTCGCCCGCGGCCAGACCATCGCCTTCCTCACCCGCGGCTTCGGCGAGGGGGCCAGCCTGACTCTCTCCGGGTTCACCGATCCCGGCACCCACGGGCTCACCGACCTCGGCTTCGTCGACGGCCAGCTCGGGCTCGGCCAGATGGTCGTCGACTACGCCCACTGGCTGCCGAAGGACGGTGTCGACCTCGACCTCGTCGACCCGATCGAGATCCTCAACACCTGGGAGGATCCGCAGGAGAGCCCGATCGTCACCTACGATATCCCCGTTCCCGACGGCGGCAGCGCCGGGACCGTCCGCACGATCCTCACCACCTGGAAGGAGCCCGACGGCACCCCGCTGGTCGAGCAGTTCCGGGTCTCCGGCCTCGGCGGGAACGACCTCATCGGTTTCGTCCCCGGCCGGAACGCCCTCGATGTCAGCGTCCTCACCGACCGTTCCCGCGACTATGTCAGCACCATGGAGGGCGGACCCGGGGACGATGTCCTCTTCGGCTCCGGCGGGCGCGACCAGGTCTTCGGCGGCTTCGGCTCCGACACCCTCTACGGCTTCGCCGGGGACGACATCCTCTGGGCGGACGGCCCGAACGCCGGCGCCCCGGGCGACACCAATGTCCTCTACGGGGGCCAGGGCAACGACGACCTCCTCGGGGGCAAGGGCGAGAACGAGCTCTACACCTGGTCGGACGACCCCAACCGCGGCGGCCCCAACGACCCCGCCCTCCGCGAGCTCCACTTCACCGACGGGGAGACCCTCGTGGTCGTCCCCGCCGACCCCGAACTCCACCTCCCCGAGGGCGACCCGGTCACGGTGGTTTCCTACCGCACGGGCTTCGACACCCTCCGCCTCGTCGGCACCGATGACCTCCCCGCGGACGGCCAGCTCGAGAACGATGCCCGCTTTGCCGTCTTCCTCGGCCGCGACGCCGACCCCGTGAATGTCCGGGTGCGGGCGGAGGACACGGTCGGGCACAGCTCGATCGGCGACCTCATCGCCACCCTCAACGCGGCCCTCGCCTCCGCCAGCCTCACCGATGGCCGCGCCGTCGATTTGAGCACCGCGCTCGTCGCCGGCCGGGAGGGCAACCGGCTCACCTTCACGACCACCGGGGCCGGGGTCACCCTCCTCAGCGGGACGGGCAGCGACGGGCTCGGGATCGGTACCGACCTCTCCGACATCGGCACCGTGAAGACCGGCCTCGCCTTCTCCGGGGAAGACGCCGGGGTCCTCTCCGCCGACGCCACCTTCGGCCTCCAGCTCAACGACGGGCCCGCCTACACCGTCACGGTGACCGCCGCGGAGACCGCCGGCTTCGACGCCGGGGACCTCGTCGACCTGCTCAACGACAAGCTCGCCGCCCTCACCCGGACGGACGGCACCCCGGCCCGCCTCGAGCTCTTTGCCCGCTTCCTCGTCTCCGACGACAGCAAGCTCGCCTTCGCCTCCCGGATCGACCGGCTCCAGGTCCTCGACCGCTCGGATGTCCTCCGGGTGATCGGCAGCGCCGATGTCCCCGCCACCGGTATCCTCTCCGGGGACGCCCACTTCAGCGTGATCATCGGCTCCGGGGGAGAGCCCGCCAATGTGGTGGTGCCCTACACCGCCACCCGGGCGAACCTTACCATCGACATGCTCGTGGACGACCTCAACGAGGCCATCGCCAACGCCACCTTCGCGGACGGCACCCGCGCCAACCTCGGCCTCGCCCTCGAGGCGGTCCGCGAGTCGAACCGGATCGTCCTCCAGACCCGGGGCACCCTCGTCGAACTGGCCGCCGGCGTCGGGGACCCCACCGTCACCGAACTGCACTTCAGCACCTCCACCCTCGGGCGGGGCGAGCTGGCCGCCGCCTCCGCGGCCCCCGCCGACGGGGTCCTCTCCGCCGACGCCAACTTCACGGTCCGCCTGAACGGGGGCCGCGCCTACGCCTTCACCCTCGCCGCCAGCGAGACCGCCGGGAACTCCTCGGTCGAGGATCTCGTCGCCCAGCTGAACGACCTCCTCGCCACGGCCACCGATCCGGACGGGAGCAACCCCCGGCTCGACCGGTACGCCGCCTTCGGGGCCACCGCCGACGGCCGCCTCACCCTCACCTCCCTCATCAACGCCATCGAGTTCCTCTCCCAGTTCGGGATCTTCGTCGATCCGGAGACCGGCGAGTTCCACGACAACGACGGGGGCGGGCTCTACGAGCGGGAGGACACCGGCCTGAACCGCGTCCTCGGCGGGGACTACGACGACGATCTCTACGGCGGTACCGGGCTCGACTTCCTCTACGGCGGGGGAGGGGAGGACACCCTCTGGCGGGCCGACGGCACCAGCCTGGAGGGATCCGACGGCGGCCTCTCCGACGACAGCTGGAAGGAGTACGCCCAGGAGTCGGACAAGGTCTGGTACTACGCCGGGTCGAACGCCGACGATGTCATCTCCGTCGACTACGTGACCGAGCCGGGCCTCCTCGGGGGGCGCCACATCATCACCCGCCTCACCGAGAACAACGGCAACTTTACCTTCGACGCCCAGGCCAACCTCTCCTTCAGCGCCACCGACTCGCAGGGGAACCCGGTCTACGGCGACCTCCCCGCCGGCACCCTCCCGCCGGAGGACGACTACCTCGCCATCATCATCGACGCCCTCCGCGGGAACGACACCGTGAACATCGGGCCGACCGTGCAGGTCTCCGTGTGGACGGATGCCGGGCCCGGCGATGACATCGTCGACACCGCCTCCGGCAACGCCATCCTCGCCGACCGCACCGAGCAGGGCGGCCGCAACGACACCCCGGCCACCGCCTACTCCGTGGGGGCCGCCTGGCTGAGGGGCGGGTCCGCGCCGGACGCCTCCGACAACTACCGCCTCACCGGCGGGAGCGGGGGCGCCCCGCAGTTCGACCTCCGGCTGAACGGCGAGGACCCCGTCCGGGTCACCGTGGCCGGGACCGAGGGCAACCAGACGGTCGGCAACCTCGTCGACGACCTGAACGCGGCCCTCTCCAGGGCCGGCCTCTCCGGCCGGATCGTGGCCACCCTCCTCGGGGATCGGCTCGCCCTCGGGCCGCTCACCGGCAGCGATGTGGTCGCCCTCGAGCTGGACGCGGTCGCCGGGTCCGGCGCCGCCCTCAGCGAGCTCGGCTTCGCCGACGGCGACTTCATCGGGCAGGCCGCCCTCACCGGCATCGACACCCCCGCCACCCTCTTCGCGGACGAGGCCCTCGCCACGGCCACCCCGGCCGGCACGACTCTCTCCCTCGCGGTGAACGGGGAGGCCTACACGGTCGATCTCGGCAGCACCGCCGCCGACAACGCGAGCCGCTCCGACCTTGTCGGCGACCTGAACGCGGCCCTCGCCACCGCCACCGACGGGGCCGGGAATCCGGCCGACCTGTCCGGCACCCTCACCTTTGCCCTCGTCGAGGACTTCCTCCGGCTGGTCCCGGTGGACGCTCCCTCCGTGGAGACCCTCGCCCTCACCAGCGGGGAGGGCACCCTCGCCGCCGCCCTCGGGTTCACCGCCTCCGCCTCCGCCTCCTTCGTGGAGGGGGTGGCCCCGGCCGATGGCCGGCTCAGCGGGGGGGCCACCTTCGAGCTCTCCCTGAACGGGGGCCTCGCCCGCGAGGTCACCGTGACGGCCGAGGCCACCGCGGACAACGCGGGCGTCGCCGACCTCGCCGCCGACCTCCAGGACGCCCTCGCCACCGCCGAGATCGGCGAGCAGGTCCGGGCCACCTCCCTCGGGGACCGCGTCCGGCTGGTCACCGTGAACGGGGGCGCCCGTGCCTCCCTCGTCGTGGTCAGCGCCGATGGGGTCACCTCCGGCGAGCTCCACTTCCAGACGGGCCAGACGGCCCTCTCCAGCCTCCTCCTCACGGAGAACCTCCGCCTGGCCAACCTCACCATCGACAATCCGGAGGACGCCGACTGGTACTCCTTCACCCTCGCGGAGACCCCCGGCGCGAACGCCCGCATCGTCCTGGAGAGCGCCTCCCCGCTCGACGGGCTCGGCCTCGCCCTCTTCCCGGCCGGCGGGGACGAGCCCTTCGACACGGAGGCGAGCCCCACCAGCATCAACCCGGACAGCGTCGACGCGGACGGGGGCAACGACACGGCGGCGGAGGCCTTCTTCCTCGCGGACATCGACTCCTACGACAAGCTCTTCGGGCTCACCCTCGACACCGGCAGCGATGTCGACTGGTTCTCCTTCTCCCTCGCCGAGGAGGGCACCGCGGACGACCGCCTCAGCCTGCGGGCCCTCGACGCCGCGGTCCTCGACTTCGGCCTCTTCGACGCCGAGGGCGAGGTCCTCACCGATGCGGACGGCGACCCGCTCACCTTCTCCGGGGTGACCGACCCGCAGGACTTCGTGACCTTCAACCTCGAGGGGCTCGCCGCCGCCGACTACACCCTCCGCGTCCGGTCCGGGGCGAACCCGACGGCCGCCGCCCAGTACGAGATCCTCACCGCGATCGGCGAGCCGGGCTCCCTCCAGCGCGACATGGCCGGGCAATCGGAAAGCTCGATCAGCCTCGCCGGGCTGCAGGCGGGCACGCCCTACCTCGTCCGCGTCGATTCCCCGAACCTCGTCCCCACGATCTACTCCCTCGAGTTCGCCCTCGACCCGTCCACCCCGCCCACCGTCGAGGACATGGCCACCCGCCCGAACCAGGTCCGCAAGGATGTCATCCTCGGGGGCCTCGGCAACGACCGCCTCAAGGGAGGCGACGGGGAGGACTGGATCTTCGGGATCGCCGGCAACAATGTCCTCTCCGGGGGCTACGACCAAGGTGCCCCCGACCTCCTCTTCGGGGGCCTCGGCAACGACACCTTCCAGATCCTCCCGGACGGGCTGCCCACCCTGAACGGGTCCGACGAGACCTTCGTCCCGAGCTTCCACGACATCCTGCAGGGCGGGGGAGGGGAGAACCGCGTCCTCTTCCTCGGGGGCGACCGCGACCACCTCGGCCGCGAGGTGCCCGACTTTGCCGCCGTCCGCTTCAACCCGCTCCTCCAGCGCTGGGAGTTCACCGCCCAGATCTGGGACACCGCCAACCAGGAGTTCATGGAGGGTGAGCTGCCCGGCTCGGTGGTCACCGCGGGCGGGGCCTACCCCTACGCCGGCCGCCTCGAGGCGGACCTCTCCTTCACGGTGATCCTCGACGGCACCGAGTACGAACTCACCGTGGCGGCCACCGAGACGGACGGGATCCTCGCCGCCTCCGGGGCCCCCGCCCTCGAGGCGGACCGGATCACCGCGGCGACCACCCCCGACCTCACCGCCGCCGACGACCTCGAGATCCTCCGCGTCTCCCACGACGGGGGAAGCCCGGTCGACCTGGTCGTGCTCACCGAGGCGGTCGCCTCTGCCGGGGACCTCGTCACCGAGCTGAACAGCCAGCTCGCCGCTGCCGGCCTCGGGGACGAGCTCACCGTGCAGCTCGACGGGGCCGGCCGCCTCCAGTTCGTCGATGACAACGGCTCCGCCCAGCCGATCGCCCTCTCCGCGGCGGGCAGCTCCGCCGATCTCGACTACTTCGGCTTCCGCTTCGAGGAGTACACCGTCACCCTCGGCAGCGACGCCCCCGCGGCGATCGTCCTCACCGAGATCGTCAATTCCACGGGCGCCCTCGTCGACGCCCTCAACGAGGCGGTCCGCTCCTCCCTGCTCTCCGGGCGGGTCCTCTTCGCGCAGGACGGGAACGGCCGCCTCCAGCTCCGGCCCGCGGCCATCCTCACCACCGATACGATCCAGCTCGCCGCGGCCGGCGCCAGCGAACTCGCCACCCTCGGCTTTGCCGCCGACGACCCGACCACCGCCACCGTCAACAACGGACCCCGCGACCTCGCCGCGGACATCCAGGAGGCCCTCCGCACGGCGGACCGGGACGGCACCCCCGTGGACCTCTTCGACCTCGTCACCGTCGGGGTCCGCGACGCCCGCTTCGTCTTCCTGACCACCGAGCTCTCCGAGGAGTCCGACCTCGCCCTCAAGGACGCCGCCACCCTCGGCTTTGCCACCGGTACCCAGGAGGCCGATCCGGGCCGGCCGATCCACCTGCAGGACTACTACTTCTTCCAGGCCTTCGGGATCCAGCGGATGGAGATCGACCTGCAGGACGGCGACGACACCTTCCGGGCGGATCCGGAGTACACCTTCCTCAATCGGGTCGGGGAATGGGGCGTGAAGCCGGGAGTCCAGCAGCAGGGGGCCGGCGTCCTCGCCGAGCTGATCATCCGCGGGGGCGACGGGAACGATGTCCTCTACGGCGGCGCCTACGACGACACGATCTCCGGAGGGGCCGGCAGCGACTTCATCGCCGGGGGTGCCGGCAGTGACGACCTCGACGGGGACGGCGGCAGCGACCTTATCGCCGGGAACACGACCACCCCCTTCGACGCCTACGAACTCGTCACCAAGGACGGGGTGACCGGGCCGAACAACACCGCCGACTTCGCCTCCCTGCTCCCCGCCCTCGAGCCGGGCGGGGTCATCGACAACCTCACCCTCAACGAGGGCGACCGCGCCGACTTCTACCTCATCCCCACGCCCGCGGCCCTCAAGGAGTTCTCCGGCACGGCCGCGGCCACCTTCCTCCGGGACAACCTCGAGGTCCGCTTCGACCTCGTCCCCAGCCAGACCCGCTTCGACCGCTTCAACGCGGCCGACGGCACCTTCGGCAGCAACCTCTCCCTCTACGCGGCCCGCGACCTCGATCCCAGCTCCGTCCTCGAGGCCGTCCCGGTCGAGCAGTTCGGCGGGGTGCCCGACTACTACATCCTCAAGGTCGCCAATGTCGCCGCCTTCACGGTGGCCGCCGAGAACGCCCCGGCCGACCTCGGCCGCCTCTCCGGGGATGCCTCCCTCGCGGTCTCTATCGACGGCGGGGACCCCGTCGCGGTGACCGTGGACCAGGCCGCCACCGCCGCCAACCTCGGCATCAACGACCTCCGCGACGACCTCCGCGCCGCCCTCGAGACGGCCGGACTCACCGACCGCTTCCTCGTGGAGGTCGTGCAGACCGCGGTCGGGCCCCGCCTCGCCCTGACCGGCTCCTACGACTTCCAGTTCTCCGTCAGCTACGCCGAGGGCAACCCCGCCGCCGGGCTCGGGTTCCGCTCCGGCCAGAACAACGTGGTGCGGGCCCCGGAGATGGGGGTCTACCAGCTCGCCCTCGACGGCTCGATCGACGACACCGTGGCCGTCGACGGGGACGACTCCGCGGCTGTCCTCCTCCTCGTCGGCGACGACGAGGACGCCACCCTCGCCTCCTTCCGGCCGATCTCCCTCGGGCTCGGCGACATCGACAACCGCGGGGTCGCCACGACCGTGGCCGGGGTCAGCGACGACCTCGAGACGAACACCTCCACCCTCCTCCTCCTCCCCGGGGAGGCCGACCTCGAGGACCTCTCCATCGCCGCCGATTCCGGCCGCCGTTTCCTCCGGCTCCCCGCCCCCTTCCTCACCGCGGCCCCCGACGGCAGCCAGGCCTTCCTCCTCCAGCCGGGCGACTACAACGCGGACGGGATCACCGACACCGCCGTCCTCGTGAAGGGGCCGAACCCGGCCGTCTATGTCCTCCCGGGGGTTGACTCCACCGCCGAGGGCGCCTCCGCCCCCGCCCTCGTGGAGGACCTCGCCGCCGCGGCCTCCTTCGTCCTCCGCGGAACCCCCGGCGGGGACCTCGGCGCGGAGACCCTCGCGAATCCCTCCGCGGGCGGGGACGGGCTGGTCCTCTGGGAGGGGGACACCGCCTCGGTCTTCTACAGCGAGGACCTCCTCACCGCCGGCTTCGAGGCCACCCCCACGGAGATCGGCTTCGACGACGCGGGCTTCCTCGGCTCGGCCGCGGGTTCCACCACCGACATCGCCAACAGCCTCTGGCAGGTCACCGACGCCTCCGGGCGCGGGAACGGCAACGCCCTCTACTTCGGCCAGCCGAACACCCTCGACTACGCCACCGGCAGCCGGGTGGCCGGGGCCGCTGTCCTCGAGGACCTCACCATCGGCAGCAGTGGGGCCACCCTCAGCTTCGATTCCTTCCTCGTCACCGAGGGTCTCCCCTCCAACTTCGACCAGGCGAGCGTCTGGGTGAGCCGCGACGACGGTGCCAGCTGGGCGCTCCTCGCCACGAACGCCACCGGGAGCGACCCGGTCTCCCTCACCGACTTTGCCTCCGGGACCTACCTCCAGGACTACAGCATCACCCCCGCGGACCTGGTCACCCTCACCGACCCGACCACCGGGGCGCCCCAGCGCGTCGCCCTCACCCTCGACAAGGCCACCTACGGCGGCGGGACCATCGACCTCGCCTTCGTCTTCGACTCGCAGGACGCCGAGGAGAACGGCTTCGAGGGCTGGACGGTCGACAATGTCGTCGTCCGCGATGACCTCACCCTTGCGGACGCCTCCGCCACCCTCGCCACCCCCGGCAGCGCCCCGATCACCGCGGCCGGGGGCGAGGGTGATAAGGCCAACGGGCTCGCCGACGATGCCCTCCTCCTCGCCACCGGCAGCGACCTCCTCGCCACCGCCCCGGCCCCGGACGAGGCCACCCTCGCCTCCCTCGCCGCGGGCACCGGGGACCGGGTCGTCCGCCTCGGGGCCATCGATCCGAACAACCCCGGAGGGCGCGCCTTCGGGATCGATGGGGCCACCACCAGCTACCTCGTCACCCTCGGCGGCGCGGGCTGGTCGGTCACCGCCGGCGACCGGGGCGCCCGCTTCGTCGCCCTCGGCGATGTCGACGGGGACGGCTTCGACGACTTCGGGCGGGTGGTCGCGGTCCGCAGCGACACCCTCGCCCCCGACGGCGACTGGAACGCGGATCACTCGGCCACCTCCACCGACGCCCTCTACCGGAATGTCGCCCAGGTCTTCCTCTCCTCCGCCGGGACCCCCGCCCTCGAGGCGCCCACCCTCCAGCTGGAGCCGCTCCAGCCCGGCTACCGCGCCTCCGCCAGCGTGGCCGCCACCCAGTACCTGCTCTCCGCCTCCCTCTTCGAGGTGGGGACCCCGGGCGCGGACGACTACGCCCAGGGGGCCCGCCTCCTCTTCGGGGAGATCCTCGGCGACGAGCTCTTCTTCTTCGACGCCACGAGCTACGGGGATCCCGCCCCGGCCCCCGACACCTCCTTCGCCGATCCCCTCCCGCGGCCCTTCGTCTACCCGCTGGCCTTCCCGGACTTCTCCGGGGACGACTCCACCGCCTACGAGGGCATCGACTTCGGCGACGCGGTCACCGGGATCGACCTCTCCGACTCGATCGCCTTCGAGGGGGATGTCCGCGGGATGGAGCTCTCCCGGGCCCAGCAGCTCGGCGACTTCGATGGCGACGGCTTCGCCGACACCCTCCTCTCCGGTCCGGAGTACGCCTTCTTCCTGAACGGGCCGGTCGACACCGAAGGCCTCCAGCAGGCCTCCGTCTTCGCCGACTACCAGTTCGACCTCGCCACCCTCGGCCGGCCGGCCGAGCGCATGGGCGACCTGAACGGGGACGGCCTCACCGACCTGGTCTTCTCCCGCTACGACGCCGCCGCCGGGGAAACGGTGATCACGGTGATCTTCGGGGGCCAGGTGCACCCGCGCCTCGTCACCGCCGCCTCCCTCGACCCGAACTTCTCCGCCCGCATCGTCCTCTCCGGCGGCGAGCTGGTCGCCGAGGAAAACGGCGAAGCCCTCGCCACCCAGGTGATGGTCGCCCGCTGGTCCGGGCACTACAACCGCCCGGCCGGCCACTACTACGAGGACCTCGTCGTCACCAGCCCCCTCCCGAACGGGCGCAACCTCTACGGCTACCTCTTCGCGGGCGATGCCATCGCCAACCAGGCCGCCGGGATCCCCATGGACAGCGCCGACGCCCTCGTGAACCTCGACCTGTTCACCCTCACCGTCGGCAGCAGTCCGGTCGACGCCCCCATTCCCGCGCGGACCACCTTCACCGATGAGGACCTCGTCCTCCTCCAGCCCACCACCTTCTCCGCGGACAACGGCACCGCCGCCGACGCCATCCTCACGGTGGCTACCAGTGATGGCGGGTCCACGAGCACCGGCTCCACGGTCCTCGTGGACGACGGGGCCCAAGCCCAGAAGTCCAGCGACCGCATCGAATCGGTCACGGTGACCGCCCACCAGGACGGCACCTTTACCGCGGAGGTTACCTGGTTCTTCAGCTCGAGCGGCTCCTTCTCCGCCAACGACGGAGTCGCCCTCAAGTACCTCGTCGGGAATGCGGGGGGCTGGACGACGGTGGGCACGGCTTCCTTCACCACCGCCGACCGGGCCCTCAACCGCTCCCACACGGAGACCGTGTCCTTCTCCTTCAGCGGGTCGGCCGACTTCTTCCGGGCCGCGATCAAGGACAAGGCCAACGCCGGCGACACCATTTCCGGGAACTTTGCCACCAACGCCAACGGCAGCCATTTCGACAATGTGGATGTGGCCCTGCCCTCCTCGGTCTTCACCGCCTTCAGCGAATCCTACCCGACAGGCGGGAATGGGCTGACCGGCACCTACCGCAGTTTCTCCGGGGCCCACGCCTTCACCCGCACGGATGCGGTGGTCAACTTCAACTGGGGCAGCGGCGGGCCCTCCGGCAGCCTCACCGACTATTTCCTCGTCGACTGGAACGGCTACCTCGTCCCCGAGGAAACCGGCACCTACCACTTCCGTACGGTGACCGACGACGGGGTGCGCCTCTGGGTGGACGACGACGGCGACGGCAGTCTCTCCGGTGACCTCCGCATCAACGCCTGGCGCGACCAGGCCCCCACCACCTACACGAGCAGCGGGGTCACGCTCACCGCGGGCACCGCCTACCGGATTCACATGGACTTCTATGAACGGCGGGGGGGCGCCGTCGCCCGGCTCTCCTACTCCTCCCCCAGTTCCTCCGGCTACACGATCATCCCCCAGCGGGTGCTCTACACGGCGGACCCCGGTAGCGGCACCGGGCCGAAGTTCATCCGGGACAATGCCACCACGAGCGCGACCATCGACACGAGCGGCGCTACGGACATGGGTGACCGGGTGGCCGAGGTCCGGGTGAGCATCGACGAACTCCGTCACACCTATGTGGGCGACCTGGTGATCTCGATCGAGTCCCCCGACGGCTTCCGGGAAGTCCTCTGGAACCGCGAGGGCGGCAGCGCCGACGACATTCTCAACCGTACCTTCCTCGTGGACAGCGGTCCGATTCTCGGTTCCGCCTCGCAGGGGACCTGGACCCTCCGCATCGAGGACCGCGCCGGCAATAACATCGGTTACCTCCGGGAGTGGAGCCTCGCCCTGAAGACGCTTACGGTGACCCCGCAAACCACCGAAGTGCCCCTCACCGTCTCCGGTACCGAGGGGAACCTCACCGATGTCGATGTCGTCCTCCGCAACCTCGAGACGGGCCGGCTCGGCGACCTCAAGCTCGAGCTGGTCGCCCCGAACGGGGGCGGCACCGTCACCCTCTTCGACGGGATCGGGGGTTCCGGCACCCGTCTCTCTAACCTCGTCCTCGACCGGGAGGCCTCCCGCTCCCTCGCCGCGGGCAGCGGCACCTTCACCGGGCGCTTCCAGCCGGTGGGCGATCTGAATGACTTCGCCCGCAAGGGGGGCCACTTCCTCGACCCCGACGGCACCTGGTACCTGCGGGTGACGGATGCCGGCCACAACGGAGGGACCACCGATCTCGACTGGGACCTCGTCCTCCGCACCGACGCCTGGGTGGAATCGACCCAGGCGGTCTCCGGGATCGGCGCGATTTCCGATGCGGTCCTCACGGTCCAGCTCGACCACGCCGTCGGCACGGACCTCGAGCTGGAACTGGTCAGCCCGGAGGGCACCACCGTCGCGCTCCCCTCCCGGTCCTCCTGGAAGTCGGTCACCCTCGACGACGACGGGGTCACCGGGACGGTCGCCCTCGCCGCGCTCGACAACTTCCGCGGCGAGGACGCCAACGGCACCTGGACGCTCCGGGTGCGGGACCTGGCCGGGAACTACCCGGGGGCCCTGCGCTCCTGGAGCCTCGACCTCGCCCCGCGGGTGACCGCGAGCACCCTTGAGGTCGCCGACCTGCCCGCCGGGGCCACCGATGTGAACCTGCGCCTCCGCCTGGTCGACGACCCCGCCCTCGCCGCCCGCCCGCTCGACCTCTCCGCGCTGCAGCTGGTCCTCACCGGCCCGAACGGCCAGTCGGTCACCCTCTTCGACGGGAGCCAGTTCTCCGGCGACACCCTCGGCACGGACCTTCTCCCCACCCTCTTCGACGACGAGGCGATCACCGCCTTTGCCGCCCGGTCCCTCCCCTACAGCGGGGGCCTCCGGCCCCTCGAATCCCTCGGCGTGTTCGGCACCCCGGGGAACCCGGTCGACCCGAACGGGACCTGGACCCTCGCCTTCACCGACCTCGGGGGCGACATCGCCGGGATCCTCGAGTCCTGGAGTCTCGACTTCGCCTTCGAGCCGATCGACGGGACGGCCCTGCGGGCCTCGGTGGTCGGCGATGTCAACGGGGATGGCCTCGAGGACCTCGGCTTTGTGGCCACCGCCTTCAAGGGCGAGGAGGGGATCGACCCGGCGGTCGGGCGCGCCTTCGTCCTCCCGGGCACGAACCTCGCCAACAACAACGGGCGCGGGTCGATCCTCGCGAGCACGGAGGGTCTCAGCGACAACGACCTCGTCCTCGACACCAGCACCACCGGCGGTTCCGCGAGTGCCCGGGCCGCCGCCCTCCTCGAGCTGCCCGGCGACCGCAACAACCTGCTCGTCCGGGCCCTCGCGACCGGGACCACCGCCAACGGCTACGGCATCGTCATCCGCTACGACTCCACGATCGCCGAGGCCGTCGAGGTCAGCTCGACTTCCTCCCTCCTCACCATCCGCCTCCGCGACGAGCAGAGCACGGCGGAGATGGTCGTGAACCAGCTGGAGAACAGCGTGAACGCGGCCGCCTTCCGCGCTCTCTTCGAGGTCCAGCTCACCGCGGAAGGTCAGGCCCGGCTCTACGAGGAGAGCATCTGGCAGGCCTACGGGACCTCCCTCGGCGGGGAGCTCATGGCTCTCGGCGACCTCGATAACGACGGGGCCGACGATTTCGCCCTCGGCCGCACCCGCGAGGACGCCGGGGACGCCACCGGCGGGATCCTCGTCTACAAGGGCGACCTCAGCTGGCGCCAGCCGGCCCCCGAATCCTTCCGCGCCGAGGACCGCACCTTCGTCCGGGTGCAGCAGGCCACCGCCGGCGAGTTCGGGTCCACCTCCATCGTGGCCGACCTCTACGCCACCGCCGGCGATTTCAACGGCGACGGCCGCCGGGACCTCGTCCTCGGGCGTCCCGAGTTCACCCGCGTTTCCGGCCAGGAGGACACCTACCAGCCGGAGCAGGTCCTTACCAGCGGGACCCGCGGGGCGGTCTATGTCTTCTACTCGATCGCCGACCGCACCACGCCCACGATCACCCTGCGCGACGCTCCCTTGATCCTCGAGGGCCAGGGCGAGACCGACCGCTTCGGGGTGCTCCCGCGCACCGCCGGGATCGACACGAACGAGGACGGGATCAGCGACCTCTTCCTCGGCGCGCCCACCGCCAACGGCACGGTCGGGGGGACCACCCTCGAGGGCGGCCGGCTCTACCTCGTCTACGGGAACCGGCTCATCGAGACGATGCCCGACCGCGGCTTCGACATCCTCACGAACCGGTCCTTCGGGGCGGCCGGCTCCTTCCTCGTCGATACGGGCATCGGGCGCCCGGATGTCTTCTACGATGTCGACATCGACGGGGACGGCACCCTCGACTCCTCCCGCTACACCCTCCTCCCGGGCGAGACCTCCAAGTGGTACCGCTTCACCACCCTCGGCGACGGCAGCCTCGGCGACATGATCCGGCTGAGCCCGCTCGCGGGGGCGGAGACCGAGAGCGTGGTCCGCGGATTCTCCGGGGTGCTCACCCCGGAGGGCACCGACCCCGAGACCTACACGGTCAACCTCAGCGGCGACGGGCTCACCCTCGCCGGCACGGAGGAGGTCGGGGTGCTCGAGTTCGACCTGACCCCCTACCTCGGTGCCCTCGACGATCCGCGGATTCTCCAGCGGGTGACCCTCCGCCTTGCCGGGCTCAGTGGTGCGGACTCCCCGCTTCCCGCCGGGATCGTCGAGACCGCCACCGTCGGCATCGACGAGCTCTTCTTCGCGGTCCGCAACGAGGACGGCACCCATAGCCTCTGGCTCAGCGACGGCACCCCCTTCGGCACGGCCGCGCTCACCGGCCTCGACCACACCCCGGTCGCCCTGACCGTCCGCGGCGACCACCTCTTCCTCACCCAGTACGACGCCACCGCCGACCGCTACGAGCTCTGGGAGGTGAACGCGGCCCGCACCAGCCTGGTCCGGATCGGGTCCGCCCTCGCCGCGGCCCCCGTCGATCTCGCCGCGCCGGCCGGGACCACCGACCGCTACTTCCGGGTGGAGGGGGCCGTCCTCCTCTCCACTGGCGGGGCCCCCGCCAGCCCGATCGGGGGACTCTCCGGGGTGCAGGCCCTCGTCGAGGCCGGCGGCACGGTCTACGCGGTCGGCGCCGCCGATCTCTGGAGCCTCTCCGGCAGCACCGCCACGGCGATCGATCGGACAACCGCGCTCACCGGGGCCACCGACCTCGCGGTGGCCGGGGACTTCGCCTTCTTCCGCCACTCCCTCGAGGGCAGCACGGTGGTCGGCTCGGTGGTCCTCGGGGGGGCCGGGGCCGGCGCCGCGGCCGGTCCGGTCCTCACGGGCGCGGGCGAGAACCTCCTCACCGTGGAGGAATCCCTCGCGGTGAACGGGCAAGTCTACCTGGTCGGCACCGACTCCGCCGGCCAGCGCCAGCTCTGGCAGGTGACCTCGGCGGACGGCCGCACGGTGGAAGTTCTCGACGGTTCCCTCGTCAACCCGGGCACCCTCACCCCGCTCGACACGACCCGCTTCGCCTTCGTCACCGGGGCCGATTCCGACACGGTCCGGGTGGTCGACACGGCCGCCGCCGCGGACGCCGTCGCCTTCTCCGGGACTCTCGCCGACGCCGACACGATCACCGGCCTGACCTGGATCGAGGACGGGCACGGGTCGGCCGGCGACTTCCTCTACTTCGCCGCCGAGCGGGACAGCGACGAGGCGGTGGTCGCCTTCCGCGGCGAGGTCACCGCGGGTGCCTTCGCCTCCTTCACCGCCCTCACCGGGACCGCCCTCCAGCCCGGCGACTTCACCGCTTTCGGCGACGCGGTCTACTTCAGTGCCGAGTCGGCCGCGGTCGGCCGCGAGCTCTTCTCCACGGACGGCACCTCCGCCACCCTCGCCAGCGATCTCTACGAGGGGCCCTCCAGCTCTGCCCCGCGGGAACTCACCGTGCTCGACGGCAAGCTCTACCTCACCGCTGACACCGGGAACGGGGCCCGCGTCTTCGTCCTCTCCAGTGGTGCCGCCACCCTCGCCCTGAGTGTGCCGGGCGCCGACAACGACCTTGTCTTCACCCCGCCGGCCCTCGACGGCAGCACCCGGGTCGTCCTTGCGCCCCAGGCGGCGGGCGCCTCCGGCATCAGCCACGAGATCTTCGGCAGCGAGCTGATCGTCCGCGTCGAGCCGGGGTCGACCACCGCCAGCGCGGTGGCCGCCTACTTCGCGACCGGCGGGGGCAGTGCCACCGGCTGGTCGGCCACCGCCTCCGAGGGCGATGGTTCCGGGATCCTCCTCGCGGGCTCGGCCACGGTCAGCGGGGGCAGCCTCGGCACCGCCGGCACCCTCGAGCTTGCCCTCCCCGGGGTGGACGACACCACCGAGGAGCTGACCCTCACGGAGAAGGGCACGGTCGCCCTCGATGCGGTCACCGTAGTGTACTCCGCCGTCGACGGCAGCTCCTGGAGCCGCTTCGACGCCGACGAGCCCTACCTCGCCCGGGCCGACTGGAACGGCACCGACGAGGTGCTGACCCTTGCGTACGCCCCCGGCCTGACCACCGCCGGCGATCTCGCCCGGGCCATCGGTACGGTCGGGATCCCCCGGGACGGCATCCCCTTCACCGCGGCGGTGACCACGGCCCCCGCCCTCTACGGCGCATTCCCGGCCACCACCCTTGTCGGCACCGACGGCTCGCCCGTGGAGAGCACCCTCGCCTTCGGCGACGAGTCCCTCTCTCTCGAGGCCAGCCCGGCCGCGGGCGAGGAGATTCGGGTCGAGCTGCGGGTCGATCCGGGCCAGGGAGCGAACTTCGCCGTCACCGACACCACCAGCGGCTCGGTCCGGACCCTCCTGGTCGGGGCGAACAGCGCGACCTTCGCCCTCGACGACCTCGCCACCGAGCTCTCTGCCCTCTCCGGCCTTACCGCCACCCCCAGCGACGCCGGCCTCACCGTCGCCCTCGGCACCCCCCTCGGGGCCTTCCCCTCGGCCACCTTTACCGGGGGCGCGCTGGCGGTGGCCGCGTCCACCGTCTGGGAAATCGACGGCGTCGAGATCACCGTGACGGCGGCCACCGGCGGCAGCGCGGGCAACGACCTCTCCCTCGCCCTGGTCCCGGCCACGGGCACGGTCGACGGGACATCCCTCGACGCGGACACACCGGTGGTCGTCACCGAGGCTGGCGGGGTCTACACCCTCCACGCCCTCCCCGGAGAGGCCACCCACGACGATCTGGTCGCGGCCCTCGACGCCGAAGCCGGCCTCACTGCGACTCTCTCCTCCGGCACTTCCGGCGTCCTCGACCTGTACACGGCCACCCTCACGGGCGGGGCGGTCGATTTCTCCGTGGAAGTGCCCGGGGCGAACAACGACCTCCTCCTCGTGGCCTCCGGAGCCAACGGGGTGGACTACAGTGGGACGGTGGTCCGCTTCGTGGACGATGGCACGACCCCGAGCGGGAACGCGGCCGCGAGCTACGACGCCGCGACCGACGAGCTGAGGATCCGGATCCGGGGTGGAGTCACCACGGCCGAGGACGCCATTGCCGCCATCAACCCCCTCGGGGATTGGTCGGCGTCCCTCGACGACGGGACGGAGGCGAACGACGGCTCCGGCCTCCTCCAGCCGGGCGACTTGCCGTTCGGGTCGAGTACCTCGGTCGTCCTCGACCGCGCGGGTCCGAACAACGCGCTCAACCTGCAGACGAGCCTGGATCCGGATGCGCAAGCGCTCTCCGTGCGCCTCGTCGACCTGGGAACGATTTCCGACGGGACCGCCGAGGCCTCCTTCGACTCGGGGGTCCTCGTGGTGAAC
>P_2C_Liq_1_UnCtyDRAFT_1000096_pt1 | contig 35205 bp, 40 predicted proteins | sample Pon2CUnioCityCA_2_FD_10234 | JGI IMG/M metagenome (IMG submission 10234) | reverse complement strand
GCGAGCTTGGTGAGATTGTTCCGGCAGGAACAACATCGCGTATGGCGTTTTGAATTGACTGCGGCGCCGGGTCCTGAGGGCGCACGGCAGAGCCTTTAAAAACGCCAACCGTCGCATGAAATACTTGCTCACTACTCGTTTGGGTTGCCACCTGAAGCACCCCTTTTGACAGGTCTGCAGCCTGCGGGCGCTCTTCAGCGCTGGCCTCCAGTCGCATGGAGGGAAAGAGCCCAGCCTGCTCTTGAGCCGAAAACACCAAGTCATCAGACATCGTCAAATCGTACGACGAGGCCTCAATGCTAGCAGGCATCGGCTCCAGCACGCGACGAGCTGGATCGACCCCCGTGGGGGATGATTTCTCAAGCAAAGGACCACTGGGAAGTGTCGCCGCAATAGACCTCTTCTCGACTTCAGGCTGCTGCGGTGCCAAAGGAATGCCTGCGCCCAATGGCTCCAAGCCTGGTAGTTTTCCAAGCTCAACAACCGGAACATCGGTCTTGGGCATAGCAGGTATCCCCGCATCAACACCTTTTGACTCTGAGTTTTGCAAGGTGGGCTGCTGTTCATCTTCAGAGCCGTCTGGTAGCCTGCCCTCATCAATCAGTGCTGCTGGCTTCGCGTCCTCCTCGCGCACCATCAGCGTAAAGACATCTCCAAAAATCGCAGACTGCTGAACAGCTTTTGTAAGATCCGCTTTCGCATCCAGCAACAAATTATCACTTTGCACTGACTGTGCAGGCGACGCGTGCAGAAACTGAAATATCATACCAACCTCGGGAGTTCTTCCAACACGGAGAGCATCACAGAAGTCGGTTACCACATCTTTACCGTTTCATGTGCACAAGGAAAATAATCCAAATAATTGAAAGCAAATCAGCAATGAATTTGAACATGCCTCCCACAGCGGGCCCAACACTGCAGGACACCAAAGCGCAACAAAACGCGCAGCTTCGCCAAGTTGCGAAAGATCTAGAAGCGAGCTTTCTCGCCGAGATGCTAAAGGGAGCGGGTTTTGGAAAAGCCCGAGAAAGCATGGGGGGCGGTGCTGGCGAGGAACACTTTGGCTCGTTCATGGTTGACGCTCACGCAAAAAGCCTTGTGCAGCGCGGCGGCATTGGCCTTGCAGAAACGATTTTTGAAGCATTGAAGGAAAAGCAAAATGAGCACCTCAAGACAGAATAACCTCGTAAGCCAGATCGAAACACTGCTCGAAAAAGAACACAAAGCGTTGGTGAGCGGCGAGCTTGATACACTGGTCAAATTGACAGATCAAAAGCAAAAGCTGATCGATGCACTGAGTGCAGCCCCTCTCGAAAACCTCACATCCCTGCAGACGCTACAAGCTAAAGCTCTGCGCAATCAAGCTATGCTCGACAGCGCCACACGCGGGATCAAGACAGTCGCCACCCGTCTGTCTACTTTGCAAAAAGTGCGCCGCAGTCTAGAGACCTATGATGCTCAAGGCCAAAAAAGAACTATCCGCAGCGCCTCCAATGCAACATTGGAAAAGCGCGCTTAGACGTTTGTTCCACACTGGCAAACCAAGGCATTTTGTCTCAAATCCAGAAGAGTTCGAGCTCAGCTGTTAAGACTATATTAGGAGCGCAAACCCCATGTTGAGCAGGCACCCAGCATCGGGTGGCGCAGCCGAGCCAAATCAAAATGCTGCACACGTCAGAATGACATAGTCCGCCCCAGCCGGGGTCATTTTAAGCTGGCGCAAAGCGCCTCGTGTCAAAAGGAAATCTACTCATGTCAAGTATTCTGACAAACAACAGCGCAATGGTTGCCCTTCAAACCCTGAAGTCAATCAACACCGATCTCAGCAAAACCCAGAACATGATCTCAACGGGTAAAAGCGTAGAATCATCAAAAGACAATGCCGCAACGTGGTCGATCTCGAAGGTCATGGAAAGCGACGTCAAAGGCTTCAAGGCAATCTCAGACAATCTGGCGCTAGGGGAGTCAACAGTTGCCGTTGCCCGAAATGCCGCTGAAACTGTCACCGACCTGCTGATTGATATGAAAGACAAAATCATCAGCGCCCAAGGCGACAACATGGATCGCAGCAAGCTAAACGACGAAGTTCAGGCCCTGATTGGCCAAGTGAAATCAGTTGTCGGTGCGGCCCAATTCAACGGCATGAACCTAGTCAATGGCTCCCAGACAGACTTCAATTCCGACGGAAACGCAGGCGTTGATATCCTTTCCTCATTGGACCGAGGCGCAAACGGTGCTGTGACTGTATCTAACATTGGCGTAGATTCCCAGAATCTGTCGACAACATCAGGCACGGCCCTTACGGCGATGGCTGCTGACGTAACAACCCTGGCTGCAAACAGCGGCGCGGACATGGTAACAGTCACGCTGGGAGACGAGTTCCTCACGGCAGCGGGTGCTGCAACAGGTGCAGTTGCGCTTGATGCAGGCACAGCAGGTGTTGATCTAACAGACACGGTAGGGCTGGTTGAGGGCGATGTTATGCGCCTGAAAATTGGCGATGTTGAAGGGAGCTATACCGTCAGAGCCGGTGACAACAATGACGCTGTCTTTGCTGGATTGAAAAATGGCCTCCTGCAAGCTGGTATAGACGAAAGTAAATTCGCGGTCGTCATTGTACCTGATACCAGTATCACCGTCGAGAACCTGACAAACCAAGCAGGTGTCGCGGTCAGCCTCACCCAGGAGCGTGGAACGGGTGCTCTAGCCCAGCTTGAAACAATGGATATTTCATCCGCTTCAGGCGCTGACACTGCGCGAAGCCAGATTGAAGGTATGATCCAAGCCTCGATCGATTCTGCTGCATCTTTCGGTTCGGTCGAGACTCGCATTGGGATCCAGTCACAATTTGTATCGGATCTCTCCGACTCTCTTAAAACAGGGATTGGGGCCATGGTCGACGCCGATATGGAAGAGGCGTCAGCTCGCCTTCAGGCACTGCAGGTTCAGCAACAGCTGGGTGTACAAGCCCTCTCGATTGCAAACCAGGCGCCCCAGGCACTGCTCTCGCTCTTCCGCTAAGCACACTGAGTTTGGGGCGCGTGCTATAACGCGCCCCATCTTTTCCGCACGCGGCACCTCAGCCACCAAATCCCCCAAGAGGCTTAGCAATGAACGTCCAATCCCTAGCACGAGCCGCCTATTCCCAGCATGGCGCACCAACAAGAACAGATCGCGGCACCGAATACGAAGTCTTCGCCCGAGTAACCAATGCACTGCGGAGCGCAGCTGCCAAAGGTACGCAGGGGTTCCCGGAACTGGCAGACGCTATTCACAGAAACCGCAAGCTTTGGACACTGCTTGCCACAGATGTGGCCAGCCAAGACAATGGGCTGACACAAGAACTGCGCGCACGCATCTTCTACCTCGCAGAGTTCACACAAGACTACTCTCCAAAGGTGCTTCGCCAAGGCGCAAGTATTGCACCTCTGCTAGAAATCAACGCTTCCATCATGCGCGGCTTGACTGCTGGAGGTTCAAAATGAGCGGACTTATCCTTAAGCTGGGGCCAAGAGAACGTGTCCTCATCAACGGCGCAGTTATTGAAAACGGCGACAAGCGTTCACGCCTTGCAATAAAAACACCCGGCGCGAACATCCTTCGCCTCAAGGATGCTATTCACCCTGAAGAAGCCAATACCCCTGTACGACGTACATGCTATGCCACTCAGCTCCTCCTCTCTGGAGATTCTGAAGTTGAGCCGACCAAACGCCAAGTCTTGTGCCGAATTGAAGAGCTTAGCCGTATTCTAACCGATCACGACAGCCGCTCTTTGCTTGATGCCGCGACAACTGCGATCCGTGACGAGCAGTACTACCGAGCGCTTAAAGCCTTGCGCACACTTCTACCGCGCGAGGAACGACTTCTGGCCGCGAGGCTACAATGAGCTTCCAGCCCCTCCTTCCCACGTCAGGGTTAGCTGGCTGGCGTTTCTTGCAGAACACAATGACGCGCCAGACTGAAGCATATGAGGCTTCTCCTCCGATTCAGCGGGCGACCGACTATTTCAAAGAAAATATCGCCAATATAAAAACAGCCAGCGATCTTGTATCTGACAGGCGTCTACTTGAAGTGGCTCTCGGAGCTTTTGGTTTGTCTGATGATATCGGCAACAAATACTTCATCGAGAAAGTCCTGAGCGAAGGTACATCAGTCGATGGATCGTTGGCGAACAAGCTCGCCGATAAAAGCTACGCCGCCTTCGCAGATGCGTTTCGCTTCGACACAAACCCGCAAACAGCCATACCGGGCTTTGCTGAGGAGATCGTCAACCTATTTGAGCAGCGCGCCTTTGAGGTAGCTGTAGGCGAACAGAATGAAACATTTCGTTTCGGGCTGAACCTTGAGCGCGAGCTGCCAGACATCGCGGCAAAGGACAGCACCAACAATTCCAAATGGTTTGCTGTTATGGGCAATTCAGCCTTGCGTGAAGTTTTCCAAACAGCCTTCGGCCTGCCCGACGAATTTGGACAGGTTGGAATCGACCAGCAGCTAGAAGTTTTTAAAGAGACGGCTTTCCGTCGTTTCGGCACTGACGACCTCACCGATTTCGCTAGCCCCGAAAAGCTGGAGGAGCTGACGCAGCTCTATTTCCTGCAAGATCAAATCAAGCAGTCCGCGTCTCTTGGATCGGGCTCTATCGCATTGAGTCTTTTGCAAAGTGCACCATCGCTCTACGGTAACTAACTTACCTTTACTGCGGCGTTGGCAATCGACGCATCCCGTCATGTCCTACCCTGGCTGCTTGCCCCTGGACTGAGCCGTTTGCCTTTCTCAGTATAAGCTTCAACTTGTCAAAGCTTTGACGGACGCCTTGTTCTTGGGTCATTGCAAGAAATGCGTCTATTTCAGGCCAAGCGGCAATCGCTCGATCAAGGGCCTCATTGCGGCCAACCTCATAGAGTCCGGCGTCAATCATAACTTCCGATTTCTCGTACAGATTCAGTATTTGACGAACTTGGTCGATCAACTGATTTTCTGCAACATCTGCAGCAGCGGGCAGACTCCGCGAAATCGACCTTAGCAAGTTTACAGCCGGATACCTGCCCCGCTCCGCAATCGCGCGATCGAGCACAATATGCCCATCCAGCACGCCTCTTAGGATGTCCGAAACCGGTTCATCCATATCCGACCCTGCCACCAAGACAGAGAACACTGCTGTTATCGCCCCCGAAGTTGTACGCCCAGGGCCGGCACGTTCACAAAGGCTCATCAATTGATGGGACAAAGACGGCGGATACCCCCGCATGGTTGGCAGCTCGCCCGTAGCAACAGCCACCTCGCGATGCGCTTCCGCAAATCGTGTGACCGAATCTGCGAGCAAGAGAACATGCTTACCCTGATCGCGAAAATACTCCGCAACCGCCATCGCGCTCCAAGCACAACGCCGGCGCAAAAGCGGTGACTGATCTGCCGTCGCCGCCACAATCACGGTGCGAGCCAGCCCCTCTGGGCCAAGAACATTCTGCACAAACTCTGCAAGCTCACGGCCGCGTTCGCCAATCAATGCCAAAACAACCACATCGGCTTCGACACCCGTCGCAAACTTGGCAAGTAAGCTCGACTTACCAACACCCGAGCCAGCAAAAAGCCCGATCCTCTGCCCCTTAGCCAAGGGCAAGAGCGTGTTGAAAGTGGCCATACCTGTCTCCAAGCGCCCCCCAAGCAAAGTGCGCTGCGCAGGCGAAATGGGCGCTGCTTTCAAAGACATCTGCAATCCACCAACAGGCAAAGCACGGCCATCCAAAGGCCGTCCCATCGGATCAATAATGCGCCCGATCCATGCGTCATTTGGCGCAATAGTCGCTCCAGCGCAGAGCACAACACGATCACCAAGCGCGACACCATCGGGTGAGCTCTCAGGTAGAACAATCATTTTATCTTCAAGGAGTCGCAAGACCTCTCCAATCATGACCACACCATCACGAAGCTGAATTTCAACTTGGTCACCTTGCCCTGAGAAAGCCTGTAGGCCCTTCACCTGAACCAATCCGTTTTCCACCCCGCTCACGCGACCAATCCACTGCGCCATGTCCAGCTTGGAAATTGATTTCATGATCTGTTGAAATCCTGCTTCGCCCATATCCCGTTCCTCAAAAAAATTCATGCTGAACAATTTATAAAGGAATCAGGGTTAAGCCTTGATTGAAACCAATCGAGGGAGAAGCCCCGATGCTTGAAAAAATCACCGTTTTCAAAACGGCCTACGCAATGGCACGCCACGCGGGCGCTCGCCAAGCTGTCTTGGCAGAGAATATCGCCAATGCAGATACACCTGGCTACCGCGCCAAAGATCTCGCCCCCTTCAGTACTGGCGTCTCTTCCAAAGATGCAGCCACGAATATGATTGCGACACGCGCGACACATCTTGGCGGATCCAACACTGCAGCGCCCTTGGCGATTGCAGAAGTACGCAACCGAGCAACTGACCCAAACAAGAATAGCATTTCGTTGCAGGAAGAGATGCTCAACGCAGTCGAGGCAAAGCGTCAACATGATCGCGCACTCGCAATCTACAAAAGCGGCATGCGCATACTGCGCAGTAGCCTTGGTGGAAGGTGAGATAACCTGTGAATGATTTCTCTAAAGCGCTCGACGTCACAGTCAGCGGGCTAAAAGCCCAATCACAGCGCCTGCGTCACGTGTCAGAAAACATAGCAAACAGTGACACCCCGGGATACCGGCGCAAGACAGTCAGCTTTGAAAGCGAGTATCAAGCTGGTTCTGGCGTGAGCCGCGTTGAAACAGGTCGCGTGCGCCTTGACCAAACCGAGCTGGAACGGGTCTTTGACCCCTCTCATCCGCTTGCTGACGAAAGTGGTCACTACCAGGGCTCAAACGTGAATCTTCTCATCGAAGTCGCAGACGCCCGCGAAGCCCAGCGTAGCTATGAAGCGAACCTCAAGATGTTCGAGCAAGCGCGTCAAATGTCATCAGACCTTATGTCACTCTTACAAAAGTAAAGGAGATCCAGAATGGATATTCGTGCCCTAAACGCCTCTCAAAAATATTCGGCTCTGCGTGAAGCAACACAGCCAGCAATCGCTGCAACCGATGGTGCCAAATTTGCCGGTCAAGTTGCCGATGATTTTGCTGCAACGCTCAAGCAAGGCGAAGACATGTCTATGGCCGCCATGTCAGGCGATGCTGATCCGCATGCACTTGTTCAGGCCCTTGCTCAAACCGAGCTCGCAGTTGAAGCCGCAGTCAGCGTACGCAACAAGGTTGTTGAGGCGTATCAAGAAATTCTACGGATGCCTGTCTAAAAATGGATGAGGCAATTTTCTTTGACACGATGCGCCAAGGGCTCTGGGTGGCAGTTGCCATTTCGACGCCACTCCTCGTTGTCGCACTTGCAACAGGTCTTATAATCGGCCTGTTTCAAGCGCTGACCTCAATTCAGGAAATGACGCTCACGTTTGTGCCAAAGCTCGCAGCGATGCTGGCCGTATTTTGGATCTCAATGGGATTCATGGCTCAGTCAATTGTCTCTTTCTTTCACGACAAAATCATCCCTCTCATTGTTGGAGTTTGACCTTTGGATAATACAAGCTACACGACACTCACTCGCCAATCTGGATTGATGCGCGAAATGCGGGTCATCGCCAACAATATTGCGAACGCGGCAACAACAGGTTTTCGACAAGAGGGCATAATTTTCTCAGAATATGTCTCTGGCACTGGCAACGGCCCGTCTGTCTCAATGGCTTTAGGAAATGTGCGCAACACGTCGATGGAGCAAGGCACCCTCACAAGCACGGGTGGGCGCTTTGATTTCGCGATTGAAGGGGACGGCTTCTTTCAAGTTGAAACAGCTGACGGCCCTCGGCTTACAAGGTCTGGTGCCTTCACGCCAAACGCAGAGGGTGAATTGGTCACCCACGCGGGCAATCGTGTCCTCGATGTTGGGGGCGCACCCATTTTCATCCCTCCTGATGCTGCAAATATGTCTGTCGGCAACGATGGAACATTAAGCTCTGATGGCCTCCCCTTGGCACAGCTTGGCCTCCTAAAACCCGCCGAAGGCACTCAACTTATTCGTGAGGACGGGGTCATGTTCCGGGCCGAAGGCGAACTGGAGCCAGCCGAGCAGGCATCCGTCCTTCAGGGCTTTCTTGAAAGCTCCAACGTAAACGCAATCGGACAGGTTGCACGTATGATCGAAGTCCAGCGCGCCTATGAGCTAGGCCAGAGCTTTGCCGAAAACGAAAACGAGCGCCTCAAAAATGCAACAACAGCATTCTTCAAGTAACCTCAGGAGAAACACATGCGAGCTCTAAAAATTGCAGCCACCGGTATGAGCGCCCAACAACTACGCGTCGAGACCATATCAAACAACTTAGCGAACATGTCGACGACCGGATACAATCCGCGCAGGGCGGAGTTTGCCGACCTGCATTACCAACAAGCAACAAAGCCGGGAACCATCAACGCCGCCGATGGAACAGTTCTGCCAACAGGCGTTCAGCTCGGCCTCGGCGTACGCCCTACAGCTGTTTCGGTACACCTGTCTCAAGGCTCTCTATCAGCGACGGGAGGCGACCTGGATGTTGCAATCGACGGCATGGGCTACTTAGAGGTTACGCTCCCGTCGGGCGAGGCGGCCTATACCAGAGATGGTGGCCTTAAACGCACAGGTGAGGGCCTGATCGTAACCTCAGATGGCTTCCCCGTTGCGCCTCAAATTACCATTCCAGCGGATGCGCGGAGCATCTCGATCAACGCAGATGGTGAGGTCTATGCCTACTTCTCAGGCGAGACAGAAGGCCAGCTCCTTGGACAGTTCTCGCTTGTTGGCTTCAACAATGCCAAGGGTCTTGAGGCGCTTGGGGCAAACCTGTTTTCAGAAACAGAGGCTTCGGGTGCACCACTTGTTACAACCGCTGGGCAAGATGGTCTCGGCACTCTTCGACAGGGTTACCTGGAAGACAGCTCCGTTGATGCCGTGCGTGAAATTACTGAACTGATTGAAGCACAGCGTGGATATGAAATGAATGCAAAAGTGATATCTGCAGCAGACCAAATGATGAGCGCTACGGCGCAGGTTCGCTAATGCGCCCTATAATTTCATGCCTCATTTGGGTTCTCGCCACACCGGCCTTGGCTGATGTTATCGTGCCAATACATACCATCAGGCCAAAGGCAGTGCTCACAGAGAGTGACCTGCAGATCCGCCCTGCAAACGTGACAGGGACTCTGAATAACCTGGCCGATGTCGTCGGAATGGAAGCACGGATCTCGCTCTACGCAGGCCGCCCAATACGCGCGACAGATTTACGCCCACCCGCTGTGATCGACCGAAATCAAATCGTCCCACTAAGCTATCAGAGCGGGACTCTCACTATCATGACTGAGGCCCGCGCCCTTGACCGCGCAGCACCAGGCGAAACCATCAAGGCGATGAACCTATCTTCCAGAACCACTGTGCATGCACTTGTGCTGCCTGATGGCACCCTCACAGTCAGACCCTGACGGAGCAACTTATGAGCTTTCGACACCTATATCTTCCCTGCCTTTTCCTCGCCGCAAGCGCTTGCGGGCGCTCCGATCATATTGGAAAACCACCAAGCTTCACCGAAAGCAAAGGTACGCCTGAACACATCGCAATGATGGCCCCCCCACTGCCCGAAAGTGTTTTTGAAACAGCGCCTGAAACAAAGGCATCCCTCTGGAGCAAAAGCCGTAACTCGTTGCTGGGGGATCGGCGGGCTATGGAACAAGGCGATATCTTAACAGTTGTGATTGAGATCGACGAGAAAGCCGAAATCTCGAACAAAACATCGCGATCAAGATCAGGGTCTGAAAGCATGTCAGTGCCTGGCCTTCTCGGGATACCGCAGCGGCTGAACGAAAAGTTGCCCGACGGTGCATCCATGGAGGAAGCTGTCTCAATCAATTCAAGCTCAAACTCAAGCGGCGACGGAGCGGTAAGGCGCAACGAAAAGCTCACATTGAGAGTAGCCGCGACCGTGACAGAGGTCTTGCCAAACGGTGTCTTATTTCTATCTGGTTCACAGGAAGTTCGTGTAAATTTTGAAATGCGAGAGCTTTTACTCAGCGGGTTTGTCCGGCCTGCCGACATAAGCCGCCAAAACGAAATCACCTACGACAAAATAGCATCCGCACGCATATCTTACGGCGGCCGGGGACAGATCTCCGACATGCAACAGCCTCGAATTGGCCAGCAAATCGCCGATGCCATATTGCCATTCTAACTTCAGACCTGAAATTCTAAGGAACACACAGTCATGGGAAAAATTCTGCCGATTATTCTGGCTCTTATCGGTGTTGGGGCCGGTGTTAGCGCTGGATTTTTCTTGCGCCCGGAACCCGCGCTAGAGGATACCGCCCTTGGGCCCTGCGGCGACATGCAGACACACGAAGAAGAGGCACATGAGTCTAGCGAGGAAGACGAGGTTTCTACACTGGAGTATGTCAAACTCAACAATCAGTTTGTCATTCCAGTGGTTGATGACGCACGGGTCGCAGCGCTTGTGGTGGTGTCGCTGACTGTAGAAGTAAGGCAAGGCCGAAAGGAAGATGTGTACCTAAGGGAACCGAAGCTACGCGACGCCTTTTTACAAGTTTTCTTTGATCACGCAAACTCAGGCGGCTTCAAAGGTGCGTTCACGAACTCAAGCAACATGGATGTCTTACGCAAGGCCCTTTTGGAAACCGCAAACGATACTGCCAAAGGACTGATCTCTGATGTCTTGATCATGGATATCGCAAGGCAAGACGTTTAACGTTAAACCAAGCTTAGGACTTTTTTTCAAACTCCTGCGCCAATAAGAGCGCGTTTAGCTTGCCTTCTGCTTTGCGGCGGTTGGTGAGCTCTTCAGTCTTCTGCTTTTTCATAAGAACGGCCTCAAAGGCCTTGGCCTTGCCATTTGCCTTACGCAGACGCTCACCAGCTTCTTCTCGCTTGGCATATAGGAGCGCAAGTTCCGACATAATTGTCGTCCGCCGTCTCTCAACCCAGTGGCGCCACAATACATCAGCACCGAGCGTTCTATACTTCACGTCTTCGACCTCTGAGGGCTGGTTTAACTGCTCTAAAACCCGTGTGGTTTGCGCAATCCGTTCACAGACCTCACGAAAAAAAACCTGTGCCTCGTCACACCGTGCCTGGAGGACACTCAATAACTGTTGGTTCTGGATTTTCTCAGAAACCATGGGACATCTTCGCCTTAATTTGATCCGCAAATCGAATGGCCGCAGCAACAGCTTTGAAGTGCTCAGCCTGAATCTCCTGATCAATGTGTGTGGTTGCATAAAGCGCACGTGCAGTTGGCGGATCTCGATGGATTGGAATGCCGTGTTCCCGAGCAATTTCTTTAATCATTTGAGCAGTCTCATCCACCCCTTTCGCAACACAAACTGGCGCCGCACCGGGCAAGCGGCTCCACGCCAGCGCCACAGCGTAGTGCTCAGGGTTTACCACGATCACAGTTGCTTCAGGCACGCGAGCCGCCATTTGATTCATTGCGATTTCTTGCGCTTTTTGCCGCCGTGCACCTTTCATATGCGGGTCACCTTCAGCTTCTTTTTGCTCATCTCGCAAGTCTTTGTCAGACATGCGGTTCTTGCGAAGGTGCTCATTATACTGCCAAAGATAGTCCACCGCTCCAATTGCAAGGGCGACCAGAAAAGCCACAAAGAAGAAATCAGCCCCCATCTCAAACATCAGAACAACCGCGCTGCCAGCTGACATGCTCGTGACATCGGCAATGTCACCCATTCGCGCTTTCAGAAAAAGGCCAAGACAGACTGAGTAAATAACCAGCTTGGTTGTACTTTTTCCGAATTCAAAAAGCCCACTGCGTCCAAACTTATTTTTTGCATTTGACAGAACGGAAATACGAGACAGTTTTGGAAGGATTTTATCTGGCGCAAATGTAAACCCGTTTAGCCCCAGAAGCAGGACAATCACACAACCTGCTGGCAAGACAAACCATCCTCCCGTCACCACCCAAACTGCATTCATAAGATCGCCTGTCAGGTTCCGAACGCCCTGCATATCGCGTTGCACGAAAGACTGCTCTAGGTATCCGACCATCTCGGCACACAGAAAAACAAGTGTCGCTGCGCCAAAACCAAAATAGACAATTAGCATACCTCCGTAGCTAGCGGCGACCGAGAGGTCAGCAGAACGGGGAATTTCTCCCTTCTTGCGGGCATCATCCAGTTTCTTTTGGCTAGGCTCATGTTGCTTGTCGTTATTGTCTTCTTCGCTCATCGTACAAAGCCCTCTGGTTGGGCAAGAAACACTTCAAATGCCGACCACCAAACCGTAAGCATAACAGGCGCGAAAATAACAAGAAAAATAAGACCTCCAGCGGTGATGACCGGTGCACCGACAAAGGCTACCATCAGTTGCGGCATCGCCCGGTTGATCACGCCAAGCGTCAAATTGTAGAGCACAGACATCACCAAAAACGGTGCCGAAATCGAAAACGCCAGCGCAAAACATCGTGCGACAAGCGCACCAGACCATTCGGCAAAAAGACCTAAATCAGGAGCGGACCCCACTGGAAGCGCTCTATAAGACATCTCAAGCAGCTCGATTACCCGCACTGGCAACCCCATGATCATGGCAAGCGCTAAACCCGAGACGACAAGCAAGTGGCCAATCGCGGGCATTGGTTCAGTTGAAGCTCCGGCAAACAACTGCGCAAGCGAAGTGGCTTGCGCAGCCATTGACCCCGCAATTTGAAGCCCAATCACAAAGAATCTGAGCGCCAGTCCCAAAAACAAACCAATGATCGTTTCGGCAAACAGAAGCGGCAAGAAAACCAACTCAACCTGCGTTGCCTCTGTTGGCTTCCCCACAATAGGTAACATTACGAGCGTTAAGCATAGCGCCAGAACAAGCTTCACACGGGCAGGAACCACTGACTCGCCAAACCCAGGCATGAAGGCAACAATGGGTGCTATGCGCAAAAAGAGGTAGAAAGCATGCTCAAGGCTTATTTGCGTCACGCCAAGCAATGTGCTCAACGCTTCGGTCATAGCGCAACAACACCCACAAGAGAGGGGTGTGCATCCAACCCTATCTCCTCGTAAGAGAATACAGGTGCCGCAATACCCTTGGCTTTGGTCAATGTACGCAGAAATCTCCGACGACGCGCTGACGTAACGATTGCTGCAGAAATACCCTGCTCTGATGCCTGGACCACTTTATCGGAAAGCCCTTGAGACAACTTGTTAAAAAGGTCAGGTGGAAGCGCGACATCAAGCCCGCCGCGCTCGGCACCAACTTGATAGTTGCTAAATTCAGCCTCCCATTCACCGGCCAATTGAATCAAAGGTATGGTGCCGTCTTCACGCTTCCATTCTGAAACAAGCTGAAACCCAAGCCGTTGCCGAACATGCTCACAGATAGCATCAACGCTTGCGTTAACGCCTCGCGCCTCGGCAATGGCCTCCAAAATCAGCGGCAAGTTCCGAATTGAAACCTGCTCATCAAGCAAGAGCCGCAAAACCATATGCAAAACATCAAGTGGAACTTTGTCTGGTATGAGCTCGTCAAACAGTTTTCGATTGGCGTCACTTCTTTTCTGGTCAGATAAGTTGGTCATCTCATCCAGGAGTTTGCGCAAAGACTTTAGGGAGAACAAACGGCTGAAGTTTTGCTTCACAACCTCGAGCAAGTGCGTGGCAAGAACCTCTCCTGGCGCAACAACAGTAAAGCCCTTCAAAACCAACTCTTCGCGAAATTGCGCAGGCACCCACCGCGCCTCTGCCCCGTAAACAGGCTCACGCACATCTATCCCGTCTGGCAACGACGAAGTGTATTCACCCCGCAAGACCAAAACATGATCGGCATGAAGTGCCGCATGGGACTGCTCGACGCCCTGAACCATCATTTTATATGTTCCAGCCGCCAATGCCGAATTATCCGTCAGGCGGATCTCCGGCAGAATAAGCCCAAAATGACCTGCGATGTGGTTTCGTATATTGGCGATCCGTGCATCCAGACCAGTCCCCGCATCCAAGATCATATCTACAAGATCAGGCGAGAACTCGACGCAAAGGTCATCTAGGTCAAGAATGTCGCCCAATGAACGCTCTGGCGGTGCGTCGCTCTGATTTTTAGGCAGCTTATCCAAAGTATCTTCGGACTGTTTCTTGCCTGACACATAAAACGCTGCGCCCCCAAGAACACACGACCCAACAAGAAACGGGAAAAAGGGAAGGCCGGGCACTAAGGCAAATAGCATCATCAAAAAGGCGACAGTTGCGAGCGCTGCAGGGTGTTTTCCGAATTGCGCGAGCAGTGCAAGGTCAGTCGCGCCAGTCGCGCCGCCACGTGCCAGCAACAAAGCTGACGCGATCGAAATGATAACGGCAGGAATTTGAGTTACGAGGCCATCACCAACTGTCAAAATTGCATAAGTCTCAAACGCATGCCCCAGCGCCATATCGTGAACCGCAATACCCATCACAAGGCCAACAACAACGAGGTTCAGGAATGTAATGAGAAGCCCCGCAATCGCATCGCCTTTTACGAATTTTGACGCGCCATCCAAGGAGCCGAAGAACGTGGTCTCAAGCTGCTCTCGTTCGCGCCTTTCGCGGGCCTCATCGTGACCGATAGCACCAGCGGACATGTCCGCATCAATCGCCAGCTGCTTACCCGGCATACCATCGAGCGCAAAGCGCGCACCCACCTCAGCCATACGGGCAGCACCTTTAGTGATCACCATAAAGTTCACAATAAGCAGAACGCCAAAAACAACGAGGCCAAGAAAGACACTCCCCCCCATGACAAAATTGGCAAAGCCTTCGATCACGTCACCAGCGGCACTTGGTCCCGTGTGGCCCTCACCAATGATAAGCTTTGTTGAGGAAATATTGAGCGACAGCCGAAGCATAAGGGATGCCAGGAGGATCGTCGGAAAAGATGAGAAATCTAGCGGTCGCTCGATAAAGAGCGTGACAGTGAAAATCAAAATCGCCAACGCGAAGGATGCCGCTAGCCCCATATCAAGAACCCATGCAGGCATTGGCAAAATCATCATCACGATGATCGCCATCAATGAGAGTGCGAGTAAAACGGTTGGCTGAAAGATCGCTTCGATCTGTTTCATGATTGAGGCTCAAACAATGGATTTGCTGGCGTAAAAATACTGATGCTTGGCTGGTTGCTCAGAAGCGTCAACGAGCCCGCAGAGCGGGTTTCACCAGCGCTCTGCAACAGAGGAAATTTGTTGCTGCGTAACTCTCCGGCTCCACGGAGAAGCGATCTTGCCATACGATCAGGCTCTGCGGTTACCTTGGCATAATGCGCAGCATAAGCTTTTTTATATTTTGCCGCATATTCAGGTGTTCTTGAGTGGTATGCGCCAACAGCATCATCCCAGCTTCCAAGCTCTTGATACAACTGTGACAAAAAGCGTGCCGCATAAGTGGCATTCGCAAAAGGCTCAAACATTTCCTCAATGGAAGAGAACGCTTCGTGATGCCACCGGTAGTTGATTTGAAAACAACCCACATCAAAGCTTCGCGCGCCACGTTTATAGTTCTTATAAACAAACGCCAGCGCTGCATCTCGCGTGTCAAACCAGACGCCTCTGCCTTCCATATTAACTGTCCACGGCCAAGGAATGACATCACCGCCCTTCAAGCGACCTGTTTCTGTCCGGCTGATTGCCTTCAAGACCACCAAAGGAACGTTACTCTCCTGCGAGACTGTCTCAGCAACACTATCGCAGACCAATGTCTGATCAGAGACCGATGCAACAGCTTTACCTCCAAGAGAAACGCTCGCGCCAACGATCAAGACTCCCATACAGAACCAAGATCGATTTATGCCAATCCACGTTGGAAAATTCTTCGAGCTGCTCATTTGTCCTGCCACTTTATTGGTTGAGACAAATTTAGCTAAACAAAGTTGAAGATTTATTACTTTTTGCTCACAAAACTGAAACTCTAATTCAGAGGGAGTGCATTGGAGACTTCGTTGTTCTGAAGTACATCACCAATCAAGCGTCTCAGGTCAGCAGTTTCATTCAACAAAGCCTCACCAGCAGCAAGAGACGAGTCTCGGGACAAGTTAGGCTCAATAGCCACAAGTTCTTGTTCAGACCGCCAGCTTTCTGTTTCCAAATCACCTAGACTGTTCCAGTCCTCAGCCAGCCAGGCTTGCTCGGCAGCAGCCTCAGCATCACCCAGGGTCTCCAGAACAATTTTCGCCGCGTGATGATCTTCTTGACCAATTTTTGCTTTGAGTCTGATCTCCTCCACATCGGCACCATGAAGTCCGAGCAGTTCTGCTTCCGCCTGTCGGACCCGGCCAAGTTGAAGGCTGGCTTGCGCCCGTATCAGTTTACGCTCGCGGCCTAAATCTCCTTGAGCCGCAGTTGACAGAAGGATGAGCGCACGTGCTGGAAAGCCAAGACCTAAGAGCCGCCTTGCAGCGCCATGTTCNGCAACTNTTGATAGAAGAAGTGTCTCTAATTCCGGNGCAAACGAGCTTTGCAAAAAAGTTAAATCATCTGCCTTTTCTGTGATAGCACCCAAGACATAGCTTGCGCTTTCGCTGTGTTGGACGCCGTCAAGGCGGTCTGAGAGTGCCGCAAGTGCTTCAAGGCTACCCTCATATTCGCCACTAGAAACGCGGGATAAAATCGCGACGCGTGACAAGTCTGCTGCCAAGTCATCTTTTCTATATTCAATAGCAAACGCTTCAGCCAGCGCCGCGTCTCGCTCATCAATTATCTGACCATCGGCTATCAAAAGATCAAGTTTCTGGATAAGAGCTTGTGGAGCATTCTCGCCATTTGCCTGAACAACCTTTTCAAGATCTTCCAGCGCACTGGTGGGTTCGTCGCTCATAGCTTTTGCCTGAGCCGAAACCAGAGCCACATTGTCGATCTCGTCGGGTTGTCCACGCTTGGTATGCCGCACAATATCAGGCAAAAGGTGCTCCCTGCCCGCCATTTTCAATTTATTGCTAACAAAAGGTGCCAAGTGAGCCCTTAAATGTGTGGGCAATGAGCTGAAGCTCCGAATTATCGCCGGCTCGTTCAACTCAACCGTGTCGCCAACATCGCGCGCGGCCAAAAGCGCCCAAAGTGCAGCTGCGCCATCACAGTCGCTAAACCACCCGTCCGGCAAAGGGCCCCTTAGGTCACCATCCTCAATGATATCGGCCAGCGCCAAAAGATGTGCAGGAGCCTCTGCGCCCCCAACCTGAGTCACGAGTTGTTCAGCNTCTTGCCCCAACCCATACCCGATATAGGCTTTTATCAACCCAACAGCAGCCTCTACGTTAGGCCTATCAAATTCGCCATAGAGGCTTGAGCGAAGATCCGAAATCTGTGCGCCAAAGCCTTCACTAGAAATCCAGCTATGCAAGGCAAGCTCACTATCCTCCATACAGGTGTTACCGTCTCTGTTGAGCGCCCTCCCCTCACGAGACACAAGGAAGTCACGATCAACACTTGAAAAAGCACGAATATTCTTACCTTCTGGCACAGCAGGTGTGACATCTTCTACAATATCTTGTTCCGCGGTCGTCGGCTCAGCTTCTTTGGCCACCTGAGGCTGTACAGTTGCCAAATGAGGTTCAACCAACCCCTGTGATGCTGCTCGGCTCAATTTTTCAAGCAGCTTTATTTCGGCTTCGCGACTCTGCTCTGCTCGTGCAAGCTCTTCTTCACTGAGGCCTCCCACATCCAAAGTTTTGGCTTCTGTCTGTGGCCGCTGTTGAGGTAATCTTGTCCCAGGAAATATCAACGGCAACCGAAATACAGGGCGCTCTGGTGTTTCTATCTCAGGCGAGACATCTGCCTCAGGGATTTGCACCTCTGCTGTTTGATCCCGGATGTCTCCCACAAAGTCTACAACAAGCATTCGCTCACCCACGAAGAAGCTTCGCGTTTCGCAGTCACAGTTCACAGTCACTTCGAGAGCGGTTCCGTCTTTGGCTGCTGCCAAACCAAGAATGCGACCAGAATTCAAACGTGCCAAAGTGCCTGATAGATCGAACTCCGCCTCCAACTCTTGCAGTTCAATTGAATACACCTCACCCTTTTTGACGACCCAAGGCACAGTGCGAGGCACGTCAAGCACGAGCCGCGTAAAGCCACTGTGCTCACCAGTACGCACAGAAATCGCCTGAGCCAGCGCAAGGCTGGGCAAGCACATGAATAATATCGCCGTCCAAACTCTTATCATGCCGCCTCCTGCTTCAACTCCTTGAGGGCCTCTTCCAGCTCTGAAAAGCTCGGGCGGCAATGTGACGGCGTATTCTGGCGCCCCACTTCGATACAGATGTTTGTCGCATGGTTGTGAAGGTTGGCCACCAAAACCTCACGAATCAACTGGTAAAAATGGCCATCCTCTTCCACCACCGATTTCACTTTGACTGAGAAGGGGCCGACAAGACCATATGCCAGAAATACGCCCAGAAATGTCCCGACAAGCGCGCCGCCGATCATCTTGCCAAGAACCTCTGGGGGTTGATCAATGGACGCCATCGTCTTGATAACACCCAGAACCGCAGCAACGATCCCAAGCGCGGGAAGAGCATCAGCAACGGTTTGCAAGGCATGGCTCGAATGCAGGGAGTGATGCAGGTTNGCTTCAATCCGCTTCTCTCGAGCACCTCTTCAACTTGATGCGGATCATCGTAGTTCATCGAAGCTGAACGCAACGTGTCACTGATCAGATTAACAGCCTCGCGATCCGTCAAGATCTTGGGATATTTGGAGAAAATTGAAGAGTCATCTGGCGCTTCTATATGCTCTTCAATCGCAACAGGGTTGGCACGCGCCAAGCGCACCAACTCAAAGAGAAGGCAGAGCAAGTCCTTGTAGTCCTCATGCTTCCACTTGGGCCCCTTAAAGACTTTGCCCATATCTTTGAGCGTGTGCTTCACGGCCGACATATCGTTTGAAATGAGGAATGCTCCAACCGCAGCGCCACCAATCATCATCATCTCAAACGGCAGAGCTTTAAGGATAATCCCAAGCTTGCCTCCAGCGAGCAGATACCCACCGAAAACCATGATGAAAATGACCGCAATACCGACTAAGCCAACCATTTGTGCTCACCTCAATTATTTCGCTCATTCTAGCCCAGAGGAAGTTAAGAAAGCCTCACTGCTTCGGAACATTTGCGTTCCGGCCTGCGAGAATTACGCTGATCGAATATGCGCGCTCTGCTGACAGACCAGCCATAATCGATGCGGCGGCTGCTGGCTTCATCCGGCCAAGAAATCCTGAAGAAAATTCGGGATCCATCTGCTCAAAAAGCGCCGAAGCGTCCTTTGGCTTCATGTTTTCATAGACGGTTGTCAGGCGCGAAAGATCGTCTTCAGCAGCAGAATCAGCTAAAGCAAGTGTTGCGCGCAGGTCTTCTTCGGCTTTTGTCAGCGCTGCCAGCTTTGCTTCAATTTTCTCATCTGCCACTGCCAAAGCCTGCATACGCTTTTTGATTTGTGTCTCGCGTTCAGCAATGCTCGCTTCACGGCTCTGAAACGCCGCAAGCATACCTTGCAAGTCACCCGTTGTTTCACACGCCGATGCCTCATGCACGTCACTATCTGTTTTGGATGTGGGGGTTTCGAGCGCGATGGCTTCACTTGCACTTAGACCGATACGCAGCACCGCAGATCCAACAAGCAAGATAGCAATTGTAAACAGAGCCCCTCTTGCGGGCCGTCCACTGCGGCGAAACGTCCAAATCATTGCGTCATCTCCTCAGCGGCCCTGCGCATGAAGATTGGCTGTTCTGTTGCCTCCTGCATGGCTGATTTGGGTGCGCCTTTCGGTGCCTCACCTGGCAAATCATGCATAGACGCCACCAAAAGCTCGAGCCTCTGGGCGACGTTTTCGGCCCGGTCCGTCAGCCCGTCGAGCGACGAAGTCGACGAAGCCGCCGTTGCGCGTGCAGCTTCAAGCGTTTTGGTCAAGTCGTCCACCTGCGCGGACAACACAGCGACAGCCCCGCCAACACCGTTTTCAAGGTCATTAAAGCGTGCAAGCCGTCGTGCCAAAACATAGCAATAAACACCTGCCCCCAATGCGCCACCGACCAGCAAGATATCTGCTAGAAATTCCATTTCACCCTCCTCAATTCAGAACAAATTCCATAATCAACAGGTCGTTGACCCTGCCTTCCCCTACAACCAGCTGAACCCGCCGCAACATTTGGCCGCGCAAGCGGACGAGTGCCGATGCATTCTTCAGATCATCCAGCTCAACGGCCCGCAGATAGCTGTTCAACACATCTACGATTCGCGGCAGCAGCAGCTCGACATCCGCCTTGTACTCACCTGATGTTTCCAGGTGAGCGCGAAAGCGTAAATGTCGATCTTGTCCATTGTCCTGCAAGGATACAGTCATCGGATCGACCTCCACAAAAGCAAGGTCAGGCAGGTCTTCAACTTCTTCTTGTTTGACCTCATGCGCCTTATTTTCAGCGCCGAACAAGGCACCGGAGTAGACAGCGAAGAACCCGCCGCCACCGCCAGCCAAGGCCACAACCAACCCTAAGATCACAGGTAACTTTGATTTCTTTTTTTGATCGTCATCTGACGTTTCGTCGTCTGCCATCGAAGCCTCTCAGCATTTTGTACAAATCTCATATAACCCGAGCCGCCCTAACCGATTGTTAAGGCTGATAGGTCAAATTGATCTTGAATTGGGCAGAAGCCCTGAAAACAGGAGAGCCATCCTTGGAGCAGCTACAGAACGTATTTGCATCGACCGACTTGCGCCGTAAAGTTATCGCTGGTCTTGCGGCAGCGGCTATGTTTGCCGCAATTTTGGCGATGACCAACCTAGCCTCAAAGCCAAGTCTTTCTCTGCTCTATTCAGGGCTCGAGACCAGCCAGGCTGGTGAAATCGTCCAATCCCTTGAGGCACGTGGAATCACTTATGATATTCGTGGTGGCTCAATTTTTGTTGAGTCATCCCAGCGTGATGCATTGCGTATGACATTGGCGAGCGAAGGGCTCCCCGCCAACAACACAAAGGGCTACGAGCTACTCGACACTCTCAATGGATTTGGCACAACCGCACAAATGTTTGATGCCGCATACTGGCGCGCAAAAGAAGGCGAACTGGCCCGCACTATCGCGGCAAGCCCCCTTATTTCAACGGCACGTGTGCACATCGCCAACAGTTCGCGAAACCCGTTNCAAAAGAATGCCGAGCCCTCTGCATCCGTCTCTGTCACGGCTGTTGATGGCTCTTTGCCGACAAAGCACGCAAAAGCGTTGCGCTACCTTGTCGCCTCTGCGGTCGCCGGGCTCCCCCCCGAGAACGTCTCGGTTATCGATGATAAGGGCGGCCTTATTGGCACAGGTGACGAAGCCACGACCACCGAGGCAGGCCAAGACAAGGCCGAGGCCTTGCGCGCCAAGGTTCAGAACCTCATCGAAGCGCGCGTCGGTTATGGCAATGCTGTCGTGGAAGTCAGCGTCGAAACTGTCACTGAAACCGAATCAATTCGTGAAACACTGATCGATCCGGAAAGTCGCGTGGCGATCAGCACAGATACAGAAGAACGATCCGGCAACTCAACCGAAGCCGCGGGGGGTGATGTCACAGTCGCATCCAATTTGCCCGATGGCGCAGCGGGCGGGGGCGGTGATGGCAACTCGAGCCAAAATACCGAGACACGCGAACGCGTCAATTACGAGGTCTCCGAAACCTTACGCGAAGTGACCCGCGCTGCAGGCGCGGTCAAGCGGCTCAGTGTCGCTGTGCTTGTCAACGGGTCCGAGATCACAAATGCAGATGGGCAGACTGTCTTTGAGCCACGCTCCGCAGAAGAAATCGCAGATCTGAAAGAGCTGGTGTCTTCTGCCGTGGGCTTTGACGAGTCGCGCGGAGATGTGATCACACTTAAATCACTTCAGTTTCAGCCNCTCGATACTGTCGGAACCGAAGCAACAACATCTTTCATGAGTTCCATGGCACTTGATGCAATGTCACTGATTCAAATGGCTGTGCTCGCGGTGGTCGCTCTTATTCTGGGCCTCTTTGTTCTACGTCCTATTCTGACAAAGCCAGCGCCGGCCAACGTCCCAGCTCTGGCCCAATCTCGTGATCAAGCTGGTGCAGCCCAAGCACCGCTTACGGGCGAAATCGCAGCAGAAAACGAAGGCATGCAAGCCGTCGACTACGCCAAGCGCACTACGCTACCCGAGACAGCCTCAAAAACCGAGGAAGACCCTGTTGAGCGCCTTCGAAACCTGATTGCTGAACGCCAGGACGAGACAGTCCAGATCTTGCACAACTGGCTTGAAAACAAACAGGAGCGCGCCTGATGTCGATCTCGCACCTTCTGGAGACCTTTGAAGACCAGTCCACGCAATCGTCCCATAGCGATTCTGTTGAAGACAACCGTGCCGATGAAGAATTGGCTCTCTTTGAGACAGGTTACAAAGCAGGCTGGGATGACTGTCACAAAGCCGCGCAAGCTTCGGCCACGGCTCTGAGCGAAGATTTCGCACAGAATATGCGTGAGCTTTCGTTCACCTATCAGGAAGCTTACACCGCCGTCATCCGCTCTCTAGAGCCCGTGGTGAAGGAGCTTATCACCGGAATTCTACCCGAGGTCGCAGCTCAGAGTCTTGGCCAACAAATTGCCCAGGAAGTCACGGGCATAGCCAAACATGCCGCAGGTAGCCCCATACTGGTCACATCACATTCCAGCAAGCAAGCGCTTCTGCGGGCGGCACTGCCCAAAGATCTTTCGCTCGATATCAAGCTGACACCAGACGACAGCTACCCATCGGGAAAGGTCAGTCTGCGTTTTTCAGGCAACGAGCGCGAGGTCGATATCACCAACTTTGCGCAACAGGCGCGCACACTTATCGAAAACTATTTTGACGACTTAACAAGGGAGCCAAACAATGGCTGACACCTCCGAAACGCCCAAACAAGACAGCGGCGGTCTCTTTTCCACCGTCCCTATAGAGATGACAGTTTCGGTCGGCAAAGCCCGCCCGCTGATCCGTGATCTGTTGGCGCTTGGCGAGAATGCTGTCTTAGCGCTCGACACCCGCGTTGATGACCCCGTTGAGCTCTTTGTTGGGGATCGCTTGGTCGCCCGTGGCGAGCTGGAAGAGCTGGAAGGCGAAGAGGCCGGCCAACTCGCCGTACGCATCACCGAGATTGTCGAAGCTGGAAAGCCACTGCTCTAATGACAAAACGTATGGTCATAACAGCCGCCCTCGCGGCTTTGGTTTCGCTTAGTGCAGGGCCACTGCTTGCACAGGAGTTTTCGGTTTCGTTGGGGGAAGGCGCGTCACTCTCCGGGCGCTCGGTCCAACTGATTTTACTGATCACCGTTCTCAGCGTGGCCCCTGGGCTGGCTGTTATGATCACATGTTTTCCCTTTCTTATAACGGTCCTGTCCATCTTGCGGCAGGCGATTGGCCTGCAACAATCTCCACCAAATATGTTGCTTGTCAGCCTGGCCATGTTCCTAACCTATTTCATTATGGAACCCGTTTTCATGCAGGCTTGGACAGATGGTATCGAGCCGCTCACCCGCGATGAGCTGACAATGGCTGAAGCCTTCCCCAAAGTCGCTGACCCCTTCCGCAGCTTCATGATAGGACGGATTGACCCAGAAACATTTGCATCCATGGCCTCTCTACGCCCCGAAATGGCATCCCTCAGCCCCACCGCAGATGCGCCGCTCTCCGTGCTCGTACCAAGTTTTATGCTGTCAGAAGTTTCACGCGCTTTTCAGGTTGGATTTCTCATTTTTGTCCCCTTCCTGATCATTGATCTGGTCGTGGCAGCCATCCTGATGTCGATGGGTATGATGATGGTTCCACCTGCTGTTGTGGCATTGCCGTTCAAATTGTCGTTCTTTGTTTTGGCGGATGGGTGGCGCCTGCTAACAGAAGGTTTGGTACGTAGCTACTTCTAGCGCCGCCTCCCCTCACGCAGCCAGCCACCCACTATAAAGGTGACAAAAACAAGCAAAGCCAGCCAAGGCGGCATGAGCGGGTATTGCTGCAACCCAACGGTTTCATACGCCCCCCGAGGCGTCAGCCCAAGCCACCGTGCACCCGCAGCGTTACGCCCAGAACGTACGTTGCGCAGATTGGGCAAACCGTCCTCAACAGCAAAGACACCGCCCTGCATAGCGTCAATTTGCGGCCTCATCGTATCTGCACTTGCGATGGTCGTAACAAACTCCCGTGGCGAAGCAGGCCCCAGTCCGACGACAGAAGAAAGCCCCGGATCATCGAGCCGGTAAAGCCCTGCATCGCTTGTCGCAATATCCGCTTCAAATACGCCGGGCCGCGCCTCTTTCAGAGTTAACTCAACTTGCTCTCCAGACGGGCGTGTGACCGTCACAGGTTCAGGGTTCTGCGCAAGGCTGCGCCGCGTAATCCGCAAGCCCCCGTCAATCGCTTCAGCAGAAAGGGCTTCTTCCTCAAGTTCTGGCTCTTTCATCATCCAGTGAGAAAGCCTGCGCAGAAGCTCGAGCTGCGGCCCACCCCCCTCATACCCGCGTGCCCAAAGCCACGCATGGTCAGATGCGAGAAGCGCAATCCGCCCCTCGCCAACATGATCAAGAACCAGAAGTGGCTGGGCTTCATACCCTTCCATCAAGATATCCCCGCGCACATCTTCCAGCTCGATCTGTCGCATCCAACGGCCCCAAGCCGCACCACCGTTGCTAGTGGCAAGCTCGCGCGTCACAGGGTGGCGCGCACCCGTCTCGCTCACAACTGGAAGATAGGGCCGTTCAATCACTCGCGCAGTCGGACGTGCAGGAATAATCTCACCCAAAGGAGAGCGGTAAAGACTGTCCGCCGAAGCAAAATCAGGCCCGGCTGAAATCAGCACTGCGCCCCCTGTCTCAACATAATCACGCACATTTTCAAGATAGGCCGCAGGCAAAATACCTCGCCGCTTGTAGCGGTCAAAAATGATCAGGTCGAAGTCTTTGATTTTCTCAATAAAGAGCTCACGCGTCGGAAAGGCGATGAGCGAAAGCTCCCCTACAGGCACACCATCCTGCTTTTCTGGCGGCCTCAGAATTGTAAAATGCACAAGATCAACCGAACTGTCAGACTTGAGTAAGTTGCGCCATGTTCGCCCGCCAGCATGCGGCTCGCCCGACACCAGCAAAACACGCAACCGATCACGCACACCGTTGATTTCAAGCAAGAAGCTGTTGTTGCGCGCGGTGAGTTCGCCCTCCCCTTCAGGAATATCAAACTTGATGACATTGCGCCCGCCATGCGGCAAGCTTACTGGCAACCGAATNTCGCGCCCAATCGGCACTTCAAATTGCATCGGCGCCTCAGCCCCCACCGAGATCGATAGCTGCGTAAAGGTCTCATCAGTAGGCGCAGAACCTTGGTTTTCAATCCGCAAGGTCAGTTCAATCGGCTCCCCAATGATCCCGAACGCAGGCGCGCCTTCAACGCGCAACCGCCGATCCCAATCGTCGCTACGGCCAGTTTTAAGCAAATGAAGAGGCGCGGGCAGCTCGGGCGCGGTCTCAATATCGTGAACCAATCCATCGCTGATCACGATCGCGCCTGCGACACGGCTGCGTGGCTCTTCAGCCAACGCGCGCGACAGCGCAGTCATCAGCTCTGTCCCGGCATCATTGGGCCCATCTGGGACTGTAATCTGGCGAATATCAGTGTTCTCGCGCTGGCGGAGCTTTTGCAACATATCTGCCTCTGCACGATCAGTTTGTGCGCTACGCACGCCCAAATTTTGGCTTGCGCTGCGGTCACTCACAACAAAGACAATATCGCTCAGCGCTTCGCGCTCTTCCTGTTGCAAAACTGGCCCCGCCAACACAGCAAGCACAAGCGCGGCCCCGAGGGAACGCAGCCAAGCCCCGGAAAGAGCCCGCCAGAACGCAACGCCGACAGCCATGGCAGAGACAAGCGCCAAGCCCCACCATAGCGGCCACGCCAAAAGCGGATCAAAGACGATATCCAAGCTCATTGTCCCAGCCTTTCCAGAAGCGCTGGCACATGAACCTGATCTGATTTGTAGTTTCCTGTAAGAACATGCATCACAAGGTTTACGCCAAAACGATAGGCCATTTCGCGCTGCCTTTCTCCGGCAAAGCCCCGCCCAATGGGTAACAAAGGCGCGCCACGTGCATCCACAGCCCAAGCCGCGGCCCAATCATTGCCACCAATGACAACAGGCGAGACGCCGTCATTCAAATTGCGAAATGGCATTCCCTCGGCGCGCCCGGCTTCAGCTGCCGACGCCTCGACCCATATATCTCGGCTTGTATGGCGGCCTGGAAAATCCTGTAAAAGGTAAAAAGTCCGCGTGAGAACATGATCCTCGGGCAACGGCTCAAGCTCGGGAATGTCGAGCGGCCCAGCTAGCCGACGCAGTGCTTCTCGCCGCCCCAAACCGCGCCACATCAGAATCTCTCGTATCAAAAAGGATCAAGCCACCCGCGCGCAAATACGCGTTGAGCCTAGCGTAAGCATCTGCCGAGGGCGTCGCTTGGTCTGGCCAAACAGGCCAATACAACAGTGGGAAAAAGGCTAGTTCATCCCGCTCCAGATCGACAGATTGCGGAGGATTTGGCTCAACCGATGTTCTGAAAAACAGAGTATCAGACAGGCCCACCAGCCCAGCTCGGGCCACATCATCAATACGTGCATCCCCAGTCAGCACATGCGCCAACACGATCTCATCTGTCGCGCTCATAGCTGTTTGCTCGCTTTGCGCTTCAGCGTCCTGTCCAACCGCACCCAAAGAGAACAGCAACAACGCAAGTGCAGGTTGGCGCAAACGTCCTGACAAAAGCAATGTCGCTAAAATGTCGAGCGCCAAGACGATTAGCCCAAGCGCGAACAGAGGCCCGCCAAGCGCTTTTTCCTGAGGTCCTCCGTAGCTTTGCAGCGACACCCGCGCAGGCCAGACGGCTGGCTCCAACTCACGCGCCGGCGCAATGACATTGCGCGCAACGCGCTGGCCCGGCCCGTCATACAGACCAGGGCGAAAGTCCGCGCCAAACGACCCTGTGATAAGGTCTGGCCCCGCCACACCAGAAAGGTTGGAAGGCTCTTGCAAACGGCCAAATCCATCAAAGGTCTTTACAGGTGTCCAGATCGTACCCTCCAATTCTTCCAGCTCAAGTGATCCACTTGATGTCGCAACTGACAGCCGCTCCAGCATACGCACAAACAGGCCTGACAGTGGTAGATTTGACCACTCCGCATTGGCGGAAATATGAAACAGAACCACCTCTCCTTGCCCCAGAGCCTTACGGGTGACGAGGGGTGTCCCGTCACTGAGGCGTGCAATCACTCGCTCCGCCAACTGTGGGTCAGGCTGCGCAACCACCTGCGCTGAAACGCGAATATCACCGTCAAGGCTCAGCCCGAAAAACGGCGACCCACGCTCAAACTCGGCCAGCGCCTTTGGCTCACCCCAGCTCATGGCACCACCAACAAAACGCCCCCCAGCGCGCAGCCTCACAGGAAGCAGCGGGTGCTCCTGCCCTCGGCTCACGTCACTCGCGGCGAGGCGTGGCCCTGCAAAGCGCACGATCTGTCCACCGTCAGTCACCCAAGCCAAAAGCCCAGCCTCATCAGCCTCGGTCAGTTCGGCGACATCGGCCATAACAACTACATCTGGGCTGCCGCTCAAAAGCTCTTCAATGCTCCCCAGCTGCAAATTGGCAGACGCAACGAGCGCCTTTTCAAGGTAGTGCAGAGGTGACAACAGCTCCAGCCCCTCCCGGTTCACGCGCGTATCAACAAGGCCAATGTTACGCTGCTGCAAACTATCATCAGTCAGCACAATGGCGCCCGCATGCCCCGCTCCCTTGATGGCAAACCGTGTCACGCGCGCTTGTAGCTCGGGGGGCATCTCAAACAGTATATCCACATCCCGTGCACCCACGTCAAAGACCACGGGCACCTCTTCCAAAACCCGCTCAACACCGGCTGGGTCCGCGCCGATGGCTTGCACGGTCGCCTCTTGCTCAAGGCCGTTTCGAGGCCGCTGAACCCGCAGGCCAACACCGCGCTCAGCCGTCGGGTCTAGCGCAAGAGCAAGAAGCGGCGCTGTGCCTTGTGTCACAGCAACTTCGCCACGCTCTTCCAGCACAGCAAGAACACCCGCGCGCGCATCACGCTCAAGCCCATCACTGAGCCAAAGCGTGTCAAAAGACCCAGCAGGCAGAGCCGCCTCCACCACGGTAACATCAGGTGCCTCCCAGCTTTCGGGCGCAAGCCCCACAAGCCTGCGCGCCGCCTCTTGCGCCGCCAGAAACTCGACAGGTTCAGGCTTCGTCAGGCTGAGAAAGGCAACCGCTTTACTGTTTTTTGCTGCCGCACTGAGCACACGCTCCAGATACTGCTGTTGCTGTGCCCAGTCATTTGCGCTCGCCCAGCTCCCATCCAAAACAACAAGAAGACGCGCCGAACCACCTGCTCCACGTTGATCTTGAGGGTTCAAAACAGGCGCAGCCAAACCGATGATAACGGCCGCAACAGCCAGCATCCTCAACAACAACAGCCACCAAGGCGTTCTGTCAGTGCTCGTGTCATCATCCTTTAGGCCCATGAGCAGGCCAACGGCTGGAAACAGATGTCTCACAGGTGCAGGCGGCACAGCCCGCAACAAGATCCACAGGATCGGCAAAGCCAGAAGCGCCAGCAAGATATAAGGCGCTCCGAACAAGATTGGCCCAAAGCTCATTTGGGCCCCTCAATCATGTTATAAAGCCACATTACAGCGGCCTGCGCGCTTTCATTGGTGTGATGGCACGCATAGGCCCAACCTGTCTGTTTGCAGACAGCCGCAAGCCTTGCCTTGCGCTCGGCCAGCCGCGCAAGATAGCGCTCTGTCAGGTCAGCTGCCTGCAATGTCTCATGGCGCAAGCTTCCTCCAACCGAGTCAAAAACAGCCCGCCCACGAAACGGAAAGCTCTCCTCAATCGGGTCAAGTATCTGGAAGCAAACGCCCGTTGCCCCCTTTGATGCTATGTCCCGCAAAGCCGCCTCGGTTGCGTCAATATCTCCTAAAAAGTCTGAGACAAAGACAACAAAAGCGTTTTTTGTCACGGCCTCTATCTGGGGCGCTGCGTAGTCTTCGCTCTTGGGGGCCGCCAAAAGCGCCGCAAAGCGTTGCAGCTGCTTCACCCCGGCCCGTGCAGGCAAGTCTTCTCCAGAAAGACCAATCCGCTCGCCCCCACGCGAGAGTAAAATGGCAATCGCAAGGCTCAAAAGCTGAGCACGATCCATCTTCTGCGGCAGAGCTGAAGCACTGGCAAACTGCATAGACCGCGCGCGATCCACCCAAAAGAAAACCGATTGCGAAATCTGCCATTCTTTCTGCCTGACAAACTGAGCATCAGAGCGCGCAGAACGCCGCCAATCAACCATGCGAAGTGTGTCACCCGCTTGCACAGGGCGATATTGCCAAAAGTCATCCCCCGCGCCCGCGCGCCGCCGTCCATGCCCACCAGGCATCACTGCAGCTGCCAAAAGCTCTGCCCGCGCCAAGAGTGGTGCAAGGTTTGCCGTGGCCGCTTCAGCACGGCTGCGCAGGGGCAGAACTTGGCTCATGCGGCATCTTTCAGTCGCGCGTTCTTGCGAATTTCGGCGTCAATCAGCCCATCAAGGCTCTCACCACGCGCCAGCGCCGCATAGTTCAGCGCCATACGGTGCTTTAGAACAGGCTTCGCCATCGCGATCACATCAGAAGCATCTGGCGCAAGGCGCCCTTGCAAAAGCGCGCGCGCCCGAACAGTCATCATCAAGGCTTGGCTCGCCCGTGGGCCAGGCCCCCAAGCGACCATATCGCGCACAGCGTCAGATGCGTTTTCATCTTCTGGGCGAAACGCGCGGACAAGCTCGAGAATGCTCTCCATCACGCCCTCGCCAACAGGCATCCGCCGCAAAAGGCTCTGGCCCGCCAAAAGTTCATCGGCTGAAAAGACATTCTCAACGCTATCTTCCGTCTCGCCAGTGGTGGCGAGCAAAATGTTTCGCTCCGTCTCAAGGTCCGGATAGCCCACATCAATTCTGACCAAAAACCGGTCAAGCTGGGCCTCAGGTAAGGGGTAAGTGCCCTCTTGCTCAATCGGGTTTTGCGTGGCCAAAACGTGAAACGGTTTGGCAAGGTCGCGCGTTTGCCCCGAAACTGTTACCTGCCGCTCTTGCATAGCCTGCAACAAAGCCGACTGGGTTCGCGGGCTTGCACGGTTGATCTCATCCGCCATCATCAGCTGGCAAAAAATAGGACCTTCAATAAACTTGAAAGCACGGCTCCCGTCTTGCCCCGTCTCCAGCACCTCGGATCCCAAAATATCAGCAGGCATCAAATCGGGCGTAAACTGCACGCGTTTTCCATCCAGCCCCATCACGGTTGCAAGGGTTTCAACCAAGCGGGTCTTCCCAAGCCCGGGCAAGCCTACAAGCAAGGCATGACCACCACAGAAAAGGGCAGCAAGCGTGAGATCAACAACCTGCTCTTGCCCGATAAATCTGCGTGTGATCTGAGCTTTGGCCGCTGCAAGCCGCACTTCAAGCGCTTCAATCTCGTCCAGCAGATTCTCGGTATCGGCCATGGCAATTCTCCAAATGAAACACTACGTTTGACCTCAGTCTAAACACAAACTTGCAAATGGCAAAAACAATGAGCGGACAAAATACCGTGAACCCGAGCGCAGAAGACCTGGCCACCTCCGCACGCGCGGCCAGTAATGGGCGCGGTCTTCCGCCTGTTCACCTTTGGAACCCGCCACATTGTGGCAACCTCGACATGCGCATTGCCCGTGATGGTACGTGGTATTACGAAGGCACGCCCATCAACCGCCCCGAAATGGTGCGCTTGTTCTCAACAATTCTGCGGAAAGATGGCGACTCTTATGTGCTTGTCACACCCGTTGAGAAAGTCGGCATCACTGTTGATGATGCCCCCTTTGTTGCCGTCGATTTTGATACAAAAGGCAGCGGTGCAACCCAAGATATCTGCTTTCACACAAATCTTGGAGATACCGTAACAGCAGGCCCAGATGCGCCTTTGCGTATCGAGCGCGATGAAGCGTCAGGCGAGCCATCGCCGTATGTCACCGTGCGCGCAAACCTTGAGGCGTTGATTGACCGCAAGAGCTTTTACAGGCTCATAGAGCTTGGCGCCCACGCGGAGCACGCGGGCCAAAGCTGGTTTGGCCTTTGGTCGGGCGGGCAGTTTTTTCCCGTAATCCCGTCTGCAGACCTGTCCGACTAGGCAATTAATGCACGACAAACTCGGCGTGTAGCGCCCCAGCAGCCTTGATGCTTTTCAGTATATCAATCATGTCACGCGGCTGCACTCCGAGTGCGTTAAGCCCTGCAATAACCTCTGAAAGAGTGGTTCCATCAGGCACTTCCGCAAGGCTGATGCCGGGGTCTTCCTCGATCGCCGCATTTGTGCGCGGCACAATCACGGTCTCCCCCTCAGAAAACGGATTCGGCTGGATCGCAACAGGCGCTTCCTGAATGCGAAGCGTCAGACCGCCTTGGCTCACGGCAACGCGCGAAATTCGCACATCCTCGCCCATGACAATAGTGCCTGAGCGCTGATCAACAACCACACGCGCACGCCGCTCTGGGCGCACAAGGATATTCTCGATCTCGCCAATCGCATGTGCCGTCGAGCGGCGGCCCGTAGCGTCGATATCAATCTGCACGGTGCCCGAATCCAGCATCACAGCGACACGCTTTCCAAAGCTGCGGTTGATGGCCGTTTCAATGCGCCCTGCTGTTGTAAAGTCGGCTTCCCGCAAAGCCAGCCGCATCGTATCAAGCGAGGCCAGTTCAAACTCGATCTCGCGTTCAACCCGCGCACCCGAAGGGATAACCCCGGCTGTCGGCACACCCTTGACCACGCCACCCGCGTCGCCTTCAGCTGCAGCTCCGCCTGCAATAATCGTGCCTTGCGCAACCGCGTAAATCTGCCCGTCTGCCGCATTCAACGGCGTCATGATGAGCGTACCGCCTAGTAGGCTCTTCGCATCCCCGATTGCTGAGACGTTGACATCAATGGTCGAACCAGCCCGCGAAAACGCTGGCAACTCGGCTGTCACAAAAACGGCTGCCACGTTCTTAGGGCGATACTGCTCGCCACTCACGTTCACGCCCAAACGCTCAAGAATATTTGACATGATCTCTTCCGTAAAAGGCGCGTTTCGGATCCCGTCCCCCGTGCCGTTGAGACCAACAACAAGCCCGTACCCGATCAAATCGTTACCGCGCACCCCGTCAAATTCGACAAGGTCCTTGATGCGGATTTCGCTCGCCGAAGCCGCCATACTCCAAGCCAAAAACGAAAGTGCAAATGTCAAAAACCTGATCATCTCAAGAACCCCACAAGCGAGAGCTCCGACAACCGCGCCGTGGCGGTATAAAGACTCTCAAGCCGAAACTGTGTCTGCTCCAATTTGACAACCGTGTCATAGGGGTCCGCTGAAATCAGCGCGTTACGCGCCATTTCGAAGCTCGTTTTCTGCACTGCCAATCGAACCGTCGCATCTTCAATCCGCGCTTCTGCATACCCAAGGTTTGCGCGCGTGCCCGTGATCTCGTTGCCGGCGGCAAAACTAAGTTCACCAGACCGCGTGAGCATCTGGGTTTTGAGATCCGCTCCAAACCCAAGAGTATTGTCTTGCGACAGAACGGCGAGAGACACAGCCTTCAACGTTTCACGGAAAACCGCATCATCTGCTTTAATGTTAAGTTCAATACGCTCACCATCACCCAACTGAAACGGCGATAAGTTCTCACTGCTGCCCGAGTAGGCAACACTGTCATAGCCGCCGCCTACATCAAACCAATTGTCCAATACAGCCTCGACCCCCGCGAGGGTTGTTTGCCCTGCTACGGCCCCTCGCAGATCGCTCAAAATGGTTTCAGCGCCTTGCATGGCCGCAGCATCTGTCGTGCTACCCGCAAACAGGGCGCGCCCCGCAACGGATGTGTTGAGCGTCGAGAGGATCGTGTCCATCGCGGCGCGGGCGGTTGAGCTCACATGTTGTGCTGTCTGGTTAAGACCACTCGCATTCAGACCCAAAATCTCCGAAGACAGCCCGCCAAGCGCTTCTTGCATATGGTTCAGGCTCGACTGCATCATCGCAGTATAACTCGCCGCTTCTTTGGTTGAGTTGGTCACAGCGGCGTTAAGCTGGAGGCTGCGCTCTACATCTGTAAGATAGCTGAGGTCAGCGCCCAAATGGCGCGTCACATCCTGAACCCTACCACTGGAAAGCTCACTGGTCAGCCGCGATATCTCGGTCTTGATCTCGACATTTTGACGGCGCAACAAAACGGACTGTGCCAAATCACCCATTGAAACGGCGCTCATCATACAACTCCCATCAAGGTATCAATCATCTCGTCAACCGTCTGCAAAACACGTGCATTGGCCGCATAGGCTTGTTCGATCATCATCAGGTTTTGTATCTCCTGATCCGAGTCAACGCCGTCCGCCATGACCGCACTTTCAGCCGCGGTCGCACGCATTGCTGCAAATGTAAGATTTTGCTCTGCATCAAGCCGGTCTGCTCCAAATTTTCCGGAAATATTGCCTGCCAAAGCCGATGCCGACTGCGCCTGTCCCGCAAAGCTCCCTGACAGAGGGTCGCGGCGCTCATTCAAAGCAGAGGAAAACGCTTGCAGCAAAGACGCATCACCCACAGGCCCAGTGACGCTTGCGCCCACACCGTCGCGCAAGCGCCAGCTCGCGCCACCCTGCGACGGATCAAGCGCTGCATTCACAGACAGTCTTCCCGCCAAACCCACTTCGTTGGCCGGGTCAACAAAAGCCCCGCCATCTGTAAACACACCAGGGTCTCCAGCCGCACGGGTTGCATCAAGCCCCGCCGCCTGAAAGCGCTCCCCCAAATCGCGTGCCAGCGCATCCAGCTCACTCTGGGCAGAGACAGCCGCACTGTCGCGCACCTCGAAAAGAGCCCCCAACTTGCCACCGCGCAGCGCACCTCCCTGCGGTTCGACTGACACTTCAGTGCCATTGATCGCGATACCGGACAAATGCCCGCCCTGAAGTGTCATATGCGGGACAATGGTGTGCGCGTTCGTAAACGAAAGCTCAGCAGCGCCCCCGTCAAGCAAAAGTGCACCCCCAGATGTATAAAGCGCTATGCCCTCATTGGGCCGGCGCATCTCCTTCACAGGAACCCACTCAGAAATTTCGCCAATCAGATTTTCGCGTGCATCTACAAGAGCCGAAACATCATGTCGTCGAGCAGAGCCACGGCCGATCTGAACATTCAGCTCCTGAACCTGCACCAGCATGGAGTTCAGCTCCTTGACGCCCAGCGCGATATTACGGTCAGCAGCCATGCGCGCATCCTGTGTACCCTGTGACGCCGTATTCAGCGCGCGCGTGACCGACTGGGCATCGCGCACAACCTGATCCAAGCGACCAGAGACATCAGGGCGGCTTGCCGCAGACACAAAAGAGGATTCAAGCGCCGCCAGCTTGGATGTCAACGAATTGGCTGAATCAGGCGTCCCGACCAGTGTTTCCAACTTGCTGAAAAAGTCCGAAAGGCTCGATTGCGCCGAGCGCTCGCTGTTAGCGCTGCGCATCTCGGCCACAGCTGATGGATCGCGAAAGCGGACAGTCGACAAAATGTTCACACCGCCGCCACTTCCATTGCGTGATTCAAGCTCGAGGCCCCGGCGTCCGTAGCCGTCTGTCATCACATTGGCCAGGTTAGACGAAACAACCTGCGCTGAGCGCGTCGCAGCATTTAGACCGCTGATTGCGTTGGAAAGGGCTCCGGATAAAGACATGTCACCACCTCAATGAACTACGTGTAAAAGCGCGCCACCCTTAGCGGCGCGCCAAGACCTTATCGTTTGATATTGGCCGTTTCCTGAAGCATCTCATCCACAGTCTGGATCACTTTGGCATTGGATGTGTAGGCTCGCTGTGTCTCGATCATCGCGGTCAATTCGCCAGCAACATCAGTGGTCGATTCTTCTCGGGCAAAAGACACAATGTCACCTGTCGGGCCGTCACCAGCATCCCAGAGAAAGTAAGATCCGCTTTCAGGCGAAGGCAAATAGGTCTGCTGATCCAAAGAAACCATGCCATTTGGGTTGGGCAAAGACACCAACGGGATCTGGAAAATCGTACGGGAAATACCTGTATCAAAGAACGCATGCACATTGCCGTTTTGGTCGACCTCAACAGAGGTCATATTGCCCACAGG